>ERZ808240.592-NODE-592-length-46642-cov-5.915685_pt1 | contig 46642 bp, 36 predicted proteins | sample MGYA00521084_ERZ808240 | MGnify/ENA primary metagenome ERZ808240 (study PRJEB31516, sample SAMN03275571) | gut metagenome | biome: mammalia-associated habitat; material: feces | host: Papio cynocephalus | place: Kenya | collected 2012-08-06 ...
ATATTTTTTCCTCCTCTTTTAACAGAACGTTTTTATTTTATCCCCATTATCATTATAGTCAAGGCGTTGCCCCCTTTTGTCTAAATGCATATCAAATATTGTTACAGGCGTTATTGATTCAAAAGCAATACAATCAATATGTATGAGTTTCACCTTTATTTCTGCCACAAAAAAAGAAACGGATAAACGGGACTTGGCCTATCTTCAAGTGGATGATAGCCTTCGGCTTATAAAAGAAGACGTTCTTTCTTTTGAAGCGAATAGCAAGGAGATTCACGATCTTTTAACGAATCAGGAAACGGGCGTGATTGCTTGGAATGGGTATGATGATTGCCGTCTTTTGTTAGATGAATTTAAGAAAATAGGCATAGAGCCTTTTGACTTTCAGCTTCTTGACGTTCGATATATGCTTAACGTCATCGAAGAAGATGACGATGAATACGAATTGGAATCCTTTATTCCTTTATCCATTCAGAAGAAAGAAACTCATTCCTATCCATTGAAGAAATGTTATTTCATTTTATATGCTTTGAAGAACATCCTTTTTTCCCTTGGAGAGAATTTTGAGGCGTTTCTCAACAGAAATGATTTCGAATCCTGCTTCTATTATTCCCTTGATGCGTATTTAGGGGTCAATCCGAAAGACATTTATAATTCCCAGCTTGCCGTAAAAGAACTTCTGGAAAAAGATATCGACCATTATGTGTTTTTTGATTTCGAGTGCGCCAATTGCCTGAATAAAATAGGAAAAATATGCGAAATAGGCGCGCTCATAACAGACGCCTCTTTGAATACCATCAAAGAAATACATCACCCCATCAATCCGAACAGTGAGTTTCATCTTCTTTCTAACGACAAGATACATGGTCTTCACCTTTTTTGGGAAGCGAATGACTATGAAGCCTATCGAAAGGCACCCGCTCTCCCCTATTTCTACGACGAATTCAAAACGCTGTTTTCAGATGGGAGAGCCATTTATGTAGGCCACGCTGTCGATAATGACATTTCCTTCCTTTATACGGATTTGAAAAGAAATGGCTTAGAGGAGTTTTTGGTTCGGGCGATTGACACTCAAAGAATGTACCGAAAGCTAATCGACAAAACGAGCAAAAAGAGCATTAGTTTGGAAAACGCCTTAGTCGCTTTGCTTGGCGAAGATGAGCTTATGAAATACACCCCGCATAAATCTTTAGACGATGCAAAAATGACGCTCGCTGTTTTTAGGGCCATCCTAGAAAAATCCGAAATGACTTTAGAAGAAATTTTAGCCATGTATCCGGGTTGTTTAAGAAGCACGGAGCAAATCGATCTATCTTTCGCCTTAAAAGAAGCGAAGTATGTCTTTCCTCTACCTTATAATTCCACGTCAATCGTCCTATCCTCGCCAGAAGATCTTTATTGCGGCTACACCGCAGAGAATACCAGCGAAAGAATCTATCTTGAAGCGTGTCGCGACGATTTTGAGAAATCGGGGATCGAAACTTATAAAGGAAGAAGATTCTTTTTCCAAAATTTCATTAAAAAACGAAATGCCTATGAGGTCGAAGAAATGATATCTAGAGTGAAAGAAATGGGCGGAGTGCTTGTTAAGAACCCTCTTTATGCGGATGTGATTGTTTATGAGAAAGCAATCGACATAAAGAATCTTCTACACAAGAAAAGCGTTTCCGTAAATGAGCTGCTTTCTGAAAAAGGCCGATAGCCCGTTCCAAAAAGAGAAGGGACGTATATCAATTTCAATTGAAAAACTCGTTTTTCTTATCGCGAGAGAGAAGAGACTGAGCGGTTTCTTTCGCGTCTTTGTTGAGAGCTATGATTGCATGAACGCCATAAATGATGGGCATATCAATTTGATATTTGTCGCAAAGCTCTTTTGCGGCATCAAGAGAAAGCATGCCTTCGACTACCATGCCCACTTTATCAACCGCTTCTTTAGGGGTATAGCCTTGTCCAATATAATTGCCGGCTTGATTGTTGCGACTATGTTTGCTTGTGCAAGTGACGACAAGATCCCCTAATCCGGCTAAGCCAGAGAAAGTATTTGGATCGCATCCCATCGCGACCCCTAGTTTCCTTAATTCATGGACGCCTCTGGTGATCAAAGCCGCTTTGGCGTTATCGCCATAGCCAAGGCCATCGGAAATGCCACAGGCTATCGCAATGATGTTCTTGAAAGCCCCGCAAAGCTCACAGCCCTTCCTGTCTGCGTTGGTATACACGCGAAAGGAATCGCCATGGAATATTTCTTGGGCCTTTTTGGCGTTTTCGAGGTTCTTACAAGCCGCAACGATGCAAGTTGGCAAGGAAAGCACCACTTCCTCAGCGTGCGTGGGTCCGGTCAAAGCAACCACTTCATCCTTGATTCCCAATACGTCTTCAATGATTTCGGAGGTGGTTAGCAAACTTTTTTCTTCAATGCCTTTTGCTAGATCGATGATAAGTTGTCCGCCATAATAAGGCTTTATTTGTTCTGCCGTTTTTCGAATGTAGGTGGATGGAGTCGCGAAAACAATAACCCCGGAATCCTTTAAGCATCTATCTAAATCAGCGGAAAAAACGATTTTCGATGAAAGAATGGCTCCCGGAAGGTTTTTATGGAGGTGGGTTGAATTGAGCAAATCGGCTTGTTCTTTTCGATGAGAATAGCAAATTACGTCCTTGCCCTTTAGCGCCAAAAGATTAGAGATCGCACTTCCCCAAGTGCCGCTTCCTAAAACGCAGATTTTCATCTTTTGCCTCCCGTTCCCAACTTTATCACTGCATGTCTCTCTTCTTTTTGATGAGAAGAAGTTTTTGATTTAATTTCTTATAGATATGTTCCACGAACCATTTCTCGGTAGAAAGAGTATACACATCCTCTAAATTAGCCCAACAAAGTCCGGAATTCTCATCTTCTTTGACAAGGAGCTGATCTTTCTCCTCTTCCTGAAGAAGATAGGTTAAATTTAGATGCAAATGGGAAGGGACGTATACTCCCTTTCGATAATGAGAATCAACCGTGAGAACTTCCAAGGAAAAGATTTTGCCATCGTTTAACACCTGAAAATGAGAAAGCCCGCTTTCTTCCCTCGCTTCTTTTAAAGCAACTTTCAAACAATCGACTTCCCCATCGTTATGCCCGCCAAGCCAACTCCAAGATTGAAAGATCTTATGATAGCAAAGAAGGACTTTTTCCCAGTCTTTATTCACAATCCAGCAAGAGGAAGTTATGTGGCAAATTTGATTTTCTCTTCGAAAGATGTTTTTCTCCGTCTTTAAGGCGTGCAGAATGATTCTTTTATCCGCTTTTTCTTCTTCGTTAAAAGGGGAATAATCCTCAATTTGCTCAATCAGCTCTTCTTCCGTCATTATAAAAGGCCCTCAAGATGATCGATGAACTCTTGCAGCTTTAGGAAAACGTGGGCCAATGGAAAGCCATCCACCAAAGCATGCGATACCGTTATATTCAAAGTAAGATGGTACGTCCCATCCTCATGTTTCTTGTATTTATCCCAAAGAATACGCGGAACGGATAAATCATCATGATCGCCAGATGGAGTTGGGTGGCGAAAGGAAAGAACGCTTAAAAGAGGCAAACAGGAAGCATAGATAACATTTGGCTCGTTGCATAAAGGAGAAAGGTCCAGATGATCCTCCGGCTTCAATTTCTTCGCTTTCTCGTTTAATTCGATGACTTCCTTATAGAAAGCGGGGAAATCTTCGTTGAAAGGGCAACCGACATTGCTATAAACGCCCGATTCCCCCATCACCGTCCAAGTCGGATGAACTTGATCGTAATAATAAATGCGGCCATTCACTTCCCGAAGGTGAAGCTCATAGACGGAATTGATGGCTTTCGTTAAAAGATAGATGAAAATCGGGAAGAAAGAGATATGTTTTTCTTCTTTGCGCTGAACGATATTCGTCACGTCGATATCCACATCTAGGCCATAACTAGGATCAGGGAATTTGGAAAAATGAAAATATTGGTTCCTTTTCTTGTATGTTTTCAAATCGATTTCCGTTCTCATTCAATCGCTCCTTTCATTTTCAGCTCTTGCAAAAGCCATTCTTTGGCCAAGGGATCTTTTTTCAAATCCCATTTATCCACATCAACATCAATCAAAGATTCTTTTGCATAGCTTTTTCTCATCATTTCGTCATATCCGTCATAAAGAAAACGGTAATAGGAAATAAGTTCTTTCCCCAATTCAAAAGAACGGCCTCTGCTTTGAATGCGTTTTAAAACCGTATCAAAAGATCCGTGAAGATAAATAAGGATTGTTTTCTTGCCTTCGGAGTTCGCTTGAAGCTCTTGCAGGATCTCTTTGAAGAAAGAATCGTATATTTTCATTTCCATCTCGCTGATATCACCTAATTCGAAGTTCTTCTTGGCGAAATAACGATCCTCGAAAATGCTGCGATCAAGGACAGCGTTTTCTTTCTTCAAAGCCTCGCGAATCGTATGGAATCTAGCACGCAAGAAAGATAATTGCAGAAGGAAAGGATAGCGTTTTCTTTCTTTTTCTTCTGGAGTGGCTTTGTAGAACAGGGGCAGGATTTCATTTCCTTTTACCGTTTCAAAAAAAGAGGGCAAGGAAAGTTCTTCTTCCAGCATCTTTGTCGTCGTTGTTTTTCCAATTCCGATCATTCCGCCTACGATTATCATTTCCAACAAGCCTCTAAATCTTTAAAGATTATCTACTCTTTCGTTTTTTATTTCCATAGAAAAGATTCGTGACAAAGAAGCAAAGAGGCAAACCCTATCTTTTCTTTTAAGAATTCCTGTGTAAAAAATTAAAAAAACTCTAAAAAGGATTTTCATTTATCGCTATAATGTTATTCCAAGGACGAAAGAAAGCTCCTGTTTAAAACAATGAGACTCATTTGAAGCAATTGTGTTTTGATGGAAGCTTGTCCGAATTCATACATTAGGAGGAAAAACAAGTATGAAAAAATCAGCCTTATTACTCTTAGGCGCTTCTATCCTCACGCTCGCTTCTTGCGGAGCGAGAGGGAATGACGAAGACCCTAACGCCATCAAAATCGCATTAGTAACAGACTCAGGCACCCTTAACGACCACAACTTCAACCAAACATCTTGGGAAGCCGTTAATGCATGGGCCGTTGAAAATGGCGGCGGAAAAGTCGAAAATCAAGTTGTTAGCAACGGAAGCGTGTTGACGAAATATTATCAGCCAACTGCCACCGGCAATGATTTCACCACTGCTGAGAGAGTCTCTGCGGTTAAAGCTGCTGCTGACTGGGGCGCAAAATTCATCGTTCTTCCTGGTTATCTTTTCCAACCAGTGGTAAAACAAATCCAAGAGATCAGCAAATATAAGGATATCCATTTCCTTGCTTTGGATTGCGTGAATCAAGACAGTGATAACGAATATAAGGAATTCACACTTAAATCCAATGTGTCTATGACTCAATATCAAGAAGAGCAAGCTGGCTTTATGGCTGGCTATGGCGCTGTCAAAGAAGGCTTGAGAAAATTAGGTTTCGTCGGTGGAATGGCTGTTCCAGCCGTTACCCGTTACGGATATGGGTATATTCAAGGCGCTGAAAAAGCTGCAACCGAACTCAGCTTAGCGGATAACGCCATTGACATGCAATATTACTATTCCGGAAAATTCGCTTCTACAGATGAGGCGACCGCCTTTGCCACTAATTGGTATAACGCAGGAACAGAAACCATCTTCGCCTGTGGCGGAGCCGTTTATAATTCCGTAACCACCGCCCTTTCCGGATTATCTGACAAGAGTGGCAAAACCTGGATTGGCGTTGACACCAACCAACACGCCGACACTTCCATCAAGCCAGAAGGCACGAGAGAATTGCTTCTCACCTCTGCTATGAAAGGCTTAGGAGAGTCTATCAAATCCGCTTTGAACGATTGGAAGAAGAACAACTACGAGAAATTCTCCGACAAATTAGCCGGAAAGATTGAAACCCTCGGAATCAACGATGATGCCGTTGCTCTTCCAACTCCAGAAACAACCGGTGACGAAGACTGCTGGGGATTTAAGAATTTCACCATTGAACAATACAAGACTTTAGTTAGCCAGATGAAAGCTGGAACCATTACCGTTTCTGCCGACACCGACACAAAGCCAAGCGTTACAAAAGTTCAAGTCACTTACCACAACACCACCAGCACCGACAAAAAATAAATCGTCCGCTATAGAGGGGGTCTTTAGGGCCCCCTTTCTTTCAAAAAAGGAGTTCTTTAATATGGAGGAAAATGTTCTTGAGCTGCGACACATTTGCAAATATTTTCCTGGCATCAAAGCAAATGACGATATCTCTTTGACGCTAAGAAAAGGGGAAATACACGCTCTTCTGGGAGAAAATGGCGCAGGCAAATCCACCTTGATGTCGATGGTCTCTGGCTTATATCAGCCAGATTCTGGCGAAATATTGCTTAATGGTGAAAAAGTTTCTATAAAAGATCCGCATGAAGCGTGCAAATTAGGGATCGGAATGGTCCACCAACATTTCATGCTTGTAGGCGTTTTTTCAGCATTGGAAAACATCATTTTAGGAGAAGAGCCAACCGGTCTTTTTGGTTATATAAAGCCAGTCGAGGCAAGGGAGAAGTTAGAGAGCCTTTGCGAAAAATACAATTTCCATATCGATTTGGACGAAAAAATCGACGATATGTCTGTTGGCGAACAACAAAAAGTCGAGATTCTAAAAATGCTTTTCCGCGATTCCAATATCTTGATTTTTGATGAGCCTACGGCTGTTTTGACGCCTCAAGAAATCGATGATTTGATGATTTCCATGAAGAATTTGGCAAAAGAAGGGAAATCCATTCTCTTCATTTCGCACAAATTAAATGAAATAATGGCTGTCTCCGATCGCGTTAGCGTCCTAAGAAAAGGAAGATGCGTCAAAACGCTAGAGACAAAGGATACCACGGAAGAAGAGCTTTCTCGTCTAATGGTCGGAAGAGACGTTCAGCTCGTCGTTCAAAAAACGGAAGCAAAACCGGGGCCCGATGTCCTCACCATCCGTAACCTAACCGTTTTCAATCAAGAAAAAGGAAAGGACACCGTTAATAACGTCTCCCTTTCCGTCCGTCAGGGCGAAATCGTTTGCCTGGCTGGAATCGAGGGAAATGGACAAAGCGATTTAATCTACGCCTTAACGGGTATTTGCAAAGCCAAATCCGGCGAGATCATTCTTCATAACGTGAAGAACCCTCGTTTTAGCGAAAAGAAAAAAGAAGAACGGGAGAAAGCTGGCGAAGAATATGAAGAGGATCCATACACTGACGTGCATTTAGAAAAATTGAGCATCCGCGAAAGAGCTTTGGCGGGCCTCTCTCACATTCCTGAAGACCGTCACAAATATGGTTTAGCTCTTGATTTTTCCTTGCAAGATAATCTTGTTTTGCAACGTTATTTTAAAAAACCGTTCTCATTTTTTGGCATAAGAAGCAAGAAAGCCATTCGCGAATACGCCCAAAAACTAATTGATCAATATGACATTCGTTCCTCCTTAGGGGCAAACACAACAGTACGCTCAATGTCTGGCGGGAATCAGCAAAAAGCCATCATCGGTCGTCAATTGGATTTGGGCGCCCCTCTTTTAATCGCCGTGTCCCCTACACGCGGCTTGGATGTTGGCGCGATTGAGAAAATTCATCATCAATTGATAGAAAGCAGAGATTCCGGCAAAGCCGTTCTTCTTGTTTCCCTCGAATTAGAGGAAGTCATGAATCTCTCTGACCGTATCCTTGTGATGCATAACGGCAAAATCGTTGCCAACTTAAATCCAAAAAAGACAACGGTCGAGGAAATCGGTCTCTATATGTCTGGTGCAAAAGTGCAAGAAGGATTGGGAGAATAATATGAAAGCATTTAAAGAATCCATAAAAGTCTTCTTAGCCAAAACAAGTGCTTTCTTCAAGAAAGTCGGCTCTTTTCTGAACAAATACGTTTGGCATTATCTTCGTTATGTTTTTGTTCCGATTGGAAAATTCTTTTCTTGGCTATTCCATTTCCAAGCGGCCAGATCCATTATGAGCTCGATTATTTGTGTCTTTATTGGCATCTTCGTAGGTTTCATCGTCATGCTTATTCGTGATCCGGCTAATTGCTTTGCTGGATTGGGCGTTCTTCTGTCTTCTGGTTTCCAGGGGATTTCCGAAGGCGATTATGATGCGATATCTCACGTTATAGGCGTCTTAACTCCGATGGTCTTAGCCGGTATATCCATATCCTTCGCTTTCAAACTTGGTTTGTTCAACATCGGCATTACAGGCCAATTAACCATGGGTGCCTTCCTTTCTTTGATTTTTTCCTTTATGGGAATGCCATGGTACGTTTGTTTATTAATTGGGATGGTTGGAGGCGCCCTTATCGGCTTCCTTTCCGGTTTCTTGAAAGCCAAATTCAACGTTAACGAAGTCCTTTCTGGCATCATGTTTAACTGGATCGTCTATTACCTTTGCGGTTTGATTGGCGATTATTTGCCAAGCGACTGGATTGACTCTTCCAACAAAACCCAGCTTGCCAAAATGTCTCAAAACGGCAGACTTCCGACTCTTCTTTCTGAGAACACCGCTGACGGATATATCAATCCGGCCTACTACAACGTGACGGCAGGCATTTTTATTGCGATTATCATTGCTGTTATCATCTGGTTCATTTTGAAATACACCAAATTTGGTTTCGAATTAAAGCTCTGTGGCTCAAATAAGTTTGCGGCGAAATATGCTGGCATTAATCAAAATTCCAACATCGTTCTTTCTTTGGCGATTTCTGGTGCAATCGCTGGAATTTGCGGATACATGGTCTTTGCCACCCCTTCTCCTAAAGGGTTCACTTTTGGAGCCTTAGATGGCGTTATGCTGTCCGACGGATTCAACGGCATCTCGGTTGCGTTAATCGGCCAAACCGATCCTATCGGATGTATCTTCTCTTCGTTCTTCCTTGCTTATATTAATGAGGGGCAAACGCAAATCGTGAACGTCTCTATCCTTTATTCCAAATACTATATGGAATTGATTAAGGCAGTTATTATTTACGTTGCTTCATTTAGCGCTTTTATCGCTTATCTTATTAAAAGCTCTAACGAAAAGAGCAAAGGAAAAATCGACGCTAGTTTCAAAGAACTATATCGTTCCAAAAAGGAGGAAACAGTATGAATTTGCTTATTTTAGAAGGGATTACCGTCTCTCCTTATGTTTGGGGAACGCTTATCTTCTCTTTCATCGTTTTCGGTGTCGGCTTCACTCTTGGGGCATTTGGCGGGATGTATTCAGAATGCTCTGGCATCATCAACATTGCCTTAGATGGTTCTATGTTGTTAGGAGCTTTCTCTGGCATTCTTGTCTGCCAGCAAATCGGCGGCGCTTTAAAAGGAAGCGAGTTGTTGAATAATTGGGCTTTCGTCAATTTCATTTATGTGATAGGCCTCCTTGTTTGCGTGATTGTCGCTTTTGCTTTCTCCTTCCTGCTCTCTTTCGTTTCCATCCGTTTGAAAGCGGATCAAACAATCGTAGGCACCGCTTTAAATAGCCTTGTAGCTGCCATTGTTTTGATTGTCAACACGATTCATTTAGGGGCCGATCTTCCTGAAACCGATGTTTCGATGTTCTATAACGTCATGCTTTATAAGTTTGAGGGTATGGAGTTCTTTAACGGCATGTTCTCCAATTTGAACATCACCGTTTTGATTGGAATCGTCCTGATTGTTCTTTTAGCCTTGATCATGAACAAAACAAGATTGGGCTTAAGAATACGCGCATGCGGGGAAAATCCGGCAGCTGCCGATTCCGTCGGTATCAAAGTCAATAAGATGAGATACATTGGCACCGCTATCGGCTCCGTGTCTGCCGCAATCGGCGGTTATGTCATTTTCACTTGCTTGCGTTTAGGGGAATGGAGCCTCACTTCAGGTGTTTTTGGATATGGTTTCTTGGTGTTGGCAATTGAAATTTTAGGGAACTGGAAAGCGAAGAACATTATTTTTGCCGCTTTGTTCTTTGCGTTCTTCACCTCATTTGGGACATTCATGACGACCACCTTCTCTGGCGGAGCGAAAGCCTTCTATAATTCCAAGGCTTTCTATTGCATGTTGCCCTACTTATTGGCAATCCTATCCCTTGTCTTCTTCTCAAAGAAGAGCCACGCTCCGAAAGCGGAAGGAATTCCTTACGACAAATCAGCTCGTTAAAAAGAACGAACCCCTGTATCCATTTTCAAAAGAATTTGCGTTCTCTTAAGGCTAAGGGAACGCTTTTCATATATAATAGAAAAACTTGAAAAAGAGGATTTCCATATTATGTATCAAGAGCTTCAAAAAGGATGGGTTGAGGTCATCACAGGGCCTATGTTTGCCGGCAAAAGCGAAGAATTGATTCGCCGCATAAAGACCCTTTCTTACACCAAAATGAGAATTATTGCCTTTAAACCGGCGATCGACGATCGTTACGATAAAACGGCCATTGCTTCTCATGATGGTGCCAAATATGAGGCCTACGCTATCAAAGAGGCTCATTCCATTCTGGAATTGGTAAAAGAAGACACCCAAGTTGTTGCCATCGATGAAATCCAATTCTTCGATATGAGCGTTGTCGGAATCTGCGAAGAATTGGCCGATAGAGGAATCCGGGTCATTGTCGCAGGATTGGACTTGGATTTCAAAGGAGAGCCTTTTGGCCCAATGCCAGAACTCTTAGCAAGGGCTGAATTCGTGACAAAACTTTCCGCCGTCTGCACCGTTTGCGGATGCGCGGCAACAAGAACGCAACGTTTGATTGATGGAAAACCCGCTGATTTCAACGATCCCATTATTAAGGTTGGGGCAAAAGAGAATTACGAAGCCCGTTGCAGAAAACATCATATCGTTCCCAATAAGCCGAAATTCTAGGTTTCAATCGATTTGAGAGCCTTTTGGCTCTTTTTCTATATCATTTTTTGCTAAGTTCTTAAAAAAATACAGCAAAGCCGTTTCTACGCTTATAAAATAAAGAGGTGAACCTTGGTGATTTTTTAAAAAAACGTAGATTGGAGCTGAACCTTTCTTTGGCAAACGTCGGAGAGGCCATTTCTTATACTCCCCAAGCCATTTCCCGTTTCGAGAAAGGGCAAGTAAAGGTGGACATTTGCCTTTTGGCTGATTTAGCGAAGGTTTTGCATTGTAATGTTTCTTCTTTTTTCACATTGGTTTTAATAGAAAAAAATGAGGGTTTCCGTGAATTCGATATTTCCCTTTTCGCGAAAGCTCTTTGTTTTTACCGCGAAAAAGAACTATATACCCACACTTCTCTTGGAGAGAAAGCAGGGATTTCAAAAGCTAAGATAGGAAAATGGGAAAAAGGAGAAAATTTGCCTAATATCGACGAATTCAAATCTCTCTGCGAAATTCTAAAAGTAGACTATGAAACCCTTTATTTTGGCAAAGTTCCGGAGAATCCTCCCCAAACTCTTAAAAAACCAAAAATCTCCTTGGCCAATAAGCTCCTTTTTGGAGGTTCATTATTCTGTCTTCTGGTAAGTATAGGCGTTTTCACAGGTTTTTCCGTCTATGGGGCGAATCCTTTTAAAGAGAATGGCACAAATCTTAATTCCACAAAGAAAGACCTAAGCCAATATGCTAAAGTGACTTATCATTACGATTTGCTTGATTTGGACCGCGTTGAACTAGTGCTTAGAGGAGAATGCGCTCCTTCCCCTTCTTTAGAGGAAGAGGGTTATCTTCTAAAAGGCTATTTCTATCAAGATAAGGAATTTGATTTTTCTTTGCCGATCATGAGCGATATCACTCTCATAGGCAAACTAGAAACGAAGAGCTATGATGTCTATTTCATGTCTTTTGACTCTCAAAAAGTAATCGAGCATCAAAAGGTGGAGTTCAAGAAAGACGCAATTCCCCCTACGGCTGAAATCATTCCTGGATTTCGTTTTGTTTCCTGGGGGAATTATCAGTGCATAAGAAGAGAGACATTCGTTTATCCTACATATGAAAAACTAGGAGACATTACCGTCCATCTGGATCCTGATGGAGGGGATTTAGGTGAGCAAAGCGACACCATTGAGAAATATAGCCAAGACATGCATGACTCTTTGCCAAAGCCAACAAAGAAAGGCTATACCTTCCAATATTGGGAATATCAAGGCGAAGAATTCCTTAAGACCACCCCTATCTCCAACGAGATTGTCTATCTTAAAGCCATATATAAGGCAAACACCTATACGATTACTTTCGCTCAAACCTCAATATCGCCCATGGAAGTAAGCTATGGCCAAATATTGGAATGGGAAGACATGCCGGCTCTTGATCCTCTAAGCGGTTCAAAAATCTCCGGATGGTCATATAGCAACGAGCTCCTTACATTCCCCTTCACCTATTCCTATGACTTTAATATCGTCCTCTATCCCCACTTTGACTCGATCGGTTTCACCTATAGCGAAAATGAAGACGGAACGTTAACGCTTGTCAAAATAATCAATGGGAAAGAAAAGTCAGTCATCATTCCATCAGAAGCCCAGGGGAAAAGAATTTCCAAAATAGCCAACTCCTGTCTCGTCAACGACTCCGAGATTTCTCAAATCAGGTTTCTTTCAGAGCAAGTCGATATCGAAGAAGGCGCCTTCCAGAATCTTTCTGCTTTGCGGAAAGTAGACTTCGAAAACATTAAAAGCAGTTCTGTTTTTGCGCCAAATATTTTCGTAAATTGCCCTAATGTGACTTCCTTGACGATTGGTGAAGCGAAATCCCTTAACGGAGAGCCATATTATTTAAAAGACTATGGTTTAAAAGGAAAAGAGACTTTCAAATTAGCATTCAATTCCTCCTTCGAAAACATTCCAGAGAAATTCAATGAAGGATTTGGGCAAATAGAGACCATCGTTCTTGGCGATTCCATTCAAGAGGTTTCCTTTGGATGCCTACATACTTATGGTATTGGCTTGAAAGAATTTTATCCCGGTTTATCTTTAAGGAAGCTAGAGATAGCTTTGCCTGATTTGGATCAAAACATTCTCCAATTCAATTCCCCTATTGAATTTACGCTTGAAGGGGAGGCCAAAGGAAAGGTTAAACAGCTTATTCTCTCTGAAGGCGGAAGTCTAACGAACTTCAAAGGATTCACCGCAAACACGTTTAAATCCTTTGGCGATACGAAGTTTAATAACGAGACTCTTATTGCCAGTAAGGACGTTCATTTAGGGAAGAACGTCACTGTTTATAACACAGAAACGTTGTTTACCAATCTGGATGAGACGGGGATTGACATCACCTTCTATGGCACGAAAACTATACCGACAGGCATTTCTAATATTCATTTTTATGTCGGAACGGGGGAAGAAAGAATTCATTTCAATAACGACATGGATTATGAAGAAATTGGTTCTGGCTCTTCCTCTGGAAATCTCTCTTACGAAGAAATCGGCGATGGAGAAAAATGAAAAGCTCGTCTAGGGCTAGCTCAAAAGCATCCGTTTTAAGATTGGTTTTCTCTCCATTAACGTACTAGCTCTGACCAAGAAGCTTTCCCTCACTCTGTCATAGACGCCTATAAGCCTATGTTGTCCATGAACATTTTCTCTAGCGCACTAGGAATAGAATGTTAGGAATCCTTGCTTTCGAAAAAGCGAGTTCCAAATGAAACAAAAAGGCAATCAAGAACAAAAGAATCAATCGGAAAAAGTAATATCAGCGAAGGAATAGCAATCATTCCTTTTGTCATAGAGGAGCTCAAAAGGCAATCCTGCTTCAACAAGAAAACAACGGATATCCGAAAGATATCTAGCGAAGGTAAGGCTATTGATATCGCAATCATATAAAATATCCGCCTTACGAATCTTTTTTTGGGTGTAAAGGCGATAGAAAATAATCAAAACAACTTCACTTTTAGTCATAACATTCTCATATGGCTTCCGCCATACGCTCCAGGGGTTTCCAGTTAGTTGTTTTCTCGAGATTCACTAACAAACTTATTTTCTAAGAGATACTCATTTTTTGATATGAACACGAATATCGTTTTTTAAACAAATCCGATTTTTTAAGTCTTTTTTGTTGAATTTATGGAAAATAAGGCATGCGTGCGCTTGTTTTCAAAAAAAGCCTTGCGTTTTAACAAGGCTTCATTATTTGTTTCCGTCTAACTCTTTTTGATGCATCTCCCTCATTCCTTCAACGGTGTCGCATATCTCCTTAAAGGAACAGGTCCTGCAATCCATCTTCAAAGTCTTCAGAACGTGGTCGAAAGCAACCGTAATGCCTTCCGCTTCTTTTTGAAGGGAGAGAAGCTTCTTATAATCAAAGGAAGGATCGGTGACAAAGATTTGCTTAACATGGCGCAAGCTCTTCTCTTTTTTGTATTCCTGCAAAAAAGACATGCCGATATCTTTGAACGAGATCCCTTTTTGAACGGCTTTTTTTGATACACGTCCCCCTTCTTTTAGGGAATTGGTATTAATTCTAAGCATGAATCCTATGGGAGATACCTTATAACGGGAATATTCCAAATTGCGGAACAAACGATAGATGTCTTGATCCTTTTTGCCTTCTTCATCAATCAGAAAGAACGATAAATGAGCAAAAGGCGTTTCTTTTGGAAGAGAAGAGAGGTCTTTCCCAAGCAAAAGAATTTCATCTTTTTGAACGTAATCGGAATTCGAGGTATATCCCATGAAATAGGAGGAGTCCTTTATTCCGCCAAGCTCCACTTGTGCATCCTCTGGGAAAATGAACTCTTTTTGTTTTTGCGAAGGAAAAGAACTTTCTAAAGGGAAAGAAATCATCTCTTTCCCCTCAAAAAGCTTCAAAGCCTCTTTTATTAACGAATCGTATAGATTCATATCTATTCCAAATGGCGATTCCTTTTTCTCTTATCGTATTTCTTGTTAATCCATTTTTGGACGTGAACGAGCAACTTCGAGTCCAAGTTAAACATATAGACGATAAACAAAATGATAAAAAGCAAAAGGATAAAGGCAAGAATGGAGCCTAAAACGATTAGAAGTATAACCCACCATTCCATGTTAATTCGCCTCTTTCAACCCTTTTTGACGGGCATATTCCGCAGCCCCTAAAGCACCCATTAGCTGAGGGTCGATCGGAAGGTCTTTGACTTTAAGATGCAAGACTTTCTCAATGGCTTGTTTCAAACCGGCGTTTTTCGCGCATCCGCCAGTTAAAGTGATAGAATCGGTGGCGCCCGCTTTTTTCGCCATCACAAAGCAACGTTTGGCAACCGACATCATGATTCCTGCCGCAATATCTTCCATCGGTTTCCCTTCGCCGACAAGAGAAATAACCTCAGACTCGCAGAAGACGGTGCACTGCGAAGTGATTGGAATGATATTATTGGCTTTCAGAGAGAGATTGCAGAAATCGTCCAAATCCATTTCAAAGCTTCTTGCCATCGCCTCAAAGAAACGCCCCGTGCCAGCTGAGCACTTATCATTCATGGCGAAGTTTTGAACCGTGCCGTCTTTCGGATCGATGGCGATGCCTTTAATATCTTGACCACCGATATCGATAATGGAGGTAACACTTGGATCGGCAACATGCACGCCCATAGCGTGGCATGAGATTTCTGAGATGTTTTCGTTGGCAAATGGGACTTTGTTTCTTCCATATCCCGTGCCAATCAAATACGTTAAATCACTCGCATCATGAAGTTCGGGAACCTGTTTGATCGTTTCTTCTAGAGCGATCTTAGCGCTCTCTACAGCATTGATTTTGCTCTTTAAAGTGGTATGAGCCACCATTTTCCCATTTTCATCTAAAATGACACATTTGGTATATGTCGAACCTGCATCACAGCCACCAAAATATTTCATATTCATTTCCTTTCTACCAGCGTTGAGCATCATCGAAATCCACTAAGGATGGATCCAACGGCTCTTCTCTCAGAACCGTTTTCATGTAACGATTCACGTCTTCGCGCATGTCTTTTCTTGTCGCTTTTGTCGGATTCATCAAAGCATGATACACCCAAACAATATGGATGCCTCTCTTTCTTCCTTCTTCTTCCAAAAGCCCGTGATATCCAGCCATGGATTTGCAGCCGATATGCTCATACATGATGACCATATCCGCATGATACTCTTCGCAATATTGCCAAAGTTGTTCCACGCCAACTTCGTATCCGCCATTGGAATGGTTACGCATAATCATGTTCATGTTGTATTCGCCTAAATCCAATAAAGCTTGCTCATGATCCTCATAATTGATTGGTTTTGTTAAGGTGAAAGAAAGCATATCACAAAGGCAAACGATTCCCCAGCAATTGGAAAGCCATTGGTTGAAGGCGGTGTAATATTGGGCATGGACGCCCCAAACAAGGGCTCTATGCCTAACTTCCTTGCAAGGCAAACGTTTTTCTTTGTAGCCTTTCTTTGCCAAGTCCGTAATCTCTTGGTCGAATTTCAAGAAAGATGGGTCACGCCCGGAAATGACCATATATTCCGCATCGCGGTAAAGCATGACGTTGTTATTGACCACTTGCGGATAATCGGTTTTGTTCATCTCCATCCATTCTTGGAATAAGGCGTTTTGAGCATTATAGGTCTTCATGTTTCTGGCAAAGGCATCCCAATCCCACTTCTCACCGGTATGTTTTTCAATAAAATGAATGGCTTCCACGATCTGATCGCGGGAATAAGCCAAAACCGATTTCTGTTGATGACGCATAGGGGCAGCCATTGTGAAAGAAGGCAAATCATCATGCCTGTCCTCGATTTGGTTGCCCATCAAAGAACCATCGCAAGTGGTGTTGCAGTGCACCGCGCAAACGCCGCAAATTGGATAATCTTCATCGATGGCGCAGCCAAGTTCGGCGCAAGGCATAGGGCAAACATCGCCCGGGATTTGAAATTCCTCTGCCGTTTCGATGTAATGGAGAACGCCATCTTGAGCAATGGTTGATCCCGTATAAATGGCAGGAACCTCTTTCGAAAGAAATTTCAAGTTAGGGAAGCCGGTGGCGATAACCATCATTCCGTTTTCGTCCATGATGACAAGTTTCTTGTTTAATTCATCGTATTTCCCGTGTTTGTTTCCAATACGCTTATCGCATTTGAAAAGAGTATCCATGGTTTGGGTAAGATGCTCCACGATGGAATCGTATTCGATATGGGCAATGCGAAGTTGTTCTCCGCGCACCCCTTCAACATGGCGGTCGATGTAGTCGAACGCAGCCAAATAATTGCCAAACCAACGGTAAGTGAACATCGCCTTTATGGTGGTTGGCTTCATGATGAACTTCGACATAACCAAAAGATTATGAAGCCATCTTGAAAAATCGTACATCGTGTCTTTGAAGCCTCTCCATTCACGACGTTTGGCTGTTTTTTTGCCGGGCTTATTCAGCTTTCCGAGATTTTGATCTCCCTTACGTTTTTCCATTATTCGCCTTCCCTTTCTTCTTGGAGTTTCTTGATTTCAACCGCTTCAATAAAAGCTTGGATGCGGGTTCTTAATTGGCCAGATTGGCCAACATTATAAGGCCTATCGATTGAAAGGGTCTTATAGCCGTATTGGTGTTGCATCACCGCATTCATGAAGGCTCTGCCATATCCCCAATAATCGCAGAACTTGATTTGCTCGATGATAAGGCCATCAACATGGTATTCTTTCCCGATTTTATCAACATAGGCATGCCTCTCATTCACTTTTTCGGTGGTAAGGAAACGAGGGCATTGTCCGGATTCCATATAGTAACGGCAAACTTGAGTCAAAGCATCTTCGTCTTTGCTAAGCTCGATGACTTGTCTTCCAGGAAGAGAGCCGAAACAATAACGGTCTGCGACTACGATAAGGCCGCATTCCTCTGCTAGTTTGATTAATTGTGGATCATCGATTTCCGAGCCGACGATAGCAACGCGGCAACGATATGTCCCCTTCTTTTCGGGAACGCGGTTTTTCACTTCTTCGAGGGTTTCCTCCAATTTAGCGATGAGTTTGTCTTTCGGGCAGCAATAGGTCGCTAAGCAAAGAACGGCAAACTCATATCCGGTAATGCGAGGGGTTTCATCTTTTCTGAAATCGCCAATTTCCGTAATGAGTTTGGAAATCTTGTTTTGCTCTTCAACAGCTTTACGGATCGCTTCGTCAGAGATATCGATTCCGAAATTCTCGTGCAATGGCTTTAAAACGTGTTCTTGCATTTGAAGAACGTAATGCTTCAAAGTGCTCGCATCGCTTTTCATGGGAACATCGACATAGGAAGCGAAGAAATGGGGTTTCGTGCAGCAATTTAAATGTTCGATGTTTTCGACGCAGCGATTCATCATGGCGCAGGCTTCAGGGGCAATGATGGCATCTAAGAAGTTGAAGCCTCCTTCTAACGCTCTTTCAAGAATTGCTCTGCAAGCTTCGCAGAAAATCGGGGAAAGGTAGTAGCTCCCCATTTCGATGCTTCCCGTACGCGGGGCTCTTAAACGTACGGAGAAAATGCCAGGAAGATTTAATAAAGGCTCAGGAATTTGATAACAAACGTGACCAATGGCCATCCTTCCTTCCCCTTGGGCTTCTCCGATTAACTCGTTATAAGAATTCTCAAGAAGCTTCTCGAAATAATACAAATGTTTCAGGTCTCTCATCGATGTCTCCTTATATATCAAAGAATATGTATTTTCTTCAACGCCTCTGATGTCCCTTTTACAATAGGCGCATCATCAGAAAGGAAGAAGACATTTTCTCCATCCATGTCAAAACGGGCTAATTCTTCGTCCATTGGGATCTTAGCTAAAACTGGAATTCCTCCGACGTCTAGCTCTTCCTTCATCGCTAAAGAGGAAAGGCGGTTCGCAATCACGCCGATTTCTTTGTACATAACGAGCTCATCCGCCACTTTTTTGATGGTCTTTACGACTTGTCTTCCTTTTTGGCTTTGATCGGTGACAAGCAATAGGTGAGTCACTTTTTCCATGACGCGACGGTTAATTTGCTCAATTCCCGCTTCGCCATCGATCACGACATAATCGTAATGAGAAGAAATAGCCGAAATGACTTCCTTGAGATAAGTATTAATCTTGCAATAACAACCGCTTGCTTCTGGGCGGCCGATAGCCATAAAAGAGAAACCGTTTTGATTCACGATGGCCTCTTCGATGGAATACTCGGCATTGCCAAGAACTTCCACAACGGCATTTTTGCCATCTTCTGAAGCGGCAATCGCTTCTTTTCTCACATCATCGATAGTCTTTTTCGTCTCAATTCCCAAAGCCGTAGAAAGCCCGACCGCTGGATCGGCATCGATGGCTAAGATTTTCTTATCCGGATAGTTCTTAGCCAAGAGCCTGACAATGCATGCGGCAATAGACGTTTTGCCTACTCCGCCCTTACCTGCTACGGCAATGATACGCGGGGATATTTCCTTATTCATAAACAAAGCCCTTTCCTTACTATATGTATGTTTATCTTTTAAGATATCTATACCATTTTACCAATTTTCCTTATTTTTGAAAGAAAAACCGCATAGAATCGAAAGTTTGTAATCTTTAACTAATATAAAAAAACAATAACGAAAAAAGCTTAATGAAATTAATAGATAATCCCACAGCCCTATTAATATGGTCTTCTATCCCAGCTATTTACTTTCTGGTGTAAGAAAGAGAACATCGTGGAAACCAACTATTTACTTCTAGAAAAAGAGCGATGTCTAAAGACTCGAATGGAAGAAAACGCTGTTTATTCGCGGTTTAACATTCATTCTTCGAAGGACGGGTTCATTTGAACTTAGACATATTGTCTAGACGTCCTTTAAGCTCATCGATTTCGCCCTCAAATGTTCTGATTTGTGAATCCAGTCTTGTTACGATGCCCTTACTTATGAAAAAGATGAGAAGAAAATTTATTGCTGCCACGACGAAAGACGCCCACCAAATAAAATCGGGCACGTTGGTGATATTTCCAAAGCATAACAAAGCAATTAGAAAAACTGGAGGTACAAGAAGGGGCGAAACCGAAAACACCATAAACAGCCGTTTTGCGACGCTTTCTGTGTGTTCCTTGCGTCGTTCCAGTTGCCCTAATTCATTTGATTTTTGAGCAAGAACGCCTTCAACATTCGAGAAAATTTCGTTCTTAGCGATCTGAAGCTTACTCTCCTCTTCTGGAGAAGGGATACCATTTGCCTTGCCTTCTGATAGGCAAAAAGGACAGGCTTTTTGCTTTTTTTCATATACGGTTCCGCAACGAGTGCAGTAAACCAAATCATCATACTTTGCAATATTAACTGTGTCGCACCCTTGCCGATGAGCCAACTCACCAAAGCTTTGCGCACTTCGATAACTCTTCTCGATGCCTATGCCTTTTTCGTAGTTTTCAGCAAGGATGGCTGAAGCTTCTCCACAGCCCAAATTGGAAGCCTTCCGAAAATAAAGATTGGCCGTTTGTGGATCTTTGAATATGCCACGCCCTTTTAGGTAGCAAATGCCAGTCCAGTAATTGGCCGCTTTGTATCCAAGCTTCGCCGCATCAAAAAATGCCTTCAGTTTGAGGGATGCTTCCATGGGTTTTGGACCCTCGCGAAGAAGCCGTTTTTGATTCAATTCCCCTGCATCTATTTTCTTTTGCAAGTAGGCTCTAAGATAGAACTCCCCCGCTAGCGTCAAAGAGGGTGATGTGCCGATTCCGATGTCGTAACATAGAGCCAGGTTCCATAAGGCGTTTGAATGCCCCAAACAGTTTTCTTTGAGCTTTTCGAAAACATCAGGAATTTCCTTCAGCTCTTCTGGGGTAAGACGTTGGTTAATGAATTCTAAACTAGATTGTATGGTCTTTTGGGAAGACGTTCCCAGCAATACGGTTTTGTTATCCGAATCCAAAGACGAGGTGACGCACAGCTTTGTAATGAAGTTTTTAGGCCTTTCGTTTTTCGTTTTTTCAGAAGCTGCCGATAAAACGACATTTTGGAATCCGCTTGTCTCTGTTTCTGACTGTTTTGCATTTGATTTCGTTATCTTCTTTGATTCCGTCTCTTGGCTTCGACCAACGTCCTGGGAAGCAACACCGTAATGCTTTCTCGTCAAATATATAAGCAAAGCCACAATATGTTTGCAGGGGCTATGCCACCGCAAATAAGAAGGGCAGGAGCATCGGCAGTCGATTATTTGAGACTTATCGTTCGAAAGAAGAAGCTCGGTATCATAGACATTTCCGTTTGATCCATGGACTTTAACAGCAAACCACGTCCCAGCGTCGTTAAACCGCAAATCAAATAACCTCCCTTCGTTAACGTACTTCATCGCTTTTAGCGCCGTAACGTCCTTTTGGGATTCGTCCTTATGAGTCATGTATTGATAAATTTGCTCTGCGGAAAAGGAAGGAAAGAAAGAATCGGCGGTCTTAGAGTCCGTAACAGGTTTGGCCGCTCCCTGGTTCGGAATTGATCCATTTAGGCTCTTTAAAGCTTTTTTCGCTTGCGGGAAGCCTAATTCAGCCGCTTCTTTGATAAGTGCTGCCCCCTCTTCTTTTTGGCCTCCGTTATACCTAAGAACGCCCAGTTGATACTTACCCTCCGCACTTCCGCCATTCGCTGCTGTTTGAAAGAGGCTCAAAGCCTTTTTCATGTCCGGTTCCACGCCATATCCACGCAGAAAGCAATCCCCTAAAGCGCTTGCCGCTTCCATGAACCCGGCGGCAAAAGATAAAGTGAAGAAGGCCACCGCCATTACGTCGTCTTCCTTCACCCCAGTTCCAGTCAAAAGGCAAAGACCGGCTTGGTAAGTGGCAATAGGATAGCCTTTTAAAGCGGACTCGATATAAGCCTCGTAGGTTGGGGTGAAGGGCACTATGTTTATCGCTTTTTCGTCAGGATCTTTTAGAATGATTTTCCCTTCATCCAATTGGGCTAGGGTCCAAGCCATTAGATAATGAGCATTGGCCAAATCGGGATCTTGTTTTGTTCCAATACCGCAATCATAGCAAACGGCCAAATTCCAAAGCCCATTGGGATATCCCTGCGCTTTTTTCTCTAGAATTTGAAATAAGCCGGGTTCTTTTTTTAAAAGGTCGGACGATAGTTTTTTGCTGAGACATTCCTCTTGGGCGGGCGCCACTTCGGAAAAACCAATCGTCATCATGTATTTTCCATTAAGCCCATCGGTAACGGATGGTGACCTAGATGGCCAAAGATTAATCACCGCTTTTTTCATAACTTAGTCCTACTTTTTCCCAGAAAATCATTTTCTTTAATGTCGGTAAATTCGATTCACTACCTTTTAGTCTAATTTAATTTCATCCTAGTAACTCTATGATCTTTGTTGAAGAAAGAATGGGCTCATTTCTTGATTGGCTTAAGCGACCCGTTCAATTTTCATTTCTCCCAATAGAACTCCAACATTCAATTTCGTTTCAAATGATAACTATGGTGACGACCTCAAAATAGACGTTTCAATCGCATTTATAAACGACAGTAATATTTATACACAAGAAAATCGCAAAAATAGATATAGTCAGGAGCGAATTAAAAAAAGCCCCGGAGGGCACAATTCCGGGGCTTATCACAGGAGTTCAAAGAAATAAGAATTAACGTTGGACACGGCCAGAGCCATCTCCATTGGCAAGTTTCTTCACCTCATCGACAGAGACGCAGTTATAGTCTCCTTCGATGGAATGTTTCAAAGCGCTTGCGGCAATGGCGAATTCAATCGCATCTTGCGGATGATAATGATTCATCAAAGCGTAAATCATTCCGCCAGCAAAAGAATCTCCCCCGCCAACGCGGTCGATGATACGGAGGTTATATTCTCTAGATAAATAGGCATTCCCATCGTAAAGCATGCCGCACCACTTGTTATCGCTTGCGGAGATGGAAGTTCTCATCGTGATGGCGACGTATTTGAAGCCGAATTTGTCTTTAAGCTGTTTTGCAACCGAGACATACCCCTCTTTACTAAGTTTTCCAGAGACGGTATCGGTGGCTTCGGCTTTGATGCCAAAGACATCGTTCGCATCGTCTTCATTTCCGAAAAGGACATCGACATATTGCATGAATTCGCTCATGATTTCACGAGCCTTTTCTTTGCTCCAAAGCTTGTTGCGGTAGTTTAAATCGCAAGAAACGGTGACATGGTGTTTTTTGCAAGCAATCAAAGCTTGACGGGTGATTTCAACGACATTATCGCCCAAAGCTGGGGTGATTCCCGAGAAATGGAACCAGCTGACGCCCTCTAAAATCTTATCCCAGTCGTATTCTTCTGGCTTAGAAAGGGCAAATGCGCTATAGGCGCGGTCATAAATGACTTTGGAAGGTCTTTGGGAGGCGCCTTTCTCTAAGAAATAGATTCCTAAACGGTCTCCGCCTCTAATGATCTTAGAGGTATCCACGCCATATCTTCTTAAAGAATTTAAAGCGGCTTGTCCGATTTCGTGGGACGGAAGTTTGCTAACGAATGCGGCATCAATTCCATAATTGGCAAGGGATACGGCAACGTTTGCCTCTCCTCCTCCAAAAGTGGATTCCAAATGGTCGCATTCGACAAAACGCAGATAATTGTCTGGTTGGAGACGAAGCATGATTTCGCCTAAAGTAACTGCTTTCATATTTATTTTCCTTTCACAAGCATAACGGCTTTCTTTGTATTTTCTTGGATTTCCTCGAAACTTCCTTTCATCATGAAGCTTCCACCGCAAGCGATGATATGAGGATAGGCAAGGTATTCCAGAATGTTTTCTTCATTGACTCCGCCTGTCGGCATGAAAGTCACTTGTGGGAATGGGCCATTTAAGGCTTTGATGGTTTTTAAGCCACCGTAATTCGATGCGGGGAAGAACTTAATCACATCAATGCCAAGCTCTAACGCTTTCATGATCTCGGTTGGAGTGACGCATCCAGGAAGGTAAACGACTTTGTGGGCTTTGCAAACATTCGCGACTTCTTCGCTAAGCCCTGGGGAAACAATGAATTTCACGCCAAGAGAAATAGCCTCCTCAGCTTGTTTGGCGTTAATGACCGTTCCTGCGCCAATTAAAGCCTCAGGGAATTTTTCGATGGCCAATTTGATCGCGTCTTTCGCACAAGCGGTGCGATAGGTGATTTCCGCAACAGGAAGACCGCCTTTGATAAGGGCTTCCATCGTTGGAATGGCGTCTTCGATTTTATGGATTGCCACCACAGGCACCAAGCGATAGTGACGAATCTCTTCTAAAACATTTTCCATACATTATTCTCCTAATAGTTTTTTGATATTTCCGTAAGAGATGTTGTAAGCAAGTTTCTTAGCGTCTTCTAAGAGATATTCCCCAGCATCGACTTTCTCCCCTAAGAAAGAAGAAAGAATTCTGCGGAAGAAATCGAATCTAGAATAAGATGAGAAGGAGCGGGAATCGGTCAACATGCCAAGATTCGTTCCGATTGCGGCGTATTCCGAAACGATTTCAAGATTTCTCCTAACACCCAAGAGGGTATCATTAAACCACCAGGCTGCACCCACGATAACATTGCGGAAAGCGCCAGAGATGCAAGCAACCTCGCGTAACATCTCAGGATTCAAAGAATAAAGGATGATGGTTGGTCTTTCTTCATCGCTAAGTTGATCCAAGAAATGGATGAGATCTTCAACATTAGCCCCTTCACCGATGACATCAAATCCCATGTCCACGCCAAGTTTCTTATACATTGGAGTGTTGATATTGCGAATGACAGAGAAATGAATTTGCATCAAGAGGCCTCTCTTTTTGTATTCTTTCATCAAGAAGACAAGAAGGTAGCCAAACAAGGAGTCTTTTTCTTCGCTAGTTAACGAGTCTCTCTTAAGATAAAGCGATTTTGCTTGCTCATAAGTCGCATACGCCTTCGGAAAAGAGCGGAAACCATGGTCAGTGATTTTGCAGCCCTTAGACTTAAAGAAATCAAGTCTCTCCTCTAGCGCTTTTTGGAAAGAATCCAGATCATTTAACGGATAGCCGACAACTTTGCTGAGCTCTTCGATATATTTGGAATCGAAGTTATAAAGCTTATCTGGGCGGAAGGTCGGAGTGACATCCGTCTCATTTATCTTGCCGTGGTCTTTTAAATCTTCGGTTGGATCGTTGGTGGTTGCCACGAATTGAACGCGGAAGAGCTTCAAAAGTTTCTGAACGGAAAGCTCTTGAAGCTTCTTGTTTGCCTCGGCATAGATCTCCTCGGCGCTGTCCTTATTAAGTGGCTTATCGATGCCAAAAACCTGCTTAAGCTCGAAATGGGTCCAATAATAAAGAGGGTTGCCGAATAATTGAGGCAGGATTTCCGCATAGTGAAGGAACTTCTCATGGAAAGAGGCATTGCCGGTGATGTAATATTCATCCACCCCGCACATTCTCATGGCTCTCCACTTGTAATGGTCGCCAGCAAGCCAAAGCTCACCAATGTCAGTGAATTTCTTATCGGCTTTGATGGCAGCCTGATCCAAATGGCAATGATAGTCGATAATCGGCAAGTCTTTGATGGACTCGTAGATCTCTTTGCTGGATTTTCCAGAAAGAAGAACGTTTTCCCCGAAAAATGAATTCATAAATCAAACTCCACTATAAGCGCTGAAGCCGCCATCAATTGGAAGAACGACACCAGTGATAAAGGAAGCGGCCTCGCTGTTAGAAAGGAAAAGCACGGCACCTAAAAGTTCATCTGGGGTGCCGAATCTTCCCATTGGGGTATTATTCAAAATCTTATGGGTTCTTTCGGTTGGAGTGCCATCCGGATTCCAAAGCAAAGCCTTATTTTGGGCGGTAGAGAAGAAGCCAGGAGCAATGGCGTTCACGCGGATTCCGCTCTTAGCGAAATGGGTGGCAAGCCATTTGGTGAAATTGCTGACACCGGCTTTGGCTGCAGAATAAGCAGGAATCTTGGTTAATGGGGTGAAAGCATTCATGGAAGAGATGTTTAAGATGGAGCATCCTTCTTTGCCAAGCATATCATTGGCGAACACTTGAGTAGGAAGCAAGGTACCAAGGATATTGAGATTGAAAACAAATTGGAATCCTTCGGTCTTTAAATCGAAAAAGGAGATGGTAGAAGAATCCACTTTTGGCTCATAGAACTCTTGGGAGGTAGATGCTTTTGGAGAATTTCCGCCGGCGCCATTGATAAGAATGTCGCATTTGCCGAAATCGGCAAGGATCGCTTGATGCGCTTTCTCAAGAGAGTCTTTATCTAGAACGTTGGCCTCATAGCCTTTTGCGATGCCACCAAGCGCACGAATTTCTTCGGCTTTGGCTTCAGCTGCAGAATAATGCAAATCCAAAAGAGCCACTTTCGCATGGCAAAGAGCAAAAGCTCTCGCCATTTCGGAGCAAAGGACTCCTCCCGCTCCCGTAATCACAACAACTTTGTTGGAATAATCGACGAACAAAGGTAATTTTTTATCCATAATTTATTCAAGCCTTTCTTTTATTTTCCAAAGCGTTCGACCGCTTCGAATAAACCATTAATATAAGCGCATCCAAGCGCACGATCATAAAGACCATATCCTGGTTTTTGATCTTCGCCCCAGATATTTCTTCCGTGATCGGGCCTCACATAGCCATCAAAGCCATTATCAACGAGGTTTTTCACGATAAGAGCCATATCCAAGGAACCGTATTTGGAGAAATGCCCCACTTCGGTGAAAGAATCCTTATCATCCGTGTATTTCACGTTTCTTAAATGGACGAAGTAGATCCTCCCCTCTTTGGCATATTTAGCAGCCATATGCGGGATATCATTCTTCCTTCCTGCCCCAAAGCTTCCAGTGCAAAGAGTCAAACCATTATGAATATCTGGAACAGCAGCAAAGAGCTTATCCAAATCTTCTTCATTGGAAATAATTCTTGGAAGGCCGAAGACGTCCCATGGCGGATCATCTGGGTGAATCGCCATATTGATGCCATATTGGTCGCAAATCGGCATGATTTGTTTCAAGAAATAGACAAGATTGGCAAACAATTGCTCATGAGAGACATGCTTGTATTTCTCCAGAAGATCTTGTAACTCATCCGGGGAATAAGATTCATCCCATCCAGGTAGGTGAAGATGTTTCGGATCGACCTTATCAAAATCATCGCGGGAATAGGAAAGAGCATTGCTTCCGTCGAATAGGACATGGTGCATATCGGTCCTAAGCCAATCGAAGACAGGCATGAAGTTATAGCAAACGACTTTGACGCCGTTTTTCGCGCAAAGCTCAAGATTCTTCTTAAAAGCCTCGATATGCGCATCTCTTTTCTCCGTTCCCATCTTAATATCTTCGGAAACCGGAATGGACTCGATGACTTCCATTTTCAGACCGTTCTTTTCGCAAGCCGCTTTCAGTTTCAAAAGAGAGGACTCTTCCCAAACTTCGCCGGCTTTTTTATCATAGACGGAAGTAACGATCGTTGACATATTTGGTATTTGACGAATGTATTCCAAAGGGATGGAATCATTAAGGCCATACCAACGAAACGATAGTTTCATAATTTTTCTCCTAACAAAATTTATTGTAAGCGCATACTTACAATATTGAATTGCAATATTTTATGTTTTTCCTTGCATTATTTTATATATATTCCTTTGGAATAGCAACTTTTCAATTAGAAAACGCCTTTTAATGGATTTTGTTACTAGATATTGCAAACATAACATAATTAGATTGCGTTTTTATTTTTATATCCTATAATCAAATCAAATCAAAAGAAGGTATTCATTATGTTTTCTTTCGTAAAACAAGACGTAGATTTCTCCCATAAATTAGACTATGCATCCTCCCCAAAAGATGAATATAGCAAACACATGCACGTTTTTTACGAGCTCATTCTTTTCGTAAGAGGCGATGTCGACTATCACGTTGAAGGAGAGACGAGACACCTCGAAAGCGGGGACATCATTTTGATGAACCCGGGCAAATTTCATTTCGCGACCGTAAACAAAGACGTCAGCTATGAACGCTACGTCTTTAAGTTCCCCGTTTCCTTTCTTCCTTCTTCCTTGCAAGAGAGGCTGAAAAACATGTGCCCTTTCTTTCCAAATAAAAGGAACGTGGAGTCTGCCGTTCGTGCTTTCGACACCTTTTATGATCTCTATAACGATGAGGATCTGTATCTTCTTGCTCGATGCAAAATGCAAGAAATCATGGTCTATCTCGTAAACTCCAGAGGAAGCATTCCGGAGTTTCAGAATAACGACATCATCAGCGTTTTAATCGATTATATTGAGAACCATATCAAAGAGGATCTAGCGTTAGAGAATATCGCCAAGGATCTGCACTATTCGGAATCCTATCTTTCGAACCAATTCAAGAAAGCGATGAAATGCTCTTTGATGAAATACATCCGTTCGAAGAAAATCGTTCTCGCCCAGCAAATGATTCGCGAAGGAAAGAAAGCGGTCGCTGTTGCCGAAGAGCTGTCTTTTAATGACTACTCCACTTTCTACAGAAGTTATCTTAAGGTGACGGGGATCAGTCCTGCTGCCGAGAAGGGAAACAAACATTAGTAATAATCATTTTTGCAATAAGTGAGAACCATTATTGCAATTTTAAGCGCTTACATTGGTCTTTAAAATTTATAAGTTCATGAGGTTCATCCTCAATACGATTGTTAGGAATGGAGGTTTTCTTCTATGGAGAAAACAGAAAAACACAATTTCTTCGATAAGCCCATTTTCAGGACGAAGATCAAATCCGCAAACGTCAAGCTCTTCCCTGAGGCGGGCTTAGGCTATCTTCTTGGGCCGATCCTTGCTTTAATGAGCAACGGCGTCGTAAACGTATGGCTCGTCCAATATTGGGACAAAGTCTTGCTTTTAGGGGATTGGAATCCTCTTTTCCAGACGCTATTGCCAATTGTCTCTGCCATATTCGTCGTAATTGGCAACCTTCTTGTCGGCCATTTAATGGAAAGGAAGCCAAGCATTGTCGGAAAGGCAAGGCCGCTTATCTTGTTGGGCATGCCTCTTATCGCCATTGCTTTGCTGGTTCTTTTCCTTGTCCCTCTCCCGACAGGGGCTGGAGGAGAGGCCTCTAATCTTCTTGCCTCTATCCTTGTTGCGGTTGGCTATAACCTCTACTACGCCTTAGCCTGGCCAATCTACTACACATCCCACTCTGCTCTTGTGAATCTCTCCACCCGTGATGGTTCAAAGAGAAATCTTCTCTCCACTTGCATTATGGCCGCCCAGCTTGGCGCTGCAGGACTTGCGGGCATGGCTGGAGGATTCTTAGTCGACCTCATTGGCCTTCTCCCCGTTTATCAATATGGCGTCAAAGCCGATGGTTCGCCTTTGACGACCAACATCCTTGAAGAAGCCAAATCTTTAGCGAACGGCTTCGAAGTGAAAACCCTAATTTCCCCAGAAAAGGCCAACAGCAAATGGACCATCCTTATGGTTGTCATGATTGTCTGTTTGGTAATCGGCTGTTTGCTTGAGTTCTATTTCACCCGTGAAAGAATCACAGAAGAGAACGTCAAAAACGCAGCCGTCAAGGAAGACGAAGAACTTGCGAAGGTAGAGAAAACCTCGATGAAGGAGCAAATCAAAATCTGTTCTCGCGATAAATATTGGTGGCTCATCATCATTTTCTTCTTCCTTTATCAATTTGGCGGCCAAATGAAGAACAACGATCTTTCTTTCTATTCCCAAGCGATGACTGGCGAGAATAAATTATCTTCCACCATTAATACCGTTGGAGCCATTCCAACAGCACTTGGGATGCTTATCGTTTGGCCAATCGCCAAGAAATTAACGAAGTCCAAAACAATCAGCTTGGGTGCCCTCTTAGCCGTTATTGGCGGAGCCATCGCCTTTGTTGCTTTGATTCCTTCCATCGGAAACAATGATGGCGCGGTTTGGGGATTATCCATCGCGTCCTTTGTCGTGAAAGCCTTAGGAACCGCCCCCGCTATGTATATCTCCCTTGCGTTATTGGCTAACGTCTTAGACCATCAAGAAGCCGTTTATGGCAAGAGGACCGATGGATTCACGATGGCAGTATACGGCTCTATCATGGTTTGCATGTCCGGTATCTGCAATGGCATCATCGCCGGCATTAACACGGCCGCGAAAAGCTCTGGCATGGATTTGAAACTCGTCAACACAATCCTCGGTTATGGCGTGGAGTCCGCTTGTTATCTCTTAATGGGCATCATGTTCCTCTTCATGAACGTTGAGAAGTTCACCAAAGAAGATCAAATCAAGATTCTTGAAGATCAAAAAGCGGCTTGCCTTGCCCGTGGCGAAGAATGGATCGATCCACAAACCAGAATGGAAATGGAAGAAAAAGAAACAGCTCGTCAAATCGAAGAAGCGCGTATTAAAGAATTAAAGGAAAAATGCGCTAAAAAGGGCTGGAATTTCGAAGAGAAAGAAGCGGAATATCAGGCCAAAAAAGCCAAAATGGAAGCGAAGAAAGCCGCTAAAAAGAAAGGAAAACAATGAGAAAATCCATATTATTGAATGAGGATTGGACATTTCAAATCGCCTCTCGTCCAGAAGAGCATATTTCCCTTCCGCACACGTGGAATGGGGAAGATGGGCAAGATGGCGGCAACGACTATTTAAGAGATGTTGGCACCTATGCCAAACATTTCCATAAACCCGAAATCAAAGAGGAAGACGTTTATCTTCAATTTGATGCCGTCAATTCTCTTTGCGATGTCATTCTAAACGGCGAGAACATTTTCCATCACGAAGGTGGCTATTCCCGTTTCATTGTGAAAATCACCGATTATCTGAAAGATGAGAACGAGCTTATCGTCAAAGTAGACAACCGATCCTATGCTCGTATATATCCAGATGCCGCCGATTTCACCTTCTATGGCGGGATTTACCGCGATGTCAATCTTTTGATCCTTCCAAAGGAGCACTTTGAGTTCCAAAAAGACTCATCTCCCGCTTTGAAATGCTTCCCATCCGTCAAAGATGGCAAAGCCACCTTGCGTGTCGAAGCGAAGGCTAACACAAATGACGAAATCGCCATTGAGCTCTTAGACAAAGAAGGAAACATCATCGTAAAGGGCAAGCCGAACGAAGAAATCGCCATACCTGACGTTCATTTATGGAACGGCTTAAAGGATCCATATTTGTATACCGTCAAAGGGAAGCTTATAAGAGAAGGAAAACTTCTCGATGAAGTCACTAGCAAAGTTGGTTTCCGTTTCTTCAAAGTGGACCCTAAGAAAGGCTTCTTCTTAAATGGCAAGCCATATCCATTAAGAGGGGTGGCAAAGCATCAAGACCGCCCACGCGTTGGCAACGCCATTAGCAAAGCCGACATGGATGAAGACATGAAGTTAGTCAAAGAGATTGGTGCCAACACTCTTCGCCTTTCCCATTATCAGCATGATCAGTATTTCTACGATCTCTGTGATGAAAACGGCATCGTCGTTTGGTCGGAAATCCCTTATATCTCCAAATACTCCAAAGCAGCGGATTCGAATGCCAGAAGCCAATTAGACGAACTTATCCATCAATGTTTCAACCATCCATCGATTATCTGCTGGGGCATTTCCAACGAAATCACCATGTTCCGCAAGCAATTCGGCAAAGATTGCAGAGCCAACCATAAAGAATTAAACGAGCACGCCCATCAAGAAGACCCATCAAGAATAACGGGCGTGGCTTGTTTCTCCATGATGACGATCTTCAATCGCGTTGCCCATATCACCGATATTGCCTCCTATAACTTATATTGGGGATGGTACGTGCCATTTACCCCCGTCACGGGATGGATATTGGATTGGTGGCACTTCTTCTATCCGCACGGCCCAATCGGACTTAGCGAATATGGTGCGGAAGGCATGCCAAATCTCCACTCCTCTCACCCAAAAAGATTCGATAACACAGAGGAGTATCAAGCAGAGTATCACGAGAAGATGCTCAAATGTTTCGAAAAGAGGCCTTATCTTTGGGCCACGCACGTCTGGAATATGTTTGATTTCGGAAGCGATGGGAGAAACCAAGGCGGAGAAAAAGGAATCAACCATAAGGGCTTAGTCACCTTTGACCGCAAGACAAGGAAAGACGCTTTCTATATCTATAAAGCCTATTGGAGCGAAGATCCATTCGTCCACATCTGCTCAAAACGTTATGTGAACCGCACCGATAAAAAAGCCGTCATCAAAATCTATTCCAATCAGAATGAGGTCACTCTTTATAATAACGGCAAGAAAATCGGAACAAAGAAAGGAAAGAAAATCTTTAAATTCAAGATTGCCTTGGAGGCCGTAAACGAAATCAAAGCGGTCTCTGGCAACCTGAAAGATTCCGCAAAGATCATCCGCGTGAAAGAAAAAGACAAGAGCTACATCTTGCCAAAAGGCGGAAACAATCTGTCTTGGCAAAAATAGCAAAGATATGATGCGAAAAAGGGTTTCCTTGATGGAAATCCTTTTTTCTTTACCGATTTATCGAGAAATGCAAACAATAAATGATTTTGCAATGTTTCCTTAATTTATTTGCAATTGGTTTTCCTGTTTCAGGGACTAAAATCATATCATGTAAGCGCTTTTATCGTCACGATACACAGCAAACTACACATACATATGGCTCGTTTGGCATTTTTAGGAGGTAATATGAGCACACCAGAAAAAGAAAATGCTAAAACCAAGGTGGGATTAGAGAAAATTCTCAAAATCTCCATTCCTTGCGTTTTGGCAATCGGCTTCCTTGGTTCAATCCTTGGCGTCATTTTGACTAGTCCCGAGTTGAAAAACGATGAAGAGGGAACAAACGTCACCAAAGGACTTCTTCGCGTGAATCAAGCCGAATACCGCACCCAATATTTTGCGGGCGAACACTTCAGTTTCAACAAAGAAACCGCCTTAGTCACGTTGGTTGCTAAGGACCCGCTTATCGAAGACATAGTCAAAGTCGATAATTTGCCTGCGCCGGAATATGGTTTCGTTGTCGGGAAAACCATGGATGAGAACGGGAATCTCGTTTATGAAAGCGAGCTTGCTAGCGAAAGTCAAATCATAACAAGCCAAGAAAACTCTTCTCAAGAAGACGTTTTTTCCTCTGAAACGCATAAATACACGACCGTTTATTCCGAATTCGTTTTAGACCCTGCGGAAATAATCATGGAAAAGAACATGGGAACCGTCTATCTTGTTTCCAAAAGATATTCCGATCTGCGCTATCCATTAAGCACAAAGGTCTATAGCGCCTTAACGGAAGAAAATTTAACCAATAACGTAACCTTAGAGGCAGAAAGCGCGGATCTTTATCAAGACGATAAGCTCCTTTCTTATGAAGAAAAAGTAAGCAAATCCTTGCTTAGCAACGTCGGAAACAACCCTCTAAGCGAAGAGCAGGCCGCTAAATTGTCTCAAGGCGCATGTCTAAGAAATTTTAATGCCAATAATATGAAAGTGGATTTCATTGTCCCTGCTAGCAAAGATTGCGAAGTCACGATTGAGGTAGATTTCTGCGCCAGGCCAAAAGGCGGACTCTTCTCTAGTTTCTTCCAGGTTTCCGTTAATGATGAGGCTTGTGAGCCAATCAACAACCAAAACGTTCCGGACGGAGAAGCGAAGCAATATTTCAACCCGGCAAAGCTGACCCCTGTTGCCATTTCATTAAAAGAAGGCTTCAACCATATCACTTTCGTAAGCGGTGCCAAAGTAGGCACAGGCAGTCCCTTTAATCTAGATGCGATTCATCTAACTGCATCGGATGATTGCATCAGCAGCCTTGCTGCTTTGGAAAAATAGGAGAATCCATATGAAGAATTTCTTTCAAAAACTCGCTGATTACTATCTCCATCTCCTAAAGAACAAACGCGCGGGATTCTATCTTTGCGCCCTTACGGCTGTTTTGATGATCCTGCAAGCCGCCGTCTACTCGATGGCGCCTAGCGAAGTCTTCAATTCCCTTGGCGTCACCTTAAGCGTCGTTGGCATCGTCTTATTTGTCGTTTTTTCTTTCTCCGTCAAGCAACTCGAAATCCTTGCGCCCGTTTCTTTGATGGTCATCAATTTCTCTTGTCTTGTCGCCTACGCTAAAGCAGACGACCTTCTTGACTATTTCTCCACTCAATTCTTTTCCGGTTTCTCTTTAAAGACCTTATTCTCTCTTCCCATCGGAGTTTGGCTGCCCATCATTCTTTTCCTTGCGAATTTCATCTTCTCTTCCGTCGCGATGTATTTGCCGCAAAGCAAAAAAGAGAGTGAGGAAAAGGCAAACAGAGCCCTTTCTGAAGGAGGTAACAACCAATGAAAAAATTTAAACGCACATTCACCGCTTCCAAGATTGTTTTCCACGTGGCTTTCGTCGCATATTCTTTAGCAAGCGTGGCTACCCCTATCCTTTTAGGAAACGCAAGCATCATCAATACTACCTTAGGCATCAAAACAACGGAAGGGAATGCTTCCACAGCCGAAGGGAACATGTATTTCAACACCAAATTCAAGAGCATGGCAGAAGTCCATCAAGCATCATTGGATATCATCGATGAAACGTTGAAAGAAGGTACGGTTCTCCTTAAAAACGAAAATCACGCTCTTCCTTTGGCAAAAGAAAGCACCGTCAATATGTATGGTGCCGCATCTTATTATTCCGTCCACACCGGAGAAGGCTCCTCTGGATGCAATAAAGGCCAAGTCGTGAACAAGAGAGTCACTCTTTATGAAGGACTCACCAATGCTGGTTTGAAGGTCAACAGTTCCCTTAACGATTGGTATAAAGAACAAGGCAGCTCCAGCTTAGGAGACAATAACAACAAGCATTTCATGGGGCATGGCGACCAAGAAAGCCAGATGGTCGTCAAAGATATCGCCTGGGATTCCATCGATAACGCCAAAAATGATGAGGCGGATACCGCCATCTTTGTAATCGCTAGAAACTCTGGCGAAGCGATTGATATGTATATGGACACTACCATGGAGGATGGCTCAAGAACAATCGTTTCCAGAGATCACAACGGCGATCCGAATGGCTCGGTTGGAGATTCTTTGGTTTTAAGCGAGAACGAAAGGGATGTCCTAAGCAATCTCAAAATCTTGAAAGATACCGGAAAAATCAAAAAAATCGTTGTCCTATTGAACTTAGCAAGCCCAATGCAAGGAGCCTTCCTGGAAGAGGAAAACCTTGGCATTGACGCCTGTATGTGGATTGGCCACTTGGCAGAAAATGGCGCTAATGCCGTAGGGAAGCTCTTGACTGGCGAATATAACCCAAGCGGCAAATTGACCGACACCTATTTCTCCGAGAGCAAATACAATCCCGTCTATTACAACTTCGGCAGCATGAAATACGAAGACGCCGACACCTATCTAAAGAAATATTTCAAGACAAGGGATGCTTATAACAATCTCTATTATGTCGCTTATCAAGAGGGTATTTATAACGGCTACAAATATACCGAAACAAGATATGAGGACGAAGTAACGAATCGTAGCAATGTCGGAGACTTCGATTATAAAGAAGCGGTCTCTTTCCCGTTTGGATATGGCCTTTCCTATTCCAGTTTCGAATACTCGAATATGAATGTCGATTATGATGCAAAGAAAGACGAATACACCGTTACTCTCGACGTGGAAAACACCTCTGACATCGATGGTAAGGAAGCAGTCCAAGTCTATTTGCAAAAACCATATACAGACAAAGACATTCAAAACGGAATCGAAAAAGCTTCCGTTGAATTAGTCGGCTTTGACAAAGTCGAAGTTCCTGCTCATGAAAAAAAGAAGGCAACCATCAAAATAAAAGGCAAATATCTCGCCTCATATGATGCCAATTACGAAAAGACGTACGTGATTGGATCGGATAATAAAAACGACAAGTATCTTCTTACGGCCGCGAAAGATTCCCATGATGCCATTAACAACATTCTGAAATGGAAGGCGAACAATGGCGTGGCCATTCAATCTGAAAAAATGACCTCTCTCCCAGAGAGGGGTATGGGCGAGGCCTCTTTGGTTTATAGCAAATATCTTGCCTATGATAACGTCACTTATTCCACAAACGCCTTCATCGAAGAGCAAAACGCCACTTTGAAACCACGCTACAACGGGGAGAAAGTCAATTGGGGCGTAAACAAAATCACCAATCAATTCGATGACGTAGACTACACTAAGGCCAATCTATTCAATCAAGAGGAAACTTCTCAACCCTACACCACCCGTAACAACTGGAAAGACACGCTGGGCAAGAGAATCACTTTAAGTGCTTCTAAAGCATTGGCCGAAGCGCAAAAGAGCGAAAAAGTCGAAAAAGACAGCATCCCATATCCGGTCTATGACGAAATCGGCTTCTATGAGACGGCCGACACTTTCGATGAAATCAAATTGATTTATCTAAAAGGCAAAGATTATAACGATTCTCTTTGGGATACCCTTTTAGACCGCGTTTCCTTCGAAGAAACCTGCACCGTCTTGCAGGATGCGCTTCGTTATACCAATGGGGTGGATTCCATTTCCGCGCCCAAGAGCTCCCAGCAAAATGGCGCAGTCGGCCCAGTTCATTCCAGAACGGATGGCAATATCCCTGAGCAAAACGCTTTCCGTGGCTTTGCCGAACTTCTGGATAACGAGCACAAAGACGAATTCCCTGCCGTTTTCCCTTCTAATGCCACAGTAGGCGCGACATACAATATCGATCTGATTGAGAGACTAGGCGAGCAAACTGGCGAAGAAGCTGCTTGGGCTGGTTTTAATGGCATTTATGGCTTAGGGGTGAATATTCACCGTGGCGCCTATTGCGGAAGAACTTTCGAATATTATTCCGAAGATGGCTTTTTAACGGGCGTTGCCGCTGGGTATGAAGCAGTCGGCCTTCATAAGAAAGGCGTCTTCGTTATTGCGAAACACGCCGTTTTGAACGATCAAGAAACAAGACGAGCCGGCCTAAACGTTTGGGCTAATGAGCAAACGATTCGTGAAATCTATTCCAGAGCCTTGGAAGTTGCGATTGAAATTGACCGCGAATATACGCCTAACAGCGTCTTCGGAGTCATGACGGGCATGAATCGCCTTGGCGCAAAGTGGACGGGCGCGCAGGGTTTCTGCAATACCGTTTTGAAAGCGGAATACGGCATGAGGGGCTACGCTATCTCAGACTATAATTCATCGCGTCTTTATATGAGCCCGATCCAAGGCGTTTTGAATGGAAACGACCTTCCCGATGGTCAACCAGCCGGCGCCAAGGGCGGATACGACGATGATGGAAATGACATTCGTTTCTCTTCCTATTCCGTCGGATACGGAAAATTAGCTTGGGCCATGCGCGATTCATTGAAAGCCACCCTTTATACGGTTGTCAATTCCAATGCGATGAATGGCATTAGCGCCGACTCTTCCTTCCGCACGATCACCCCGACTTGGGAAAAGGTTTTGCCAATCGTTACGAGAGTGACGATGACCGTCTTTATTTGGTCTGCCGTCCTCTTTGGCTGCCTTTATCTTTACAACGTCTCTCTGGATGTCGCTAACTCCTTAAATTTAAAGAAAAAGGAAGATAAATAATCGAGGAACATTCTATGAACAAGAAAAACAAAACTCTTATAACGGGCATGGCTTCTTTGATGATGTTTATTCCTGCCATGGTTTCCTGCAGCGGGAATAAGAATCACGGCGTTCATGAACATGCTTTCTATCCCGTAATGGCGAAAGAGGCAACCTGCGTTTCTACAGGGAATATCGCCTATGATCAATGCATTTATTGCAAACAGATTGAAGTGAATGGCGAAAGAAAAACCCTAGAAGAGGTCACTCTTCCTATGGACCCAGACGCTCATAAGCATCTGGAGGATTTCGCTGCCATCGCCCCTACTTGCATAAGCGGAGGCAATACCGCCTATTCTTATTGCGAGGATTGCGGAAAATACGTCATTGACGGGGAGACGGTAAACGGCAATGAGTCCGCTCTTCTCCCAATCGAGCCAAATAACCACCACTTAGAGGAATTAGCCTACAAAGCCCCAACATGCGGAACAGATGGCTATAAAGCCCATATGGAATGCACCCTTTGCCATAAAGATTTCATTGACGGCCAAGAGGTAAGCGAAGATAGCATCTTCATCCCTAAGACAAAGCAACACGTCTACGATGAAAACGGGGCGGATAACGTTTGCAAAAAAGCCTTCCAATTCGACAATCAGGTCTTTGATGACAATAACGCCTATAGCCTATCCGCTTGCTCAAAAGGAAAGGAGATGAATTCCACCCAAGAGAAAGCCCCTATCGCTGAGGCGCTTAAAAACGAAAGAATGACTTTCATCACCCAAACCGATGGAGAAACTGCCACTACCGTTTCCAATGAGAATGGGGATATATCCCTCACTCATAAAGTGGACAAAGACAATCCTCAGGCCTTCACACGAATTGCTCCAGGAGTTAAAAAGAATGATGGGACAATAGAGGCTTACGTTGGCAAATTCCTTTTCTCAATGGATGTCACATTCAAAGACAATGTCTATGTCGCTCGTGTGGGAGCCATGATCGTCAACGGCTCCTTTTCCGTTATTTCCGCAAACAGCCAAGCGAAATTGTTGGGGAGAACAGGCGCCAATTCCGAAGGGAAGGCGGACCGTAGCTTCGAAGCGGGCGTGACCTATCGTTTCGTTTATTCCATGGAGACGACCGACGAAACCCAACTGATACAATTGTGGGGTTGCTCTAATATGACAACGATTACCTATTCTAATTTCCACCTCATCCCTCTTACGGAAGCGGAAAATAAAGTAAGCTCCACCTTCCTTTATTTTGGGAAGACGGATATGGCAAATAATGAATTCCATGTCGAACCGAAACCAAATCCTGATCCAGCAAAGAAGAGCGTTCTTATGCCCAATGAGCAAAACTTCTTTGACGCCGCCAATTGGACAAAAGCGACCTCTAACGACCAAGAGGCCCTCGGAGAAGGCATCTACGAATCCGATGGAAGCCTATCTTTTGATAAAAACAGCGCGGCTCGAATCAATCTTTTCCATGTTAAGGCAAACGATGGAACGTTGATTCACGTCGGAGATAACGCCTCCAAGAAAGCCGAGCAACTCGCCGGAATCTATTCCAAAGAATATTCCTATAGTTTGGAAATGCTTGTGAATGGCAGCTTCGACATGGGCATATTAGCCGCAGGCAAAGCCTTGAATAAATCCATAACCGAACAAGCCGCGCTCTATCTTACCTTCTTAGAGGATGGCTCCATTAGCATGAGTCAAACCTCTGGCGACCCCTCTTCCGTCTTCACCGATCACTTCAACGTAGCCTCCGGAAGCTATGAGCAAGGTAAGAAATTCACCTTCACGATCAAGTTGCATAGAACGGATGCGAAAACCTTAAAAGTTCAATTTTTAATCAATGGCGCCGCTTTGAAATGGAATGGAGATGCCATCACCACCAAAACGGGATATTCCTATGGTTTTGATGAGAATGGCGTATTCACTTCCAGCAAATATCTTGCCAACATTGGAATGGGCCAGAGATTAAGCGTCCTTCCTACCAGCGAATCCTCTAAGGTGACGATCTCGGATTTGAAGTTCGAAACGAAAACCGTTGAAACCCCTGCAGAGCCTGAAGCCTCTCTTGACGCATTAGAAGTCAGCAATCCCTACACGATGTATAACGGCTATGACTTGTTTGCCTCTGGCAATTGGACTGCCGCAAACGAAAACAAAACGGTAAGAGATGACGAAACGATCAAAGATTCCGATGGAAATCTCGTTTTCAAAAAGGATACTTCCAGTCGGATTGATTTCTTTCATGTGGCAAAAGACGCGAACGGGAATCTCCGTCACCTTGCGGATAAGAAAGACAATATCGCTTCTTTGGACATCAAAAACAAAGACTATCGCTTTGACTTGGATATGAGTTCTTCTGGGGCGTTTGATTTGATGATGCTCGGGAATGCCTCCGCTTTCGGCAAATCAGACAAGAACAATTCTTTCTATCTGAGTGCCGATGCCGAGGGCACGCTCTCCTTATCTTTCGCGCTCAATAAGACTTTCATGTCCACGTTTGTAAGCGAAGCGAAATTCGATTTCACGAAAAAGCAACGCATTTCCATCATCATGAATCGAGTGAACGATTCCGACATCGATATTTCAATCTACCTCGATTACAAACAAGTGAAATGGATGGGCGAATCTTCTAAGCCAAACACTTCTTCCGCTCTTTCCGTTAATGAAGAGGGGAAAGTATCTTTAACCGGTTTATTAGCCACTGTCGGCCTTGGGCAAAGATTAGGCGTCATGCCAGCAGATTCTTCCACAGTGAAAATCTTAGGCGCAGCCTTCCTGCCTTCTCCGACAAAATAAGATAACAATCGAAAGAAACGGGCTTCGGCTCGTTTTCTTTTTATTTTTGATAATTTATATTTTCCTTGTCTAAAAGCGCGTAAGAGAGCATTTTCTCGCCTTCTATATCGATGTTAGAAAGCTTCACCGCATTGATTTGATGATTGTTATATGTCTTGTAATAGTAGATTCCATCATCAAGGTTGCAACACGAGGAATAAATCGTGATTTCGTATTTATTGGAGGAAAGCTCGCAACAGCCTCTTTGTTGATCTACGGAATCAAGAATATGGAAGAATTGATTCACGCTGGAGATCTCATCTTTATCGCACACGGAGTTGTATTTGGTGAAAGCCGCCCTCACAAAACGAGATGTGGAGGATAGCCCTCCGGGGAGAAAATTCGTTCCCATGCCCCTGCTATATTTCTTTAAATCAATTCTTGAGGAGAAGGTGTTCTCAGGATCCCTTGATGTAATGCCCATATACTGGTTTAAGAGAGCAAGATGAATGTTATAAGAAGGGTTATTCGTAAGCACTCCGATGGAATTTTCATATACATGGGTCCCATCTTTTTGAAATTCCACCACAATGGATTCCTTTTTATCCGCAATAAGATAATGGAGCTCGGCGCATGGATAAGTCTCATTATAGGGAGTATCGCATATGTTTAATGTGAGCAGGGATTGTTTTACTTGCTCAACCGTTTCAAAAGAAGAAAGAACATAAAGGATAAACTCATATTGAGCGACATCGCATCCCTCGTTCATTGGTTTATTGTATTTCGCGTTACCAACAAAATTAAGCCCTGCTATAGCAAGTCCTTTTTCATTAAAGCCATCATAGAAAAGAGGATATCCTTCATGGATATGCGCCATGCCCAATAAAGCGTAATGACGTTTTTTACCTTCTGAATATCGGAAAGAAATAGGATAGTTTCTCGGTAAGATAACAATTTCTTCCCCGTAAGAGAACTCATAGTCAAGGTTTCTCCCGAAATAATGATTCTGGGTGGTGAAAGTTATGGATGTGCACATAAAATCTTCTCCTTTATTTAATTTCATTCTAATAAGGAGATTGTGAAATGGAAGAGAAGGATTCAAAACGAATGCACGCCCTAGCTCTTTTTAAAATCACGTTTTGCCTTAACCGGTTGAAGGAAGATTAATCCCACGTTTTTAATTTTTCCTGTCTTTAAAAAATTGGTTATTCAAAAAGAAAAGGAACATCTCGGAAAGGAGATGTTCCTTTTACAAACGGTTAGATATTAGAAAACGACCATAAGCAACATCTTGAAATTCGTTTCGCCATATACGGCGTGAGGATGTTTGGCTGGCATGATGATAGACTCCCCTTCATGAAGAAGATATTCCTTGCCATCGATAGTCAATTTGCCTATGCCTTCTAAACAAGTCACAAGCGCATCCCCACTGGATTCGTGGGTGCTGATTTCCTCTCCTTTCCAAAAAGAGAAGATCGTCATGCTTAAGGCGTCGTTTTGCGCAAGGGTTTTGCTAACGATTTGGCCCTCTTGGTATTCGACTTGCTCTTTTAATGATAGAACGGTCGCTTTTTCAATATTTTTTAGCATGGCTTTATTCCTTTTGCTTTTAAGCTCCTAATATTCCAACAAGGAAAACGTAACTGACTTGCCCGGTCACGGAGCTTGTTTGCTGCCCAAGGAAAGGCTGAAGAGTGAGATTCTTTTGGCCGATGGCCTTGCTATAAATAGTGTACGTATTCCCGTCACTATCGGATTCCACGCTCTTTGTGAAACCAGCCGTTTCAAGCCTCGCATAATAGCTAGTTAAGAGCTCTTCCCCTTCTTCTAGGGTTGATATTCTTGCTTGAAGGTAAGGAATTCCTCCGCTATCCCCGCAGGATCCTTCGGAATAGACTCCGCCAAAAGTAGGGATGGCATTAAGAAGGGCTTCCCCCCCTAAAATTTGAGCAAGATAGCTATAATCGTTTTCATCACGGATGATTTGTTCCCATGTTAAATTAGAAGAGTCTTCCTTGATTTGATAGGTGGGTGCGCTCTTTTTTCCGAAATTGCTGAAAACCATCTCTTCTTTTGCGCCGAAAATGGTACGGCCATTCCCTTCGTTGGTAGAAGTAAAAGTGATTTTATCGTCCTCGAAGTTGATGGTTAAGGTTTGGATGCTGTCGCTTACGAAAGGAGTGTAAATCGTCGTGGAAGCGAACATTCCCAAATATTTGCTGTCGAGAGTGAACACTCCGTCTTTTTCATCGAAGAAGACGCTGGAGATGTCGTAAGTTGGCCAGAAATCAGTAATCTTGGAATCCATAGGCTTCCCAGAAAGATAAGCCTCTCCATCATACAGAGCAAGCCTTTGGGCTTTTGAATCCCTCATCACATAGGAAGCTTCTTCCGTGACTTTATTCGCATTATTCAAGAAACGGTAAGTGAATCCGTCCCCCCAAGAAGAAGAGACGACGCTTTCTGTTTCTTCATATCTTCCATCCTTGGCTTTAATCTCATAGTTTGTTCCATTGGCTTCGAAATTAAGCGCGGCAATCTTCTTCATTCCATTTTGGAAGGTCTTGTTTTCCTCTTTATTGATGGGTTGGATGTCTTGAACGCTCTCTCCCATACTCACGAAGGTGCCCTCATAAACGCTGGAAATGCTGATCTCGCTTATGTAGGTGATGGTGTATTGCTCCAATTCGGCCTTAAAAGAGACGCTGCCGTCTTCATTCATGGTCAAAACCATGGAAGAAATGGAAGATTCGCTGCTTCTTGGATAACCACGAAGCTGGCTTCCCATGTATTTGGCGGCTGCAAGATTGCTCGCTTTTTTAAAGACGTATGTCCCGTCTTTTTTTTCAAAGTTCTCTGCTTTGAAAACGGTGAAAGCGTTCTTTAGGAAAGAAGCGCTCCAGCTTTTCCCTTCAACGGGGGTTGAGGTAACTGTATTGGCCAAGCTGAGGGTGTGCTCAACGATTTTCTTATCCTCTTCCGCATAAAGATAATCATCATTCACAACGCTCTTATCGGGATTTCCTGAGAGAGTTTGATCATAAATGATGTGACGGTATTTTGAGGAGTCTCCGTAGATTTCTTCGTAGCCTTTATAAATGGTTTCGCTGCCAGAAGTGCTTTCAACGGCTTTATAAGTGGAGGTAGCAAGCAATTCAAGATGATAGCCGCCTTTTAGTTTCTCCAAGGTTTCATCCAGGGTGAGAGGAGATTTTTTCTCAGAGCTTTCCGTTACTTCATTTGAAGAGCAGCCCGCAAGTAAAACAAATGCGGACAATAATAAGATAGATGATTTTTTCATGTTTATTTCCTTTTCTTAATTAGTTTAGCATCAAATATGCTAAGCGACTTGTTTTTCCTAAGTAGATGCCATTCGCCCCCTCAAAAAGAACGACGACAACCTTCACACTGCCCCCTTTGGAATCCTTAAAAGAGATTTGCTTGTCTTTGACTTCGAAGTCGCCGGTCGTTTTTTTGTTATTCGTATCCTCGACAACAAACGTTCCGGCTGTGGATGAGCCTTCCTTTAAGGCGAATTCAGCCGTCAAATAGGCAGATTGCGTATTTAAAGAATTCCATTTTGCCTTCGTTAAATAGGAAGCGATGCCTTCATCGGTATAAGCAAAGACGTTTACTTCTCTTACTTCGGTTTCCACTCCTCCTGAGCTTTTTGCCTTCAAAGAGATTTTGCCTGGTTTGCTTGTATGAAGAACATAGCTAAAAGGAGAAGACGAATCCTTGGTGATTGTGGCGCCAATTTCATTGGTAACGAATTCGATGGTCGTATCATCATCCGCCCCTTCATTGGCGGTTAAAGTAAATGGCGTATCGCCCACGATAACGTTTTCGGAAAGATAAGTTCCATCTTTCACATTAAGGTTAGCAAAGTGCGGTTTCGCAGAGAACTCTAAGCTGGTGATCTCATGCCTTTCGATTTCCACTTCAAGCTTGAAGCCGGTTAATAATGTCGTTTTGTAATTAAAGACGTAATTCCCTTCCTTTTTGATCGCAAGGGCATTGCCATCTAAGAGATAGGAATCTTCTGGGGCGGTTTCCCCGTCTTTTGTGACAGAAACTAAGGTAAGAGGATCGATATTGGTAGACCCAGTCCCGTTTTTCGTGACGATGACATAATATTTTTCGTTCAATTTGAAATCCGTCACCGGATTGGTCGCATAAGGATTTGCGCCCAAGAAAATAATCAACTCGTTTTTGTCCTTAAAGAAGAATTGATCAAGGTCTAAAGTCGTGCTTTCTCTTTGACCGATTGTTTCTTCCAGAGTGACGGCCGTATCGAAAGTCAAACGACGCTTGGAACCATCTGTTTCAGAATCGTATGACTTAATATGCGCATCCATGGAAGAGAGATATCCTTCGGCATTGAGCTTTATGCTCATGCTATATTCCATATAAACGTTTTTGCCGACGTCATCTTTTACGATTTCGGAGGTATTCAATGTATAAACGCCATCTTTTTCCTCCAATAACGCGTTTCTCCTTGCTTCGATGGAGGAGAATTTGCTTACCCCGTCGAAATAATTATCTAAAATATAGCGCAAGGCACCGACTTTGTCAGAGAATTCGCCTTTATTCAGGAAGGCGTTGGTTTCATCTAAATCCGTGATTTCTTTGCTGGATGATTTTTGCTCATTCACGCTGTATTTATCATCAGAATAATCGCTTACGACATCCACAAGACGATTATGGGCTATGCCATATTGGTGAAGGGTTTTTGTGTCTTTCTCATCTTTATCGCTTTCGGTGATTTCGATGCTGGTTTTGGAATCGGCGTAAAAAGAAGCGTTCCAAGTCGTTCCTTTGGAACGGTTAATGACGTTTTCCCATTCTTGGGTGTCGCTGTTTTGCCGATAATAATATTCGTCGCTTTGAACGGATAAAGTGAGCTTAGACACTTTGGATGGATCTTTTTCTTCCGCATTCTCTAGGAGCTTTAGGAAGGTAGGATAAGCGGTAGAATCGATCTTCGCCTCAACGATGATGCTTATAGGTTCGCTTGTCTTTCCGGCAATGCTTGCGCTGATTTGAGCCTCGCCTTGCGAAATGCCTTTGATTTTTCCGGTATTGTCTACACTTAAAACATCAGCGTCGGAACTTTTCCAAATGAGGGTATCGCTTGGCTTTGCGTTTTCGACTTGAGCTTGTAATTGAAGTTCATCTCCAACCGTGATTTTATTCGTGGCGGGAGCGAGAATAGAAACCGAGACTTCCAAGAAGGATTCATCGCTTGGGGAAGAATGAATAATTTCACTATTTTCATATGGTGAGGCGCTAGAAGGAGTCTCCGTTTGAGCGCAAGCGGCCAAGCCTAATAAGGCAAAGACGCTTAATAAAGTTAGGCGAACTGGTTTTTTCATCATTGTTTCTCCTTAATTATTTATTCACACCGTAATGGATGGCTTTTACGCCGGTGCACCAGGTAGCATCAAAAAGATACGGCCTTTCTTGGAAGGAAACATTCACGGTGAGATTTGGGCAAGAAGTTATCGCAGATGCGCGGGCTTCTAGGACGCTATCAGGAACGAATATCTCCTTTAACGATTCGTCCCTATCAAAAAGGTTGCTTTCTAATTCGACGACGCTATCGGGAATATTGATGGAGGTGAGCTTTTCGCAATTTCCAGCAAAGCCAGTTCCTAAAACAGTCGGCCTATTGAGAAGCTGGATGCTTGTGAGGGAAGAACAAGAATTAAAGAGGTTCCCACCCATATTTTTAACGGTGGCGGGAATGCTCATGGAAGTAAGGGATGTCATCTGAAAGAAAGCGTCATCCCCTATCGTTTCAACGCTAGCAGGGATGGTGAAGGAAGAGATGCCCTTCGCATCCCTTAGGCATTGCGAAGCTAAAACAACCGTGTGTTCATCTAATTCCAAAGATGTCGCATTTGCGTCTTTCAATCCCATAAAAACATGATATGGGTTCTCTTTGTTTCCTAAATAATTGCCGCCGTCTTTCTCGTTATAAACCAAAGCGCCCGGGTTGTCATATTCCGTAAAGGCATAAAACCCCACTTCTTTCACGCTGGAAGGGATATTGATGGCGGTGAGTTTGATCGCTCCGGAGAAGGCTTCGTTGCCGATTGTCTCCAACGAATTGCCGCTTATGGTGCAGGTTGTCATATTCGCACAGCCCGTAAAAGCGTATTCATCGATGCGTTTCACGCTGGAAGGGATTTCAATGGACTCAAACGGGCAAGAGCGGAATGCGGAAGCGCAAATAACCTCCAATCCTTCGTTTAAGGTGACTTTGGCAAGGGATTTCTCACTTTCGAAAAGAGAACCACCGATGATTTTCGTGTCCGGATGGAATTCGGCTTCTTCAGGAGCTAGGTTCTTCGCATTCACTTTGTAAGCGATCAAATGGGGGTTGTTGGAATTCCCTAAATACTCAATGCCTTTGTATAGAGAGGTGACGAGTTTATCGGATTGGAAAAGATTGGAGCCTAAATCCTTTAACGTAGAAGGGAATGAGACGTTTTCCAGATTCACGCAATTGGAGA
>ERZ808240.593-NODE-593-length-46623-cov-7.052568_pt1 | contig 46623 bp, 38 predicted proteins | sample MGYA00521084_ERZ808240 | MGnify/ENA primary metagenome ERZ808240 (study PRJEB31516, sample SAMN03275571) | gut metagenome | biome: mammalia-associated habitat; material: feces | host: Papio cynocephalus | place: Kenya | collected 2012-08-06 ...
CTTCCGGGGTGGCGGTGTCGGACGGGCGGATCTTGCGGTACAGGTCGGTCAGGGCCTCGTCCTGAGTGGCGATGGTCTCCTTCTCGAGCGCGTCGAGCACCAGCGGATAGCCTTGGAACGCCTCGGCGATCTCGGGTTTGGTCATGCCGATGGCCATCAGGAACACGATGGCGGACTGCTTGCGCTTGCGGTCCACGCGCACGCCGAGCACATCGCGCTTGTCGATCTCGAATTCAAGCCATGCGCCGCGGCTCGGAATGATCTTCGCGCCGAAGATTTCCTTGTCGGACGTGCGGTCCTGGCTGCGGTCGAAATACACGCCGGGGGAACGCACAAGCTGCGAGACGATCACTCGCTCGGTGCCGCCGATGATGAAGGTGCCGTGCGGGGTCTGCAGAGGGAAGTCGCCCATGAACACGGTCTGGGACTTGATCTCGCCGGTATCGCCGTTTTCGAATTCGGCGTTGACGTACAGCGGCGCGGAATAGGTGTAGTCCTTCTCCTTGCACTCCTGCACGGTGTGGCGCGGCTCCTCGAAGTACGGGTCCGAGAAGGTCAGGGACATGGTCTGGGCGAAGTTCTCGATCGGGGAGATCTCCTCGAAAACCTCGTCAAGGCCGGAAGTGTGGGGAACGGTGTTCGTGCCGTTCTTGAGATCCTCCTCAACGCGCGCCTTCCAGCGTTCGTTGCCGATCAGCCAGTCGAAGCTGTCGGTCTGGACGCCCAGAAGATAGGGCACGTCGATAGGCTCCTTGATGGAACCGAAGTTCACGCGATTCGGCGCCTTGTGCAGCTCAATATCATGCTGATCGGCGCGCGCGTAAGTGCTGGTAGCCAAGAGACTTGATCCTTATCACTCGCTAATGCTTGGTGTTTCCCCGGAGCACGCCCGCCAGCCACCATATGCGTATGCGAGCGCTTCCCCTATGAACGCATGCCCGCCATATGACACACTTCATGCAAAGTCAACATTCTAGCACATTCGGCGTGTCGTATCAATTGACGAGACTGCGGGTCAGATGTCGCCGATAAAGTCGGACGAACGCGCCCCGTCTCACGCCTACTTCACCTCCACGGTCACCGGATCGCTGACCGCGTTGGGGGCGTTCTTCAGGCTGAGTTTCGCGACATAGGTGCCGCGATCCACCTTCGGCAGCTCGGAATTCTTACGGCATGTGGTGTCGGAGGCGTTGGAGTTCGTGCCCCACACCAGCGTCTGCTTGTCCTGCTTCATCTCGTCGGATTTGCTCATCAGCAGCATGCGCGACTTCACTGCGCAAACGTCGGAACGGTACACGGTCCGGTCACCGCTGGTGATGGTCAGCACGCGGCTGTCGTCCGCGGCGTCGACCAGGCACTGGCCCGCGCCAATATACGAGATCGTGGCCGAGAACTGGACGGATCCGCCCACCGACACGCTCGCCGCGGAAGCCGACAACTGCAATTGCACATCGGATGCGGAACACGATGGCACGCCGGAGGTCTTCTTGGGCGTCGGCACGTCCTGCCGGCTGACCGCGTTGATGTCATCCCGGCGTATCCACGTATCCAGGGCGACGACCCCTCGGCCGATCCCCCAAATTCCCGCGACCGCCAGCGCCAGCGCGGAGAGCAGAGCGATCAGGACGACGATGCGACGGCGGCGATACATCCGCCGTTTCGCCGGGCTCATCCTGCGACGCCGTTTGCGCGCCGCCGCCATCCGGGCCGCAACCGCTCCACCGGCAGTTGTTTTGCGCGCAGTTGCGCCGCGGTTGTCGAAGTGATCGCCAGACCTCCTTGATGCGGAGGAACGTTGCGAGGCAGCGAGACGATCACTCGCGGAGGCACGGTTGCCTGCGGAAGAACGTCGGATTGCTTCAGAACGGTTGGAAGTATGCGGGTGACGAGAGCCCGCGGCGCCGCCGCCAGAACCCTGCCGCCCGGTCGCACCGCGATTCATCGCATTCCACTCATTCGTCGCCATATCGTTTCAGTCTAACGCGTTCCGCCGCTCCGCAATGAGCGTACCTGCGCACCAGGTCTCAGCACCCACCCCATTCACACATAGAACCTGACACCAATGGGCTGTTTGCCCATAAAATCTGTCGAAAAAGCGCCAGGTTCCATGGGCGAATGCATATGCGACTTCTGTCTTACCGAGGCAGAGTCAGCGAACCGTCCGGCCGGATGTCGATCAGGCCGTCCTCGTCCAGGCTGGCGATGCATGCATCCAACTGGCCATGATCGGCCCACAACCGCTCTGTCTCGGCGCGGGATATGCCGCTATGGTAGGACCCGGCCGCGGACGCGTTGCGTAACGCCGCAAGCACGATGCCGCGGACCTGGCGATCGGTTCCGGCGAATCGTTGGCGAGGCCGGGTGCGTTTGCGGCCCAAGTCCGGGTATCCTGCGGCACGGAACGCGCATCCCCCCGCAATCGGGCACTGTTCGCATACCGGCGTCTGAGCCGTGCATATCACCGCGCCCAGTTCCATCACCGACTGATTCCACACCACCGAGGCCGCGGCATCCCGCGGCAGCACCCGGGTGGCCAACCGCCGATCCTCAGCCGAGGCCGATCCGCCCAGCGATTCCTTGCCCGCCACGGCTCGACTGAGCACGCGGCGAATATTGGTGTCGATCACCGGCACACGCCGACCGAACGCGAAGCTCAGCACCGCCGACGCCGTATAGTCGCCGATCCCCGGCAGATCCACCAATTCGTCGTATTCGCGGGGCAATGCGCCGCCGTATCGATCGACCACCTGCCGCGCGCATTCCTGCAGCCGCAGCGCCCGACGCGGATAGCCCAACCGGCCCCACGCGGTGATTACCTCGGCGGTGGATGCACCGGCGAGCGTCGCAGCATCCGGCCACATGCTCATCCACGACCGCCAGTACGGCACCACGCGGCTCATCTGCGTCTGCTGACTCATCACTTCGGAAACCAGTACCCCCCACGCGCCGGTCCGCCCGAACCGCCACGGCAGGTCGCGCGCGTTCGCCTCCCACCACGCGGCGAGGCACAGGCGCAGACGGTCCTCACGAATCTCACTGTCGTTCATCGACCCTATTCTTATCACCCGTGACGAACGAAGCAGCAACCACCCCCAATAAACGCTCTCAGAGCGGTTTCCCCCAGAACGATTCTTCCCAGCCTGCCCCGACCGACCCCACCGCGCGGGTCGAGAAGATGTTTGAGTATGGCTATCGCAAATCGAACTACGGCCCCGACGAACTGGTGACCGACGCGCACGGCAATCCGATTTCCGTGGTCGACGCAATGCTGTCGGCGGAAAAGGCCGCGGCAGCCGAAACCGTGACGCCGCATTTGTGCTACTACTCCCCGCGCATCCCCGGCAACACCGGCTCCGCGATCCGCCTGTGCGCAGTGACCGGCACGATTCTGCATCTGGTGGAGCCGTTGGGGTTCAACCTGCGTGACACGAAGTTGCGTCGCGCGGGATTGGATTACCACGATATGGCCCATGTGGTGCTGCACCCGAATTTCGAGAACTTGGTTGAGTCCATGCCGAATTCGCGCATCATCGCGTTCACCGCGCACGCCACCAAGCTGTACACCGAAGTGGAGTATCGTCCGACCGACATTCTGTTGTTCGGCCCGGAACCGGGCGACATTCCCGATCCGATGGATATTATGGCCGGCCCTCACGTGGCCGAGCAGGTTCGTCTGCCCATGCGCCCGTCCCTGCGTTCCCTCAACCTCACCAACTGCGCCTCGATCGCCATTTACGAGGCCTGGCGGCAGTTGGGCTTCAGGGGCGGGAAGTAAAGCGCAGCAGCCCGATGGATGTCGCGCGACGGCGACTCGTCCTGCATCATGCAAAGCGCTGATAGGTCCAGCCGGCCGAGAACCGGACGAGTACCATCCGTCATATCGGACGGGATATGACGGATGCCGGTGATGTGAAAGAATCTATTGTGGATTCTTTCACATCACCAAAGGAGAAACATCCGCCAAGAGGCCGTCGCAGCCGTTTTTTCCCCGTCAAAAAGAGCCGTGCACGTCTGAAAAACGTGAAAGAATCGAAAATAGATTCTTTCACATACGAGCAATGATGCCGATGGGCCTCTTCCACGCGGATTGCACACGGAAGAGGTCCATCGGCATGTGGTCAAAACCCGATCAGTTCTTGAACGAGTGGATCGGGGCGGGAATGCGCCCGCCACGCGTCACGAACGCGGAGCACGAGGCCCGGTTCACCGGCATGATGGGAGCATATCCCATCAAACCGCCGAAGTTCGCCTGCTCGCCGACGCCCTTGCCCACTACGGGGATCACACGCACGGCGGTGGTCTTCTGGTTCACCATGCCGATGGCGGCCTCGTCGGCGATCAGACCGGAGATCGTGGCGGCGGAGGTGTCGCCCGGAATCGCGATCATGTCAAGACCCACCGAGCACACGCAGGTCATGGCCTCAAGCTTTTCAATGGTCAGGCAGCCAGAGGAGGCAGCGTCAATCATGTTCTTGTCCTCGGAGACCGGGATGAACGCGCCGGACAGGCCACCCACGTAGGACGACGCCATAATGCCGCCCTTCTTCACCTGATCGTTGAGCATGGCCAAAGCGGCCGTAGTGCCCGGGGCGCCCACCTGCTCGAGGCCGATCTTCTCGAGCACTTCGCCCACCGAATCGCCCACGGCCGGGGTCGGCGCCAGCGACAGGTCGATGATGCCGAACGGGATGCCGAGGCGGCGCGACGCCTCCTGCGCCACCAGCTGCCCCACACGCGTGATCTTGAATGCGGTGCGCTTGATGGTTTCGCACAGGAATTCGAAGTCCTTGCCCTTGGCGGCGTCCAATGCGCGAGACACCACGCCCGGTCCGGAAACGCCCACGTTGATCACCGCGTCGCCTTCGGTAACGCCATGGAAGCCGCCTGCCATGAAGGGGTTATCGTCGGGCACGTTGCAGAAGGCCACGAATTTCACGCATCCGTACGAGTCGTTGTCGGCGGTGGCGGCTGCGGTGTCCTTGATCACATGGCCGAGCAGCTCGACCGCGTTCATGTCAATGCCGGTTTTGGTGGAACCCACATTCACCGACGAGCACACGATGTCGGTTTCCGACAACGCCTGCGGCAGCGAGCGGATCAGCAGTTCCTCCGCGGGAGTCATCGACTTGGACACCAGCGCGGAGTAACCACCGATCAGGTCGACGCCGCATTCCTTGGCCGCCCGGTCGAGCGCGTGGGCGATTTTGACGAAATCCTTGCTGGACTTGCAGGAACTGGCGCCAACCAGCGAAATCGGCGTCACCGTGATGCGCTTGTTGACGATCGGGATGCCGTAATCACGTTCGATCGCCTCGCCGGTGAAGACCAGGTTCTTGGCATAGCCAGTGATCTTGTTGTAAACGTTGTCGCACACCTCGTCCACGGTGTCCGCCGCGCAATCCAGCAGCGAAATGCCCATGGTGATGGTTCGCACGTCGAGCTTCTCCTGCTCGATCATCTGATTGGTCTCGTGGACCTCCATGATGTTCAGCATTGGCGGGCCTCCCTCAAACGCGATGCATCCTGGTGAAGATCTCCTCGCGCTGGCAACGGATGCGCACGCCGATCTCCTCGCCCAGCTTGTCGAGATCGTCGACGATCGTGCCGAATTCAGCGTCGGATTTCGTGACGTCGACGATCATCATCATGTTGAAGAACCCATCGATGATGGTCTGCGAAATATCGAGCACGTTGACCTTGTGCTCAGACAGGTAGGTGCAAACACGCGCGATGATGCCGACGGTGTCCTGACCGACGACGGTGATGATGGCCTTGTTCATGAGAACTCCCGTGAAATCCTCGAATCGAGGAACGAACTGACGTGACCCATCAAGGTTACCAGCAGGGTGGGTCGTAGCGCAGGGAGCATATCACGCCGTGTGCGTCCATGCCGCAGAGCGTCGTCACCAGCTGCAACTGGCGGGGCTCGGTCCGCTCCGCTCCGGCGTGGGCTTGCACGCAACGCGCCGCCGACCGGGCCAGACCGAACCTCGCGGATCATAGGAAAATATGGGGGTGGAGTAAGCCCAACTGAGGACTTTCCACCCCCCATGGATGAGATGGGGATGCGCACGCGCATCCGAAGGGACATCAGGCCTCGCGCGAAGCCGACGGGGCCGCATACGCAGCCAACGCACGCGGGGCGTGGAAGCCCTGGGCCTCGAACTCGTCGGCGATCAGCTGAGCGATCTCCTGGCCGTGGCCCTTGTCCACCAGCGCGATGATCGAACCTCCGAAGCCGCCGCCGGTCATGCGGGCGCCGTACGCGCCATGCGCGCGGGCCACGTTCACGGCGGTGTCAAGCTCGGGCACGGTCACCTGGTAGTCGTCGCGCAGCGAGTCGTGGGAGGCGTTGAACAGATCGCCGGCCTTGTCGATGTCACCCTTGGCGAAGGCGTCCACGAACTCGGTGACGCGCCCGATTTCGGTGATGACGTGGCGCACGCGGCGCACCATCGTCGGATCGTCGAATTTGCCCAGCACTTCGTCGAGCGCGGCCTGCGGATCGTCTGCGGCGTTCACACGATCGGCCACCACACGCAGGTTCGCCTCGCCCAGCAGCTCAGCGGCCTTCTCGCAGGTGGAGCGACGCTCGGCGTACTGGCCGTCGTTGAGCTGATGCGGCGCCTGGGTGTCGACCACCAGCAGTTCCAGACCGTACTTGTCGAGGTCGAAGACCTGCTGGGACACGGATTCGAGGGCACTCAGGCCGGGACGGCAATCCAGCAGGATCGCGTGGCCTTCGGTGCAGCGCATCGACGCGTTCTGGTCCAACCCGCCGGTGGAGGCTCCGGCCATATCGTTCTCGGATTTGATGGCGGCGTCGATCAGGGTGACGCGTCCGGCATCGGTGGAGCCGTAGCCCAAGCCGTACACGTCGTCCAGCGCCAGCGCGGTGGAGCAGGTCATGGCGGCGGAGGAGCTCAGGCCGGAGCCCAGCGGAACGCAGGAGGCGAAGGCGGCGTCGAAACCTTTGACGGCGTCGAAACCGGCTTCGCGCAGGGCCCATGCCACACCCACCGGATAGGCGGCCCAGCCGTCCACGCCACGGGCCTTGAGGCCGTCGAGATCGGCCTGCTCGATGCGATCTGGCGCGATGTCGGAGATGACGCGCACCTGAGCGTCCTCACGGGGCTTCAGAGCCACGAAGGTGCGATGCGGCAGGGCGATCGGCAGGCACAGGCCCGCGTTGTAGTCGGTGTGTTCGCCGATCAGGTTCACGCGGCCTGGAGCGGCCCACACGCCGTCCGGCTCGGTGCCATAGGCCTGCTTGAACAGTTCGGTGACCTTACGGACGCCTTCGTCGTGCGAAAGCGGCTCGATGAATTCCACAGCAGTCATTGGTGTTTCTTTCTCTTACCAGGATTCTCTTGTGTTTTTTCTTGAGATTCTCTTGTCGGGATTCTCTATGCTGTATGGGGGCGGGGATGCCGAAGATCCACGGCGCGGCGGATCAGTCGATGTCGATCGCGCCGAGCTCGTGGAAGCGGTGGGCGATGATCTCCGGGGTGGTGTCGGAGATCCAGGCGGCCATGCCGGATTCGGAGCCGGCGAGGTACTTGATCTTGTTGGCGGCGCGGCGGAACGAGAAGAACTGCAGGTTCAGGCGGTAGTTCTCACGGCGGGCGTCGTGGATCGGGGCCTGGTGCCAGGCGGCAATGTACGGCAGGTCCATGCCCTTGCCGTCGCCCTTGTCGAAGAAGGCGTTGCCGCGCTTCAAGAGCGTGGAGTACATCTGGGCCAGGTCCCAGCGTTCCTGGTCATTGAGCTGGTCGAGGGTGAGCACGTCGCGCACGGGGGCCACATGCACCTCGAGGGGCCACCGGGCGGCGGCCGGCACATAGGCCACCCAGCTGTGGTTGCGCATCACGACACGCTTCCCCGCCTCGATTTCGGCGTTCATGATGTCCTTGAGCAGGTTGCCGCCGGTTTTGTCGTGGTATGCCTCGGTGTGCTGCAGCTCCTTCTCCATCTTCGGGGCGATGAACGGGTAGCAGTACACCTGGCCGTGCGGATGGGCCAGCGAAACGCCGATCTCCTGACCGTGGTTCTCGAAGGGGAAGATCTGCTCGATGCCGTCCATGGCGGAGATTTCGGCGGTGCGGAAAGCCCAGGCCTCCACCACCGTGCGCAGGCGGGACACGGGAAGGTCGGCGGGCAGACCGTTCTCGTCCGGGTCGAAGCAGATGACCTCGCAGCGTCCGGCGGCCATCTTCTTCTCCCACAGCTTGCTGCCGTCCACGTATTCCACGGCTTCGGATCGTCCGGGGACCTTCACCATCGAGGGAAAGCGGTTTTCGAACACCACGACGTTGTAGTCGGTGTCCGGCACTTCGCCGTCCTGATACGGGTCGCCGGGCTTGCGGGCGGCCAGCGGATTGCCTTTGGCGGTGGCACCGGGGCCGGCGGTGATCGGGCGGTTCATGCGGGCGGTGGCCATGGGGATCCAATCCCCGGTCAGCGGATCGCGGCGCATTTCGGGGGCGGCGTACGGCACTTCCTCGCCGGCCGCGTTGATCTGGTTGGAGAAACGGTAGGGCAGCTGGCGTGGATCCTTGAGTTCGCGGGTCTTCTTGCCGGACACGTAGTCCGGGTCGTCGTCGAGGTAGAAGAAGTCGCGTCCGTCGGCCAGCGTGGTCGGGGTGATGCGAATATGGTCCGAGGCGTACGCCCCGGGGGTGTAATGCGCGAATTCACTCATTTCGTGTGCTCACTTTCTTGCGGTTGCTCGATCTGTTTGGCCAGAACGAGCTCTTTGACCAAATCCTTGGTTTGTTTGGCGGCGGCGGGATCCAGTCCGTCGTCGGTGACGACCGTGTCCACCTGGTCGAACCGGGCGAACAGGGACAGGGAGGTACACGACCACTTGGTGTGGTCGGTGAGGATGATGGCACGGTCCGCAATGTCCATCAGGGCCATGTCGGTGGCGGCCTCCAGCGAGTTCGGCATGAGGAATCCGCGCGGGATCGATACGGAATGGGTGCCGAGGAACACGGTGTTGACGCGCAGCGAACCGATGACTTTGTCGGCGATGGGTCCGACCAGCGAGTTCGAGCGGGTGATCACGCCGCCGGTGACGATCACTTCGACGTCTTTGGATTCGAGCGCCTGCACCAGTTCGGCCACGGGGATCGAATTGGTGAGGATGGTGATGCCGGCCGCCTGCTGGCTTTCGAGCAGATGCTGGGCGAAGACGTACGCCGTGGTGCCGCCACCGATGGCGATCACGTCGCCGGGCGCCACGTATTTGATGGCTTCCTGTGCGATGGCGTCCTTCAGGCCGATGTCCATTTGCGATTTGACGGAGAACAGCGGCTCGGCGAGCAGGGTGGAGGTGGTGACGGCTCCCCCGTGGACGCGTTTGAGCAGACCCTTGTCCGCCAGGTCGGCAATGTCACGGCGGATGGTCATCGCGGAAACGCCCAGTTCCTTGGATAAGGCGGTGATGCGCACCGCTCCGCGGGTGCGCAGTCGACTCAGGATAAGATGTTGGCGCTGTGACGATATCATTCGAACATTATCGCACACGTTCGCTCAGAGAACAAAACGACGTTGAGCGTTTCGCGCCGAGGCATCGACCTTGCATGGGGAACTCGTCAGGCGACCCGGAAGACCCGTCGGCGCCACGGGCAGCTGCCACCACCAACCATCAGCTGCCACCACCAGCCGCCGGCCCACAGACAGCCGCCGTCAGCGCCGCCGCAGCAGACGCTCGCATCCCCACTGCGTCACGCGCCACATCGCCTCGACAACAATGTTCCTGCTCATTTTGGACCTGCCGAGCGTACGCTCCACGAAGGCGATCGGAACCTCGCGGATCACACCGCCCGCGGCCGCCACGCGACGGGTCATATCAACCTGGAACACATAGCCGTTCGCCTGCACCCGCTCCAAACCGAGACGGGCGAGCATCGCCGCCCTGTACACACGGAAACCCGCCGTCATATCGCGCACGGGCAGTCCAAGCATGGTGCGCGCGTACCATGACCCGACCCTTGAGATCAGGTCGCGGCTCCACGCCCAATTCACGGTTTCACCCCCGGCGACGCGGCGGGAACCGATCACCAAATCAACATCGGGGTTCAGCTTCGCCACATCGAGCATGCGCCGCAAATCCTCCGGCCGATGCGACCCATCCATGTCCATCTCGCAGATCAACGTATAGCCATGCGCCAGCGCCCAGTGGAATCCAGCAAGATACGCCGGCCCCAGGCCGTTCTTTTCCGGGCGGTGCAGCACATGGATGCGCCGGTTGCCCTGAGCCATGAAATCCGCTAGTCTTCCGGTGCCGTCCGGGGAATTGTCGTCGACGATGAGCACCTCGGCTTCGGGAACGTGGGCGAATACGCCGGACAACGTGGTGTTCAGATTCGCGACCTCGTTGTAGGTCGGCATAACAATCACCACTCGATCGGACTCAGGCAACCCCTTGGATTCGGACACCACTTCCCCTTTCGACCGCCACACAGCCACCTACTGTACCGTGAGCAGCCGTCGTTCGCATACGGACGACCCACGGCCGACATCGCCCAGCCCTCAACTGGCATGTAACGTCCGCGAGTGCGACAATGAGCAGCATGAGCTACGTTTCCGAACACTTCTGGCATGACGCCGTCAACAAGGCGACCACGGATCTCATCACCTTTGGCTACAAGCACGTCATCAAGCCATATTTCGTCTTCAACCACCGTCCCGACGAGGCGCACGACCAGATGATCGCCTTCTGCCGCACGGTCAGGCGGATTCCGCCGCTGCTGTGGGCCGAGGACCTGATGCTCAACTACACCGACCCGATACTGGAGACCACGGTGATGGGCGTGGACTTCTCCAACCCCTTCGGCCTGTCCGCGGGACTCGACAAGAACTGCGACATGCCCGTGGTGCTTGACCGCGCCGGATTCGGCTTCGAAACGGTCGGTTCCACCACATCCCGCGTATGCCGGGGCAATCCGAAGCCATGGTTTCACCGGCTGCCGGAATACGATTCCATGATGGTGCACGTGGGCCTGGCCAACGACGGTTCCGACGCGGTCATCGCCCGGGCCGAAGACGCCTGGAGAGGCGCCCGGCACATGCAGCTGTCGGTGTCGATCGCCCGCACCAATGACGATCGGACCGGCGACATCGACGAAGGCATCGAGGATTACTGCATCTCCATGCGCCGGGCCGCCGGGCGCACCGCCATGGTCGAGGTCAACATCTCCTGCCCCAACACCAAGGCCGGCGAACCGTTCAACACCAATCCGGACAACCTCGACCGGCTGTTCACCGAACTGGACAGGATCGACCGTCCGCAGCCCACGCTCGTCAAGATGCCGCTGAACAAGACCTGGCCCGAATTCCGAGACCTGCTAGCCGTATTGGCCGAGCACAACGTGCAAGGCGTGTCCATCGCCAACCTGCAAAAGGACCGCGCGGGGCTCAATATCCCCAGGGAATGGGAGGGCGGCCTGTCCGGCGGACCGTGCACCCGCGCCAGCAACGCACTGATCCGCAACACCTACCGCGAATTCGGCGACCGGTTCGCCATCGCCGGTATCGGCGGCGTGTTCACGCCGCAGCAGGCGTACGACAAGATCCGCTCCGGTTCGAGCCTGGTGATGTTCATCAGTTCGCTGATGTACCGCGGACCGCAGCAGATCACCGAGCTCAAACGCGGACTGGCCGAGCTGCTGCGGCGCGACGGATTCGCGCATGTCGGCGAGGCGGTCGGCGTCGACGTCGACTGAGCCCGCCGGGCGGCGCGGCGGCATATCTTCGAGGGGACACTGGCATGGGGTCCAGTGCCTCCCGTCATATTGCCTCCCGTCAGTTTGCCTGCGTCAGCCTCCAAAGGGCTTGACGCCCGCGGTTTCGCGAACGCCAAGCCCTTACCAGGCCCGTACCTAGAACGCACCGCGCAGATATTGGGGCTGGTACGGCGCCTCGTCCATCGAAAGGCCCAACTTGCCGGCGGCGCGCAGCGGCCAATACGGGTCGCGCAGGGCTGCGCGGCCAATCTGCACCGCATCGGCCTCGCCTTTGCGCACCACGCGATCGGCCTGCTTCGGCTTGGTGATCAACCCCACCGCGGTGGTGGGCACCAGCGCCTTGGAACGCACCTGCTGCGAGAACGGCACCTGATAGTCCGGCTTCACCGGCACGGCCACGCCGGGCAGCAAACCGCCCGTGGACACGTCCACCAGGTCGACGCCATGCTCCTTGAGCAGTCGCGCGGTTTCGATCGTCTGGTTGAGATCCCAGCCGCCGGCGGCCCAGTCGGTGGCGGATACGCGCACGAACAACGGCATGGTCTCCGGAATCACGCCGCGGATCGCATCGGTCACCTCCAGCAGCAAACGGTAGCGGCCAGACAGCCCGCCACCGTATTCGTCAGTGCGCATATTGGTCAGCGGATCAAGGAACTCGCTGAGCAGGTAGCCGTGTGCGGCATGGATTTCAATCACTTCGAAGCCCGCGCGCACGGCACGCTCGGCGGCGGCACGGAACTCATCGACAATGCGGTGGATCTCGTCCACACCCAGTTCGCGAGGCTCAGCCATCCGCCCAAAGGCGATCGGACTGGGGGCCACCGTCTGCCAACCGCCTCGGTCAAACGGCAGCGATTCGCCATCGTATCCGACCGAGAAGCTTCCCTGGGAACCTTTGCGGCCCGAATGATTCAGCTGCACGGCCGCCACCGCGCCGGCCTGTTTGATGTCCGCGACGATCCACTTGAACGCCTCGACCTGATCGTCGTTCCACAAACCCAGGTCGTTGATCGAGATACGCCCCTCGGGCGACACGGCCGTGGCCTCCATGCATACCAGGCCAAAGCCGCCAACCGCGCGCGACACATAATGCTGATAGTGGAACGGCGTGGGCTTGCCGTCTCCGGCGAATGCCGAATAGGTGTCCATCGGAGGCAGCCAGACGCGATTGCGCGCGGTGACGCTCCGCAGGGTGATCGGGCTGAACAGCGCCGGCGTTTCGGCCTTCACCGCGTTCTTGGCGACCTTGAACAGGGACTTTTTGCTGATTTTCGGCGATGACGGCTTGTCGTCATCGGCTTCGACGGCTGCGTCGGCGACGGCGTCACTCTCGGCACCATCGTCGCCCTCATTGATCTCGTCGGCCGCGTCGCTCTCATCGCCATTCTGGGGGAATTCACCGCGGGCTTCGGCGGACTCGCGCTCGGGCAGATCATCCGCAACGTCGTCACCGTCCGCCATGTCGTGGTCGTAGGCCGACGACTTCGCCGCAGTGGCGCCCGAAGTGAACCCCCTCATGTCAAAACCCGGGAACTCCGTGTATTCCTGGCCATCATTCGCCATTGCCTTCCCCTCCTGTCGGCCGCGTATGGGCATTGGCGCATTACCGCTCGATATCCCCGCGGCAATGCGGTCCCATTCATTGTAGGTCGGCTATGCAAACAACCCTCGCAACCGTTTGTGCATGGGTCGTGAGGGTCGTTTCCTTAACCTACGTAGTATCTCGGTACAGCTACATAGAGCAGTAGGTCACGCAGGCCGTCGATTATGGCTATTGCCCGTTCTGCCGGTCATTCTGACCGTCCTGCTGCTGGCCGTCACCATCATTTGAATCCTGCTGGTTCGACGCGTCCTGCGATGGGGACGCGGACGACGAAGACGACGATGAAGACGAAGACGACGAGGTCGAGGATGCGGACGACGAGGTCGTCAGATACTTCGGATCGGGATTGCCGTAATCGTTATTGATCGGAATGTTCGCCGAGGACAGATACGTCTCCATGAAGTTCTTCCACGCCGGCGTCGCGATATACGACCCATACCATGTGTCATGGTAGACGCCGTTGATGGTGCGGTTGGTGAAGCCGTCCACCGTGCGGTACTCGCCCGTGCGCTTGCCGTTCTTGAGGACCTCCTCCTTCTTATACCCCTCGGCGTTGCCCACGATCGTGAAAGCCGCGACCTCGGGCGTGAAGCCGCCCGTCACCATGTACTCGTTTTCGTTGGTACCGGTTTTCGCAAAGGTCTTGCGCCCGTTGTCAAGCTGGGCCGCCTTGGCCTGGCCGGTGGGCTGCACCACGCCCTGGTTCATGGCGTAGGCCACGGTCTGGGCGATCGCGGGATCAAGCGCCTGATGGCAGTTGGCGCTCGGCACCGGATACTCCTTGCCGGTGCTGTCGGTGACTTTCTTGAGCGCGATGGGGGTGCACTGCACGCCATTCGCGGCAATGGTGGCGTAGACGTTCGCCATGGTCAGCGGGGACGCGCTCACGCCGGCGCCAATCACCACCGGCGGATTGTATGTGGTGCCGATCTCCTGCAGCTTCTTGCCCCGGTCCGCCGCGGACGCACTGTGGAAGCCCATGTCGGACGCCGTGTCGAGAATGCTGTTCAGGCCGATGACCTTGAGCATGGCGGCCTGCGTGGTGTTGTGAGAATTCACCAAGCCCATGAGCGGGGATTCCGCAGTGCCGCGCACACCGCCGGAGTTGCTCACCTGCCATGTGACGGGAGCCTTGTAATCGGGAATCTCCGTGCGTTCGTTGATGCTATTGGTGGCGGGCAGCACCTCGTTGATCGACCGGCCGTTTTTCATCCATGCGGCCAGGTTGATCGGTTTCCATGTGGAGCCGACGGGAAAGCCCGAGCCTCCGCCATCGACTTCGTCCACCGCATAGTTCAGCGCGGTGCGGGTGCTGTCCGAACTGGCCGCATCGGTGGCGTCATACGTGCGGTTGATGCCGAAGCCCAGCACCTCGCCGGTGCCCGGCCGGATCGCGGCCATCATGACCTCGAATCCGGACGGGTCGTTGACGGGGATTGCGGTACGGGCCGCATTCATGGCGGCGTTGTTGGCATTCACGTCCATCGTGGTGTAGATATCGAGACCGCCGGTTTTCAACAGCTGCTGACGCTGCGCCACGGTTTCGCCGAATTCGGAGGAATTCTCGATCTGCTTGACCACATACGAGCAGAAGAACGCGGCATCACCGGCAGCCATGCAACCCTGCGCCACGGAGGTGATATGCAAGGTGTCCTTCACCGGCGTGGCCACCGCAGTGTCGTGCTCCTCCTGCGTGATATACCCCTCCTGCAGCATCAGATCAAGGGTGATGTTGCGTTCGCGCTCGGATTGGGGAAGGTTCGCCTCAACGGAGGGATCCGTTTTCTCGGGGTTCTTGGTGATGGCGGCGATCGTGGCCGACTCCACCACATTGAGGTCCTTGGCGGACTTGTTGAAATATCGATGCGCGGCCGACTCCACGCCGTACAGGCTCTTGCCTCCGAACTGCGCGATATTCAGATAGCCTTGCAGGATCTCCGCCTTGCTGTATTCCTTCTCGAGCTGCACCGCGATCAGCATTTCGCGCAGCTTGCGGGCCACCGTCTGCTCCTTGGCGTGATAGGCGGCAATCGGATCGTCGTCCGCCTCGGCCTGGCTGACCAGCACGTTCTTCACATACTGCTGCGTCAGCGTGGAACCGCCCTGCGTATCATCATCCTTGATATACGTCATGACGAAGGCGCGCAACACACCTTGGAAATCCACGCCGGAGTGCTGGAAGAAGCGACGGTCCTCGCGTGCCACCACGGCTTTCTGCATGATGTCGGAGATCTCGCTCAGCGGCACCACCGTACGATTCTGCGTATAGAACGTGGTGATCAGCGAACCGTCGGAAGCGTACAGATTCGACGCCTGGGGCAGGTCCGCAATGGAGAAATCGATGCCTTCGGCCTTGAGATTCGGGGCGAGCGTGCGAACGACGGAATTCACGCCGAACACCGCGGGCACCAGAAATCCGCTCGCCACCACGCCACCGGACAGGCAAAACATCAAATAGGCCAGCAGCAGCGTGAGGAAGCGCTTCACAGTCAAGGATTTCTTTTCAGGCATGCTGCCCATTCTAAGGACCCGCCTCTACCGCGCCAACAAGCCGCGGAAGAAAGCCTTACGGTATGTCCACGATTGGTTTTCCCAGCTGAATGCCGACTGGCAGACGTCTGCGGGAAACAGGAACAACCACCGGAAGTGACCTGAAATCAGCGCTTCGACCGGCGAATCAGCATGCCGGGCTGGAAGATGATAATCGAACGGCCCTTGCGCGCGATCCAGCCGCGATTGTCGAAGTCCATGAGCGCCTTGTTGACGGTTTCGCGCGAGGCGCCCACCAGTTGGGCCATTTCCTCCTGGGTCAGATCGTGCGGCACCATGAGGCCGGCTTCGATCGGCTCTCCGAAGCGTCGGGCAAGGTCGATGAGCGTTTTGGCCAAACGGGCCGGCACATCCATAAACACCAGATCGGAGAAACGCTCATTATTGGCGCGCAGACGCCTCGCCAGCACCTGCAGCATATCCACGGCCACGCGCGGATGCTCGTCAAGCCAGGCGAACAGATCGTCATGCTCCAGCGACACCACGGTGGTGCCGTTGGTCATGGCCACGGCCGACGCCGTACGCGGTCCGCCCGTGGGATCGAAGACGGGAATCTCGCCGAGTATTTCGCCATGCCCGTGGATGGACAGCAGCTGCACACGATGGTCATCCGATTGGCGGGTGAGCTTCACGCGGCCGTTTTCCAGCACGTACATGCGATGGTCCTCATCGCCTTCACGGAAAATGTAGCCGCCTTTGTTCAACGTCCAGCGCTTGAGATGCGGGATCAGTTGCGCGGCTTCCGCACGCGAGACCTGCTTGAACAACGCGGTGCGCAACAACGTGTTATCCTCGCCGAAACTCCCGTCAGAAGTAATCACGCTACGCATCCTCCTTGTAGTCGGGACCTCCTCGGCCGCATAAAACATGCAACAGTATAACCGTTCACACAGACGGGGTCCCCGCTGAAAACCGGCAGCCCAGCAGCGTCTAGGCGATGACGCCCGTCCATTCGTCGCGGCGATACCGCGCGTCGGCAAGCGCCCCGGCGCGGTCCAGCACGCGTTCGTCCAGCGAGGCGAAGGACGCCCCCGGCACACGACGCACCAGATGCCGCGCGAGATGGTCGAGGATCGCCTCGCGACTCAGCCAGGTTTGCGAGCGCAGGGGGTCCACGTGCTTCACCGCCGATCTGACCGCCTTGTCGCTCATCTTCTCCTTGGATATATTGAGCACGCGCGTCATTTTCATCGCGTCGATATCGTACGAAAGCATGGTGTGGTGCAGCACCGCCCCCCGCGCACCCCGCGGCATGCGACGTTGGGCGGCGCCGCCGATCTTGCCCAGCGGCGAGGCGATGTCGTTGATGGGCCGGTAGCTGGCTTCGATGCCCAGTTCGCGCAGCGCGCGCATCACCCACAGATCGCAGAGGCGATACGAATCCTCAACGCCCAGACCTTTGACGAAGTCGAGCGGCGCATACAGCGAATAGGTGATCACCGATCGGGGTTCGGCGAACATGGCTCCGCCTCCGGTGATGCGGCGCACCACGGTGATGCCTTCGGCCCGCGCCTGGTCACCGTTCACTTCGGCCCTCAGCGATTGGAAGCGCCCGATCACCACGGCGGAGCGATCCCATTGCCAGAATCTGATGGCGGCGGGCATCTCGCCGTTGGCCACGGCCTCGCCGATCGCCTGCTCCAGGCCCATCTGCACGGCCGGTTCGCGCGGCTCATCGCGAATGACCAGTGGATGCAGCACGGCCCAACGACTGGCGAAATCGGCATCGGCGGTTGCATTGGCGGCGAGAGGGGTCGCCATGGCCGGCGCGACCGGCTCCCCCACTGCACGGCAGACGGCCACGGCAATGGTGACGGCATCGGCCCCGATCAGCCGCGATGACGGATGCGACTGCAACACCGATCGGACCGTCGCGACAAGTCTGCGACAGAGGGCGTCGGGGGATGTTCCGTCTGCTGCCGACACGCCCGACACGCAGCCTCCCGACGCGACGATCGCCGTCTCGATGTCCTCGATCAGTGCATGCGACGGCTCGTCTCCACCAATGAAAAAATCGCCGTCAATCCGGCAGGCGGCGATACGTCGGCCGCGTCCGCCGCCGCATCGGACGTCATCATCGCCATCGTCCAGGAGCACGCTGGCGGCAATCAGCTTGCCTCCCGGCAGTTTGCATTCCCCCCGCGTCCAACGTCCGCGACCGTGCCCCATGGCGCTCATCGTGCTCATCGACCCCGCTCCCCTCTCTGAACGACATTGGCGTTTGCCCGACGAGACACCGGGCAAACGCCAACCTATCGCAGCAGCGGCGCACTCACAAGCGGGCCAGAATATCCTTGCCGACCTGTTCGGTCGAGCGCTTGGCGGATCCCAGCTCCTCGATGTCTGCTTCGACGGCCGCGTCGATTCGGGCGGCGGCCGCGTCGAAACCGAGATGACGCAGCAGCATTGCGGCCGAAAGGATCGCGGCGGTGGGGTTCGCGACGCCCTTGCCCGCGATGTCGGGGGCGGAACCGTGGATCGGCTCGAACATGGACGGGAATTCGTTGGAGGCGTTGATGCATCCGGAGGCGGAGTAGCCCACGCCACCCACCACGGCACCGGCCTCGTCGGTCAGAATGTCGCCGAAGAGGTTATCGGTCAGGATCACATCGAATTTGGAGGGGTTCGACACCAGGAAGATGGTGGCCGCGTCGATGTGCTGGTAGTCGTGCGTCACCTCGGGGTATTCCTCGCCCACGCGGTCCACGATGCGCTGCCACATGTCGCCGGCGTTGACCAGCACGTTCTTCTTGTGGACCAGCGTGACATGCTTCCTGCGCTTCATGGCCAGCTGGAAGGCGTAGCGCACCACACGCTCCACGCCATACGCGGTGTTGATGGACACCTCGGTGGCCACTTCGTGTGGGGTGTTGCGCCGTACGGCGCCTCCGGCACCGCAGTACAGGCCCTCGGTGCCTTCGCGCACCACCACGAAGTCGATGTCGCCGGGATTGGCCAGCGGCGAGGTGACGCCCTTGTACAGCTTGGACGGGCGCAGGTTCACGTATTGGTCCAGGTCGAAGCGCAGCTTGAGCAGCAGGCCGCGTTCGAGAATGCCGGCCTTGATGCGCGGATCGCCCACGGCGCCAAGCAGAATGGCGTCGGTGGCCTTGATGCGATTCTCCTCGTCCTCGGGCAGGATCGCGCCATCACGCAGATAGCGCTCCGCGCCCAGGTCGAAATGCTCGTAGGTGAACGAGGCTTCGCCCTCGGCGGCTTTTTCCAATGCGGCCTGAGCCCACGGAGTGACTTCCTTGCCGATGCCGTCTCCAGGAATAACCGCGATCCTATAGGTCTTCGTTGATGTGTTTTCGGTCATGGTCATGAGGATAGGCACCGCAACCGGCACGCCCGTCGCAGATTCCGAGTGATGGACACGCCGGCCGCGGAGCCGCCCCGCCTATTCGGTGATTCCCATCACCGACAGGCACCAGGCATTCTCGTACGAGACTTCCTCCCACTGCTTGTAGCGTCCGGTGATGCCGCCATGGCCCGCTTCGACCTCGATTTTCACGATCGCGTCCGCCCCGACCTCCGGCTCCTGCAGGCGCGCGATCCATTTCATCGGCTCCACATACAGCACGCGCGTATCGTTCATCGACGTGGTGACGAACACGCGCGGGAAATGGTCCGTGCCGAACCGTTCCAGACGCTCTTCGCGAGTGGGTACATTCTCATACGGCGTATACGACTTCATATAGTCATATACCCGCCCGTCATGCAACGGGTCGCCCCACTCCTCCCATTCGGTGACGGTCAGCGGCAACTCGGGTTTGAGGATCGAGGTCAGCGCATCCACGAAGGGCACGTCGGCCTCGATGCCCGCATAGAGATTCGGCGCCATATTGGCCACCGCGCCCATCAGAAGGCCTCCGGCGGATCCGCCATTGGCCACCACGCGCCGGGGATCGGACCAGCCCAGCGACTGCAGGGCGCGTGTCACATCGATGAAATCCTCGAAACTGTGCTTCTTCTTGAGCCTGCGGCCCTGTTCGTACCATCCGCGGCCCATTTCGCCGCCGCCGCGAATATGCGCCACCGCATACAGCACGCCGCGATCCAGCATGCTCAGCCGCGATACCGCGAACCCGGGGTCGGAGCTGATCTCGTACGCGCCGTATCCGGTGAGGAACGTGGGCGCCGGAACGCCCCCGAACTGCGGATGGCAGACGGACGGCTTCCACACCAACGACACCGGAATCTGCTCGCCGTCGCGCGAGGTGATCCACAGACGATGCTCCACATAGTCATCCGCATGGAAATCGCCCAGGATCGTCGCTCGCTTGAGCAGCACATCCTCGCCGGTCGCCGGGTCCAGCTCATGCAGTTCGCCCGGCAGGATGAAGCTGCCGAAGGAATAGCGCAGTCGGGGCGCGTCGTATGACGGGTTGCCGCCGGCGCCAATCGAGTACAAATGCTCCGCCCACGGCTTGGCGGTCACGTCGGGCGAGGGCCGCGGCTTCACTTCGCGGAACGCCCACGGACGATCGGCCTTCCAATCCTCAATCGCCTGCCGCTTCGTCATCACGGCCAAATGGGGCAGACCGTCCGCGCGATACGACAGCATCACGAAATGCCGGTGCATCGCGATGCCCTCAATGCCCAAGCCGGCGGCGCCATCCAGAATCGCCGGATTCATGGGATTGTGGTATGGACGTCCCACCGGCATGCCGGCATACTGGCCGCCACGCTCGCAGCCATATGGGGAACCGGAGGCCACCACCGTGCCCTCGTCGAGATCGTAGGGCGGCTGATGCCGGCGCATGTCGATGATGTTGATCTGGAAATTCGGGTTGTTGACATTGTGGTAGACGATGGCGATCGGCACATCGGCTCCGTCGTCCCCCGCGCCTTCGAAGCAGCCAAAGCTCACGTCGTATTCGATGCCCTCGCGCCGCGCGATGAACGGGGTGAACGAGCCCGTCGGATTATCCACCGGCAGAGTCAGCACCTCGGTGGTGGTTTTCGACCCGGTGCCGATCACGATATTGCGCTCGTCGAAGCTGATGCCGACCCCGGCCCAGAAGCGCTCGTCGTCCTCCCGCCAGACCTCCACGTCATCGCCGGCGCTGGTGCCCACGCGATGCCTCCACACCGCATACGGGCGCCACGCCTCATCAACCTTGACATAGAACGCCCAGGCGCCGTCCGGCGTAAGGCATCCGCCACCCGCCACCTGTTCGATCGTTTCCGGCAGATCGACTCCGGTGCTCAGATCGCGGATCTTCAGGTCATACCGTTCGTCGCCGGTCACGTCCACGCCGTACAGCATCCAACGGCCGTCGCGGCTCAGATCAAGTCCGCCGAGACGGAAGAAGTCATGCCCTTCAGCTTCGCGGTTGGCATCGAAGACGATCTGCTCGCCGGGCATCGACCCCGGGGCCGCGGTCACGTCCACATTGGGCGGGGTCCAGTCATCCGGCCCGGCGATGGGGATGCGGCATTGGGTCGCATACTGCTGGCCCTCCCGGGTGCGCGTGAAATACCAATAGCCGTTCAATCGGGTGGGCACCGACATGTCGGTTTGCTGCACGCGCGACTTGAGCTCTTCGAACAGCGTGGTTTTCAGCCCGTTCAACGGGGCCATGCGCGCATTGGTGTAGTCGTTCTGCGCGGCCACATACGCCTGGGTGCGTGGATCGTCCTTGGCCCGCATCCACTCATAGGGGTCAGCAAAGGTGTCGCCGTGGAAGGTGCGTTCCTGCGGTACGCGCTCGGCGGTGGGGTAAGCAGGATCATCATTGGTCATAGTGCCCACCATGCTAGCCGCCCGTACCGTCATCGGGCCGTCGGCTGCTGGGGCGCCGACAGGTCATGCGTTGTGCCGCAGATACGGCAGCATGGTTTTCATCAGATTCGACCCGGTGGTGCCGGTGAACACGGGCACGTCGGTGACCGGCATCGGCTGCGTGGTGGTCACGCCGGCGAGATGCGGCATCATCGGCGATTCCCTAGGCGTGAGCTGACGAATGCCGATGCACAGCACGCGCCCAGGGTACCGCTTTGCGATCGTCGCATACGTGGTGGGGTCCTTCTGGCCGTCATCGCCGATCAGAATGAAGCGCATATGCGGAAAGTCCGCCATCAGCTGCTCGGCGAATTCCAGCTTGTGCTGCACGCCGGAGGGAATGAAGCTTTTCGGTCGGGGGTCCAGGTCGCGTAGCAGCAGCGGCCCCTCCGGATACCCCTGGTATGTGATGAAATGCCGAATGGACGTCTCCACGTTCCAGGGGCTGGTCGACAGATAGAAGAACGGCGCGTCCGGGAACAGGTCGGCGATTTTGGAGAACAGCACGCTCATGCCCGGCACCGCCGCGCGTTTGCGCGGATTGAGCAGGAGCAGATTGTAGGCGGCCTTCCACAGCGTGGGCGCCTGCGTGATCATAATCGTGTCGTCCACATCGGAGATGATGCCCACCTGGACGGTGGAGGGTATGGTGAACAGCGGCGCGGTGACGTCGCGACGGCGCCTCACACTGTACGACACCTGGTGCTTTCCGGGCTGCAGATGATGCTCGGCCACCAGGTCGAGGTACCCGGCATCGTCGCTGATCGCGAAGCTGCTCGGCCGGTCCTTCGACGGATCCACCTCGTCATACACTTCGGAAACACCCACCTGCACGGTTTCCAGCGGCCGCTCGTCCACACGGATGCGCACCTGGGTATGGGGAGCCGGCACGGCGAGCATGCCACGGATGCCGCGCATCAGCACACCGGCCTCACGCCGCTCCGGTGCGAGAACGGTACGGCAGATCAACCGGGAATAGCCCTCGGTGCCGTAACCGACATAGGGTTCCACGCGCGGATACCATCCCAACCGCCTGGTGAACATCGACGACAGCAGAGCCCACAGGCCGAACCCGCGGGTGACGAGACGGCGACCTACGCGCACAAGAGCCGTCTGGTTCTCGATCCGCTCGCGCCAGGAGGCGGCATCGAAAATCGTGGTGGCTCTCCGCGCGCGAATCGGCTTCCTGGTGTCATGCCCAGTGTTTTTTCTGCCGCTCATATGATCCACGCCCATTTACGTCCGCGTAAGCCCTATTTGATCAACTTCGCGTAGGCCGCAGCATCCAGCAGGGCCGGCTCGTCGTCTTCCAATTCGATTTTCACCAGCCAGCCTTCGCCGTACGGATCGCTGTTGATCACGCCCGGGTCATCGGAAACTGCCGGATTGACATAACGGACGACGCCGGCCACCGGGGCGATCACCGGGGCGACGGCCTTGGCGGATTCCAACTCCATGAACTCGTCGCCGGCCTCGATCCTCGTACCGGGCTCCGGAAGATCCACGAACACCAGATCGCCGAGTTCGTTCACGGCGTATTCGGTGACGCCCACCACGGCGAGTCCTTCCGACTGGTCCACCCACACGTGGTCTTCGGAATAGCTCAGGTGTTCGGGCACGTCAAGGTTCAGCGGCTTATTGTCCTCATCGCTCATAGTGCCACCATAACACTTGCGCCTGCCCATCCGGAAGCTCACGGAAAACTCCCGGCTCCCCCTACGAACGCGTTCCCGGAGGGGCGCTTACGGACGGGCGGGCATGCTGGCACGCACGCCCGCCTGCACGCCGGCCTGCACGCACGCTAACGAACGGCTCCGTCGGGCGTGGTGCCCACCACCTCCACCATCGCGCCGATGGGCAGGAAGTCGTAGATCCATTTGGCGTCGGCGACGTTCATATTGGTGCAGCCGTGCGACTTGGGCGTGCCGGAGGCGATGCCGGCGGCGTTCCAGGGAGCTCCGTGCAGCGCCTCGCCACCGTTGTAGAACGTGGACCACTGCACATTCGGGGTTTCGTAGCAATCGCCGTCAACACAGGCTTTCATCGTTTTCACGTCGTACTTCGACTGCACGAAGAAGGTGCCATTGTCGGTTTTGCGCCCGGGGGTGTTCAGTCCGGTCGACACGTTGAAGGTGTTCACCAAGGTCGTGCCTTTGTAGGCGTAGACCTTTTGCTCGCTGAGATTGATGACCACATGCGGGTCACCGTTGGGGCTGTCGTAGTCGACCGTGCGGGATTCGGTTTCGAACTTGGCGACATCGACTTTCGCGCTGGTCGTGACATCGGTGCCATCCTTGAGCGCGGCGGCCACCTGAGAGGCGGCCTCGTCGGTGCCGGTGACCGTGATGCCGTCCTTGCCTTCGCGCACCACGCTCATCTTCTGGCCGGCCTTGTTGGTGACGATGGATTCCTTCACCATCTCCTGCTTCAGCGCATCGGGCAGCACGGACGCGAGATAGCTGGACACCGCGTCGTCGTCGTATGTCAGCGTGATGGTGCCCGCATCCGGATCCGACTCGAAGCCGATCCATTTGGCGATTTCCTCGACGGGCACCGTGAACGTCTTCTTCTGGCTGTTGGTGATCACGTACTTGGCGTTCAAGCGCTGGTTGGCCTGGTCCGCGGCCTGCCGGGCCGTCTGCGCGGTGATCGGCATGGACACCGACAGGTAGTCCACGTTCGCGCGCCGCGTGCCGCCGGGTTCGGCCGCGAGCGCGGCGATCGCGTCCTCAACCGGCTTGTCGTCGGGGGTTTGGCCTTCACGCCCGTCGACAACGGTGTAAGTCTTCGCCTGGGCGTCGTAGCGCACCGAGGCGGGAACCGCGCGCTGCGACTCGTCGACCAGCTGCGAGGTCAGGTAGTTGGCGAGCGTCTGCTTGTCGGTGGTGACGGTCAGCGGCACGTCCTGCTTGGCCCAGGGGTTGAGACGCGTGAGGCTCGCGACGAGGCCGCCGCCTGACTTGGCGCCGATCAGGGCGTTCACCGTGGCGTCCACGTCGGCGTCAGCGCCCAGATCCTTGAGGGAGGCGGTTACCGACTTGCCGTCGGTGCCGACGATGGCGACCTTGGAGTCGGCGATTTTGGATTCGACCACCGTCCTGGCCTGACCAGCGTTCCGGCCGGTGAGGCTCACGCCGCCGAAGCTCACGCCCGGGGCCACTCGATCACTGAAATACGCGCGGGCGCCGAAGAATCCGCCGACAGCGACGACGAGCAGGACGGCGAAGATGCACAGCGCGACGATCAGACCGGTTGGGCGCTTGTTGACGGAGGCAGTGGTCTCGCCGCCGGCGACGGCCGGCGAGGGGCTTTCCCGAAAATCCTGAAAGTCCTGGAAATCCGCGAAGCTGGCGACATCGAGGTCGCCGTCTCCACTTGCGGCATGCTGAGCGGCATATCGAGCGCCATGCGCAGTCGGCTCCACGGGCGGCTGCGCATTCACCTGAAAATCAAAACGCTGCGTACGCTCGGCGTCAAAGCCCTTGCCCGCTGTATCAGTCACGACTTATCCCCGCTTACTGTTATCTGGATGCGAAACCGCATGAACTGCTCACCAACTATACCTGCTGCGCCTACAGTTGACGGCCCAGCCACTCCTCGATCATGTACCGCGCGATCGTCGCCTTGCCCGGCGCCTGCATCTCCCCGGCCAGCAACGCATTGGTATATTCGTCGCGCGTCATCCATCGCGCGTCGGTTGTTTCGGCATTGTCCACATGGATCTCGTCGGTGACCGCATGACCTTTGAACGCCACCATCAGCGAGGCGGGGAACGGCCAGGGCTGCGAGCCGAGGTAGCGCAGCTCGCCAAGCGTAACGCCGGTCTCCTCCAGGGCCTCACGGCGCGCGGCGTGCTCCAGGTTCTCGCCGGCTTCCACGAACCCGGCGGACACGGAATACAGGTTGCCTTGCCACGCAGCGTTATGCTGCAGCATCAGACGGTCATGGCTGTCCACGATCGCGGTGATGACGGCCGGTTCGATGCGGGGAAACAGGATGCGGTTGCGGTCATGCGCATTCGTGCAGCGCTGAGCCCAGCCCCCCAACACCGACTCGACGGGCGCCCCGCAACACGGGCAGAACCGCTGGCCCCTATGCCACATACTCACGCTGGCGGCACTCGTGGCCAAACCGGCTTCGCGAGCCGAGGCATGCGGCGCGAAACCACGCAAATCCACCCAGTCGAAGCGTCCGGCGGCCTGATCGAGAATCGACGCGCCGCCGGCGGCCGGACCGTCAGCCGTTCCGAAGGCATCATCGGCGCCCTGGGTTGCGGCGTCGGGAACATGGCCGGCGTCGGCGGCGCCAAGACGCGTGATATCGATGGCCACCACGTGTTCGGCGGCGTCGCCCCGACCATACGCGCCGAGAAAAATCGGCGTCGCCTCCGCGTGGGCCGCCAGCTCCGCACGCATATAGCGGCCGGGCAGCATGGCGAGCCGCATCCGGCCCGCCTCGTAATTCACCGTCGCCGCCTCGCCGCGCGGCACGGCGAGTTTGCCGGCATTCACCAGCATCACCCTCGAGTTCGGCTCGGCCAGCACGGTGTCGATCAGATGGTTCTCGCCGCGACGATCCACCTGATAGTCGACATCGCCCTGCGCCAACGGCAAAAACGGCAGCGTCTGGGTCAAAGCCAGTGGGGAGAAACTCATCGGTCGGTCCCCTCCAAAGCGCTCGAATCCGTCCGCAGCGATTCAAGGGTCCTCACGCGAGACACCAGCGCCACCAACGCGCGGGCCAATTGGTCCGGATGCTCCATGGCCGAGAAATGACCGCAATCCCTGATGACGGTGAACGCCGCATCCGTGCCCGTCATCCGCTCGGCGATCGGCCCCATGACGGCGGGCGGGCTGGAGGGATCCTTGTCGCCGCACACCACGGCCGCGGGAACGCTGATCCCGGCGAGCTGATCGTTGAGGTCGGGACGGCCCGCGGCCATGCGCTCACGCCATGCCACGCCATTCGGATTCTGCGCATCGATGAGACGGGTCATCGCCACGATGAAGTCGTGCGAACATTTCACCGTCGAATCGCGCATGGGATTGGCGGCCGCGAAATGCATAATCGGCTCGCGCGTGCCGGTCGCCTCCATCGTTTCGGCGATCTCGATGCGCCTCGCACGCGCCTCCGGCCCATCGGCGTCGGCCTTGGTGTCACACAGCGCGAGGCCGGCCACCGCCTCGGGATGGCGACGCTGGATATCGAGCACCACATAACCGCCCATCGACAGACCGACCCAAACCGCACGATCGTAGCCGGCGTCGGCCAGCAGTCCGACATAGGCGTCGGCCAGACGGTCCATCGCCTGCGGGTACGCGCCGTCATCGGCAACCGGCCCGGTTTCCGCCGCGTCCGGAATCGGTCCGGCGCCGGCACCCGGCATATCGGGCGCCCAGATTGTCAGTTCGTCCAGTCCCTCTTCCTTGGCCTGCACCACGATACGGGCCGCGCATTCATCCCACATATGGTGGTCGACCGGGAACGCGTGCACCAGCACCAGCGGCACTCCCGTGCCCCGGCTGATCACATGATTGAGGATCCGCATATCACTCCTTTTATCTACGTTGTTTACGCCTATGCTCCCGCGTATGCCGCTATATGCCGGTTATATGCCGCTCCAGGCCAGCGCCTGGCGCACCAGGCGCCCATGCCCGTTGGGCATCTGGGCGACGAAACGGTCAAGATCGTCGGAACGCGGATCAACCCACTCCACATCCAGGGTTTCGTCCTGCGGCTTGCAGTCGCCAGCGATCGGCACGACATAGCACAGCGCAATGGCATGCTGGCGCGGATCGTAGAACTCGCTCACCCCCGGCGTGGGGAAGAACTCGGCCACCGTGAACGGCAGCAGGCTGGCGGGCAGCTGGGGCAGCGCGATATCGCCCAGATCCTTGGCGATATTGCGCGCGATCGCCTCGCGCAACGACTCGTGGAACAAGACGCGCCCGGTGATCAGCGTGCGCTCGATATTGCCGTCATCGTCCACGCGCAGCAGCGATCCCACGCGGCTGATGCGGCCCAGATCGTCGATGCGCACCGGCACAACCTCCACATAGGCGATGGGCAGTTGGCGGCGCGCCCGGTCGATATCCCCCGGGCCAAGCCATCCGGGCGGATTCTGATGGTCGTTGCCGCGCACAAAATCCTCGGGGGTGATGTTGTCAAATTCCCCGCGGGGACGGTCGGCGTCAAAGTCGTCCGGATCCGGCACTTCATCATTCATGACTGGCATACCTCCATTATTGGGACCATGTATGACGTATGCGTTGCCATCCGGCCGGATCTTGCGCTCAGAGCTCAGCGAAGCGCCAGGTGTCGGAAGGTCCCGAGATACTGGACGCGGACCAACGGGTTTGTGCAAGCCCGTTATGAAAGCCGTTATGAACCTTTTGGGGAAAGGATTTGCCATGGCAACCCGCGCGATCACCTCCGCCGAATTCGAGCAGACCGTCACCGACAACGATCTGGTGTTCTTTGATTTCTGGGCCACCTGGTGCGGCCCATGCAAGGCGTTCGGACCGATTTTCGAAGCCGCGAGCGAGAAGCATCCGGATATCGTGTTCGCGAAGGTCGACATCGATCAGAACCAGGATCTGGCCGCGGCGGCCGGCATTTCCGCCGTGCCCACGCTGATGGTCGCCAAGAAGGGTCAGATCGTGTTCAAGCAGGCCGGGGCGCTGCGCGAGGCCGATCTGGACGACCTGATCGACCAGGCGAAGAAGCTCGACGTCACCGCGGATGCGGGCGCGGGCAAGTAATCAAAAGTAGTCGACGGGCGGAACCGCATCAGGCGGTCCAGCCATCGGGCGGACACGGCCGGCATACGGCCCGGTCGGATCCGCCCGATTACCGTATATGGCCGGTATGGGCTAATATGAAGAAAGTGTGCACACCGACGAGCACGGAGCGGACAGCAATGCCGCGCCGAATCGCCGAGGATCTGACCCCCAACCAAGGAGCGAGATGGCTCGTCATCACGCCAATCATGTCGCCGCGATCACGCTGATTACCAAGCGTCAATGGATGCGCTTCGCAGCAGGCGCCGCGGCAATCGCCATCGTGATCGGCGTGGGCGTCGCATCCCACGACTTCTACACCGCGAACACCGCCAGCGGACAAACCGACTCATCGGAGGTCAGCTCGTACTCCGCCACCGACATGCAGGGCATTCAGGTTTCGCGTGACACCGCCCGCAAGGCCATCGACGAGGGGCAGGGCGGCGCCACCGCCAACACGTCGTATATTCCGGTGGTGATCAACGGGGACACCCGCATTGTGCTCGGCGAAAACTTCACCGACGTGAAATCCGTGCTGCAGGCCGGCAACATCACCCTCGATCCCACCGACACCGTGGAGCCCGCACTCGACCAGCCGGTCAACGAATCCACTACCATCACCATCACCCGCACCGACGCGACGGTTGAAACCACCGACGAGGAAATTCCCTTCAACACCGTCGAGAAGGAGGATCCGAACCTCGCCGCCGGCACCACCAAGGTCGAGACCGAAGGCCAGAACGGCGTTGTCGAATCGACGAACCTGGTGACGCGCAACGGCGACACGGTGGTCTCCTCGGCCACCATCGCCAAGTATGTCAAAACCGCCCCGGTTGACAAGGTGATCCTCAAGGGCACCAAGAAGGCGTCCTCCCACAGCTCGTCGTCCTCCTCTTCGTCGGCCGCATCCTCCATTGGCACCACGGTTCCAGTTGGCACCATGCAGCAGTGGGCGCATGACTACCTGCTGTCGAACGGTGGCAGCGAGGCCGACTTCACCGCCACCGTGTACATCATCAGCCATGAATCCGGCTGGCAGGTCAATGCGTCGAATCCCTCGTCCGGCGCCTACGGTTTGCCTCAGGCGCTGCCCGGCAGCAAGATGGCCGCGTTCGGCAGCGACTGGAGCACGAACTACCAGACGCAGCTCAAGTGGTTCTTCAACTACTGCAACTCGCGCTACGGCTCCATTCAGGGCGCATACTCGTACTGGCTGTCCCACCACTGGTACTGATCCGGCCGTCCCGGCTAATCCGGTTCCGGCTGACCCACGTGCCAACGCCGTGATGCACGCGTGATGCGCCACAGCCTATCACGCGTCAAAAGCCTTTGAACCCGGCACGTCACAAACGAAACGCGGCGGTGTTAAGGTATCCCATGTCCCAACTCATAGTCTTGAGGAGAGAGTCATGGAGAAATTCTTCAAACTCAAGGAAAACGGTACGTCAGTATCCACCGAAATCGCGGCAGGCCTGACCACCTTCTTCGCGATGAGCTACATCATCATCGTCAATCCACAGATCCTAAGCCAAACCGGCATGCCGTGGGGCGGCGTCTTCCTCGCCACCATCATCGCCGCCGTCATCGGCACGCTCGTGATGGGTCTGTTCGCCAACGTGCCTTACGCACAGGCGGCCGGCATGGGCCTCAACGCCTTCTTCACCTACACCGTGTGCTTCGGCCTCGGATTCTCCTGGCAGCAGACGCTGTGCATGGTGTTCCTGTGCGGTCTGATCAACATCATCATCACGGTCACCAAGATCCGCAAGATGATCATCGAAGCCATTCCGCCCATGCTGCAGAACGCCATCGGCGGCGGCATCGGCATCTTCGTGGCGTATGTCGGTATGCTGAACGTCGACCTCGTCACCTTCACCCCGGATGAAGCCACCACCGAAAAGGCCGTGGGCGCCACTCCGGGACTCGCCACGCTGAACACCCCGACGCTGTGGCTCTTCCTCATCGGCCTGCTGCTCGCCATCGTATTCACCGTGCTCAAGGTGAGGGGCGGCATGCTGCTAACCATCATCATCACCGCGCTCATCGGCATTCCGATGGGCCTGACCACCATGTCGAACTCCGTGTCCATTTCCGACACCTTCGCCCAGCTGCCGCAGACTTTCGGCGTGATCTTCACCGCCGACGGATTCCCGGCGCTGTTCTCCGATCCGGCGAAGATTCCGCTGGTGCTGGTCACGATCTTCGCATTCTCGATGTCCGACACCTTCGACACGCTCGGCACCTTCATCGGCACCGGCCGTCGCACCGGCATCTTCTCCGACGAAGACATGAAGCACATGGAAACCGGCCACGGCTTCTCCTCCAAGCTGGACAAGGCCCTGTTCGCGGACTCCATCGCGACCTCCGTCGGCGCGATCTGCGGCACTTCGAACACCACCACTTATGTGGAGTCCTCAGCAGGTATCGCCGCGGGCGGCCGTACCGGCCTGACCTCCGTGGTCGTGGCGATCTGCTTTGCGCTTTCCGCGTTCCTCTCCCCGGTGATTTCCGCCGTTCCGTCCGCCGCGACGGCCGGTGTGTTGGTGATTGTGGGATGCATGATGGCCTCGTCGCTGAAGGAAATCAAGTGGGGTGACATCTCCGAAGCCATTCCGGCCTTCTTCGCCTCCGTGTTCATGGCGTTCGCCTACTCGATCAGCTATGGCATCGCCGCCGGCTTCATCACCTACTGCATCGTCAAGGTGTGCAAGAAGGAAGCCAAAGACGTGCATCCGATCATCTGGATCGTGTCCGTGCTGTTCATCCTCAACTTCATCCTGCTGGCCGTGCTGTAACCGCATAGTCCACGCATAGTCGCCATTCGATAGGGCTCCGACGGCATCATCCGACGGAACCCTATCGTTTTTTTGCGTGTCTGCCGGATGCGACGCCGCGCCCCAAGAACCTATTTTCGATTCTTTCATGTTTTTACCGCGATTGCGTCGCTATCAGGGCCAGATCAAACGATTTACCGCATCCTATCGGGCACCTTACAAGGAAAAAAACGTGAAAGAATCCATAATAGATTCTTTCGCATCGTGCAAATCTCTGCCAACCGGCGAAAAGGGGTTGGCTGGGGACTTCCGGGGCATGCAGCATATAAGCAAAGAGCCTCCGTGCGCCAAACAAGGGCAAGGCACGAAGGCTCTTTAAACTTGAACGCCGATACCGATCAGCCAAACCGTCCGGAGATGTAGCGCTCGGTGTCTTCTTCCTTCGGATGCTGGAAGATGACGTCGGTGTGGTCCATCTCGACGAGGTGGCCGGGCTGGCCGATCTCCTTGAGGTTGAAGAACGCGGTGAAGTCGGACACACGTGCCGCCTGCTGCATGTTGTGCGTCACGATCACGATCGTGTAGTCCTTCTTCAGCTCGTTGATCAGATCCTCAACGGCCAGCGTCGAAATCGGATCAAGAGCGGAGCAGGGCTCATCCATCAGCAGCACCTGCGGATGCACGGCCACGGCACGCGCGATGCACAGACGCTGCTGCTGGCCGCCGGACAGGCCGATGCCGGGATGATCAAGACGGTCCTTGACCTCCTCCCACAGGTTGGCGCCGCGCAACGCCCACTCGACCAGATCGTCGGCGTCGGACTTGTTGATCTTGCGGTTGTTCAGGCGCACACCGGCCAGCACATTCTCGCGAATGGACATCGTGGGGAACGGGTTCGGGCGCTGAAACACCATGCCCACATCGCGGCGCACGGCCACGGGGTCCACGTCGGCGGCGTAGAGGTTCTTGCCTTCAAGCAGCACCTCGCCCTTGCAATGCGCGCCGGGGATGATCTCGTGCATGCGGTCGAGCGTGCGCAGCACCGTGGACTTGCCGCAACCGGACGGCCCGATGAACGCGGTGACCTTATTCGGCTCGATCTTCATGTTCACGTCTTCGACGGCTAGGAAGCTGCCGTAGTAGACGTTCAAATGGTTGACATCAATACGTTGTCCCATTGTTGTTCCTTATTGGTTGTTCCTAGTTGTCGGTTACTGCTCGGTCTTGACCGCGAAGATCTTGGCGACCAGACGTCCCAGCAGGTTCAGGATCAGCACGATAATGATCAGTACCAGGGCGGCGGCCCAAGCGCGTTCGGTCGGGATCGACGTGACGCAGGAGGCTCCGGCGCTCTTCGGGCAGGTGACCGACATGGTGCTGTACTCCTGGTACACGTACACGGGCAGCGTGGTCATCTGGCCGGAGAACAGGTTGACGTTCGTGGAGCTGATGAAACCGGCGGTCATGAGCAGCGGGGCGGTTTCGCCGATAACTCGCGCGATGGCGAGGATCGCGCCGGACACGATGCCCGGCAATGCGGTGCGCAGCACGATCTTGGTGATGGTCCGCTGCTTGGTCACACCCAGCGCGTACGAGGCCTCACGCAGATCGTTCGGCACGATCTTGAGCATTTCCTCACTGGTTTTGACCACGGTCGGCATCATCAGCAGCGACAGGGCCACGGAACCTTCGAAACCGTTGATTGTGCCCGGCCCGCCGATGATGGTGAACATCGAGAACGCGAACAGGCCGGCGACGATGGACGGGATGCCGCTCATCACGTCGACGAGCAGGGAGATCGCCTTGGCGAGCTTGCCACGGTTGGAGTATTCCACCAGGTAGACCGCGCACAGCAGGCCGATCGGGATGGAGATGACCATGGCACCCGCAGTGATTTCCAGCGTTCCGATGATGGCGTGGAGCACGCCGCCGTAGCCGCCGGACGCGGTTGGCTTGCCGCCTGAAACGCCTTTCATGTTGTGGGTCAGGAAATCGATGTTCAGGCGCTGCACGCCGTCCGCGATAGTGGTCCACAGCACGGAGATCAACGGGATCAGTGCGATTAGGAAGGCGATGGAGATCAGCACCTTCATGAACAGGTCCTTGCGCTTGCGCGCTTGGGTGAAGGAGCGGGTCGGCTTGAATTTGTCGAAGTCGATGACGGGGGCGCCGTTCATCGAACCATGTGCCGCAGGCGCGGCATTCGGGGTTTGCACTGCGTCAGTCATCACGCACCTGCCTTATCGGTGATCTTGCGGGCGACGTAGTTCACGATGAAGGTAATTACGAACAGCACCAGACCGGTGCCGATCAGCACCGACACGCCAAGATCGTCGGCCTCGGGGTACTGGGCGGCGATATTCGCGGCGATCGTCTGATTCTGCGACGCCTGCAACAGTTTGAACGAGTAGCCGAGGCCCGGGGAGAGGATCATCAAGACGGCCATCGTCTCGCCAAGTGCGCGGCCGAGGCCGAGCATGGAGGCGGACACGATGCCGGATTTGCCGAACGGCAGCACGGCGAGTTTGATCATTTCCCACTTGGTGGCGCCAAGTGCCAGAGCGGCTTCCTGCTGCAGGCGCGGGGTCTGCAGGAAGATGTCGCGGGACACCGAGGTGATGATCGGCAGGATCATCACGGCAAGCACCACGGCCACGGTTGCGACGGTACGCGGCGGGTTGGCGGCCGGACCGGAGAAGATGGGGATCCACCCAAGGTAGGTGGACACCCAGTTCCAGAACGGGTAGATGGCTGGAACCAGAATGATGCCGCCCCACAGACCGTAGATGACGGAGGGGATGGCGGCGAGCAGGTCGACGACGGTGCTCAGCGCGGTGGCGAGCTTCTTCGGCGCGTAGTGCGAGATGAACAGCGCGATGCCGATGGAGATGAAGAAGGCCAGCAGCAGGGCGAGCGCCGCGACGAGGATGGTGCCGAAGACCAGCGGACCGACGTACTGCCAGAAGTTGGTCGCCTTGCCACCGGTCAGGGTCTCGATGGTTGCGGAATTCTTGGTCTGGTCGCCACCGATGAGTGGCCAGGCCCGGTACAGCAGAAATAGTGTCACCGCACCAAGGGCCACGAGAATCATGATGCCGCAGGCGTAAGCGATGACTTTGAAGACCTTATCGGCGGTCTTGCCGGTCACCGGCTCAACAGCGGCCTTGTCTTGCGAACTCACGGGTTCTCCTTATGAAGGGGCTTTGGATGGGGCCTGTACAGCTAACTTACAGCTTCAGCATAGAGCGGCAAAACCGCAGTGCCTGATTGAAGGTGCCAACCAAGCGCTGCGGCTCTGCATGTCATGTTGCTGTGAAGTTATTGCAAGTCACTGCTTGGCGAACGAGGCCCGAGTGACTTACTTGATGGCTTCGATGGACTTGGTGACCTTGGCGCGCAGGTCGTCGGAGATCGGGGCGGAGCCGGCGTCGGAGGCGGCGGCTTCCTGACCTTCCTTGGAGGTGACGTAGGTCAGCCAGGCCTTGACGAACTTGGCGGTGTTGGCGTCGGAGTAGGCCGGGCAAGCGATGTCGTAGGACACCAGGATGACCGGGTAGGCGTCGGATTCGGTGGTGGTGCGGTTGATGTTGATGACCACGCGGTTGTCGCCCTTCACGTCAGCCTGCTTGGAGACGTCGAGGGTCTTGGCCGCGGCGCCTTCCTGGTTGTAGGCCACGTACTTCTCGCCGACCTTGACGGCGATGGTGCCGAGGGAGCCAACGGCGGAGCCGTCGGCGTAGCCGATGGTGCCGTCGGCCTGCTTGACGGTGTTCACCACGCCATCGGTGCCCTTGGCGGCCTGACCGACTTCGTTCGGCCAGTTCTCGCCGACTTCGTAGTTCCAGTTGTCCTTGCCGCCGGCCTTCTGCACGTAGTCGAGGAAGTTCTTGGTGGTGCCGGACTTGTCGGAGCGGTGCACGACGGTGATCGCGGTGTCGGGCAGGGTGACGTCCTTGTTCTGATCGGCGATGGCCGGATCGTTCCACTTGGTGATCTTGCCGTCGAAGATCTTGGCGATGGTGGCGGCGTCGAGGTTCAGGGTCTTGCCCTGGCCGGAGATGCCGTTGAGGTTGAAGATCACGGCGATCGGGGAGACGTAGACCGGCACGTCGAAGGCGGTGGTGCCGTTGGCGCAGGCCTTGTCGGAGGACTGGGAGACCTGGTCGTCGGTCAGGGAGGCGTCGGAGCCGGCCCAGGCGGCGGAGCCCTGCAGGAAGGCGGTCACGCCGGCGCCGGAGCCGGACGGATCGTAGCCGATCTTGGCGTCGGGGTTCTTCTCCTGGAAGCCGTTGATCCAGGTCTGCACGGCGGTCTTCTGGGAGGAGGCGCCCTTGCCCTGGAACTCGCCGGAGATGGCGTCGGCGGCGGCCGAGCTGGAGTTGGAGGCATTGGTGGTGCTGGCGGAAGTGTTGTCACCGCAAGCGGCCAGGGACGCCATGGCGGCGATGCTGGCGAGCGCTGCGATGGAACGAGTCACATTGTTACGCATTTGGTTCTTTCCCTCTATCTGATATTCGGCGGCAACCCTGTGAGGACCTGCCGCACCTCGTGACATATCCCAGCGTAGAGGTGGCCGAGCGGGTTGGAACCCAAAAATGGTGAACGGAAGATGAACTCTTTTTGATAACTTCTCGCCGCTTCCCCTCCGAGAAGACTACGTAGATTGCTCGGTGGATTGCTCGGTAGACTATTCGCCTTCGCCCGCGGCCGCCCGGTTACTCGGCACTCGGCTCGTCGATCTTGTATCCGAGGCCACGCACGGTGGTCAGATACTTCGGATGCGCCGGATCCTCCTCGATTTTGGATCGCACGCGCTTGACGTGCACATCAAGCGTTTTGGTGTCGCCTACGTAATCGGAACCCCAGATACGATCGATGAGCTGGTGACGCGTCATCACGCGGCCCTTGTTCTGCATCAGGTATTCGAGCAGCTCGAATTCCTTCAGTGGGAAGAACACGTTGTCGCCGCGCACCGTCACCTGGTGCTGCCCCACCAGCATGGAGATGTCGCCGCACTGCAGCGGTACGTCCTCGTCGGCCGAGGCGGGGCCGAGCGTACCGCCCTGGTTGCGCCGCAGCACCGCACGGATGCGGGCCAGCAGCTCGCGGAAGGAGTACGGCTTGGTCACGTAGTCGTCCGCGCCGATTTCCAAGCCCACCACCTTGTCGATTTCAGTCGACTTGGCCGTCAGCATGATGATCGGCACGCGACTCTGCTCACGGATGCGGCGGCACAGCGACGTTCCGTCGATGCCCGGCAGCATGAGGTCAAGCAGGACCAGGTCCACGCCGCCTTTGGTGAACAGCTCCAATCCCTCTTCGCCGGTTTCCGCGGCGGAAACCTCGAATCCCTCACGATGCAGCTGATAGACCAGCGGCTCACGGTATGATTCCTCATCCTCAACCACCAAAATACGAGTCATGCGCGCAGCACGCTCCTTCCGCTCTCCCGCCGACATCATATGCGGCGTCTTACTCGCCCCGAGCCCCCTGTTCGAGGCCCCTCTTGTGCGCCGCCGGCCTATCCACCGCCAATCGGACTCGTCCAGTTGCAAACCTTCGGATTCCTCAGATTCCTCAGGCTCCTCAGTTTCCGAAACCACCTGGTGAGACGCTTGCGAACGGTCGGCGTTCACATATCCGTCATCCATCATACCCACTTGAGACACCGTCGCTTCACACCCTGTTATCCCTTGTGGCACAAGGGATTTCAATTACATAGACAGCCACAAGCATACGTAGTTTACGGACAACACGACGCCATCGTCGCAGCGACTCAGGCCGCTTCGGACTCCGGCAGCGAAATCGTGAAGGTAGATCCCTCGCCTTCGTGGGACCATACGGAAATCGTGCCGCCGCACTCCTGCACGCAATGCTTGACGATCGACAGCCCCAGCCCGGTACCGCCCGTGGCCCTCGAGCGCGCCGGATCCACCCGGTAGAACCGCTCGAAAATGCGTCCCAGGCTGTCGGCGGGGATGCCGATGCCCTGATCCACCACGCGAATCTTCACCTGGCCGTTCTCCACGCTCACGCCGACGCTGACCTTGGTGCGCTCGGGCGAATACCGAATCGCGTTCTCCACCAGGTTCTTGATGGACGTACGCAGCGATTCCTCATCCACAAACACCATCGCATCGCCGACCCGCTCGCCGCGCTGCGCGGCATCGGCCGCCGTCAGCGCCACGCTGGTCCCATTGAAGGAAATGCCGATGCCGATATGCTTCGCCTGCGCCTGCACGATATTTTCCTGCACGGCCTCGCGAACCACCGCAATTGCGGACACATTCGTGGCGGAGAAATTCATCGCCGGATTCTGCGCGCGCTGCAAATCAATCAAACGCTTGACCATCTCGGTGAGCCGTTCGGATTCCTTGGTGATGCGACCGGCAAAATAGCGCACCATTTTCGGATCGTCCGCGGCGTCATTAATCGTTTCGGCAAGCAGGCTAATGGCACCGGCCGGCGTTTTGAGCTCATGCGATACATTGGTGACAAAATCGCGCCGCATCGCCTCGAAGCGCCGTTGTTCCGACACATCTTCAATCAGCACCACATACAGCAACTCCGTGATGCGACCGGCGCGAATCCGCACCTGCATCGTGTCGGACGGCACGGCATCGCCAGCCTGAATGCCACGACCCGAACCGTCGTCACGCGGCCTTACGCCGGCAGGATAATTAATCGGAATGTCAACCTCACGCTGACGAATCTCACCGTCTTTTGCAACCTGCGTAATGATGTCCTCAATATCACGGGACGCCAGCCAGCCGCCCTGCACTATGCCCATTCGCCGCGCACCCGGCGAATAGTAGCGCACCGATCCGTGAATATCGGAGATCACCACCGCGCTTGGCATTACCTCGATCAGGCCGCGCTCCGCCTCCCGCACCGGCACATCGTCGCCGAACAGCGAGGCCTCGTCCTCATGGCTGCGCCGATGACCGCGCTCACGTTCCTCCTCGCGCGCCGAGCCGATGCGCATGCCCATCACGACAAGCGCAACAGCCACCAGCGCCACGACGACTATCACACTGATCATTCCAGCCGGATCAGATGCGTCAATGAGCGTGTCCATGCTAGCCTCCGAATCGCCATCGTCGATGGTCTGGACCTGCGGCCATGTTTACCTTCGCACGCCGACAAGTTCATGGCGCCGCACGGAAAAAACCGCATACAATCCGTGTAATAGCCCGTCATAACGGCGCATATATTTTCGCATATATTTTACAGTGTCATCGCCTATAAAGAATCCCTCCGCCACGCATAATAGTCAGCGGGAAATCCATAGGATGCATAGGTAAAAAAATCAGTAAAAATCGGTTACACTGGTACGGCATATCAACAAAAAACACTAAGGAGATTTGCATATGTCATCTCTGCTTCGCGGTTTTAACGAAGTCAGCCTCACCGTTCCACCCACCAAAGCGACGTTGACCGTCACCGATTCCGCGATTCGCTTCAATAAAGGTGTTGCCGCCATACTCGATTACGCACCGTATGCCAAGGTGCTCATCAATTCCAAAACCAAGCAGATCGCCATCAGCCCGGCCGAAAAAAACGAGGACTCCGCTGTGAAATTCTCTCGCCCAGCCGAGAAGCAGACGGCGTCGATCACCGTCAAGGATCCGGTGCTCCACGCCGCCCTGCTGGAATATCTGCCCCTTCCCGAAGCCCCGGAGGGAGAGGTCTCCTTCCAGACCATCGAGGGAACCGTATACCCCGACGACAAGATTGTGATCTTCAACGTGGCCGACGCCGTCACCGGCACCTCCAAGCGCCGCGGCCGCAGGAAGGCCCAGTGACACTGGAAACCCCAGTGACGCAGCAGGCCCAGTGACAAAGGCGGTCGGTCTCGAACCGGCCGTCTGAACACGGCGGCTGCACCCCATCCCGGTTCCCGCATTTTTGCACTTTTGCGAAAACCGGACACCGACGGAGATCATAGACGCCCGTATATTATTCGATCACATGCATGGCCGCCGTGATCACCCCCCCCCCAAAAAAAAAATAATGATGGCCTGCGGCAATCGGAGCACTACTTGATTCGCCACAGGCCATCGTCTGCATTCAGGGATCGCATTCAGTTATCGGGCCAATTATCGGATGGGCCGATCAGCTGTCGGGCCGACCCCATCCCGGCTCACTCGGACGGCACCTCGCCTTCCTGCGCGTGGTCGAACTGCGGCTTGTTGGAGCCGTCGAACACATAGACGCCGACGTTTGCGGAGCTTGGATCGTTGTTCTTGTTGAACGGACCGATGCCGGTCAGGCCGGAGTACTGAATATCCTTGCCGGACTTGATAAGCGCCACGCAATCCTTGAAGCTGGTGCATTTCTCGCCGCCGTTCGAGCCTGAAACCGCGGCCATGTTCTTCTGAATGGTCTCGCCGTCGGCGGAACCGCCCTTCTCGGCAGCAAGCGCCGCCAGAATAATGCCGTCATAGGTTTCGGCGCCATAGGTGAAGGTCGTGATGTTCTGGCCATAGGCCTCAACCAGCTTCTTCTGGAGGTCGTCGGAGGCCATCACGCCCGGGATCGTGCCCTTGGATCCGGTCAGCAGACCGGCATCGAAGTCGGCGGAGTAGTCGGCGGTGTTGCCGTCGACGAAGTAGAGCTTCTTGGTGTCCACGCCGGCCGAGGCAAGGGCCTTGATCAGCGACTTGGTCTGGTCGAAGGCCACGATGGCCACGGCGTCCGGGTTGGACGCCTTGATGGCGGTGGCGATCGACGAGAAGTCCGTCTCGGTGGGATCGAAGGCGTCCTTTTCGCCATAGACGATGTTCACGCCGCCGTCCTTGGCCGATTTGACGATCGTGTCGCGCAGGCCGGTGCCGTATTCGTCGTTAAACACCGCGACGGCCAGATTCTTCACGCCATCCTGCGCGATGACCTGTCCCAGTACGGCGCCCTGCACGGAGTCCGGCGGCACGGTGCGGAAGAAATACGGGCTCAGGCCGGAGAAGTCCGACGAGGTGGCGCCCATGGACAGCATGGGGATCTTGGCGGACGTGATGGTCTTGTACGTGTTCTTCACCACGGAGCTCGCGGCCGGGCCAATGATGAAGGACGGGTTCTTGCTCATCACGGACTGCGTGGCGGAGGTGTTCTGGTCGGCGTGATCGGCGTCGGAGGTATCGGCGTCGACGGTGGTGATCGGATTACCCAGCACACCGCCTGCGTCGTTGATATCCTGGACGGCCAGTTTTTCGGCGGCCACCTCCGGCGGTGCCAAATAGGCAAGCGAACCGGTTTGCGGCCACAAACCGCCCAAGACGAAATTGGTTGTCTTCGACGCACTGGCGGAACCGGAGGCTGAGGACGAACCGGACGAACCGGAACCGCATCCGGCGAGCGCCATCACCGCGGCAGCGGCCGCAGCGGTGATCGTTACCATTATCTTGCTGGATTTCATGGTGTTGCTTCCTCTCTAGTAGGCCGGTCGCGCCGGGGAATCGAGCAGGGGAATCATGCTCGCGGTGCGGAACCGATCTTGGTTCATGACCATAAACAGCGCAATTAACGTTCTCGTATGACTTGTGTTTCGCACCAATTTCACCGGTAATCACTTCGAAACACAAGGCGCTTCAATTGCAGCATTGCAAGCTTTTTTTGATCGCGGGAACCATTACCAGACATGCCGAAGTGCGGCGTGCGAGGGCACCGTCCACCTCTCGCACACCGCACTTGCGACAACAACCGACGCAGCTCGGCCAGCTGCGGCCAAGCAGGACGCGAAAGTCCGTCAAAGAGTGAAACAGCCTAATAAAGCAGTCTGGATCCAGGCTGCTATCGTCCTTCCTCCTTGACCTCCTCCTCAAGGTTGCCCAGATACAGGCTGATCACCTTGGGGTCTTCCAACAGATCGCGGCCACGACCGGAATAGGCGTTGCGTCCTTGGTCGAGCACATAGCCGCGATCGCAGATCTGCAGGCATCGACGGGCGTTCTGCTCAACGATGATCACAGAGACGCCAGCCTTGTTGACCTGCCGGACGCGGATGAAGGTTTCGTCCTGCAGCATCGGCGACAGGCCCGCGGAGGGCTCATCAAGCAGCAGCACCGACGGGTTCATCATCAGAGCCCGGGCCATGGCCACCATCTGTCGTTCGCCTCCCGAAAGCGACCCGGCCAGCTGGTCGCGGCGCTCCCCCAGCCGCGGGAAGATCGAGCACACGTAGTCGAAACGCTCCTTGAAATGCTTTGGCGCCTGATACGCGCCCATATGCATGTTCTCGGCGATGGTGAGCGACGGGAACACGTTTCCCGTCTGCGGCACGAATCCCACGCCGAGCGACACGAGCTTATCCGCACGCAGATTGGTGATGTCGCGCCCTTTGAAGATCAATTTGCCGGAATGGATGTGCACCAGTCCGAACAGCGACTTGAGCAGCGTGGACTTGCCGGCGCCGTTCGGGCCGATGATGCCCACGATTTCGCCCTGATGCAGGGTCAGCGACGCGCCGTTGAGGATATTCACGCCCGGAATGTAGCCGGCCACCAGGTCGACCGCGTCGAGCAGCGGTTCTCCGTCCGGCTCGCCCACGTGGATTTCGGCCCGCGTGCGGGCATCAGCCGTGGATTCAATCTCGCTCATTTGCTCAGTCCTTCCTCGAGGACGGAATCGTCGCCCAAATCGATGTTGGCATGGGCGCCGAGGTAGGCGTCGATCACCGCCGGATCGTCCATCACGGTTTTCGGCTCGCCCTCCGCCACAATGCGCCCCTCGGCCATCACGGTCACCCAGTCGGCGATATGACGGACCATGTTGATGTCGTGTTCGACGAACAACACGGTGGTGCCCTCCTCGCGCAGCGACATGATGTGGTCCAGCAGCGACTGTTTCAACGCCGGGTTGACGCCGGCCATCGGCTCGTCGAGCATCACCAGCTGCGGGTCGGACATCAGCGCGCGAGCCATTTCCAGCAGTTTGCGCTGGCCTCCCGAAAGAGATCCGGCGAAGTCATTCTTCTTTTTGATGAGCAGGAACCGTTCGAGCAGCGCCTCTGCTTTTTCGATGTTGGCCTTCTCCTGTCGTTTCCACAGCGACGGCACCAGCGCGCGGAACATGCCTTCGCCGGGCTGCACGGGCGCGCCCAGCAGCATGTTGTCGAGCACGGTCAGGCGGCTCATCACCTTGGTCAACTGGAAGGTGCGCACCATGCCCATGCGGGCCACGCGCTCCGGGTGCATGTGGCTCATGTCGTTGCCGTCGAACTGCCATGCGCCGGTGTTTGGGGTGTCGAATCCGGTCATCAGGTTGAAGAAGGTGGTTTTGCCGGCGCCGTTCGGGCCGATCAGGGCCGTGATGCCATGCCGTTCGATCTCGAAATGGTCAACGTTCACGGCGGTCATGCCGCCGAATTTGCGCGTGACCTTATCGGCCACCAGAATCGGATCGGGCTTGTGCACACCCGGTACGTTGTCCACGAATGCAAGGTCCTCACGAACCTTATCGCCGTAGGCTGTGGAGATCAGCGTCTCGCCTTCCGGCGGCTTGGTGGCCCATTGGGCCAGATCGTGGAACGGCACCTGACTGCCTGCGGCAGCCGAACCGGAACCGCCCCCGACGCCGGGCGCAGCCGTGCTGATCGCATTGGGCATGGTACGAGCAGTGAAATCACGCATTGAACGCCAACTCCTTTCGGTCTCCCAGCAGACCCTGCGGTCTGAAAATCACCAGGCACATCAGCGCCACGCCGACGATCACCCAGCCCAGCGCCTCGATCTGGTTGGACGAGATGACGGTGTCGGGGATCACGCCGCGCATCACCTCCTTGACGAAGGTCAGCAGCACCCACAGCAGGCAGGAGCCGATCACCGGGCCCAAAATGGTTGCGGCGCCGCCGAGCAGCAGAATCGTCCACGTGTAGAAGGTGACCGTGCGCCCCAGCGAATCGGGCTGCACCGAACGCGGCAGCACGAACAGGATGCCGGCGAGCGCGCCGAACATGCCGCCCAGGATCAGCGCCTGCATCTTGTAGGTGGTCACCGATTTGCCGAGCGAACGGATCGCGTTCTCGTCTTCGCGGATGCCTTTGAGCACACGGCCCCACGGGGAGTGGAACCAGCGCCAGCACAGCAGCACGGCCACCGCCACGATCGTCCAGGCCACAATGCGGATCCACCACGAGTTAGCGATGTTGTTCGAATACGTCCACAGCAGGAAGGTGGTTTGGCCGTCCGGCAGCGGCGACAGATCTTCGAATTTCGTGGTGAAGTCCTGCGGGGAGATGCCCGCGGAACCGCCGGTGATGTTGGTCATGGCGGTGGAACGGCCGATGATGCGGATGATTTCGGCGGCCGCCAACGTCACCATGGCCAGATAGTCGGGGCCGAGCTTCAGGGTCGGGATGCCGAGCAGCAGCGCGTAGACCACCGCCAGCGCCAGCGCCGCGCACACGGAGGCGAAGAGGTTCGCGCCCATGGACTGCGTGATGGCGAAGCCGTAGGCCCCCAGCAGCATGAAGCCGGCCTGGCCCATATTCATCAGGCCCGTCATGCCGAAGTGAATGTTCAGGCCGATCGCGGCAAGCACGTACGCGGCCGTGGTGGGCGCGAGGATCTCGCCCAGCGTATTGGCAACGATATTCATAACATCCATAACTCAGCCCACCCTTTGCTGTTTGCCGAAGATGCCCTGCGGACGCACCAGCAGGACGATGATGAGGATCGCCAACGCACTGGCGTATCGCATGTCGTTGGGAATGACCAGCGAGCTCATGTCCGCCACCACGCCGATGATCAGCGAGCCGACGAGCGCGCCGTTCGCGGTGCCGAGGCCGCCGAGCGTGACTGCCGCGAACATCAGCAGCAGCAGCGTCGCGCCGGTGTTCCAGCTGATGCCGTTGAGGTACACGCCCAGCAGTACTCCGGATAGCGCGGCCATCGCGCAGGAGATGATCCACACGATGCGAACCACCTGTTCGACGTTGATGCCGGAAGCCGCCGCAAGCGCCGAATTATCGGACACGGCTCGCGTGGCGCGGCCCAGCCGCGTCTTGTACAGGAACAGTGTGACGCCGACAATCACCACAATCGCTATGCCCGCCGAGATCAGGGTCGGCATGTCGGTGGTGATCGGCCCGATGTCGAAGGAGTCGGGGACCGATTTGACGATGCCTTTGATATTGCCGCCGAAGAAGAACTGGAAGATATATTGCAATGCCATCGACAGGCCGATGGTCACGATCATCTGCTGCATGGTGCCCACGCGCTTGCGGCGCAGCGGGGCCCAGATGATTTCGTTCTGGATCCATCCGGTGAGCGCGCCGATCGCCACGGCGAACACCGCGGAGGCCACCACCGGCATATGCAGCAGCTGCGTGCCGACATAGGCCATCAGGCCGCCGAGCGTCACCTGCTCGCCATGGGAGAAGGAGCTCAGGCCGGTGGTGCCGTACACCAGGTTCATGCCCACCGACATCAGGCCGAGCATCAGGCCGAAGATGACGCCGGAGAAGAGCTGCTGCCAGATGCGGCTGCCGATGTTGGATCCCGACGAACCGCCCGACTGGCCGGCCGAGCCGCCGGAGGCATTGGACGAGGAGCCCGCGTTGGACGAGCCGGACGCCCCGGAACCGCTTCCGGCGCCCGCCGTGGAGCTCGCGCCGTTCGCCGCGGAGGCCTGATCGAAGCGCACCACACCGCGCGACTTGGAGAAATCGCTCTTTTTGATGGTGACGGAAGCCTCGTGCGCGGCAAGTTGGTGCTGGCTGGCGACAGACTGGTCGATAGTGACGGTGTAGTCTCCGTCGGCGGACACTTTAAACGCCCACTTGCCGTCGGCGCCCGTGGTGGTGGTCGCGGACTCGGCACCCGACAGGGTCACCGTCACGCCGGAGATCGGCGTTTTGCCGGCATCCTGCAGAATACCGTTAACGCAGCCGTTGGAGGCCGTGGGGTTGCAGGTGTCGGTGGCTTCGGCGGCGAGGGCGGCGGTCGGCTGGAACGCGATCGCGAAAACCACCGCCATTACAAGAGCTGCCAGCCCGGACAGCACGCGCCCACCGGTTCGCCCGCTTCGGATCGCGGAAACGGCTTCAACTGTCATGGAACATCCCCTCCTCAATTGCCTTCAACCTAGAGTGGGGAATGTTCACGTCAATTGCGCTTCTGTTTCATTCGCGTAACTCACCAGGGCCCACGTAACGCCTATGTTGCGTGGCTAGTCGCTCGAATCCTTTGGATCGTCGGAACCGTCTGGGCCGTCGAAACCAGGCAATTCGCCCGCATCGGTTATCGTCGGCTGCACCGTCCGTATCTGCGCCATTCGCTGTTCCAAGTCCCTGATTTTGCGTTCCAACGCTCCGATGTAATGCACCTGCTGGTAGATGATAAGGTCGCGCACGTCAAAGCTCTTACGTTTACCCCCCCCCCTGCGTCGCAGCGACGCGAAGGCGATGTCAGCCGCGCTCAGTGACTGGCCGTTCAGCCAATTGTCATATTTTCGCTCGTCCGTGGTGATGGAGTCGACGCCCGGTGTTTCGTCTGCGCCGGCATCCTGCGGGGCGTCATCGGCTTGCTCCGAAGCGTCCGCGTATTTGCCGGACGCCTTCCAACGGGCCACGCATCGCTCGATGCGCTTGTAGCCTATGAGCGAGGGGTCGAGTCCGGCCTCGCGAAAGATGCGCACCGGCGACTCGCCCGCTTTATACCGTCGCACGCACGAGCGTTTGAACTCCTCACTATAGGTGATGCGCACCGGCGAAACTTCCGAGACCGCCGACAGCGACCGCAAATATGCGGCCTCCTCAAGCGTGAACGAACCCCCTCCTGCCGCCATGGTCGTATCTCCTCCCTCCCACTTTGCCACGCACCGGTGGCGACGCCGCCAAGCAACACCGCCGGCCGGCGTACAATTGCGATATTTCTTATCGTGGCTCATATCACAATCTCTTGCAACGCCCCCTTAACCCCCCTTATGTCCCCCTAATGTCCTTTTTGACGAGCGCAATCACCCTGGAAACGGCGAAACCGCCACGCAATTAAGCCGTTTCCGAGGAGTTTATACTCGGACACCAGCCCTACGGAATAAAAATAGTCCCCCGGTTCTGGTGAATCAGCACTGCGGGACAAAATTCGACCCCTAGGCTTCTCAGGCCCTTCCCCAGAGGTCCTGGAGCCAACTTCGCAGAATGAAACAAACATGCATCGGTCGCCGACAGATCTCTCTGCCCGCATCGATGCCATGATTCGTATCCACGGTTTTCGCAGGTCGTCTCTTATGACACGTATTCACGCTGTTTTATTGCAAAAAGCTGGCTGGCAGGGAATTCCTTGCCAGCCAGCAGTGATTTGGCCAGACGGAGGATTAGTCCGTCGTAATCAGATGTTCAGCGATCAGGCGTTGAGCAAGCGCTTGGTGCTGCGGCTCTTGG
>ERZ808240.595-NODE-595-length-46552-cov-7.304149_pt1 | contig 46552 bp, 43 predicted proteins | sample MGYA00521084_ERZ808240 | MGnify/ENA primary metagenome ERZ808240 (study PRJEB31516, sample SAMN03275571) | gut metagenome | biome: mammalia-associated habitat; material: feces | host: Papio cynocephalus | place: Kenya | collected 2012-08-06 ...
ACTTAATTTTTAACTTCCGCAGCCAGTCACGACTTGAAGAAAACAGTATAAAGTGGTTCTGGCTCTCTTAGTTTTTCTTAGAGCATGGAACCTGAACAAGAAACACTTTATACTGTTTTCTTCAAGGACCGAGAGGCCACCCTAGTTAATAAATTAAATACCAAGCTCAACTTTTTTCATATGCATCATATAGATTATAAACAGAACTCCTCCCGTAAAGATCCACGACGCAACATACACATTCATCAGCATCTCATACGTCGGCACCATCCTGAATACTGTAACCAGCCATATCAGACGGAATACAACGGTTCCAAGGATTGTAACGACGGATGGTTCAACAGCTTTTCCCATTCCCCGAAGTGCTGCGCTTTCTACTTCGTAGGTTGCCGTCAGTCCTTCCCATGCACATACGCGGTGCAGTTTGATGATTCCGTACATGGCGACCACTTTGCTTGTCGTATAGATACCAATAAAGAATTTATCCCAGATCAGGAATATGATGCTAAGAATCTCTGTAAATCCAATTCCGAAAATCATGCACTCCCAGAATATCTTTTTACAGCGTTTCATGTTCCCTGCTCCAAAGTTCTGACTGGTAAATGTAACCGCAGCCTGTGCAAATGCCACTGCTATATCATAGGAAAAGTATTCAAAGTTCAATTCCAGTGATGAACCTGCGATTGCATTTTCTCCAAACGAATTTATTCCGCTTTGAATAAATACATTGGATACGGAAAAGATTGCGCCCTGAATACCTGCCGGAATTCCAATGATCATGATCTTTTTCAGATCATTCCACTCTATCTTCATATTTTTGAAACAGAATTTAAATTCATCGTCTCTCCTTTGAAGATGGATGATCACTAATGATGCACTTAAAATATTAGATATCAACGTTGCAATTGCAACTCCTGCTACTCCAAGAGAAAAAACAATTACTAGGATCAGGTTCAGCACTACATTCACGCTTCCTGACACCATCAGATAATACATCGGTCTTTTCGTGTCGCCATAGCTTCGTAAGATTGCCGATCCAAAATTATATGTCACCATAAATGGGATACTGAGGAAATATATACGGATATATAAAAGTGCCTCATTGATTACACTCGCAGGTGTCCCGGATGCTTCCAATACAACTCTTGCCATAAGCATTCCTGCGATCATAAGAAAGATTCCCATGATAATTCCAGATGTCAGAATCGTATGGATCATCGGATTGATCCTTTTTCTTTTGTTTTGTCCTATAATCGTTGCAAGTGCTGCATTCGGTCCGACTGCCAGTCCGACATTCAGGTTCACAAATATTCCTACCAGTGCCACACAGCTTCCAACTGCCGCCAGTGCCCTGGATCCTGCAAATCTTCCGACTACCGCTACATCTGCTGAATTAAATAACTGTTGTAAAATACTGCTGCATGCCAGCGGTATCGCAAACAGGATCAGTTTCCCGGCAATCCCGCCGTTTAGCATATCCATTTCTCTTGTCTTCTTCGTCTTTTCCATCTTCCTGCTAATTTCCTATCTATCGTACATTGCCATATTTATCTCTATGCATCAAAATCTACTTCAAATGTACCTTCCGGTGTCTTCATCGTCAGAATACCAAGGTTAAAATCTTCATCATTAATTGTAATATGATATTCAAACGTCACATCGTCTTCAAATTTTGACAGCAACAGATATGTTCCATTCTCTTTTCCGTCAATCTGATCACAGATGTCATCATATACATCTGCTCCGGAAATCTGACGTGGGTAACCAGATTCTTTAATTTTCTTTTCAATTAACTCGTATAATTCATTCATATCTCTTCTCCTAACGCTTTCTTTTTTACTATCATAACACGAATTTTCTCTTAAATCACTTTATGTTCTAACCATTTTCTGCTGTGGAATCTCCACGTAAATACCACTGCACGCACCGTCCAGTCCGCGAACATACCAATCCAGACTCCCATCGGACCAAATCCCATAAAACGGATCAGAAATACGCACAGACAGAACCTGCACAGCCACATGACCAGACAGGAGGTAATCATAGAAAATCTCACATCTCCTGCCGCACGCAGACCATAAGCCGGCACAAAAGCCGGAGTCCATACGATCGGCTTCACGATCGTAATCCACATCACCATATGAAAACACATCTTGGCACTCGCGGATTCCATACCTCCCAGAACCGTCACCGGTTTTGTCAGTGCAAATACCAGCAGACAGCTTACAATGATTATCACTTCTGCGATCACACTCAGTTTCTTTATATAATAGACTGCCTCATCTTTTCTGTCTGCTCCCATGCACTGCCCGACAATAGTCATAAGTCCCACACCGACTCCGATGGCCGCAATTCCATTTAAGTTCTCCAGTATATTCGTCATTGCCTGGGCTGCAATGGCTGCGGTTCCTAATGTGGAAACTGTGGATTGAATTGCCAGTTTACCAAGCTGAAACATACTATTTTCCACACCGGATGGAATTCCGATTCCGAGTATTCTGCGAATCATCGTCCAGTTCGGGCGTATCTTCAGATAATCCCTTACAACGATTGGCTGTCTGTCTTTTCTTAACTGGATCAGCACTACTACTGCACAGAAGATACGTGAGACCAGTGTTGAAATGGCTGCTCCCGCAACTCCCATATGGAACCCCCAGATCATAATAGCATTTCCCACAATATTCATGATATTGGAGATCATCGATATGATCATCGGGCCTTTGGTATTCTCCTGTGCGCGGAAGATTGACGCTGCCGAATCATATGCCGCTATGAACGGAAATGATAATGTCGTATAGAAAAAATACGTCTCCGATGCTTTCATAACATCTGCTTCCACAGAACCAAAAATCAACCGTAAAAGTGGTTTTTTTACCCCCAGACAGACCAGACTGACAGCAACTGAAATTGCAGTGATGATAAACAGGACCTGTCTCGCAGATTCATTTGCCATCTTTTTATTCTTTTGTCCCATATACTGTGAACAGACGATCGCACCTCCCGCTGCCAGCGCAGAGAATGCCTGTATCACAAGGATATTGATTGAATCTACCAGAGATACCGCTGAGATAGCCGCTGAACCGACATTACTCACCATCATCGTATCCGCTGTTCCCATGATGGAGTTTAATAACTGTTCCAGAACGACCGGGATAAGTATGCTGGCGATCATCTGATTCGAAAATATGTGTTGTTCTACTTTCATTTTGTTCTTCATTTTCTTGTATACATTTCCTTACTTTTTACTCTCTATCGTATAATCTCTTTATCCGTATCCTTCTTTTCGCATCTTCATTTCAAATGCCAGTTACAAAAAAGGTTGCAATTAGTTTCCTAACTGCAACCATTTTATCACATTTTCAATTCTTCTGTCTTGTATCTTTGAAATAACTCTATTTTAATTTTCCATATTCTTCATCAGATACTGCTTCACACCATTCGTTAGAAGTCTCTTCACCAGGAACTTCTACTGCCAGATGCGAGAACCAACTGTCCGGTGCTGCACCGTGCCAGTGTTTTACTTCTGCAGGAATATTGATACAATCGCCTGGTTTCATCTCGATGGCTTCTTTGCCTTCTTCCTGATAGTATCCACGTCCTGCTACGCAGATGATGATCTGGCCGCCGCCATTCTTTGCATGATGGATATGCCAGTTATTACGACAGCCCGGCTCAAATGTTACGTTGAATACTCCAACCTGACTTGTCGATACCGGTGCCAGATAACTCTGTCCTACAAAGTACTGTGCAAATCCGTCGTTCGGTGCTCCGATTGGGAATACCATAGATTTTGCATGTGCTCTCATTGCTTCATCTTCGTATGGAAGATCACCTTCATCTACTTTCCATACTTCTTTTGCAAGGTTGAATACTGCCCATGCTTTCGGCCATCCTGCATAGAATCCTACATGAGTGATCACTGCTGCGATTTCTTTCTGCGTTACCCCATGGTCTTTCGCATTCTGAAGATGAAACTTCAGTGAGGAATCTGTAATTCCCTGTGCCATCAACGCTACTACGGTAATAATACTTCTTGTCTTTACATCAATATCATTATTATTCCAGTTTTCTCCGAAAAGAACGTCATCATTAAAATGTGCAAACTGCGGAGCGAATTCTCCGAGTGCATTTCTACCTGCGGTCTGTACAATTTTTGCCATAACAAAAACCTCCTGTATTTCTTGTAAAAATCATATCTTGTAATTTATTATAAATACTCGTTTAAGTTATGTCTAATACTTGTGTTGTATTATTTTTCATGCCTTTTAAGCATATCTTTTATCCCTGCTGTCCATTCGCCTGACGGATCATATCCTCCACAACAATATCAAAAATCTCTCCAACAGAATTGCAATACTCTAATATCTTCCATGGTTCATTCGTATGGAAATGAATCTTTACCAGATCTTCATCTCCTGCAGCGATCAGGCTGTTTCCTTCAAAATTTTCTGTAATATAATCTGCAATATCGTCTTCATCCAGATCTGCATCTCTTCTCTCGATCAGTAACTGTGTATCGTAACGATATGCAAACTGATCATCTTCTGCGTCAATTGATTGAACTCCCATCTTTCCTATCCTCCGTTATTATTTAAGATTTTCTTTACATCGGTGTCCCTACTTCGATTAGATTCCCATCCGGATCATAGAACCGGACTACCTGCTGTCCCCAGCTGTATGTCATCAGCCGGTTGACATATACAATGTCAGGATATAACTTTTCAAGCTTTCCTGCAAATGCATCGATATCTGGCTCTTCAAAATATAACTCACTGGAATTATTTTCCAGAATAATATCTTTATTTAGAGACTTTTTCCAGATTTTTTCATCCTGAAGTACCAGACCTTCCGTTAGGATTACATTGCCATCATTGTCAAGAATTGTATTCAGTCCGAACAGATCATGATAGAATTTCTTTGAACGCTCGATATCTTTTACCACAATTAATATATTTTTCAGGCGCATTTCTTTTCTCCGTTATGCTTTTACTTTTCCCTGTTCTTCCAGATATTCTTCTGTTAAAGCCACTGCATCCGCAATACACTGCGGACAGCTGCAAAGTACTTTACCTGTCTCCACACCTTTTAACTCACGGCAGATGCAAGAACCATTTTTCTCTTTAAACTTTTCTACTTTACTTCGGATCTTTTTATAGGTATCCCCTTTGGTTTTTGAACCTTCTTCGACATTCCCTTTACTGTTATCAAGTCCGATGAGCATTGCCATTCCTGACAATGCACCACACATCTCCATCACTCCCATACCAAGGCCGAATCCCTCTGCGATACGGAACATTTCATCTTCACCGATTCCGAATTCTTTACAGAAGGTACAGGCTACTGCCTGAGCGCAGTTGCATCCTCTCTGGTGTAATTCTAACGCATGTTCTACTTTTGTACTCATATTGCTTTCTCCTTTTTTCTCTTGGAATACTATTTTTTAATTATAACACTTTCCCTTACAGAAAAGAAGCCGGATCCCTCCGGCTTCTTTTCTGTAAAATCACAATTTTATTTCATAAATAAATTCAGCACTCCTGTTGACTGCAGGAACAGAATTACCATGATGATCGGCATGACATAACGGATCATCACGTTATACAGTTTCTTACGTTTGAATTTTTCACCATTCAGTTCCATTTCCTCTGCAATCCATGATGGTTTCATCACCCAGCCGATCAGGATAGCCGATAACAGTGAGATGAACGGCATCATAAAGCTGTTACTGATATAATCCATGATATCCAGGAGCTGTCCTGTACTTCCATTCGGAAGTTTTACTTCTACATAGAAGACACTGTATCCAAGTGCGATCACCGCAGTTGCGATCAGGTAAATGACCGATAACACTCTGGTTGTCTTCTTTCTTTCTGTGTGGAATAATTCCATGCAGTTTGCAGTAATGGATTCCAGCACGGATATACAGGATGTCAAAGCTGCAAAGCCTGCCAGCAGGAAGAACAGAATGCCAATTACACGGCCAACTGCTCCCATACTTCCAAATACCTTCGGCAGCGATACGAACATCAGTCCAGGTCCTGCAGACATTCCGTCCAGCCCGGAAAATACAAATACAGCCGGGATGATCATAACACCGGCAAGAAAAGCTACCCCTGTATCCATGATCTCAATCTGCGATACTGCCTTATTCAGGTCTACATCTTTCTTAACGTAGGAACCATATGTAATCATGATTCCCATAGATACACTCAGCGAAAAGAACAACTGGCTCATCGCATCCAGTGTGATCTGAAGGAAACGTCCAACCGTAATACCTGTCAGATCTGGCATCATGTATACTTTCATTCCCTGTAATCCTGTACGTACAGTTCCATCATCCAGTGTTGTCTTAAGTGTCAGTGAAAAGATTGCAATCCCGATCACCATCAGCAATAACACCGGCATAATGAACTTAGATACTCTTTCAATTCCCTTTTCCACACCGTTGTACACGATTACTGCTGTCAGGAACATGAAGATCAGTCCATACCACACGGAAGAAGGGGAGGAAATGAATGATGTAAAGCAGTTATCTGCCACTGCCTGTTTTCCGGAACTTGTAAGATAGATCACAATATACTTTAAGATCCATCCACCAATCACTGCATAATACGTCATGATCAGTACCGGCACCAGAAATGTGATCACTCCCAGAAACTTCCACTTTGGTCTCATTGATTCATATGCATAGATCGCACTTTTCCCCGTTTTACGACCGATTGCAATGTCTGTGGTCAGTAACACAAATCCAACAGTCAGTACTAGTACCAGATAGATAATAAGGAAAAGTCCTCCTCCGTCTTTTGCTGCCAGATACGGAAAACGCCATAGATTTCCAACTCCGACTGCACTTCCGGCTGCTGCAAATACAAAACCGATCTGACCACTAAAGCCACTTTTTTGTTTCATACTCTCATACCTCTCATTTTTTCGTTAATACTTCATTATTTTATCATTAAATCACTGAAAATAAAACTAAAAAACGGTATAAGTAACCAAATATTTCCTTTCGAATATACTATAAAGCATAGAACTGATTCATCGGGAGGATCTTATGAAAAAGCGTATCACCACTCTTCTTTTGCTTCTTACACTATCCGTTACTTCACTTTTCGCATGTGCATCTGCTGATAAATCCGAATCTACACCAGGAAAAACGACAAAATCTACTAATACCCAAAATAAAAAACTTACTCCGGTCACATTGAACGAAGTTGCACATTCCATCTTCTATGCTCCGATGTATGTAGCTATTGAAAAAGGATATTTTAAAGCTGAAGGTATTGACCTCACAGTACAAACTGGATTCGGAGCTGACAAAACCATGACTGCTGTCCTCTCTGGAACAGCTGACATCGGCTTCATGGGTTCGGAGACTTCTATCTACACATATAACGAGGGTGCAAATGATTATGTTGTGAACTTTGCCCAGCTGACCCAGCGTGCCGGCAACTTTCTGGTTGCCAGAGAGGATATCAAGGATTTTAAATGGGAAGATTTGAAAGGGAAGAAAGTCATCGGAGGTAGAAAAGGCGGCATGCCGGAAATGGTATTTGAGTATATCCTGAAGCAGAATCATATTGATCCGGCATCTGACCTCACAATCGACCAGAACATTGATTTTGGTTCTACTGCTGCCGCATTCTCCGAGGAAAAGTCCAATTATGACTTCACCGTGGAATTCGAACCAGGTGCAACCAATCTTGAAAAACAGGGTAAAGGTTATGTTGTTGCCTCTCTTGGCACCGACAGTGGCTACGTCCCATATACTGCTTTCTCTGCCAAAAAGAGTTACATTGACAAGAATCCGGATATTATTCAGGGCTTCACCAATGCGCTCCAAAAAGGCATGGATTATACCGCATCCCATACACCGGATAAGATTGCACAGGTCATCTCCCCACAATTCAAAGAAACAACCCTTGACACGATCACTACTATCGTATCCCGTTACTATGAACAGGATACCTGGAAGACAGACCTTATCTTCAAACAGGAAAGCTTTGATCTTCTGCAAGATATCCTTGAAGATGCCGGCGAATTGAAAGACCGTGCTCCTTACAAGGAACTTGTTACCACAACTTATGCCGAAAAAGCGGCAGATTCTGTCAAAGGCACAACACTTTCAAATTAATTTAATACATCAAAAAAAATCCTGCTGTAAAATTTTCAAAATTTCACAGCAGGATTTCATCTTTATAACATTCCCTGTACTTTTACCCATACCAGTTCTATGCCAGTCCGGCTTCCAGATATTTCTTCACATATCCTACCACTTTATCTCTGGGCATCCCAAGCGCAACCGCCAGTTCTCCATACAAGAATTTCTCTGCACTTGACATATATTTTTCATCAACATTAATCGTCTTTTTCCCCGCAAGCAGTCTTTTCTTATTCCTGCCATACGAAGTTTTAATAAGTGATATCCACTCTTTACACTGATTGTGTAATAATGCACTTTTATACATTCCTTCACGCTGCTTTTCATTTGGTACACCGATTGTGTCAATCTCCGGCATCATTCTAATCAGATCTTCTGCTTCATCTTTCGTGATCAGTTCCCGGATCTGATTCCGTTTGTTATCAACTGGTGTATATACCGTTCCACCTGCATCATAGATTGGTTTCAACGTATAATACTCTTTCCCCTTATCTGAACATCCCATGTCTAACTTCCCAATAGCTACTACTTCACAGACGCCCTCCTTATAATGCGCCACATAATCTCCTATCTTGAACATCTCTTCCTCCTGTTCTACAACTACTCTCATGGTAACTTACAGGTGCATGGCAACGCAGGAATGGCGCACAATCCGAACTTATATCGAACTGCACGCCATCTTTTCTGGTATTGTATTATGAAATTTGTAAACGCGCTGACATAAACTCTTGATATATCTATTATATCACAACCATTTTATGGATGTAAGAATTTTTTTAATAATTTTTTTCATCAGCCAACGTGGAACTTTTTATGCATTTCTTCTTTAAATTCTTTTCGTTTAAACAGGATCAGTCCTATCAGCAACAAGAAACTGCAGCCAATACATATCACAGACGATGTTCTGTATCTGACCACACCTGTCAGCAGCAGAATCAACGGAACGATCATTGAATAAACTGCTGCCATCACATAATAGATCATGTATTCCTTCGGGGACAATGACCGGATCCTGGATATGACCAGCATCGCTGCCTGGATAAGCAGGCAGATATCAGGGATTCCGATATTTACCGACCATCCCCTCCATCCGGTCCCAATATCCCACAACACACAGATTGCCGACATGATCAGGAGCTGCCATGCAGCATTCTTAAGCAGATTATATCTTTTTACATAACCCACCGCCATCGTAAACCACATAGTCGCACACCCGGCGGCCACATACACAGACCAGTGTACCCCCGGAGATATAATGATGTCTGTCATCATACTGATCACGATTGCCGCAATACAGCAGAATGAGAATATCTGTAACACCTTCTTACCTTCATAATTCGGTCTGGCATCTTCCGGGAATTCTGGTTCCGGTGCCTTTACCGATGCTCCCAGTTCTTTTAAGATTCGATAGAAATTCCGCTGAATGTTCGTACTGTCATATCTGGATGTAAAGCTCAGCGATAATGTATCACCGAACGAGCAGACACAAAGTTCTGTACGATTGGTGCTGGTATATACCCCGAATCTTTCAATGTAACCTGCATACTTTTCCGGCATCTTTACCACGCTCATATTGGAAAGGACCGCTGTCACTTCCTGTTCCGCCATCTTAGCTCCTGCCCGGATACATCTGTTCTTCAGTTCCAGTGGTGCCCATTTTAATATCTTATGTTTCTCCATTGCAATCAGTTCATTCATCCGTCCTGCGATCTGCTCTTTAGATAGATTCTCCTGAAAATATCGTTTTACGGATTCCAGTACATCATCAAACGAATCTTTTCCTTTTCCAAATTGATAACCCGGTTCAATATAGCCAAAGAAGTTCAGCATAGAATCCGATGGAAATATCTTCCGCAGATTCACCGGAACCATCAGTATAACCGGCTTCTTCTCCTGTATCCGGCTCATCTCTTCATGGATTGCACAGATAAATGCCGTCGTAAGCAGTACCGACATGGATACTCCTTTTTCCCGCGAGATTCCAAGCAGTTCTTTGACAGACATCGTACTTTCATATATCTGCAATTCTTCATAACCTCTGCCGCCTTTTTTAATCTGACCTGCCTTAATCTTCTTCTTTTTCTTTCTCGGAAAATCCGGATCATAATACCGGCTGAAACTGTCATCTTCCTGATCCTTTACCGTCAGATACTGATCTGAAAGTTCTATCTCTTCCAGCCCTTCTTCTTTGTGGACCAGATACAGGTAATTCTTTACAAGTTCTCTTAGGAACTCCGTTGCACCGGTTCCGTCCGTCAGCGCATGAAATACTTCAAAATTAATCCGTCTCTTATAATACGTCACTTCAAATAAAAGTGTCTTCTTATCCCTCACATACAGACTGCTGCAAGGTTCCTTATATTCTTCCCGCACTACCGGTCTTAATTCACTCTTCTCCAGATAATGCCAGAAAAGACCTTTTCTCATAACTGACAAAAATACCGGATATTTCCGGATTGTCTGATCCAGTGCCTCCTGCAGTACATCTTCCTTTACTTCTTCTTTCAGCACACAATAGAACCGGAATACTCTGGTATCTTTCGGGCTGCTGGCTGCAGAAAATAATTTTGCTGCATTGTCCAGACTTCTCCAGTAAGCACGTTTTTGCTCAAACACTGGTTGTTCCTCCCTTATTACTCCTGCCTTACTCTTCGTCCTGCAAAAAGCGGTTAATGATATCAAAGCTTTCCTGCACATGATAATATTTCACACCCAGTGCAAAATATCCATGAAGTGCATCCTTGATCCTGTGGACCTCTACTTTGTTGCCCGCCTCTTTCAAACGTCTTCCATATTCTTCTCCCTCATCTCTGAGCGGATCACATTCAGCCGTTAAAAGCAGTGTATCCGGCTGATTACTGTAATCCGTCTCCATCAGAGGCGCAAGATATTTACTCTTCTTATCTTCTTCTGCCGAAGCATAGAAATTAATATAATCCCTCATCTTTCCTGCTGTCAGAAGATATTCCGTTCCGTAGCGTCTGACAGACAGGTACGGCGAATTCTCACTGTAATCATTATTCACTGCAGGATAGATCAGTATCTGTCTCTTCGGCAGGAATTCTCCCTGATCTCTCGCCATCAGCGAAACTGCTGCAGCCAGATTGCCTCCCGCACTGTCACCGATCAGCGTGATCTTATCCGGATCGACATTCAGGATAAAACGGTTCGTATAAATGGCTCTTGCCGCTGTATAGCAGTCATAAAATCCGATTGGGAACGGATATTCCGGTGCCAGTCTGTACTCCACAGATACCACGATATGGTTCGTTGCGGAGGCAAGACGCGCACAGATTCTTTCGTAATTATCTATGCTTTCTGTTACCCATCCTCCTCCATGAAAGAACAGGAGTACCGGAAGTCCATCTTCCATCTTTTCTCCCGGCAGGAATATTCTAACCGGGATCTGATGATTCTTATTATAAATCTTGTAGTCAATCGTCTTATAAAATATCTTCATAGGATCAATTGCCTTTAAATTTGCAAGATGTCTTGAGGCCTCTACTTCGATGCCGTCAAAAGAAAGGGCTTTCAATACACGCCTCATTGATTTGTTAATCGTCATTATCGAATATATCCTTCCTCATATGCTTTTGCCTTATTGAATGCATATAATTCTGCAAATGTCGCCTGCTGATATGGCGCAGTATAAAAGATTCCCACAATTCCACATGTAACAACAGAGAGCAGTGTCCATCCAAGGAATGAAAGATCCAGAATAAAAGTCTCCATCTTCTGCCCATCCATCATGCGCTTACTGATCTGAAATGCTTCTTTTCTGTCCATTCCCGGATTCTCAGCAAGAATATATGGAATCATCAGATATTCATAATGTTTTACAATTCCCGGAACGACCAATAATAATGTCCAGAGATCTGTAAACAAATTTCTTAAAAACATAGTCAATACAATATTCATGTAATGTCCGGAGCGGAATGTATCAAATATCGTTCCAACACCTGGATTTTCTGTCTTATTTAACACAAAAAAGCGTTTTCCCCCTACTTCCAGCAGGTTTCCTACAAATATCTTCAAGGCTATGATTGCAATCGTAAATATGACCGCCGCCATTGTAACCGCCAGTACAGCAAATGGAAATCTCCATCCATAATTAAAATTAAATGAAAATCCATCGTTTCCATACAGATTATTCTGTGAAGCACCGCTTCCGGCCCTTCCGCTGTTAATACTTGTAAGTCCTGTAATAATGCTCATGATCACTGCCACAGCCACACATGCCCAATAGTTTTTCTTAAATGCAATCTTTCCGTTTGTTTTCAGTCTTTCTCTTGTCCAGTTCATATACAGTCCTCCTATGCTTTTGCATTCTGAATCTTTTCATTCAGATCATTTAAATATACCCAGCGCTCCATCTTTTCATCCAGCACATTCTCAGTTTCTTCTTTTTTCTCCATAAGTTCCCTGAGCTTCACTGAATTCGTAGCATTGGCTGCAATCTGTGCGTCCAATGTTTCTATCTTCTCTTCCAGCGCAGCGATATCATCATCAATGGTTTCAAACTCCCTCTGCTCTTTAAATGTGAATTTCAACTTAGGTTCCCTTTGTTTCCACGTATCTTTGGAAGAACTTTCTGTTTTTTTCTGAATCGCTTCTGCTCCTTGCGAATGCCCTTTCAATGACATTTCCGTATCCAGCCCTTCCAGTTCTTTGCGGATCAGGTAATCGGAATACCCTCCTTCGAACTGACGGATCTTTCCCTGTCCTTCAAAAGAGAAGATACGGTTCACGATACGATCCAGAAAATAACGATCATGAGATACCGTAATGATAATTCCGTCAAAATGATCCAGATAATCCTCCAGGATCGTCAGTGTCTGTATATCCAGATCGTTCGTCGGCTCATCCAGGATCAGTACATTCGGTGCACTCATCAGCACACGCATCAGATACAGTCTTCTTTTTTCTCCTCCGGAAAGCTTTTCTATCTTTGACCACTGCATAGCTCCGTCAAATAAAAACCGCTCCAGCATCTGGGATGCTGTGATCTTTCCATCGGAAGTCGTTACATACTCGCCGACTTCTTTTACATAATCAATTACCTTCATGGACGCATCCATGTATTCATTCTCCTGGGAGAAATATCCGATCTTTATCGTCTGTCCAATCTCCAGTGTCCCACTATCCGGCTTCACGATTCCATTGATAATCTTAAGAAGCGTTGTCTTTCCGCAGCCATTCGGTCCAATGATTCCAATACGGTCATTTCTTAAGAATATATAACTGTAATCATCGATCAGCTTTCTATCCCCGTATGATTTTGAAATATTTGTCAGTTCGATCGTCTTATTCCCCATACGGGATGCAACAGAATCCAGAACCACTCTTTTCTCTTCCTGGATATCTTTAATCTCCTGCATTGCCTTAATGCGGTCAATGTGTGCTTTCTGTTTCGTACTTCTGGCCCTGGCTCCTCTTCCCAGCCACTCAAGTTCGGTACGCAGAAGACTCTTTCTCTTGCGTTCTGTTGCCAGTGCAATGTCCTGACGCTCTGCTTTTAATTTGACAAATTCGGAATAATTACCTGGATAATTATATAATTTTCCCTGATCTACTTCCACGATCCTGGTTGCCACACGATCCAGAAAATAACGGTCATGTGTAACCATAAGGATTGCCCCGCGGAACCCGATCAGATATTCCTCCAGCCACTCGGACATCGCATTATCCAGATGGTTCGTCGGCTCATCCAGTACCAGAATATCTGCCGGTGTCAGCAGTGCATTGACCAGCGCAATTCTTTTCTTCTGTCCGCCGGACATATGTTCCACTTTTTCATCATAATTATAAAATCCAAGCTGGTTCAGCATTGCCTTGGCATCAGCCTCGATCGTCCACTGATTCAGCTCATCTACATTATCCGCAATTGCTGCCCGAAGCACCGTTGTTCCTTCTTCAAATTCCGGTGTCTGCGGCAGATAACAGATCTTCACCTGACTTCCCATGCTGATCTTGCCCTCATCGTAAGGTTCTATTCCGGCCGCCACTTTCAAAAGTGTTGATTTTCCCATTCCATTGATTCCGATCACACCAATCTTTTCATTCTCATTGATACTGAAAGCGACATCATTAAGCAGTACACGGTCTGTATATGCTTTCGTAATATGTTCCATCGTAAGTAAATTCATACGTTAGTTCTCCTTTTTGTAAGCCAGAAAAGAGACCGGAAACTCCGATCTCTTTTCGTTCTCCTCTTTCTATTATATTTTACAGAAAGACATATTTCAATATGAATAATATCGCAAGTACATACATTAATGCACTGATCTTCTTTTCTTTTGCCTTTCCAGTCATCAGATTCAGGATCACATAAGAGATTACTCCCATAGAGATTCCCTCTGAGATGCTGTAGAAGAATGGCATAGCCAGAATACAGATGTAACATGGCAGTGCCTCTGAAAAATCATCAAAATCAATATGTGTCACATTTGTCAGCATATAGAATCCAACCACGATCAGAGCCGGAGCTGTCGCAAACGATGGAATTGCAAGGAAAATCGGTGACAGGAACAGTGACAGACCGAATAAAATTGCTGTCGTTGCTGAAGTAAGTCCTGTTCTTCCGCCTTCAGATACTCCGGATGCACTCTCTACGAATGTAGTAGTTGTTGTTGTTCCCAATACTGCTCCGACGGTTGTTGCTACGGCATCTGCCATCAGGGCTCCCTTGATATTCGGAAGACGTCCTTCCTCATCCAGCATGCCCGCTTTTGTAGACACACCGATCAGCGTTCCGATCGTATCAAACATATCTACGAATAAGAAAGCAAAAATTACAACGATAAAATTCAGAGAAAATACACCGCTGAAATCAAGCTTTCCAAATACCGGCATAATACTTGGAATTGAAAATCCCTTGCTGAAATCCGGAAGCAGACTGTAGAACCCAATTTTCGGATTTGGAACATAGATTCCTGCCACCTGGCAGATAATTCCAAGGATCCATGTCAGCAGGATTCCCCATAAGATATTTCCCTTTACATTCTTGATCACAAGGATTCCTGTAATTCCCACACCAATTAATGCGAGCAGGACAGTAACTCCGACGTTACTCATAGATGCCTTTACACCGTTTGCACTGTTATAACCTGAAACAGAGAACAGTTCCAGAAGCGTAGATCCGCCGACTACGATATTGGCATTCTGAAGACCGATAAATGCAATGAACAATCCGATTCCAACACTTACTGCTGATTTCAAGTTCTTAGGAATTGCATTGAAGATTGCTTCACGGATATTCGTAAGTGAAAGTACGATAAATATAATACCTTCTACAAATACAGCCGTCAAAGCTACTTCCCACTTATACCCCATTCCAAGAACAACAGTATAGGCAAAATAAGCATTCAATCCCATTCCAGGTGCCAGTGCAAATGGATAATTTGCAAAGAATGCCATCAAAAATGTACCGATCATAGCTGCCAGTGCCGTCGATGTGAAAATAGCACCGGAATCCATGCCTGTCGCCGACAGAACGCTTGGATTAACTGCAAGGATATACGCCATTGTCATGAACGTAGTGATACCAGCCATAACCTCAGTCCTGACATCCGTTCCATTCTCACGGAGTTTAAATAATTTTTCCAACATGTTTCTTTTCCTCCTTATACTCTCAAAAAATAAGATAACTATAACAATTTTATTGTATTTCTCTTATTTTTTTTCTCAAAGCAAGTACCTGATTCGGTGCTACAGACAATTCATCGATTCCCATCTGAATGAATTTTTCTGTCATGGTAAGGTCTGCTGCCAGATCACCACAAACTGCAATCTTCTTACCTTCCAGATGAATATTGTTAGCAATAATACGAATCATCTTAAGTAATGCCGGGTGCTTTGGATTATAGAAATGTTCTAATTTTGAATTCGTTCTGTCCATTCCCAGTATAAGCTGTGTCAGATCATTCGTCCCGATACTGAAGAAATCTGCTTCTCTTGCCAGTTCTCCGCTGATCATAACAGCAGCCGGTGTTTCAATCATAACACCGATCTGAATCTCTTCATTAAAAGCGATTTTCTCATCCTTCAGTTCTTTTTTTATCTTTTCTATGATAAGCTTTGCCTTACTTACCTCTTCTATATCCGTAATCATTGGTAACATGATAGACATATTTCCATATACGGATGCACGTAATATTGCCCGCAGCTGTGTTTTAAATATCTCATCTTTATCCAATGAGACACGGATTCCGCGGTATCCTATCTCTGGATTCTTCTCTTCTCCAAGATCAAGACATTCTGCCGTCTTTTCTCCACCCAGGTCTGCCGTACGTATCACAACCTTTTTCGTTCCCATCGCTTCTGCTGCCAGACGGTATACCTGGAACTGCTGTTCTTCCGTCGGAAGTTTTGTCCCATTCTCAATATAGACAAATTCGCTTCTGAAAAGTCCGATACCACCTGCGTCACAGCGGAGAACATTCTCAATATCTTCCCTGGTTCCGATATTCGCACATACATCAATCTTCTGCCCACTCTGGGTAATATTCTCCTTACCTTTCAGACGTTCCAGATTCTGTACCTGTGTATGATTCTCATCCTGTTTCTGCTTCATCTTGGAAATCGTTGTATAATCCGGTTCAATATATACCTTTCCTTCGAAGCCATCAATGATAATTGTCTTACCTTCATATTCTTTCTTCAGTGACTCACCGAGACCGATCACTGATGGAATTCCTTTTGTCCTTGCCAGCACCGCTGTATGAGAATTAATTGTTCCATATTTTGTGACAAATCCAAGGATCTTACTTTTATCCAGTTTTACAGCTTCGCTTGGATATAATTCTCCTGCTGCCAGGATAAAAGGTTCATCTGTCAACATCTTATCTTTCCATGCTCTGGACAGGATCCTAAGTACACGTGTTGACACATCTTTTACATCCGCTTCATGACCCTGAACATAGCTTTTGTTACTCTTCGCTGCACTTGCCAATACATTCTCTATCGCATTTTTCACTGCATATTCCGCATTCAGCTTATGTTCTACGATAATATTCGTAATCTGGCGGACAATCTCCTGATCTTCCAGGATCATCTGCTGCATCTCGAAAATAGCTGCATTAGCTTCCCCCACTTCCTTGGAAGCGGAATCATACAATCCCTTCAGTTCCTGTAATGCTTTCTGTCTTGCTTTCTGGAAACGCATTACCTCCTTTTCTACATCTTTGACATAGATCCGGCGAATCTCTTTTGTATCCCGCTTATAAAAGGAAAGTCTTCCGATTGCAATACCCTCTGATATTTTTTTCCCAGTTAATGTAATCATAGTTTTCTAATCCTTTTTTATCCTTTATTAGTTTGAACAATAATACTTTACACGTTTGCCAGGAATTCGTCAAGTACATTGCTTTTTTGTGTAAAAACACAAAAACATTTGTCAAATTCATTGACGTCTTTATCAATATATGCTAATCTGACAACAGTGCACTTTATAGGCTCCACTTATAAATCGTGCGCTTTAATAAAACTTTAGGGAGGTATAATCATGAAAGGTACTGTAAAATGGTTTAACAACCAAAAAGGCTACGGTTTCATTTCTGATGCTGAAGGTCACGACGTATTCGTTCATTATTCAGGGCTGAACATGGAAGGCTTCAAGACTCTTGAAGAAGGTCAGGAAGTAGAATATGAAGTTACCGAAGGTGCTAAGGGACCACAGGCTGTTAATGTAACACCACTCTAATCATTACAATCTAAGTTTTTAATGTACCTTTTATTTATTAAATATAGCTATTTCAAATTTAAATATTTAAAAGTAATACATCATGGCTTAACAAGAGAGAGAGTAAAAGACAAGCCGGATAACAAATGTTATCCGGCTTGTCTTATTTACTTTCAGGAGCCTTTGTATGACAGGCTTTCTCTTTCTCTTACTGTTCCTGTGGCCTGCTGATATTCAGCTGCAAATCTACTCCAAACGGATTCACGACCACACCAGTCATTCCCGGTCCCATTGCTTCCGGAACTTTTACTGCATCCAAAAGTCCCATTGAATATTTACTGTCACTGTTATTGTTCTGGAATTTCAGGAATTCCTGTATATCTGTAAATACCGGAAGCAGTACCTGTCCGTCATTCTTATTTAAAACCGGCATCTTCTTATCTTCTGTAATCGCGGTAATAAATTTTGCTTCCTGATAGTGTGCCATCAGTTCTTCCTGAATATCTTTCATATCCTCTGTGATCTTCATTTCTTTCTGTTTACGGGCCTTCTGCATGAAGTACATTGCTGTTATCTGAAGACTTGGATTCTCCACCAGTTCATCTCCCGGTTCCGGCTCCGGTCTTCTGACCAGATCTGTCAGTTGAAGCTTGATTTCTTCTGCTGTGTCTTTACCAACCCACATGCCATTGACACCTGCCGGAAATAAACTGCTGTAAAATGGGAGCTTATACTTTTCTTCAATATTAAATATTTTCAGGGGATTCCCCTCTTTCAGGAATTCCTGGCCACCCTTCATAGCATCTTCTTCCGAGAAGAAGATCAGAACCTGATCGTCAAATGTCTCCGGATCACATACTACGAACGGCATTCTGGTACAATCGGACATCAATACATAAATGGCTTCTGACTCTCTTAATCTTTTTAAAACACTTGCCTTATCTGCACTCATAATAATCCTCTTTCAAATTTATTGATTTGCACGGTACGCTTCATCAGCAGAATATACGTCAAATCCACTTCCTTTCAGAATATCGATTACTCTGGCAGGATCATCACTCTTTAAAACAGCTGCGGCATCTGCACCATTTGCAAATGCATACATATATTCAATATTCACTTCCCCGTCCACGATCTGATGCATTGCCTTGTTCAATGATCCTGTCGCATGTGGAACGCGAAGTGCCACTACATCTGTCAGCATCGCTGTGATTCCCACTTCTTTTAATGCCGCACGTCCCCTGTGTGGATCAGAAACGATCAGACGAAGCATTCCATAATCAGATGTATCTGCAAGACTGAGTGCAACAATATTCACATCATTCTTTGCCAGTACATCTAAGACTTCTTCCAGACGTCCTTCTCTGTTTTCCAAAAAAACTGATAACTGCTGTACAGTATTACTTACGCCCATGTTATTCCCTCCTGTTTATAAACCTCTGTTATCAATGACACGTTTTGCCTTGCCTTCACTTCTTTCGATCGTTTTTGGCTCAACAAGTTTTACTTTTACTGCAACCCCAAGTGCCTGTTTCAGAACTGCAGCAACTTTATTCTTCAGTTCATCCAGCTTACGGATCTCATCTGAGAAGTACTTCTCATCTACCTCTACCATAACAGTCAGTACATCCAGGTTATTCTCACGGTCAACGATCATCATATAATGAGGTGCAACACCGCCGCCTATAGAAAGAAGTGCTGTCTCTACCTGTGTCGGGAATACATTGACTCCACGGATAACCTTCATATCATCGGTACGTCCTTTGAATTTAGAAATTCTAGGAAGTGTTCTTCCGCATTCACAGGTAGAATGATCGATACTTGTAAGATCTTTGGTTCTGTAACGGAGTAACGGCATACCTTCTTTTGCAAGTGTTGTAAATACCAGTTCTCCTGTCTCTCCGTCTGCACAAGGTGTATGGTCTGCAGGATTTAATACTTCCGGATAGAAATAATCTTCGTAAACGTGCATTCCTTTATGATGGATACATTCCAGGGCAACACCAGGACCGGTGATCTCACATAATCCATAGATATCAAAGCAGTTAACATTCAGAAGTTCTTCGATCTTCAGACGCATCTCTTCTGTCCATGGCTCTGCACCATTGATTCCGACCTTTAACTGAAGCTTGTCCACAATTCCTGCTTCATTGGCAGCTTCTGCCAGATACAAAGCATAAGATGGTGTACATGCAAATGCAGTTGCGCCGAAATCTTCCATACACATCAGCTGTCTCTTTGTATTGCCGGCTGACATAGGAATAGCCATTGCTCCAAGCTTTCTTGCTCCGAAATCGAGTCCCATTCCACCTGTGAACAGACCATATCCATAACAGATATGCAGACGGTCTTTAGCAGTCAGACCTGCCATGGTAAGACCTCTTGCCACACATTCTCCCCATACATCTACATCTTTCTGTGTATAAGAAGCAAGTGTCAGCTTTCCTGTTGTTCCGGATGTTCCCTGGACTCTGACAATCTTTTCCTGCGGAACAGCCAAAAGACCGAATGGATAATTCGCTCTTAAATCTTCCTTGGTCGTAAATGGAAGCTTCCCGATATCTTCAATCCCCCTGATATCTCCCGGTTCAATTCCCATATCATCCATTTTCTTACGATAGAATTCTACGTGATCATATACATTTTTCACCTGTTTTACCAGACGTTCACTCTGCAGTGCAGTCATCTCGTCCCTGCTCATGCATTCAATCTTAGGATCTCTGATCTGTTCTTTCCAGTCCTTTAATGCTACTCTTGCCATAACCTCTTATGTACCTCCTTATAAATGATAACCAACGTCAAATGCCTTTTTATTAATCTCAATGGTCTTTGGAGGTACTGTCTTCTCAATCACCTCGTACCACTGCTCTTTTGTAAAGTCCATATGCTGTGCCGCAACACCAAGTACGATCAGGTTAAATACTCTTGGATTACCGATCTTCTTTGCTTCTTCTGTTGCATTTACTGTATACACTTTATGATCTTTACCAAGCGTCTCAATAATATTTTCCGGATACTGTGCTGCCCCGATCACAACCGGCATAGGATCTATTCTCCAGTCATTGATGATCAATGCGCCGTCTTTCTTAAGAAAATGTGCATATCTGAGTGCTTCAAGACGTTCAAAAGCAATGATCACGTCTGCCTGTCCTTCTTCTACGATCGGCTCTGCTACCTTATCTCCATATCTTACAAATGTTACAACGCTTCCTCCACGCTGAGCCATTCCATGTACTTCGGAAAGTTTTACATCATAGCCTCCGGCAATGGCAAGTCCTCCCAAGATTCTGCTGGTAAGCAGTGTTCCCTGTCCGCCGACTCCGACGATCATAATATTCTTTGTTGCCATTATCTGTCACCTTCCTTTACTAACTCAATTGCGTCAAATTTACATAAGCTTGCGCAAAGTCCGCATCCTGTACACATTGTATCATCAATGGATACTGTTCCGTCTGCATTCTTTGTCATCGCAGGACATCCCGGTTTCATGCACATGCCACATTTTTTACATTTATCTGTATGTGTCTGATACAATGGCTTCTTTGATTTATCAAGAAGTACACAAGGTGTCTTTGTGATAATAACCGATACCTCGTCTTTTGCAATTTCTTCTTTTACTGCTTTTTCTACAGCCTGGATATCTCTTGCATTGACTTCTACGACATTCTTTACACCGATTGCACGGCATAACTCCGGAATATTGATTGCATAAGTCGGATCTCCCTGAAGAGTCTTTCCTGTTGCCGCATGATCCTGATGCCCTGTCATTCCTGTGGTTGAGTTATCCAGAATGATCACTGTTCCGGTTGCCTGATTATACATCATATTCATCAGAGAGTTCACACCTGTATGTAAGAATGTAGAATCTCCGATCACTGCTACCCAGTTCTTGATATATTCTTTTCCTTTTGCTTTCTCCATACCATGAAGACTTGAGATACTTGCTCCCATACAGATTGTCGTATCTACCACGCTAAGCGGTGCAACAGCTCCAAGTGTATAACAGCCGATATCACCTGCAGCATGGATCTTCAATTTATTTAATACGTAGTACACACCTCTGTGTGGACATCCAGGACATAAGATTGGTGGTCTTCCCGGTGCCTCTGCCGGCTTACTGAGTTCCAAATTCTCTTTCAGGATTGCCTGACGGATCATATTGGCACTGTACTCGCCCTGTACTGTGAAGATTTCTTTTCCGATTGCCTTGATTCCCCAGGATTTAACCTGTGTCTCAATAACCGGATCCAGTTCCTCTACAATATATAAGGTATCTACTTTATATGCAAATTCTTCGATCAGCTTTCTTGGAAGCGGATTGACCATACCAAGTTTTAATACTGATGCTTCCGGGAGTGCTTCTTTTACATACTGATACGGAATACCACTGGTGATCACACCGATCTTCGTATCATTCATCTCCACTTTATTAATCGGCAGTGTGTTTGCTGCTTCTGCAAGTTCCTGATTGCGTTTTTCAATCTCAACATGACGCAGTTTTGCATTACCCGGCATCATAACATTCTTGCGGATATTCTTCTCATATGGTTTATCTTCGATTTCTTTACGTTCATTTAATTCTACAAGTCCCTGTGAATGTGCAAGTCTTGTTGTTGTACGGTATACAAATGGTCGGTCAAACTGTTCGCTTAGATCAAAAGCAATCTTAATAAATTCTTTTGCTTCTGCACTGTCGGAAGGTTCAATGACCGGGAGCTGTGCCGCACGGGCAACCATTCTGGTATCCTGTTCGTTCTGGGAACTGTAAAGTCCCGGATCATCTGCAACAACGATTACAAGTCCTCCGTTGACTCCCATATATGATACAGTATAGGTAGGATCTGCTGCTACATTGAATCCTACATGCTTCATACAGGACATGGCACGCACACCTGCTACCGATGCTCCGATTGCTACTTCTGTTGCAACCTTTTCATTCGGTGACCATTCACAGTACAAACTATCTTTATATTTTACCAGATTCTCGCTGATCTCGGTACTTGGTGTACCCGGATATGCAGCTGAGACTTTTACTCCAGCTTCATATGCGCCTCTGGCAATTGCTTCATTTCCAAGCATAATTACTTTTTCTGACATACTTCTTTTCCATCCTTTCGTGTAAGCGGCATTCCGTTTACGCCACCTTTTACTAGTATACCATATTGCTTTCGCGAGTTAAAGCATTGATTTGTGAAAAACCACGTTTTTTTCCTGTAGATTATCTGACTGCATATACACATTTATACATGTTTCTTGCAACTATACTCTTTTAAATCTACCCGGATGATTGCCACCGCTTTTTCAAGCATTGGATTTTTCTGGAATTCATCAAAATTTCTTCCTGTCTGATGTTTCATGATCACATTCAGAGCCTTTAATTTCTCTTTTGGATTGTCAATGATACTGGCAGTTCCTTTTCCTATAATACTGGCAAAAAGATAACTGTACTGACATGCAACATCGCCTTCCACAAGTTCATGCCTGTAATCCAATTCAATTCCGACTTGTGGATTTTTCCGGATCAGATCAATCTTTTTTCCTTCTTTTGCTCCGTGAAAATACAGGATCATCTTTCCCTCTTCTCTTACATATCCATAATTCATCGGTACGATATACGGCCCATCTTCATCCAGCAGTCCAACCCTGCAGACCTTGCAGTCATCAAAAACCTGCTGGATTTCTTCCATATCCGTCACTTCCCTGTCTGTTCTTCTCATCTGTTCTACCTCCTGCATATTCATTATTCTTTAAATATAAACACCGGCATCGGCGGGTTATTTCCGCGATTATAATATGCATTTACGATTACCGTATATTCCCTTGCCGGAAGTTCTTTTATATATTCCAGGATCTTATCTTTTTCTTCAAATCCGGTATCTCCGCCACTGTAAATGCAAAGACTCATCATCCCGCCATGTTTTAATATCGCAAGTCCTTTTTCAATTGCTGTAAGGCTTGTCTCATATGTCGTTGCCAGCCGGTGGTCCCCTCCCGGAAGATATCCGAAATTAAAACAGATCACATCCGCAGATTCTTCTTCTGCATACTGATCCATATGTTCATGTCCGTCTAAGATCAGTTCTGCCTGCTCATTTTTTCCATGTGCCATCAGCAGTTCTTTCGTCTCATCCAGCGCTTTCTGCTGGATATCAAAAGCCAGCACTTTCCCCCGGACTCCTGCAAGTTCACACAGGAAAAGCGTATCATTCCCCTTTCCCATGGTTGCATCAATATAAAATCCTTCTTTACTTGCCTGCGAACGGATCACTTCATGGCACCAGTATGTGATCTGCGACTGTTTCATTCTTTTCATAGATTGCTTTTCATCCTTTCTGTCTTCCGGGGCAGCTTAAAAGTCAAACAGCGACAGCTGGTTCGATGCCGGAAGATCTGAAAGTATTCCGAGTTCTACCATATAATCAATCACCGTTTTACTTGCTTTTGTTCTCTGTCTGAAATCATCCAGTGACAGATACTTCCCGTCTTTTGACGCTTCCGCAACTGCCTCTGCGGCCTTCTCGCCCATGCCATCAATGCTGGAAAGCGGTGGCATCAGTTTCCCATTTACGATCAGAAACTTTGTCGCCTGTGCTTTGTAGATATCTAATGGTTCGAATTCAAATCCCCTTGCATACATCTCCTGGACAATCTTCATATCTTTCATCGTATCCTGTTCTTTCTTACTAAGTGTTGCCGAGCGTCGGTTATAATCATCAATAAAATACTGTAATTTTTCTTTTCCCTGGCACATGATCTCATAAGAGAATGCATCTGCACGGATTCCAAAATACGCCCCGTAATAAGCCAGTGGGTAATTGATCTTACAGTATGCGATCCGGTATGCCATCATGACATACGCTGCTGCATGAGCTTTCGGGAACATATACTTAATCTGTTCACAGGACCACACATACCAGTCCGGTACATCATGTTCTGCCATATCTTTTTTAAATTCCGGCCACTCTTTGCATTTTCCTTTGGCAACAGTTCCTTTACGTACCCGTTCCATAATGGTGAATGATTCCTCACTGTCCATTCCTTTGTTGATCAGATATGTCATAATATCATCTCGTGTACAGATAGCCGTGGAAATCGTTGCTTTTCCACTCCGGATCAGTTCCTGTGCATTATTAAGCCATACATCTGTTCCATGTGACAGTCCGGAAATACGGATCAGATCTGATATCGTATTCGGCTTTGTATCCACTACCATCTGAATAACAAAGTCAGTTCCAAACTCTGGGATTCCAAGACAGCCGACCGGACATCCTCCGATATCCTCCGGCTTGATTCCAAGTGCCGATGTATCATGAAACAATGAGATAACACCCGGATCATCTAACGGAATCTTCGTTGCATCGAACCGGTTGTCCGTCTCGTTGTATTCATTATCCATAGCCGGCGAGCTGATATATTCCTCCAGTGTCTTGATCATAGTCGGATCATCATGTCCCAGAATATCAAGTTTTAACAAGTTATGGTCAATCGAATGGTAATCGAAATGTGTAGTGACAATATCTGTCGTCATGTCATTTGCCGGATGCTGTACTGGTGTAAAGGAGTTGATTTCTTCTCCCAGTGGAAGAACAATGATACCTCCCGGATGTTGTCCGGTACTTCGCCGGATTCCGGTACACCCCTGTACGATACGGTCAATCTCACATTTTCTCTTTCCCTGACCATGTTCTTCATAATAATTCTTTACATAACCAAATGCTGTCTTATCTGCCAGCGTACCTACCGTCCCGGCGCGGAATGTCTGCCCTGCACCGAAGATGACTTCTGTATATTTATGGGCATTACTCTGATAATCCCCAGAGAAGTTCAGGTCAATATCCGGCTCTTTATTTCCCTTGAATCCAAGGAATGTCTCGAACGGGATATCAAATCCGTCTTTCGTCAACTTCTCTCCGCACACCGGGCAGATACGGTCCGGCATATCCCATCCGCATCCTCCTGCGAATTTCTTTACTTCTTCTGAATCAAAATCACTGTAGTGGCATTTTTTACAATAATAATGCGGGCTCAGCGGATTTACCTCTGTAATCCCTGCCATGGTTGCCACGAAAGAGGAACCTACCGACCCACGGGAACCTACCAGATAACCGTCTTCTACGGATTTCCATACCAGTTTCTGTGCAATGATGTACATAACGGCAAATCCATTAGATATGATAGAATTCAATTCTCGTTCCAGACGTTCTGTAACAATCTCCGGAAGGTTCTCTCCATACATAGAATGCGCTTTATTATAACAGATATCTCGTAACATTTTATCCGAATCCGGAATAACCGGCGGACACTTATCCGGCCGGACCGGAGTAATCTTCTCCACCATGTCCGCTATCTTTACCGGATTTTCTATTACAATTTCTCTTGCCTTTGCAGAGCCCAGATATTCAAACTCCTCCAGCATTTCATCTGTAGTACGAAGATAAAGCGGCGGCTGATTATCTGCATCGCCAAACCCTTTTCCCGACATGATGATTCTACGGTACACCTCATCTTCCGGATTCATAAAATGTACATCACAGGTACCTACAACCGGCTTATTAAATTGCTCACCAAGTGCAACAATCTTACGGTTGATCTCTTTTAAGTCTTCTTCGCTCTGTACTTTCGTAATCTTCGGACTTTCAATCATGAACTGATTATTTCCAAGCGGCTGGATTTCCAGATAATCATAGAAATTCACAATCTTGGCAATCCGTTCTTCTGACTTCTCATTCAGGATTGCCTGGTAGAGTTCTCCTGCCTCACAGGCACTTCCGACCAGCAGTCCTTCTCTGTATTTTGACAGTTCACTTTTCGGAATTCTCGGTCTTCTCGCATAATATTTAAGATGTGACATGGAGATCAGGGTATACAGGTTCACACGTCCGACTTCGTTCAATGCCAGAATGATCACATGATATGACGGTAATTTTCTTACTGCATCTGCATTGTTCTCCCCAAACTGATTCAGTTTCGGCAGATCATAGATCCCACGGTCTTTCAGCATCTCTACAAATTTTACAAAGATCTCCGCTGTTGCCCCTGCATCATCTACCGCACGATGGTGATTTTCCAGAGAAATATGTAATGCATTTGCGACGACATTCAGCTTATATTTTGAAAGTGTCGGCAGCAGGATTCTGGCCATAGCTACCGTATCAACAGAAGTAAAATCCGGCTGGATATCCTGATACCGGCAATTCTGCTCAATGAATCCAACATCAAAGGATGCATTATGCGCTACCAGTGCAGCATCTCCGATAAATTCCAGAAACTGTGGCAGAATCGTCTCTATATCCGGCGCTCCCATAACCATCTGGTCTGTAATACTCGTAAGCTGTGTGATCTGAAATGGGATTGGTATCTTCGGATTGACGAACGTGCTGAATCGATCTGTAATCTCACCGTGTTCGACTTTTACGGCACCGATTTCTATGATCTTATCTTTAATCGGACTAAACCCTGTCGTCTCCAGGTCAAATACCACATAGGTATCATCTAACGACTGTCCTTTTTCATTCACTGCCACATCCGTCAGATCATCTACCAGATAGCCTTCCACACCATAGATAACCTTAAATGGGTCATCTTTATCCAGAGTCTCTACATAATGATTTGCATCCGTAAATGCCTGGACTACACCGTGATCCGTGATTGCCATTGCCGGATGGCCCCAGTCATGTGCCTGCTTTAATAATGTCTTTACATCTGTAACTGCATCCATATCACTCATCTTCGTATGGCAATGAAGTTCTACTCTTTTTTCCGGTGCAGTATCTACCCGTGATTCCGTAAAATCACTGATTTTCTTAATTCCAACAACCGACTGGATGTTCAGTTCAGAATCAAAACGGTCAACCGTCGTCACACCTTTTAATTTCAAAAAGGCTCCAGTCTTGATATCTCCCAGGATGTCTGCAAGCTGGTCATTACGCACGAACATTTTCACCATAATAGAATCGGTAAAATCAGTAACTGCGAACATAATGATCGTCTTCTCATTACGGATCTCCCTGGTCTCCATGCTGATGACTTTTCCACGGATCGTAATCTCACCCATCTCACCCAGGACATTCTGAAGTTCAACTGTCTCATCATCAAAATCCCGTCCATAGATCAGATTTGGATCATCTGTAGCCTTGCGTACAAACGAATAATTTCCTTTTCCGAAAGATCCACTCTTTTTAAATCCACCGGTATTCTTTCCACCATTTTTATTTCCATTTTCTCCACCGGAAGATGATTTTGCAACAGCTTTTTCCTCTTTTTTTTCTTCTTTCTGCTCCAGCGCCTGTGCTTTTCTCGCCTTCACCGCTTCTGACTGTTCTCTGATTGCTTCTACTTCCTGCTCCAGTTTTGCCTCATTATATTTAAGTTTACTGTCTTTGGCTTTCTCATACAGGACTCTGATCTCTATCGGTCTGTGGAAACGTTCCGAAAACACCTCTGTAAGATATGCCGAAAGAGAATCTTTCTTTCCCTGTGCAACAATCGTATCCGTTAATGTCAGACAGAGAATATTACCATTTTCAAATGTGTAGCTGGCATTCTGCAGCATATTTCTCTCAACCACACTCTTCTGGTCCAGTTCCATAAGGAAACTATCGAAATATTCATTCATCAGATTTTCAGGCGTATACTGCTCTGATAGTTCATACTGCTCCTTTACCGTTACCTGAATATGACTTCTCGCGAACAGTTGCTGCTTTAACATACGTTCAACTTCATAAATATGCTTTTTTTGTATCAAATGTCTGCTGTAAAGGCTGACACGGATGAAATCCCTGGTGGAATTGGTGGATACTTTCGTCACTTCCACTCCCTGAAACATCATCTGAATATCATCTTTTACTTTTAATGTCGGAAATACCTCAAAAAACGGTTTACTCATTCCAGTGTAACAACTCCTGTCTTAACGTCTCCAATAATTCCTCTTCTTTTACCTTCTTAACGATCTCGCCTTTTTTGATCAGAAGTCCCTCTCCGATTCCTCCGGCGATTCCGATATCTGCTTCTTTTGCTTCTCCCGGTCCGTTTACCACGCATCCCATAACTGCGACCTTAATGTCCAGTGGAATGTCCGCTACCATTTCCTCAACTTTATTGGCCAGACCGATCAGGTCAATCTTGGTTCTTCCACATGTCGGGCAGGATACCACTTCGATTCCGCCTTTTCTAAGTCCAAGTGTCTTTAGAATCAGTTTTGCTGATTTAATCTCTTCTACCGGATCACCAGTCAGGGATACGCGGATCGTATCTCCGATTCCCTGATTCAATATCAGTCCGAGACCAATCGCTGATTTGATATTTCCTGCAAGTAATGTACCAGATTCTGTAATACCTACGTGCAACGGATACGGGCATTTTGGTGCCAGCAGTTCATGTGCCTTTACACACATCATTACATCTGAAGATTTGATACTGACTACCAGATTGTCATATCCCATTTTCTCAATCATATGTACTTTATCAAGTGCACTTTCCACCAGACCTTCTGCTGTAACACCATGGTATTTTTCCACCAGATGTTTTTCCAAAGACCCGCTGTTTACACCAACGCGGATCGGTACATGGTATTCTTTCGCTTTTTCTACAACTGCTCTTACTCTGCTTTCATCTCCGATATTTCCCGGATTAATACGGATCTTATCTGCCCCGTTTTCAATCGCTGCAATTGCAAGACGGTAATCAAAGTGAATGTCAGCTACCAGTGGAATGTGTATCTGTTCTTTGATCTTCTTAATACTCTCTGCTGCCTCCATGGTAGGCACTGCTACACGGATGATGTCACATCCTGCTTTTTCAAGTTTTAATATCTGTGCCACACATGCTTCTACATCTTCAGTCTTTGTATTTGTCATAGACTGGATTGCGATTCGTTCTCCACCACCGATCCATACATCTCCGATCTGTACTTTTTTCGTCTTATTCCTGTAATTTTCCATCTTTTTTCCTCCAGCTTTTTCTATATTTTCACCTTCACAGCCTCCACAGGCTGTTCCTTACCGACACTTAAAAGTCCACAGAACAGAAATACCCCTCTATACCATGCATAGAGGGGCTGTCATTTTAATTCTTATTGAACATCATCTGTTCTCCATACTCACGCTCTGTTAATGTCAGCGTTCCGTCATCAATACTGTATTCGAATGTCGTTCCTATAGACTGTACTGCATTTTTCAACGTTTCTGTTGTATACTGTCCGTCCGACTTTTCTGCAATCTCCTGAATCTTCGCATCATCCTCCTGAATAGAAATTGTCTTTGCTTCTTTGTTCAGTGTATATGTCATCGGAACTTCAGTATCTTTTCCTTCTCCTGATGCCGGGATAGTCACCGTCATCTGTCCATCACGGTCAATCTTCAGATTCATGTTGCCATCTTCATCTGCCCACGATCCCTCCAATGGATTCCCTGTAAACATCTTCATCAGAAGAAATATTGCTATGATTACGATCAGGACAGATGTAACAGCCGTAACGACTGTCCATATCTTACTTCTTTTTGCCTCATCATTGTTTGCTATCATCTATCCATTTCCCTTCTTTTTATTTCTGCCTTTTATCATTCCCGTTACTATAAATTATATGTGCTTTTTTTCCCGGTGTCAACGTCAGGTCTTTTTTATTCCTCAATTTCAACCAGAAGGTAAAATCCTCTGTCCGTCTGTTCTATCTTCTGGATTTTTCCTTTCCTTGCTTTAATCCGTTGTCTTGTACGGTAAATACCTGACATTGCAATGGATGGCTCTACCAGATAAGTATACTGACCGGTAACCGCACTTCTTTCACTTATCTCTACTTCCTGCCCTTCTTCTACTAGGCCTTCTCTTTCCATCTTAAATCGTTCTACACGCATTTTACCGCTTCCTTTCCCTTCTGATCATCTGCATGGCACTAAAAACCGTCAGCCTTCTTTGCGAAAAGCTGACGATTCCTGCTGAACTTTTCCATATAATATCTGTTGATTTTCTGACTATTCTTTTACAAAGCGATGATAAATATAATCATTCGCTTCTTTTTCCTGACTGTCATCCAACGGCTCTAAATCTACTTCCCCGTACTTCCTCTCCAGTGCTTTTTTGATCAGATAATCACTGACCTGAGGATTCTTCGGAAGCAGAGGTCCGTGCAGATAAGTTCCAATCACGTTCTTATATACTACACCTTCATAACCGCTTTTTCCATCATTTCCGGCACCATATAATACCTTACCGAACGGCTTGTTGCCATTCAGATATGTTCTTCCACCATGATTTTCAAATCCCACTACCGGCATATCCACCAGATCACTGTCCAGTACGATATTATCGATCAGTCTTCCTTCTTCCTGTTCTGTATAAATATCCACAAGATTCAGGCCTTCGATCATTCCTGCATCAGTTTTATAATATTTTCCAAGAAGCTGATAACCGCCGCACACAGCGATCACAACTCCGCCATCTTCTACATAATCTTTGAATTCACTCTGTATTTCAAGCAGGCTCTTGCATACAATTGCCTGTTCTCTGTCAGAGCCGCCTCCCAGCAATACAATATCCAGTTTCGAAAAATCAATCTGATCTCCTGTATTAAATTCAATTGTCTCTGCCTGAATTCCACGCCAGAGACAGCGTTTCATCAGACATGCGATATTTCCTCTGTCACCATACAGATTCAAAAGATCCGGATACAGATGACCGATCGTTATTTTCATATCCTTTGTATCCATTATCTTTCTCCCTCCATTTTTTTCAGAACGTTTCTTGTACTGAACAGTGCTGTATAGTTCACCAGTACATACAGATTACCGCAGCCATTTTCTACTCTTTCACGGATTGCTTTTTCTACATCTGCTTCCAGAATAGATGGAATATCCACGTATTTCATACGAAGTCTCATATCCTGGCACCGGATACCACTTACCGTAATTGAATTCACATTCGCACCCTTGAACCGGTCAAAATCTACATCCCACAGCCACGAAATATCAGTCCCGTCCTGTGCATTATCATTGATCACAATGATCACATCTTTCATTGTATCATCCTGCATAACAGCTGAAATATTCTGGTTGAATCCGGCTGGGTTCTTGGCAAGATTCAGCACAATCTTTGTACCTTCCACTACGAACTGTTCCATACGCCCATTCTCTGGATTAAAATCGGTAAGCATATCCTGGAAATGTTCCAGACCTAAGCCGCCGGTTCTTCCTGCAGCATAGGCCGCAAGAATATTATATACGTTATAGAATCCTTTATAATTCGCCTCCAGATGTCTTCCGTCTACCGTAAATGCCAGATGATCTCCTACTGATACGTCTGAAGCATCATACTGGATTGCCGGTCTCTTGAAATCACAGCCCGTACATGCATAATCACCAAGCTGACTGTAATGATAAAAATTATAATGAAGCGGCGCACCACATTTTTTGCAGAAACGTCCCTCTCTGATCTCGTGGGAATCTTTATCATCTATAACCTTTTCACTAATTCCATATGTCACATATGGATTACCGCTTTCCATTGCCAGATATGCCGACAAAGCATCATCTCCGTTGACAATTACTTTCATCTTTGGAGCACTCTGCATCACTTCTTTTAAAATGTTCATCGTAATATCGATCTCTCCGTAACGATCAAGCTGATCTCGGAACAGGTTCGTAAGCACCATATAATCCGGCTTAAAATGTGGAAATACACGTCTTGTAGATGCCTCGTCAATCTCAATGCACGCATAATCTGCATCCAGATTACCACTAAGTCCTGCGCCCAATACAAATGCTGCAACAACTCCGTTCAGCATGTTCGAACCCGTGTGGTTGCAGATTACTTTATATCCCTCTTTTTCGATTGCCGCACAGAGCATGTTATTTGTCGTCGTCTTTCCATTGGTTCCACACACGATAAAAATATCTTTTCTGACCTGTCCTGCCAGATCATGCAAGATACTCGGATCGATCTTTAATGCAATCTTTCCCGCCCAGGTAACTCCCTGGCGGTGAAAGATATGTACACTTGCTTTTTCACTTATCTTTGCTGCCCATACAGCCAGCATTCTGCGTACTCTCATAACTTTCTTATTCCCCGATCAGTTCTTTTATATTTTCCGGTTCCGGCATAGAACGGATTGCACCTTTCTTTAATGTTATCAATGCTGCTCCTGCATTGGCATATGTCAGGATCTGTTTCAGTTTCGTCTCATCCAGATCTTCCAGTCCATATGTCAGTACCCCATTGATCGCACATCCGCAGAAAGTATCCCCTGCTCCTGTCGTCTCAATTGCTTTTACCTTAAATCCCGGCTGCTCCACACGTAAGTCTTTGTAATAAGCTCTGCTTCCATTTTTTCCCATTGTGAGGAAGATAAGTGGAATATGATAGCGCTCCTGAAGATATTGAATTCCTTCATCATAGTCTTCTTTTCCGGATACGAACTGGATCTCATTATCCGAAATCTTCAAAACATCACAATTTTCAAATCCATATTCCATCTGTTCTTTTGCTTCATCCAGTGAATTCCACAGCGGCGGGCGTAAATTTGGATCAAATGTGATCAGACATCCCGCTTCTTTTGCAACTGCCAACGCTTTCTTTGTTGCACTTTTTACCGGCTCATCCGTCATTGATAATGTTCCGAAATGAAACACTTTTGACTGACGGATCAGATCATAATCCACTTCCTCTTCTTTCAGCATCATATCTGCTCCCGGTTTACGGTAGAAAGAGAACTCTCTGTCTCCATCCGGAAACGTATGTACAAAGGCAAGTGTTGTATGGATCTCTTTATCCATTACAAGACCTTTTGCTTCGATTCCAATTTCTGTGATTGTATCTTTCAGCAGCTTACCGAACTGATCGTCTCCGACCTTTCCGATAAATGCTGTCTTCCTTCCCAGTTTATTTAACATCGCAAGCACGTTACACGGTGCTCCGCCAGGGCATGCTTCAAATAACTGATTCTTCTGTTCACTTTCACCATTTACTGCAAAGTCAATCAACATTTCTCCCAGTGCTGTTACATCATATATTTTTTCCATATTCTAGCTCCTTATTCTGTCTCTGATATTTGACTCATATTTTATCATACAATTTTCTATTTTTAAAGCCGAAGCCTTCTAAAGTGCATATTTACCAATTCTCATAAAAATTTCGTTATTTTTTTGTCATTTTGCCTATTTACGAATCAGGAAAAGATTGATAAAATAATAACAAATAATACAGTTACCTGATGTATTATTTTACTATGTGAAACGACGATTTCGCAAAATGTTCGTGTTTGGATGGTAATATCCCTCCCCACGAACCCTCTCTTGATAGCGTTTTGTAAGAAAGTCACATGAAAAGTTTCCGCCAAAACTTTTCATGTGACTTTCTTCATTTATCTGTTCTTATCTTTAGCATTCTTCAGCGATCTTATAGATCAGCTTCTCTGTATCTTCCCATCCGATACATGGATCTGTGATAGATTTTCCATAGATCATATCTGCAGATATATCCTGTCTGCCTTCTTCCAGGTAGCTTTCTACCATAACTCCCTTGATCATCTTCTTAAGATCCGGATTGTATCTGCGCGAATGTAATACTTCACTTACGATACGGATCTGTTCTTTATATTTCTTATTCGAGTTCGAATGATTGGCATCAATCACTGCTGCAGGATTCTTCAGATCTTTTTTCTGATACAGCTCCCAGAGTCTTACACATTCTTCATAATGGTAGTTCGGCATACACTGTCCGTACTTATCCACTCCACCGCGGAGAATGGTGTGTGCCAGCGGGTTACCAGATGTTGTCACGTCCATCGTCCTGTAAATGAACCGGTGTCCCATCTGTGCTGCAATGATTGAATTAAGCATGACAGACAGATCTCCACTGGTCGGGTTCTTCATTCCGACCGGAATATCCATACCACTTGCCGTCAGTCTGTGCTGCTGGTTCTCTACCGATCTTGCTCCCACTGCCTCATAAGAAAGAATATCATCCAGATAGCTTCTGTTCTCCGGATACAACATCTCATCTGCTGCTGTCAGTCCGCTTTCTTTCATTGCACGGATATGCATCTTACGGATTGCCATAATTCCTGCATACAGATCCGGCGCCTTATCCGGATCCGGCTGGTGAAGCATTCCCTTATACCCTTCGCCGGTTGTTCTCGGCTTGTTCGTATAGATTCTCGGAATCAATACCAGACGATCTTTTACCTTTTCATTTACCTTTGCCAGACGGCTTACATACTCGCATACCGAATCTTCATTGTCTGCCGAACAAGGTCCGATGATTACTGCGAATTTGTCAGATTTTCCAGTAAAAATATCCCGGATCTCTGCGTCCCGTTCTTTCTTTAACTGGATCAGCTCCTCTGACAGAGGATATTCTTCTTTCAGTTCTGCCGGTGATGGCAGAACTTTATTTACTTTCATAGACATAATCTTTTACCTTATTTTATCCTAACAGATGCACTCCTCCAAGAAGTACATACGATATAAACCACATAATTACAGTTGCCATACAGATTCCAATGATAACAGCCGGAAACGCTTTCTTGAATTTCATTCCCAGAAGTGCTGCGATCAGAGATCCTGTCCATGCTCCCGTTCCCGGAAGTGGAATTCCTACAAATAATACCAGACCCCAGAATTCATACTTTTCAATCTGGTCCTTCTTACTCATTGCTTTGTTCTCCAGCTTATCCACCAGAGGTTTGAATGTCTTCGTTCCTTTCATCCAATTAAATACCGGAGTGATCAGAAGTAAAATAAATGGAACCGGAATAATATTTCCAATAATGCAAAGTGGAATCGCAGTCGACACTTTTACTCCAAGGATCGGTCCTGCAACAAGCAGTGCTCCTCGAAGTTCCAGGATTGGGATCATAGAAATCAGAAATACGATTACTTCTTTACTAACGCTTCCACTTAACGCATTGATAATCCCATGTATTAACGTATTGGTCATAAGAAACTCCTCTTATTTATTCATATATTTTTTAAGAAATGTAAACATCGCTTCCATCTCGTCTCTGGTTCCGACAGTAATACGCATATACTGTTCGATTCTTTCACTGCCCCAGAAACGCACATAGATATCATTCTTTTTCAGTGCTTCAAATAATTCTTTTGCATCATAATCCGGATGCATGGCAAAGATGAAGTTGGATCTGGAGTCCAGACAATGGAATCCAAGATTCTTAAGCTCCTCTTTTGCCCATTCCCGTGTCTCGATAATCTTATTCACACATTCTTCAAAGTATGCTTTATCTTTCACTGCTTCCACACCGCATACCAGGGATGTCTGGTTCATGGTATATGAATTGAATGAATATTTTGCATCATTTAAGTATTTGATCAGCGCCGGATTACTGATTGCGTAGCCAATACGCATTCCGGCCATCGATCTGGCTTTTGAAAATGTCTGCACGATGATCAGATTATCATATTTATCGATCAGCTCCATTGCCGAACGTCCCGCAAAATCCACATACGCTTCATCCACGATCACAATTACATCCTGGTTGTGTGCAATGATATCTTCGACATCGGCCAGATCTTCATAAAGTCCGGTTGGTGCATTTGGATTCGGGAAGATAACTCCACCGTTCTCTTTATAGTAATCCTCTTTGACAATTTTAAAGTTCTCGTCAAGCTTCTGACACTCGTATGGAATGCGGTACAGGTCTGCCCATACTTTGTAGAATGAATATGTGATATCCGGGAAAAAGACCGGCTTCTCTGAATTAAAAAATGTCAGAAAACACATGGATAATACATCGTCCGATCCTACTCCTACGAACACCTGGTCCGGATTCACATGATAAAAATCAGCCAGTGCATTCACAAGTGGTGCCGCTGTCGGATCCGGATACAGACGCAGACGGTCTGTATTCATCTCTTCTAATGCTTTTGTCACGCCCGGTGCAGGTGGATATGGGTTCTCATTCGTATTCAACTTGATTACTTTTCGCTGTGGCTGTTCACCGGGTACATATGGTTCTACTTTTCGGATGTTTTTTTCAAATGCTTTCATGCTGCTCTCCTAGAAATATTCTTTTGCCAGTTCTTTGAATTTTGGAAGGGAATTCACAATCGTCTCATGAGATACACAGTACGCAAGTCTTACATATCCAGGGCATGCGAACGAACTTCCCGGTACGATCAGAATATTATATTTCTTGGCAGCCTCACAGAATTCCTTTTCATCCGGAACCGGTGATTTCACAAACAGGTAGAATGCTCCCTGTGGTTTGATACATTCAAATCCACATTCTTTCAATCCATTGTAGAGATCTTCTCTGTTGCGGTCATAGAAGGAAAGATCTGTCTTTTCATCCAGGCATTTTTCTACTACTTTCTGCTGCAATGTCGGAGCATTGACGAATCCAAGAATACGTGTTGCAACATTTGCTGCGGAAAGCACTTCTTCACTGTCTTTCAACTCATCCGGAATTACCAGATAACCGATACGCTCACCAGGAAGTGATAATGATTTGCTGTAGGAATATCCTACTACGGTATTATCGTAATATTTTGTAAGATAAGGAACTTCCACTCCGTCATAAGCCAGTTCACGATATGGCTCGTCAGAGATCAGTACTATATCCGTTCCGAATTCTTTCTGCTTTGCTTCCATGATAGCGGCAAGTTTCTTGATCGTCTCTTCGGAATATACCACACCGGTCGGATTATTTGGATTGTTGATGATAACCGCTTTTGTCTTTGGTGTGATCTTCTGTTCGAATTCGTCTAATTTTGGCTGGAAATCTACAGTATTTGGTGAGATTTCTACCAGAACGCCGTCATAGTTATTCGTATAAGAACGGTATTCTCCAAAATATGGTGCAAATGCGATTACTTCATCTCCAGGATTGATCAGTGCTTTCAGGATAACATTTAATCCGCCAGCAGCACCGACTGTCATGACGATGTTCTTTCCTTCAAAATGCGTATCAAAACGTTTATTTAAAGATTTTGCCACTGCCTCTCTTACATCTGCATATCCACAGTTACTGTTCGTATATCCGTGAAGTGCTACAGGATCTGTATCATTTACGATCTCGATAATTGCATTCTTTACAGCTTCCGGTGCCGGTACGTTTGGATTACCAAGGCTGAAATCAAATACATTTTCAGCTCCGTAAATTCCTGCCAGACGGTTACCTTCCTCAAACATTGCACGGATAGCCGAACTGTTGGCTACCATATTTTTCATCTTATCCGCTATCATTTTATTGCTCCTTTCTCACTACACTTCTTTTTCAGTCACATCGCCCTTTTCTACCATAAAAACAGGACGGTATGAAAGTTTTGCTTTTCTAAGTCCTTCTGCTCCGGTATCATCTTCCCTGTTCACATATTTGTAATTCATGCATTCATGTTCCACAAACTGCTGGTTGATCATCGTATACGCACCCTGCACATCTGCATATGCCTTTTCGATATGCACTACATACGTATCCTCACAGATAGGTTCTCCGATGGTAAATGCCACGACCTCGCCGTCAATACGTAAGACTCCTCCTGTCAGATGAAGTTCTTCAAACAGCCGTAAAGAGTTCAGTGCTACACACATCTCTCCTCTTTTTTCATCGTCGTCTTCGCATTCATTTTCTTCACGCCATTTTAATGCCATCTGGAAACAATCTTCCAGATTCTCTTTTGTCATACTTTCATAAGACCAGCGGCCATCATATAAACTTTTGAACTTATTAATATGATTACGCTTTCCGTGAAGCTTCTTTCCTGAAAGCGTTGCTAATTTTTCAGATTCATACACATAATCTGCCGAATCTCTGTCGTATTCAATCTGGAATCTGCCCGGATACCACTCTTCAAGCTGGGCAAAATATTCAGGCGTCACATTATACATCAAAAATGGTCTGCCTTTTTCTTTTGAATATTCCATCATCTCTTCCAGAGCATTCTTCACATCCTCCGCAGCTCCTGCCGGATATGCGAACGCTACATGGTTCTCATCTTCACTTTTAAACACCAGTGCATTCTTCACTACTGCCCATTTTACCGGATACTGTCTGGACCAGAGATATACATTGGCAAATGTTCTCTCACAGCTCCTGCTGGTATGATGTTCAAAATAATGAGCGATTATTTCCTGATCTTCTAATTCTGCACGTTTAAACTGTATTTCTTCCATATTCAAGTCTACCTTCTTTAGATTTACAGATCTTTACATTTCCTCATTCATATTTGCAAGCTTTGCGGCCTGGTCAGCTGCGATACATGCATCAATAATCTCCTGAATGTCACCATTCATGATCTTATCCAGCTTGTATAATGTAAGCCCGATACGGTGATCTGTTACACGTCCCTGCGGGAAGTTATAAGTACGGATCTTCTCAGATCTGTCTCCGGTACCGATCTGGCTCTTTCTGGCCTCTGCTTCCGCATCGTGACGTTTCTGGCATTCCAGATCATATAATTTCGCACGTAAAAGTGCAAATGCTTTTTCTTTATTCTGCAGCTGTGATTTCTCTGTCTGACTGTAAATAACAATTCCTGTCGGATAGTGAGTCAGTCGTACAGCTGAGTCAGTTGTGTTGACACACTGTCCACCATTTCCCGATGCACGCATAACGTCAATACGGATATCTTTCTCATCAATATGAATATCTACATCTTCTGCTTCCGGCATAACTGCTACTGTGATCGTAGAAGTATGGATACGTCCGCCAGATTCTGTCTCCGGTACACGCTGTACACGGTGTACACCGGATTCATATTTCATCTTGGAATATGCTCCCTTACCATTGATCATAAATGTTACATTTTTCATACCACCAATGCCGATCTCTTCACACTCTACCAGTTCGACCTTCCATCTCTGGCTTTCTGCATAATGCATATACATACGGTAAATCTCAGCTGCAAAAAGTGCCGCCTCATCCCCGCCTGCACCTGCACGGATCTCGACGATAACATTCTTCTCATCGTTAGGGTCTTTTGGCAGAAGAAGGATTTTTAATTTCTGTTCCAGTTCTTCTACACGTTTTTTATTCTCATTTAATTCTTCTTTTGCAAGTTCACGCATCTCTTCATCGGACTCTTCCTCTAACATCTCAAGGCTGTCCTCGATTGCCTGTTTGCAGTCTTTATATTCATTATACGCCTCTACAATCGGAGTCAGATCATTCTGCTCTTTCATAAGTTTGCGGAAGCGGTTCTGGTCGTTTGCCACATCCGGTTCCTGAAGTTCGTTCAAAATCTCATCCAGACGGATGCGCAGATCTTCTAATTTATCAAACATGGTATTTCCTCCTTAACATTACTCTTTATTGTACCTTCCCATAACAACGCGGTCAAGTCCCGCCAAATCCTTTTTTATCCGGATATCTTCGTATCCCTGTTCTTTTAGAAGTCCTGATACGGATTCTCCCTGATCATATCCGATTTCAAGAAGAAGATATCCTCCTTTTTGCATATACTTTACACTTTCTTTTGCGATCAGCCGGTAGAAATATAACCCGTCTTCTTTCCCGTCCAGTGCGATCCATGGATCATAAAGCTTTACTTCTTCTTCCAGACGTCCGATCTCTTCCGTTCTGATATACGGAGGATTGGAGACGATCATATCATATTTCCCCGTGACATATTCAAAGAGATCTCCCTGAATAAACTCTGCTTTCGTTCCAAGGCGGCGGTCATTTTCCTTTGCCACCTTCAGTGCTTCCTCTGAGATATCACATCCGGTTCCTTCCAGTGGAATATTCTTCTTTTCAGCGAATTTTAAAATGCTTTCCAGAATACATCCTGATCCTGTACACATATCAAGAACCTTCATCTTAGGTCTGATCTGTTTTAACGCTTCTTCCACCAGCGTCTCTGTATCCTGTCTCGGGATCAGCACATGTTCATTCACCTTAAAGACCAGGCCCATAAATTCCTGTTCACCGGTAATATGCTGAAGTGGAATACGCTTTGCTCTTATCTCAATGTCTTTCTGATACTGCTTCGCCTTTTCTTCTTCCACAATTCTGTCCGGATCAGCCAGAAATACCGCTCTGCTAACTCCGGTCTCATATTCCAGCAGATACCAGGCATCTATCTTTGCTTCCTGGATTCCCGCTTTTGTAAGTCTTTCAATCCCATTCTGATACAGATTATGAAGTGTGAAAATTGTCCCGCTCATAAGCCCTCCAGTCAAATACTGCCTCTACTGCCTGTATTGCAACTTCGATCATTCCGTCATCCGGTTCTCTGGTTGTCATCTTCTGGATTGCCATTCCCGGCTTACTCAGAAGATTAATAACCGGATTTTCACTGTTTCCGGCCAGTTTTAAAACTTCATAAGAGATTCCTGCGATCACCGGGAGCAGTGCAATACGGACTACCACTCTCATAATTGGTGACTCTACCTGGATCAGCAGTAATAAAATGATACTGATTGCCAGCACAAAGAATAAGAAACTGGTTCCACACCGTTTGTGCTGTCTGGAACTCTTTCTTACATTCTCCACGGTAAGCGGAAGTCCATGTTCTATACAATTGATACATTTGTGTTCTGCACCATGATACATGAATGTTCTCTGGATATCTTCCATTCTCGAGATCAACAGAATATATATAATGAAGATCCCGATTCTTACAATTCCCTCAATCACTGTCCGAAGATGATAGGACGGGATAACTGGTTTCAGAAGTGATGACAGGAAATATGGCAGAACCATGAAGATTGCTACTGCCAGCACAACTGAAAACACAACCGTTCCGGCCATCATCGCACTCTCCTGTTTTTCTTTTTTCTCCTGTTCTTTTTCTGAAAGTTCTCTTTCTTCTTCCTCTTCTTCATAAAAACTTGCCGAAAATGTCAATGTCTTAATTCCAAGCACCAGGGAATCAATAAAATTAAACACTCCACGAATAAAAGGAATCGTCGTCAGTTTTTTACATTTCCCGGTAACACTGTGAAATTCTTCTTTCTGCACGAAGATTTCTCCATCCGGCTTTCTGACTGCAACAGCATAGCGGTCGTCATTCTTCATCATAATTCCTTCCAAAACCGCCTGCCCGCCAATATTTGATGATTTCATATACGCTCCTTCATATACTTCCCGGTTATAAGAAAAAAGGGTTGAGATTCAAAAACCTCAACCCAATACTTGTAATCTTATTTGTCCATTCCGTATTTCTTATTGAACTTATCAACACGGCCACGAGCCTGAGTTGCTTTCTGCTGTCCTGTGTAGAATGGATGACATTTAGAACAGATTTCTACGTGGATTTCTTCATTTGTAGATCCTGTTACGAATGTATTACCACAGTTACAAGTTACAGTTGCCTGATAATAATTTGGATGTATTCCTTCTTTCATGATTTTCACCTCTTCTTTATTTTTTGAGACGCACATAAATGTGCCGTAAATTTCTTTTCATTTACACAGCTCGTTTATTGTATCACAAGAATCAATTTTTGTCTAGATAAATTTTGTCTTTTTTACCATTTGTATCAATTCTTCATTATTCTGTGTTCTTGAAAACATGTTGAGAATGTTATCAACCGCCTCTTCCGGACGAAGTCCGTTCAGCCCTCTTCTCATGCTTTCCACTGCTTCCTGTTCTTCTTTTGACAGCAGCAGGTCCTCTCTTCTCGTTCCTGATTTCAGGATATCGATTGCCGGGAACATTCTCTTCTCGGAAAGCTTGCGGTCCAGAACCAGTTCCATGTTACCGGTTCCTTTAAACTCTTCATATACAACGTCATCCATCTTGCTCCCTGTATCTACCAGTGCCGTTGCAAGAATTGTCAGACTGCCGCCCTCTCTCATATTTCTAGCCGCACCAAAGAAACGCTTCGGCATGTGCAATGCAGCCGGATCAAGACCACCGGATAAGGTTCTTCCTGACGGCGGTACAGTCAGGTTATACGCTCTTGCAAGTCTTGTAATACTGTCGATCAGGATCATAACATCTTTTTTATGCTCTACCAGACGCTTTGCGCGTTCAATGACCATCTCAGATACACGTTTATGATGTTCCGGGAGTTCATCAAATGTAGAATAGATAACTTCTACGTTCGGTCCTTCTATCGATTCACGGATATCCGTTACTTCCTCCGGACGTTCATCAATCAGAAGAATCAGAAGATGCACTTCCGGATTATTCTTCTGTACAGACAATGCTACCTGTTTTAATAAGGTTGTCTTTCCTGCTTTCGGAGGTGATACGATCATACCTCTCTGTCCTTTTCCGATTGGTGACATCAGATCCATGATACGCATAGCTGTGCTTGTCTTACCACTTTCCAGACTCAGTCTTTCATTCGGAAAGATTGGTGTCATATCTTCGAAGTTCTTTCTATGCATTACCTTCATCGGATCCATGTCATTGACTTTTGAAAGATATAAGAGTGCACTGAACTTTTCCTGCTGTGTCTTGATTCTGGTATTTCCTTCCAGAATATCCCCTGTCTTCAGATTAAATCTACGGATCTGGGACGGTGATACATACACGTCATTTTCCCCTGGCAGATAATTAGCACTACGGATGAATCCATAGCCATCCTGCATAACTTCCAGAATACCACGCACCGTAATTCCACTGTCCAGCTTGTCTATATCATGGACTTCTTTATCTCCGGTATTCGCAGATAATTCCTTTACCGTCTCTTTTGCTGATTTCTTCTCTTTTTCGTCTTCTTCCAGCATGCGCTCGATCAATTCAGCTTTTTTCATGGTAGAAATTCCCTTTAATCCTCTTGCCTTTGCGAGCTCTTTCAATGTTGCCAACGGAAGAGATTCATATTTTTCTCTCATCATATATTAATCCTTTCACCTCTAACTGCTTTTATTTTTATATAGTTTCTTCTAATAAATATTTTGATTATTTAGCATCACTTATTTACAGGTTCTCTGGAAAATCACGTCAGAAATGACGATATTATTTGAAACATGGAATTATTATACTATATCTTTTCCCATTTTTAAAGGATTTTTTCACAAGCATCCACATCTTTTCCATATGTTACCCTTAACATTACTATATATTGAAGACCTCTTTTCCTTTCGCGCTTCCGGCATATATTGACTTGAACTTCCATGAATGATATGATTAAACAAACTTATGAAAAGGTGGTATCCATAAAATGACGAATAGCGAAAAAGCTTTGAAAATGCACGAAGAATGGCACGGAAAGATTGAAACCTGTGCAAAATCCCACGTTAATTCACGTGAAGATCTGGCAATTGCCTATACCCCTGGTGTTGCAGAACCTTGTAAGGTGATCGCAAAAGATCCGGAGGCTGCCTATACTTATACAATAAAATCTAACACTGTAGCTGTTGTCTCTGACGGAAGTGCCGTACTCGGACTTGGTAATATCGGTGCGCTTGCAGCAATGCCTGTTATGGAAGGAAAAGCAGTCCTGTTCAAAGAATTCGGTGGTGTCAATGCCGTACCAATCTGTCTCGATACTCAGGATACAGAAGAAATCATCAAAACAGTCGTAAATATCGCCCCTGCTTTTGGCGGAATCAACCTGGAGGACATCAGCGCTCCAAGATGTTTTGAAATAGAAGAAAGATTAAAAGAGCTTCTGGACATTCCTGTATTCCATGATGACCAGCACGGAACAGCCATTGTTGTTCTTGCAGGAATCATTAATGCCATGAAAGTAACAGGTAAAGACAAGGAGTCGGCAAAAGTGGTTGTAAATGGTGCCGGTTCTGCCGGAGTTGCCATCACAAAGCTTCTGCTTACTTATGGATTCAAAGATGTTATCATGTGCGACATAAGCGGTATTCTTGGAAAAGATTCCAAAGACCTGAACTGGATGCAGCAGAAAATGGTCGAAGTAACTAACCCTGATCATAAAACCGGTAAACTTGCTGATGCACTTAAAGGAGCTGACATCTTTGTTGGTGTATCTGCTCCAAATATCGTTACGCAGGAAATGGTTGCCTCTATGAATAAAGATGCCATCCTTTTTGCCATGGCTAATCCTGTACCAGAGATCATGCCGGATCTTGCAAAAGCAGCCGGTGCCAAAGTAGTCGGAACCGGACGTTCCGATTTTCCTAACCAGGTTAATAACGTAGTAGCTTTCCCTGGTATCTTCAAAGGTGCTCTTGAGGGACGTGCCACTGCTATCACTGAAGAAATGAAACTTGCCACTGCAAAAGCAATCGCCGGTCTTGTTCCTGACGAAGAATTAAACGAAAATAATATTCTTCCCGAAGCATTTGACCCACGTGTCGCAGATGTTGTAAGCCGTGCTGTAAAGGAACTGATCTAATATGACCGTACGTTGGGGAGAAAAAAGATATTATTCCCTCGATTATTATCTCAAAAAAACTTATGGCGAAAAGCTCTATAAGATTTCTCTTGATGGCGGCATGACATGCCCGAACAGGGACGGTACACTTGGAACCCGTGGCTGTATTTTCTGCAGCCGCGGTGGGTCCGGTGATTTTGCCGAAAGCCGTACACTATCCATTACCGAGCAGATTGAAGCCGGAAAGAAACAATCTGCCCGGAAATATACCGGTTCTTCCTACATTGCTTATTTTCAGGCATACACCAATACTTATGCTTCTTTGGATTATCTGGAACGTTTATATACTGAAGCTATCCTTCACCCGGACATCCGGATTCTTTCCATAGCCACAAGACCTGATTGTCTAAATGAAGATGTCCTTGATCTTCTGGAAAGATTAAACCGTATCAAACCCGTCTGGATCGAACTTGGACTTCAGACAATTCATCCCGAAAGTGCCCGGTATATCCGCCGTGGATACGATCTTCCGGTATTCGAAACAGCAGTTCTGGAACTTCGGAAAAGAAATATTGACATTATCGTCCATACAATCTTATATCTTCCGGGTGAAACAGAAGAAAATATGCTCCAGACTATTCAATATCTCAACGGGCAGGACATTCAAGGTATCAAATTACAGCTTTTACACATCTTAAAAAATACAGATCTTGCTGACATCTATCGGGCTGCTCCATTTAAAGTTCCTGAAGCCGAAGAATATTACAGGCTCCTTGGTAAATGTATCAGCCATTTAAGACCGGATATTGTAGTCCACAGGCTGACTGGTGACGGTCCTAAGGATCTCCTGATCGCACCTCTATGGACCTGCAACAAACGGCAGGTATTAAATCAACTACAGGCTTACTTTAAAACCTATGACATCTGGCAGGGAAAGGAGTATTAACCATGGCCAAATCTTTTACGTTATATAAACTGATTATTTTATATATGCTGAATCAGGTGGATTTTCCTCTTACCAATTCCCAGATATCAGAGTTTATTCTGGACGAAGGGTACACAACCTATTTTAAATTGCAGCAGGCTTTGTCCGAACTTCTGGAATCCGGATTTATCCGCGAGGAATCTACTCATCATCGTACGTTTTACCATCTTACTGAAGATGGTGCCGAGACAATTCATTATTTTTCTAACGATATCTCTCCTGCTATCCAGCACGATATTGATGATTTCTTAAAAGAAAAGCATTATGAATTGAAGAATGAGATGTCAGTAAAAGCTGACTATTTTGAAAATTCCAATATGGAATATTCTGTACGCTGTCAGGTAATCGAACAAGGGCTTCCTTTGATTGACCTGACTGTAACCGCACCAACCGAAGACGAAGCCGCAACAATTGCCAATAACTGGCAGAAGCGAAATCAGGAGATTTACGCCTGGGTAATGGCGAAGCTTCTCTAAATTTGCTTGGTATTTAATTTATTAACTTTGGGTCGGCCTCTCGGTCCTTGAAGAAAACAG
>ERZ808240.596-NODE-596-length-46469-cov-5.698862_pt1 | contig 46469 bp, 41 predicted proteins | sample MGYA00521084_ERZ808240 | MGnify/ENA primary metagenome ERZ808240 (study PRJEB31516, sample SAMN03275571) | gut metagenome | biome: mammalia-associated habitat; material: feces | host: Papio cynocephalus | place: Kenya | collected 2012-08-06 ...
TTATCGCTCGAAATCGACAGATGTTCCTGCGGAAGATGCGCGGTTTCGCGCTCATTTCCGTTTTTGTCGATAATGCTTTCGACCTTAAAACTCTCGCCGAGCGAGTACGGGGAGAGGATTTCGAGCGTGTCGCCTAATGAAAATCTGTTCCTCATTTCGACTGTATAACGCCCGTTTCCGTCATCCGAGAGCACGATTGCCGTAAATCTGCATGTCTGACGGTACAGTCCATCGTTCGAATGATTGTGAATCAGATCTCCGAAGTAGAATCCCGACGAATACGGTCTGTGAGACGCGCACTCGAGTTCCGCATTTAAAATATCAAGGTCTGCTGTTGAATCCATTCTGTGACGGTAGGCGTTGGTTACCGTCGCCACATAATACGGGGATTTCATTCTGCCCTCAATTTTAAACGATGTTACGCCCGCTTCGGCAATTTTGTCGAGGAACTCGATGCATTTTAAGTCGTGCGAACTGAGAATTGCGGACGAGCCGTTTTCCTCTATGACTTCAAAATGCTGTTCGGGGCGTTTTTCCTCCGTCAGATAATACATCCATCTGCACGGCTGGGTACATTCACCGCGGTTTCCGCTCTTGCCGGAGAGGTACGAACTTATAAGGCATCTGCCCGAGTATGACATGCACATCGCGCCGTGGACGAATGTTTCTATTTCGAGGTCGGACGGCGTTTTTGCCCTAAGCTCGGCTATCTCGTCAAGCGACATTTCCCTGCCGAGAACTACGCGCTTTGCGCCCATGTTATAGTATGTAAGAGCCGTCATGTAGTTTTGAATATTCGCCTGAGTGCTGATGTGAATTTCGAGATCGGGCGCGCCTTCCTTCAGTGCGCATATCGCGCCGAGGTCGGAGACTATGACCGCGTCGACGTTCATATCATAAAGCTGTTTTGCGTAATTTTTAAGAGGCTCTATTTCATTATTTTTTGCAAAGCTGTTTACCGTGACGTACAGTTTTTTATTTAAGGAATGTACCTTTTTTACCGCGCTTTCGAGTTTATCGGATGAAAAGGACGCGCTGTCGCTTCTCAGCTGCATAAACGGTCCTCCGACGTAGACTGCGTCGGCTCCGAAATGAAGCGCGGTGTTTAAACATTCCTCACTGCCGGCGGGACAGAGCAGCTCACAATTTTTAAAGTCAAACATGTTTTATTCCTCGCAGAAGCAAAGACTGTCGAATCCGTTTTACGACCCGGCAGTCTTTTACATTAACTGTTTATATTTTAAATAAATGCATATATAGCCACTGCGCATACGCTTAACGCGAGCAGAACCGCCAAAACGACAGCAATTATTCTTGTAACTTTTTTACTCATAATTATTATTCCTCTATTCCCATGAGTTTCTTAACGTCCGAAATAATCGAATCGGTAATTTTCTGCGCATCTTCGCGTGTGCCGGCGTGCGCGGTGACATAAACCTTAATCTTGGGCTCCGTTCCCGAGGGTCTGATTATAACCTTATTGTCATTCGGGAGCGAGTACGAGAGAACGTTCGAAACAGGGAGCGTAATGGGCTCGGTTCTGCCGTCTGCGGTATATGTCGTTACGCTTCTTTCGTAGTCTGCAATCTTTTCCACTGTCATTCCGGCAATTTTTTCGGGAGCGTTTTCTCTCATGCTCTCCATCATGCCGGACATCTTTTTCATGCCGTCGGCGCCCTCAAATCCAAAGTTAAAGAGCGAATTTAAATACATTCCGTATTTATCATAAATATCGTTCATTACGTCGATAAGCGTTTTGCCCTGCAATTTATAGTAAGCTGCCATTTCGATTATCATCATCGAACCGTTTACGGCGTCCTTGTCGCGTACGTGCGTGCCCGTGAGATATCCGTAGCTTTCCTCAAATCCGATTACGTATCTGTTCTCTTCACCCTTTGCTTTGAGCTTTTCGATTAGCTCGCCGATATATTTAAATCCGGTAAGTAAATCGAACATTTCGCAGTTGTAATCGTTTGCGATAGCGCGGACAAGCTCGGTCGTTACTATCGTTTTAACAACTACGGGTTTTTCGGGCAGTCTGCCCTGTTCCTTAAGACGGGAGAGAATGTACTGCGTGAGCATACATCCGACTTCGTTTCCGCTCATCAGTTTATATTCGCCGTGATCCAGAACCGCGATTCCGACTCTGTCGCAGTCGGGGTCTGTTGCCAGTAGAATGTCGGCAGGGAAGTCCTTAGTCATTTTCATTCCCTCTTCAAATACCTGCTTTATTTCGGGGTTTGGGAACGGGCATGTCGGGAACGTGCCGTCGGGCTGTTCCTGCGAGAGAACTATTCTCAGATTCTCGACGCCGATTTTCTTGAGAATATGTCGTACAGGCTTGTTTCCGGTTCCGTTGAGAGGGGAGTATATAACTTTGATTCCCGACTTTTCGCATACGTCCTTTTCAAGACGGCACTTAAGTTCTTCTTCGTAAAACTCCTCTTTTACCCAGTCCTCGATAAAATCGATTTTATCCTCAGCCAAAGCCTCGTCGAAATCCATGATTTTAATTCCGGAAAAAACATCGACTTTGTTTATATAAGAAAGTGTTTTTTTTGCAGCCTCGTCTGTCATCTGATAACCTTCTGGGCCGTAGCATTTGTAGCCGTTGTATTTCGAGGGGTTGTGCGAGGCTGTAATTACAATACCCGACGAGCAGTGAAGTCTGATAACCGCAAACGACAGCATGGGGGTGGGCATAAGTTCATCGTAAAAATAAACTTTAATCGAGTTCGCGGCAAGCACGCCAGCCGCTGTTTTTGCAAATAAATCGGATTTTATTCTCGAGTCGTGAGCAATCGCAACGCTCGGAGAATCAAAATGCGCGTTGAGGTAATCGGCGAGTCCCTGCGTCGCCTGCGCTACGGTGTAGACGTTCATTCTGTTGGTTCCCGCGCCGATAACTCCGCGCAGTCCGCCTGTACCGAATTCTAGCGCCTTATAGAATCTGTCGAGAATTTCATTTTCATTTCCCTTTATCGATTCGAGTTCTTCTTTTAAATCGGGGTCTCTGTCGGCCTTCTCGAGCCAGAGATCATATAATTTATCATATTCGGACATAGTAACACCTTGCTTCTTAAATTTATACATACAGTTATATTATATACGATAATTTTGCGGATGTAAATATTTTTATTACAAAATAAACGGTTGACAAATAACTAAAAAAAATATACAATATTGTAAAACAAATGTTCGGAGGCTCTGTTATGTTTTCATGTGTAAACAGCGTCGGTATTTTCGGTATGCACACGTTTCCCGTTAATATCGAGGCCGATATTTCTCAGGGCAAATACCGTTTTGATATCGTAGGACTTCCCGATACCGCCGTCAGCGAGTCTAAGGAGCGAGTGCGCTCCGCCATGCGCAACAGCGGGTACACGTTTCCGTATATTCATATAACAATGAATCTTGCGCCCGCCGACGTTAAAAAAGAAGGACCTATCTACGACCTTCCGATTCTGATTGCATTGATGAAGGCAACCGGTCAGCTCGAAGGCGATTTTTCCGACTGCGCTTTTGCCGGCGAACTTTCTCTCGGCGGAGAGGTCAGAAAAATTAACGGCGTTCTTCCGCTTACGATTGAGGCGAGAAAAAACGGTATAAAGCGTTTCTTTGTTCCCGAACAGAATGCGTCCGAGGGGAGCGTCGTGGAGGGCATCGACGTTTACCCCGTTTCAAATGTAAAACAGCTTATAGATTATTTTAAAAACAGGTGTGTAATAGAAAAGGCAGAGTTTTCGGATTCCGATATCTCAGATAAATACATGTCGGTTCCCGACTTTGCGGACGTTAAGGGACAGATGCAGGCAAAACGCGCGCTCGAGGTTGCCGCCGCGGGCGGTCATAATGTGATGATGGTCGGACCTCCCGGTTCGGGAAAAAGCATGCTGGCTAAGAGAATTCCCGGAATTCTTCCCGACATGACGTTTGACGAGTCTCTTGAAACGGCAAAGGTTTTTTCGATAGCGGGGCTTTTAAACGATAAACTCCCGATAATAAAAACGCGTCCGTTCCGTGCTCCGCATCATTCGATATCTGCCGCGGGTCTTGCGGGAGGCGGTACGGTTCCGAAACCCGGCGAACTGTCGCTTGCTCATAACGGCGTTTTGTTTCTCGACGAACTGCCTGAGTTTTCGCGTGCGTCCATGGAGGTTATGAGGCAGCCGATTGAGGACGGAGTTATCACGATATCGAGGGTCGCCGGTGCCGTGACATACCCGTGTTCCGTTATGCTGGTGTGCGCGATGAACCCGTGTCCGTGCGGATTCTTCGGTCATCCGACGAAAAAATGCACATGCGCACCGGGCGCCGTAACTCGTTATATATCAAAGGTTTCCGGACCTATGCTCGACAGAATCGACATACATATAGAGGTTCCGCCCGTCAATTTCGACGAGCTGTCCGATTCTCACCGGGGCGAAAGTTCCGCCGAAATTAAAAAGAGAGTGAACAGAGCCCGCGATATTCAGAGAGAACGTTTTAAAGGGACGGGGATTGCATCAAATGCGAAAATGACCGCGGAGGCGGTAAGAAAATACTGTGTTATGACAGACGTAGCTTCCGCTATGCTCAAAAACGCGTTTGACCGTCTCGGACTTTCGGCAAGGGGCTACGACAAGGTTTTAAAGGTCGCAAGAACCGTTGCCGACCTTGACGAAAGCGACGTTATCGACATAAAACATATTTCGGAAGCAATACAGTACAGAAGCCTTGACAGAAAGTTCTGGGGCAATTAATTAACATAAACGTTTCAATATTTCATATATAAAAACGAGCTGAGAGATAAATATATCGAGTGCTCACCCCTTGACTTTACGAGCGAGGAGAGGGAATGCAGCGGTGAAATTGATTTAAGTCTTTTTGTTGCGGCAAACACTTCGGTATTTATTGTTATTACGGCTAAATAAAAAAGCCGGCAGAAAATGCTCCGAAGTTCTTTTAATAGTCTTGTCTTTTTTTATTATTAATTACCGAATGATATTGACCGGCTGAAAGAAAAACAGTATAATGTGCAGTGAAATACAGTCTGCGGTTTTGAATTCAGACCGCAAAGAAAGGATACCAAAATGAAAAAGGCAAAAAAGATTTTGGCCGTTATTCTGACCCTGCTTATGTTCGCGCCCGTTTTCGGCGTGACTTCTTCAGCCATGGATAAGAGCGAGCTTCAGTTTAACGAGGACGGAAAATTTACGATTCTCAACGTCAGCGACATTCAGTCGGGATATCCGAATCATCCGCCCGTATTGAAGCTGTTAAGAGATACGATAAGAGCGGTAAAGCCCGACCTTGTAGTTATGACGGGCGATAATATAGCGGGCTACGCGTGTCATACCAAGGTTCTTTCCAAGGCTTGCCTTGACGAGATAATGAATGTGTTTGAGCGTGAAAAGGTACCTGTTGCTATCGTTTTCGGAAATCATGACGATGAGGAAACTACCGCAACAAAAGAGGATCAGATGCGCTGGTACGAGCGTTTCGACTGTTTCGTAGGCGAAGCGGGCCCCGACGATATTACCGGCGTAGGAACATACAATCTCCCGATTCTCTCCTCCGACGGTTCGCATTATGCTTTTAATATCTGGATGACCGACTCGGGCACGTATAACGATGAAAATGACCTCGGCGGTTACGGCTGCCCGCATAAAGATCAGATAGAGTGGTACAAGAAAACCGCGCTCGAGCTCAAAGAGCAGAACGGCGGAAAGGTTGTTCCCGCTATTAACTTCCAGCATATTATTCCCGTTGAGATAAGAGAGCTTCTCTCATATCCCGCCGGCAGACCTCCCATCTTCAAAGACGGCGTAGATTATGAGGGCGAGATCAACGAAAGCGTATGCCCCGCCGCTTATACAAACGGTCAGTTTGACGCGTTTCTTGAAATCGGCGACGTTATCGCGACCGTTTCGGGACATGACCATACCAATACTTTTAAGGTAGATTACAAAGGTATCGATATTGTCAACACCCCGAGCATTAATTATATCACGAACAATTCCGACCATCACGGCGACCATAACGGATGCAGAGTATTCGTCCTCGATGAAAACGACCCGACGAATTACGAGACGAGCATCGTAACGTATTTCGACGTTTACGGCGACGGCGAAAAGGCTGAAAATTACTTTCAGATGACCGCCTGCCATTCGAGCTCGAAAGATAAGTTTATTGCGTTCTTTAAGTATATTTTCTCTGCGATTGCCGAACTGTTCGGCGCGGCAAAATAATATAATTTAATAAAATTACTTACGGCTCCGCTGGTTTTTTGCGGAGCCGTTATTTATTGTATCTCATTTGATTTTACCGAAAATGTGTTTATGTGCTTAATTATTCGTCCCGATTTTGTGTGAAAAGTTGAAATATTCATTCAGATTTTGTGCAGAGGGGGTTGATTTTTTCAATGGAAAATGTGTATAATAACTTTGTACCCCGAATCGGAGGCGTATAGAATGTATTTGAAAAGAAAAATTGACTTGTTTTTATGTGAATGGAAATTGGATTCAGACAGGAAACCTCTTATAATAAAGGGAAGCCGGCAGGTCGGAAAAACTGAATCCGTTTTACATTTTGCGTCTGAAAACTACGAGAGCGTTATAGAAATTAATTTTGTCAGAGATGAAAAATACAAATCGATTATTTCGGACGGATACGAAGCTTCGGATATTATAAAAAATATTTCGCTGATTGACCCGTCAAAAAAATTTATTCCGAATAAAACGCTTATATTTTTCGATGAAATAACGGAGTTTCCTGAAATTACGACGGCTCTTAAATTCTTTTGCATTGACGGCAGGTTTGACGTTATATGCAGCGGTTACATGCTCGGCGTCAATTACCGCAGAATAGAAAGCAACAGCGTCGGGTATAAAAAAGACTATGAAATGTATTCGATGGATTTTGAAGAATTTTTATGGGCAAAGGGATATGATGATAAGACCGTCGGCGATATGCTTTTGCATATGAAGGAATTTCGCCCGTTTACGGAGCTTGAAATGAATGTATACCGTTCTCTGTTCCTTGATTATTGTATTCTCGGAGGGATGCCCGCAGTTGTTAAGGAATATATAGAGAGAAATACGTTTGAAAATTCCCTTGATACTCAAAAACAGCTGATTGCCGATTATAAAGAGGATATACGAAAATACGCAGAGGGCATAGATCAGACGAGAATTCTGAATGTTTTTAACAGAATCGCGCCTCAGCTTGCGAGGGAAAATAAAAAATTCCAGATTTCAAAAGTTGCTTCGGGGGCAAGATTCAGGGATTACCGCGGATGCGTAGAATGGCTCGCGGATGCGGGAATGGTAAACATCTGTTACTGTATGGAATTTCCCGAACTGCCGTTGGGCGGAAACTATGACCCGGATATGTTTAAACTGTACTTTGCCGATACAGGACTGCTTGTGTCTATGCTTGATGAAGAATCACAGGAAGATCTTCGCGCTAATAAGAATTTAGGCGTGTACAAGGGCGCACTGTATGAAAATATTGTGGGCGAAGCGTTGGTCAAACAGGGATATAAACTTTATTATTATAAACGCGGTGATTCTTCGATTGAAACCGATTTTCTCATTCGTTCGCGGGTTTCGCTGATTCCGATAGAGGTCAAAGCAAAGAGCGGAAAAGCAAAGTCCGCAAAACAGCTGATTAATTCCGATAAGTATGCCGATATAAGGTACGCGTTTAAATTTTCGGATAATAATATAGGGCATGAAAACGGAATTTATACATTCCCGTATTTCTGTACTTTTTTATTAAAGCGTTTTATGTCCTCATTCAATGCAGAGGAAGAAGCCGAATGACAATCTGCGATAAAAAAATATCAAATCACGATTTGTTAAATCACGATTTGATATTGTACTTTCTTTTTTAATATAAGAAAATCAAAAAAACCGAGGCATATAACCTCGGTTTTTTTACATGGTGGAGACGGTCGGGATCGAACCGATGACCTCCACACTGCCAGTGTGGCGCTCTCCCGGCTGAGCTACGCCCCCATGTCCTGCGACAGGTGATATTATATACTGTTTTTCGTCTTTTGTCAATAATAATTTTTTAATATAATCTCTGAGCGAGATTTTTGTATTTTCAATCAAAGCTGGATTTTTTTGTTTATTTTTTGTTTAAGAAAATCTCAATCTTGCATAAAAAAATAAAGATATATTGAAAGTTACTGTGAAATGTGTTAATGTGAAATTACAGAATAGATTTATGTATCTGTTTTTTTGCTGAAAACACATTTTTTTTCGTACCGCTTTACGGCAGGAAAACAAACAAAAGGCTTTTCCCATGTTAAAAAAATCTTTTGCTTTCGGCAATTCCTGTTATGTACGCTTCGGCGGAGAATAACAAGATAATTATCATGGATTTGATTATCTCATTCCCGTTGTGGACAGGCGCCGGTGACAGCGAGGCTGAAATTGATATCCCCGAATCTTAAGCCGGTTACGAGCTTGTCAAAGCCGAAGACTTCGAGGACTTGCTGATGTTTGATAAATCTGTCGGCAAGGATAACTACACCGTCTATGAAAAGGACGGAAAAACTTTCATATCGTTAACGGAAGAATATTTGAAAACGCTTACAGAGGGATATTCTATGGAGATAAGGTTTAAAAGAGTTGATTTGAACCTTGCCGTATTGAAAGTTACCGAGGATTATTCATCGAACGAAATGAAAATCAACATGCTAAAAACCGACGACGGATTTTCTGTCGGATTCGCTAATATAAACAATGCACCGGTAAGAAGAGAGCTTTTTGTTTCGATGACGAAAAACGGTGAAAAAGTCGACGAAAAAATGTATGATATAATATACTATAATCGTTTCGGAATGAATGTTAAATTCAATGACGACTATGTAAAAACGCTCAAAAGCGGGGACGTATTCGTGCTGGAATTTCTGACGGGCAAGGTTTATATTACATTTATAAACGGCAGATTGGGCGACTTAAATTCGGACGATAAAATTTCAGCCGCCGACGCAAGACTTGCATTGAGACTTGCCGCTAAGCTTGATTCATCTACCCCCGAACTTGCCGTAATTGCCGACGTTGACGAAAACGGAGTCGTTAATGCTTCGGACGCGAGTTCGATATTGAGAGTTGCCGCGAAGCTTCAGACCGTATTTGATCCTGTTGATACAAATATTTGATATGATAATATTAATATGAAAAACGGCGGTTCCGATTGATTTTGGAAACGCCGGAATTGTTAATGAATTTTAAAGAATGAAAATTCGGGAACGTCTCTTGCCGAGGTGATTATTATTTTGATTTTTGAAGTTTTCCGCTTGCCGAGCTTTACGATTTTTCTGGCTCCCACGGTCGTTCCGTACGCGCCGTAATCCGTTTGCCAGCCCTCTGTGTTGTCATAATACTTAACGGTGAAGCTTTCGACTCTCTGTCCCTCGGCTGTATTTTCGCCGAAGTCGAGATATTTTACTGTCTTTTCTTCACCCATATCTATAATGATTTCGCGCTGCGTTTCACTGTTGTTATAAGGCGAGACGGTTATTTCTGCGTTTTCGGCAATGTTGACGCCGAATTCCGAACTGATTTTATCGCCGAGTTCTTTCAGTCTCAAAACGTCCGTTTCGTCGAATTTGCCGTTGGGCATCGGCGGAATGTTGAGAATAAACGACGTGTTGTTTCCTACGGAATTTATATATGTTTTAAAAAGTCTGTCGAGCGAATGGGGTTTTTCCTCTGCGTGGTAGAACCAGCCGGGACGAATCGACATGTCGACCTCCGACGGGGCGAATACGAGACCTTTTGAGTACATTATATTGCTGACGGAGCCTATGTTGTTGTCCGTGTTGTACATATAGTCAAGACTGCCTTCGTTTGCTAAAGGTCCCGCGCCCGTCTGTACCTTAGAAAATCCGCACAGCTCTACGGGGACGACCGACCACTCGGCATAGTGCGCGTCTCCGCTCTCGTTTCCGCACCAGCGGATAGGTCCTCTGTCGTTGAATATGGTTGCGTTGGGCTGATATTTGTGAATAAGCTCAAAGTAACCCTCGAAGTCGTAGGTCTGTTTTTTGCCGTTTGCTCCCTCGCCGCACGCGCCGTCGAACCATACGTGGAAAACCTCGCCGTAGTTCGTCAGAAGCTCGGTAAGCTGGGCTTTGTAATAGTCGTTGTATTCGTCAGTGCCGTAAAACTCGCTGTGTCTGTCCCAGGGGGAGAGATAAAATCCGAATTTAATCCCATGACGACGGCATGCGTCAGAAAATTCGCGTACGATATCGCCCCTGCCGTTTTTGTACGGACTGCTTTTCATTGAATGCGACGTATATTGAGTCTGCCATAGGCAGAATCCGTCGTGGTGCTTCGCCGTTATTACCGCACCTTTCATGCCCGCCGATTTAATAGCCTCGCACCACTGGTCACAGTCAAGTTCGGTCGGGTTGAATATTTCGGGCGATTCCTTTCCGTCCCCCCATTCGTTGAGCGTATATGTGTTCGGACTGAAATGAACAAACGCGTAAAAAGGGGTTTCGGTTATCAGTCTCAATTGATTTTTATCGGGCTTAACATGCGCCGCCTGTTTTAAGAATTCTTTTATATTATCCATTATATTCTCCAAAAAAAGACAGGGTCAAACCGACCCTGCCCTCTTGTCCATTTTACTTATTGCGATTATTCGTCGTCCTCGTCCTCGTCAACGATTTCGATTTCGTCGATAACGTTTCCGCATTTGGGGCATACAAGCTCCGCATCCTCGTTGTCAAGAACATCCTCGCCGAATCTGAAAACTTCTCCGCACTCGGGACACTCGATTTCATAAACATCCTCGCCGTCGTCATCGTCGTCATCGTCGTAAATATCGCATCCCTCACAAGGGTCACAGTCTCCGCAGGGATCGCAGTCTCCGCAGGGCGAATCGTCGTCGTAAAGAATCGTCTCAACGTCGGAAAGATCCTCGTCGATAGCGTCAATAGCATCGGAGAGCTCGTCGACCGCGCTTTCGAGAACGGTAAGCTCGTCGTCCGCATCGGAAACTGTTAACGCCATGTCGTCGAGAACATCGATAATGGCGTTGATTATCTTTGTTTCTTTCTTGTCCGCGTCAAGCTCAAGTCCCTCTGCAAGACCTTTGAGGTATGCGGTTTTTTCCGTAAGTGTCATAATAAGTTCCTCCTGTTCCTCCCGTATATATGGGGAAATGAATATATTAATAAGAGAAAAAGTTGTGTAATTTGTTTAAAAAATGCCGAAACATTTTAATATAGTGTTTCGGCAGATTTTTAAAATTCTTATGCTCTGGACATGTACTCGCCGGTTCTCGTATCGACCTGAATCATTTCACCCTCGTTGATGAAAAGGGGAACCTTGATTTCAACGCCTGTTTCGAGCGTAGCGGGTTTAAGAGTGTTTGTGGCGGTATCGCCCTTGAATCCGGGGTCGGTCTTTGTAACCTCAAGAGTTACGAAGTTGGGGGGCTCTACGCCGAAAACCTTGCCTTTATAGGAGAGAATACGGCATACCATGTTTTCCTTAACGAACTTGAAGTTGTCGCTTAAATCGGACTCGTTGATGGGGATGAGCTCGTAGGTCTCGGGATCCATGAAGTAGTAAAGGTCGCCGTCGGAGTAGGAATACTCCATTTCTTTTCTCTCAATAAAAGCGGTGGGGAACTTGTCTGTGGGGTTGAAAGTTCTTTCAACAACAGCTCCGCCGATAACGTCTTTTATCTTGGTGCGGACGAATGCCGCGCCCTTACCGGGCTTAACATGCTGGAATTCGATGATCTGATAAACGTTGCCTTCCATTTCGAAAGTAACGCCGTTTCTGAAGTCACCTGCTGATACCATAAGTAATTTTCCTCCAAATATTATAACTTACTATTATAATATAATATATTTCTCTGCGTATTTCAAGAGATTTTTTAATTTTAACGTAAAATAATGAGTTCTTTGGGCGAAGACGCGAGATCAATGTTTCCGTTTTCGGTTACAAGGAGCATATCCTCTATTCGTACGCCGAACTGTCCGGAAATGTAAATGCCGGGTTCGTCGGTTATGATATTGCCCGCGTTTAAAACCGCGTCCGAGCGGGGGCTTACGAACGGGTATTCGTGAATTTCGATTCCGACTCCGTGTCCCGTGCCGTGTCCGAAGCAGTCCGCATATCCCGCGTTTTTAATAACGTCCCTCGCGGCAGCGTCCGCCTCTCTGCACGTAACGCCCGCCTTTACGTTATTTAATACGGCATTGTGCGCGGAAAGTACAATGTTATATACTTCTCTCTGCTTTTCGCTGATATTACCGACTGCGACGGTTCTCGTCATGTCGGAATGATATCCGTTTACGACCGCTCCGAAGTCGAACGTTACGAAATCGCCCGATTTGATAACGTTTTCGTCGGGAACGCCGTGAGGCATTGACGTTTTTTTGCCCGCGACGGCAATGGTGTCGAACGAAAGAGCCTCAGCGCCGTGCGATAGCATGTAGAAATCGAGTTCTAACTGAACCTGTTTTTCCGTCATTCCCGGTTTCATGAAGTCAATAATGTGCAAAAATGCGTCCTCGGCTATCGACTGCGCCTGTTTTATATAATTCACTTCACGCTCTGTCTTAACGCTTCTCAGCGCATTTATAATTGTATCGAGTCTGCCGTCGGAAATGAATTCGAATTCTTTAAGCTGTTCGTTTTTTGTTAAATTGTTAAAACGGACGAGAGTCATTCGGCTTTCTTCGACAGCGATGTTTTTTACGTTGTTCCTTTTAAAAAGCTCGTGAAGCTGTTTATACTGCTCTTTGCCCTCTTTTACTTCACAGCAGCCTATCGAGTTCTTCGCCGCCTCGATATAGCGGGAATCGGTGTGGAAAACGCACTCGTCCCGGCATACGGCGAGAACTCCGTCAGACGCGGGAAACGACGTGAAATACCGTCTGTTTTCCTCGGAAAGTATTATCGCCGCGTCGATTGAGTTCTCTTTCATAAGAGACTGCAAAACGTCAATATTCATCGTTAAGACCTCTCATCTTAGGGTATTCGTCCTTATATAATTCTATAAATTCGCGTTCCTTTTCGCGCCGTCTTCTGAATTTTGAAGCGAAAAGTATCTCGGGCGCGGTCGGGTCTACTTTAATTGATACGACGCCCGCCCTGTTCGCCGCCGCGATATCGTAAAAAAGCTGGTCGCCGATAAACGCGAATTTATCGGGAGAAACGCCCGTATAATTTAATCCCGCGAGGATTTTTTTCGGGGACGGTTTTCTTGCGAGGGCGAAACATTTTATTGAGAACTCACGGCCTATGATTTTTGCGCGCAGATTGTTCGTGTTTGAAATAATGACAAGCTTTAATCCTGCGTCTTTGAGCGATTTAAGCCACTCATTAATGCCCGGCAGGGGAGTGAACGTCATGTCAAACACCGTAGTGTTGTCAAGGTCTATCCCGACAGCCTCAATGCCTATTGATTTTAAAAACTTCGGGGTAATATCCGCCGCTCTGTAAAAATAATAATTCGGGATTGCTTCGTTCATATAAAAGGCATTCTCCTTAAAATATACGGGTAAAAAATTACGGGCTTCATAACCGAAGCCCGCACTGCATGAACATTATTTGTATTTACGCTTACGGGCAGCCTCCGACTTTTTCTTTCTCTTTACAGAAGGCTTCTCGTAGTGCTCTCTCTTACGAACTTCCTGGATAACTCCGTCACGCGAAGTCTGACGCTTAAAACGTCTGAGAGCGCTGTCCAATGATTCATTTTCTTTTACCTTAATCTGGCTCACTGTATTCCCTCCCTCCGCATTTTACCGCAGGGGTATTCACAATTTATACAGCGTTATGTCGTAAAAACGTTCGCTGATACCTTGACATTATATAGCATAGGTGCAATTATGTCAAGAGAAAATTTTGTGTTTTTTATTTCTTTCGTGTTTTTTCGGAGTTTTTCTAAAGAGAGAACATCATGCCCGTATTTGATTTAAGCCTCTTTTGTCTGAGAGCATTTTGTGTTGAAAAGTGATTCCGCCTCGTTATATGTAATGCCGAAAATATACGCTATGTCACCGAATACGGTCTTTTTTATGTCGTTTATAAGGATATCGTCGGCTGAGCGGGGGCTCTTGCCCGCCTTAATTCGTTTGTTTCTGTTTGAAAGCATGCCGAACAGAATGTATATCGCGGTTTCGCACGTGCCGGAATTGAGCATCTCTCTGAACCTTCCGTTGCGCTCGGACTCGTCGTTTATCCATACTTCGGATACTCTCTCGGGGTGGTCGAGTGCGTCGGCTATGTTTCCGCGTTCCGGGACGGGACCTATTCTCGCAATGAGCGTGCCGTTATCCGCCGGGACGTATATTTTACTTCCCCTTTCGCCGACGGGGGAGAGTACAAAATAATCCTCATTTTTTCCCGAGAATTTACGGCGGAGTCTGTCAGAAACCACACATATCCCGTTTGCGCCGTACCGTACGGCATCGCCGATATTGAACCGAATTGTATTATCCATTTCTTCCGACCTCCGATTTGTTCGATGTATACATTATATCACATTTTTAATTTAATTTATATAGACAAAACGTACAAACTTGGGGCTTCGGCGAAACGCATTCTTTTGTGAAAAACTGCAATATAATATGTATGTAATAATTCATTTAAGTTTGTGATTTATTCATAATCAGATATATTTTTCATAAGTTTGCACAATTGAACGTTCCAAAATCTTACCTTTTTCAAATTAAAATGTGTAAAACATACAAAAAGCGTTCTTATATGCCGATACCCTTTAAGCAAGCAAACAAAAATAGAATTAAACGGCTGTTTTCATTGCATTTCGTATATGTTTGTGATAAAATTAACAATGAAAAAGGTTGACGATTTATAAACCTGAATTATTATTTTAGGAAGGTGCTTTAAAATGGCAAAGTGTATCGTAGGCTGGAAGCTTCTCCACGATTTTATGGTAGATGCTTTTAATGGTGTCGGCGTGCCCAGAGAGGACTGTGAAACTGTCGTCGATGTAATTCTCGAATCGGACAGACGCGGTATCGAATCGCACGGCTGCAATCGTTTCAAACCCATTTACATTGACAGAATCGAGGCTGGAATTCAGAATCCTGTTACGAATTTTGAAATCGTAAAGGAAACCGAGACAACGGCTGTTGTCGACGGTCACGACGGTATGGGTCAGGTCATCGGACACAAGGCGATGCAGATGGCTATAGACAAGGCTAAGAAATACGGTATGGGTATGGTTGCGGTTCGTAATTCGTGCCACTACGGAATCGCGGGTTACTATGCAACCATGGCTACTAAAGCCGGATGTATCGGTATCACCGGTACAAACGCGCGTCCCTCCGTTGCGCCCACATTCGGCGTTGAGGGTATGTTCGGAACCAATCCTCTTACCATCGGTATTCCCACCGACGAGGATTTCGATTTCCTTATCGACTGTGCGACTTCGATCACACAGAACGGCAAAATCGAGTATTATGCAAGAATCAACGAGCCGGTTCATCCCGGTACGATTATCGACATCAACGGCAACCCCGTTTCGGGCGACGCAGGCGCCGCGCTTAAGAAGATCAGACAGGGAACTGCGGCTCTTACCACCCTCGGCGGTATCGGCGAGGCTCTCGGCGGATACAAGGGCTACGGCTACGCAATGGTCGTAGAGCTTCTCTCGGCTGTTCTTCAGGACGGCAATTACGGAAAGGCTCTCAACGGCAAGGATGAGAACGGCAAACTCGTTCCCTATCATCTCGGTCACTTCTTTATTGCAATCGACACCGACCATTTCCTCGGTCAGGAGCTTACGAGAAAGAAAGCCGGAGAAATCATCAGAAGCGTTCGTAATTCAAAGAAGGCTCCCGGACAGGAGCGTATTTACACCGCCGGTGAAAAAGAATGGGAAGTATGGCTCAGACGTAAGGACAGCGGAGTACCCATCAACGACTCCGTTCAGGCAGAGATGATTAAGGTACGCGATCAGCTCGGACTTACCCAGTATAAGTTCCCGTTTGAGGATTGATAAATAATTGATACGTTACGATCCGGGGTGTAAATGCGCCCCGGATCGGACGCGGGATATTTGCCGAAGAGAGGCGCGCATACCCGCCGTGTTATTATAATGTTTTTTTATAAAAGGGCGTATTGTGCCCGGCTCCCTTCGGCAAACAGGCAAAATTTCGGCTTAAAAATGAAGCCGGATTTTACTATATTAATAAATATTTTAATTATATAACGGAAGAAAGGATCTTCATCATGGATTACCGTATCGAACACGATTCAATGGGCGAGGTTAAAGTCCCCGCAGACAAGTACTGGGCAGCCCAGACTCAGAGAAGTTTTCAGAATTTCAGAATAGGCGTTGACCACGAGACAATGCCCCGCGAGATTACTCATGCATTCGGAATTCTCAAAAAGGCGGCCGCTATGGCAAACAGTCAGTTAAAACCCGAGAAAATGACCGCAGAGAAACTTGACGCTATCAGCAAGGCATGCGACGAGGTTATGTCGGGAGCGCTCAACGAGCATTTTCCGCTCGTCGTATGGCAGACGGGAAGCGGTACTCAGTCGAACATGAACGCAAACGAGGTTATCGCCAACAGAGGCAACGAGATTGCGGGTAAGAAGCTTCTTCATCCCAACGACGACGTTAATATGAGCCAGTCGTCAAACGATACGTTCCCCACCGCAATGCACATCGCAGCCGTTATCGGCATCGAGGATAAACTTATCCCCGCAGTTGACGTTCTTATCGAGACGTTTAAGAAGCTCGAAAAAGACAACGAGGGCATCGTAAAGTGCGGACGTACTCACCTCCAGGACGCTACGCCCATTAAGTTCTCGCAGGAGATCAGCGGATGGAGAAACATGCTTGAAAAAGACAAATCCATGCTTGAGCTTGCCCTTCCCGGACTTAAGGAACTCGCTCTCGGCGGTACCGCAGTCGGTACGGGACTCAACGCTCCAAAGGGATTCGACGTTAAGGTTGCAGAGGCTGTTTCCGAGATTACCGGCAAACAGTTCAAAACGGCTGAAAATAAATTCCATGCTCTTACTTCAAAGGACGAGCTTGTATTTGCTCACGGAGCAGTTAAGGCTCTCGCATGCGACATGATGAAGATTGCAAACGACGTAAGATGGCTTGCTTCCGGTCCCAGAGACGGCCTCGGAGAGATTTTCATTCCCGAGAACGAGCCCGGTTCGTCAATCATGCCCGGCAAGGTTAACCCGACACAGTGCGAGGCTGTTACCATGGTAGCCGTTCAGGTTATCGGCAATGACGTAGCCGTAGGTATGGCGGCTTCACAGGGTAACTTCGAGCTTAACGTATTCATGCCCGTATGCATTTACAATTTCCTCCAGTCGGTAAGGCTTCTTTCGGACTGCATTCTTTCGTTCAACAAGAACTGCGCCGTAGGTATCAGAGCAAATAAGGAGAAAATGGATTACAACCTTCATCATTCGCTTATGCTTGTTACCGCTCTCAATCCGTACATCGGATATGAGAATGCGGCAAAGACCGCTAAGAAGGCTTATAAAGATAATATCTCCCTTAAAGAGGCTTGCGTAGAGCTCGGTTTTCTTACCGCGGAGAGATTCGACGAGGTATTCCATCCCGAACAGATGGTCTGATAAAAACAACCCGGAGGTTTTTATATGAAATTCAGTTATTACCCCGGATGCACGCTTAAAAACAAGGCTTCCGAGCTTGATTCGTATGCAAGAAAATCCGCAGAGGTTTTGGGCATTACGATGGAGGAGCTTGAAGAGTGGCAGTGCTGCGGAGCCGTTTATCCCCTTGCAAAGGACGAGATTGCGACAAAACTCTCATCCGTAAGGGCTCTCGTCTCGGCAAGAGACAAGGGAAACGACCTGCTCACGCTCTGCTCGGCGTGTCATCATGTTATAAAGATGGTCAACAACGACATGCAGACCGACGAGGATATTCGTACGAAGGTAAATAATTACCTCGGTCTCGACGTTCCTTACGAGGGCGAAACGAAAGTTGTTCATTATCTCGAAATGCTCCGCGACAGCGTCGGATTCGACGAGATAAAGAAAAAGGTTGTAAAGCCTTTAAAGGGCGTAAAAATCGCTCCGTACTACGGATGTCTTTTATTAAGACCGTCCAAGGTTATGGCGTTTGATAATCCCGAAAATCCGACGATTATGGAGGACTTTATAAAGACTGTCGGAGCCGAACCGGTTCTTTATCCTTACAGAAATGAATGCTGCGGCGGTTACACCGTTGCGGAGGATAAGAAGATAGCTCAGAATAAGTGCAATGATATTCTCGCTTCGGCTGTCGGCAAGGGTGCGGATATGGTTATCACCGCATGTCCTCTGTGCATGTACAATTTAAGCAAAAACGGCACGGACTTTGACGTTCCCGTCCGTTATTTCACCGAGATACTTGCTGAGGCTCTCGGATTAAAAGACGAATAAGGAGGCGCCCGAATGATAAACGAAAAGGAAACGGCTCAGAGAGTCATAGAAATCAGCGGCGTCAACCCGAGAAAATGTATGAAGTGCGGTAAATGTTCCGCAACCTGTCCGTCGTATGACGAGATGGAGTATCATCCCCATCAGTTCGTCGATATGATTGACAAAGGTCAGGTTGAAAAACTGCTTGATTCCGAGTCTCTTTACAAATGTCTTACGTGCTTTGCATGTATAGAGAGATGTCCCAGAGGCGTCGAGCCCGCAAAACTCATAGAGGCTGTCCGCCTTGTTAAAATAAGACAGCAGGGACAGAATCATCTCAAAGCCGATATGATCCCCGATATTCTTGATGACGATATGCCCCAGCAGGCTATTGTCAGTGCATTCAGAAAGTACAGCAAATAATACGAATTGGAAGTGAATCAAGTGCAAAGAATAGGCGTATTCGTATGTTGGTGCGGAAGCAACATCGCCGCAACGGTCGACGTTAAACGCGTCGCAGAGGCTGTAAGAAGCGAACAGGGCGTTGTATTTTCCACCGACTATCAGTATATGTGTTCCGAGGCAGGTCAGTCGATTATTAAAAACGCTATAAAGGAACACAGCCTTACCGGTATCGTCGTTTGCTCGTGCTCTCCGAGAATGCATGAGGCGACATTCAGAAAAACAGCCGCGGCCGCAGGTCTTAATCCCTACATGGTCGAGATAGCTAATATACGCGAGCAGTGTTCATGGATTCATAAGGACATGCTCTCCGGTACGGCGAAAGCGATAATTCTCGCAAAAGCCGCCGTAGCAAAAGTTAACCTTAACGCCCCTCTTATCGCGGGCGAAAGCCCCGTTACAAAGCGTGCGCTTGTCATAGGCGGAGGTATCGCCGGTATTCAGACTGCCTTGGATATCGCGGACGCGGGCTACGAGGTTGATATAGTTGAGAAGTCGCCGACGATAGGCGGTAAAATGGCTCAGCTTGACAAGACATTCCCGACGCTCGACTGTGCGGCGTGTATCTTAACGCCGAAAATGGTTGAGGCGGCACAGAACGAAAAAATAAAGCTCTTTACATATTCGGAAGTTGAAAAAGTAAAGGGATTTGTCGGCAATTTCGACGTTACAATAAGAAAGAAAGCAAGAAGCGTAAACGAAGATCTCTGTACGGGATGCGGAGTCTGTACGGAAAAGTGCCCCTCCAGAAAGGGTAAGAACGAATTCAACCTCGGTCTCAATACGAGAGGCGCGATTTATATTCCGTTCGCGCAGGCTATTCCGAACGTTCCCGTTATCGACAGAACACAGTGTATTAAATTCAAGACGGGCAAGTGCGGACTGTGTCAGATGAACTGTGCGGCTAAGGCTATCGACTTCTCACAGCAGGACGAATTTGTTGAGAGAAACTACGGCGCGATCGTCGTGGCAACGGGCTTTAATCCCATTAAGCTCGATAAATTCGGGGAGTTCGGATATTCAATGTACCCGGATGTCGTAACCTCGCTCGAACTCGAACGTATAATGAACGCCGCCGGTCCGACAAAGGGTCATTTCGAGAGACCGTCCGACCATACTCAGCCTAAGAAGATTGTATTCGTTCAGTGCGTAGGATCGAGAGATACGTCCGGCTGCGGTAAGGAATACTGCTCTAAGATATGCTGTATGTACACCGCAAAGCACGCGATGCTTTTACGTGAAAAGTACCCCGATACCGAGGTTTACGTTTTCTATATTGATGTAAGAACGCCCGGCAAGAACTTTGACGAGTTTTACAGAAGAGCCGTCGAGCAGTACGGCGTACATTATATAAAGGGTATGGTAGGCAAGGTTACCGATGACGGAAAGGGTCAGCTTGTAGTTCAGGCTTCCGACCTTATAGCCAACGAACAGCTTAAAATCAAGGCTGACATGGTTGTCCTCGCTGCCGCTATCGAACCCGACCCGACGGCGAGAAGCCTCGGAACAATGCTCACCGCGAGCATGGATACAAATGATTTCTTTACCGAAGCGCATCCCAAACTCCGTCCCGTAGAAAGCCCCACGGCGGGCGTATTCCTCTCGGGCGTATGCCAGGGACCCAAGGATATTCCCGAAACCGTATCGCAGGCGGGAGCCGCGGCGGCTAAGGTTATCGGACTGCTTGCTAAAGATAAACTCACATGCAACCCCTGCGTTGCTAGCTCGGATACACTCGTATGCAACGGCTGCCGTCAGTGTGAAAAGGTATGTCCCTACGGCGCGATTTCGTACGAGGATAAGGAAGTTTTAAGAGGAGACGTAAGAAACGTCGCCGTCGTCAATCCCGCCGTCTGCCAGGGCTGCGGTGCCTGTACGGTAACATGCCCGTCGGGCGCGATGGATCTCAAAGGCTTCACATCAAGACAAATCATGGCGGAGGTGGACGCAATATGCCGATAAATGAAGAAAATAAAGAATTTACCCCGCTCATAGTTGCGTTCTGCTGCAACTGGTGTTCATATGCCGGCGCTGATCTTGCCGGAACGGGCAGACTCGCTTACCCCGCAAACGTTAAAATCGTAAGAGTTCCCTGCTCTTGTCGTGTAAATCCCACGTTCATTTTAAGAGCGTTCCAGCGCGGTGCTGACGGAGTTATCATCTGCGGATGTCATCCCGGAGACTGTCATTACACGTCGGGCAACTATTTTGCAAGACGCCGTATGACTCTGTTGTTCAGCATGCTCGACTACCTCGGAATCGAGAGAGACCGTACGAGAGTCGAATGGGTTTCTGCAGCGGAGGGTGCGAAATTCGCAGCAACGATGAACGATTTTACCGCCAAAATCCATGAACTCGGAGAAAACAAAAGGTTAGGTGATCTCAGATGCAAGTAATGACGGACGTACTCGTAAAAAGAGCAAAAGAGCTGTTGGCTTCCGGTGAGGTCGCGAGAGTTTTCGGCTGGGGTCACGGTGAATTCGGCTATGATACCACGCCCGCACTTTTTGAGGACGAGGAGAGCCTCGGAGGATTCGTATACGACGGATTCTGCGGAGCGAACATAAGCAAATACCTTATCGCCGAGTCGAAAAAGGAAGGCAAGACGCTCGCATTCTTAAAACCGTGCGACACTTACAGCTTTAATCAGCTTGTTAAGGATAACAGAATTAAAAAAGAAAATATATATGCCGTCGGAATTCCCTGCGCGGGCAAGATCGATATCGACAAGATAAAGGCTCAGGGCGTCAGCGGAATTATCTCGATTGAAGAGGGCGATAAGGAGATTACCGTCAAGACCGTTTACGGCGATAAGACGTTTGTTAAAGCGGACGTTCTTCTCGATAAGTGTTACGCCTGCAAGGGCAAGGAACACAAGGCGGGCGACGAATTTATATCTCCGGAACTCAGCGAAGATACGACGAACGGCGATAAATACGAGCTTGTAACAAAGCTTGAAAACATGACTCCCGACGAGAGATTCGCGTTCTGGCGTTCACAGCTTTCCAAATGCATACGCTGTAACGCGTGCCGTAACGTATGTCCCGCATGTTCGTGCCTTAAATGCATATTTGATAACGATAATTCGGGTATCGCTTCAAAGGCGAACGCCGACGATTTCGAGGAAAATATGTTCCACATTATCCGCGCGTTCCACGTCTGCGGAAGATGTACCGACTGCGGTGAATGTTCGAGAGTATGTCCCCAGCATATTCCGCTTCATCTTCTCAACAGAAAATTCATTAAGGATATGAACGAGCTTTACGGCGAGTATCAGGCAGGCGAGGACGATTCTTCGCGTCCGCCTCTGCTTACGTATACGAAAACCGACGCGGAGCCTTCGATCGTTCACGAGAGAGGAGGGGACAAGTAATGAAAAGAGTTTCGCTTGATAAATTAAACGAACTTCTCTCGGCACTGTCCTCTGACGGCGCGGTTTATGCACCCGTAAGACGTGACGAAAAGGATGTATACTTTTCAAAATGGACCGACGGTGCGGACGTTGATCTGACCGTTCTCAAAACGTCGAGATCGGCTAAGGATCTTTTCTTCCCGCAGGTCGAGGATATTGCCTCGTTTAAAACCGAGGGCAAGAAGATCTCTGTTATTGCAGGTACTCCCGACGGCGAGAAATTCACCGTTTTCGGGGTAAGAGCGTGCGACGAGAGGAGCTTCTCGATTCTCGACAAGGTGTTCCTTGCGGAACCGATCGACCCGTACTATAAGGCAAGACGCGATAATTCGACGGTTATAACCCTCGCGTGTCCCGCTCCCGAGGAGACATGCTTCTGCTCCGTGTTCTCGATTGCCCCGTCGTCACCCGCCGGTGACGTTACGACATGGGCAAAGGACGGATTTCTTTACTGGCAGTCTAATACCGATAAGGGGGAAGAAGCCGAGAAACAGGTTTCGTCTCTTCTTGAGAACTGCGATGAAACGGCTGTCGAAGAGGCTAAAAAGCAGACGAAAGATATCGTTTCTAAAATGCCTCTTTCGAATCTGGATCTTTCCCGCTTTACTCCCGACGAGCTTTTGCCCGTATTCAATTCTCCCAAGTGGATCTCTCTTTCAAAAGCCTGTCTCGGCTGCGGTACGTGTACATTCGTATGCCCGACGTGTCAGTGCTACGACATAAGAGATTTCGACTGCGGAAATAAAATACAGAGATTCCGCTGCTGGGATTCGTGTATGTATTCGGACTTTACAAAAATGGCTCACGGAAACCCGAGAAAATCGCAGGTCGAGCGTTTCAGACAGAGATTTATGCACAAACTTATATATTTCCCCGCAAACAACAACGGCGAATACGGCTGTGTCGGATGCGGAAGATGTCTTTCAAAATGCCCGATATCAATGAATATCGTTAAAGTAATCAAAACATTGGGGGCGGAAGAAAAATGAGTAATTACGAATCGCTTGTCCCGTCGGTCGGCGTTGTTACCGATATAAGACAGGACACACCCGACGTTAAGACTTTCAGAGTCGTAGGCGTCGACGGCAAAAAACCTTTCGTCCACATTCCCGGACAGTGCGCCATGCTCTCGATTCCCGGAGTCGGAGAGGCTATGTTCTCGATTACGTCGTCGCCGACGGTCGAGGAATATATGGAGTTCAGCATTAAAAAATGCGGATGTCTTACCGACTGGCTTCACCGTATGGATGTAGACCAGGAGATTCTCATAAGAGGACCCTACGGGAACGGATTCCCCGTTGAGACCGATTTTAAGGGCAAGGATCTTCTTTTCATCGCGGGCGGTATCGGACTCGCTCCGCTTCGTTCCGTCATAAACTATGTCCGTCACTACCGTTCGAATTACGGTAAGGTCGATATCGTTTACGGTTCGAGAAGCGCGGACGATCTTGTCGATTATAAAGAGATTATCGACGAGTGGTGCAATGAAGAGGGAATTAACGTTTACCTTACAATCGACAGAGAGCAGGAGGGCTGGGACGGTCACGTAGGCTTCGTTCCCAACTATGTTAAAGAGCTCAATTTCGATACGAACAAGACTGCGATAATCTGCGGTCCGCCTATAATGATTAAGTTCACGCTCGCGGGACTTACCGAACTCGGATTCGAGAAAACGCAGGTCTTTACGACAATGGAGCTTCGCATGAAGTGCGGAGTAGGCAAGTGCGGAAGATGCAATATCGGTTCAAAATACGTCTGCAAGGACGGACCCGTTTTCCGCTGCGACCAGCTCGACGAGCTTCCTAACGAATATTGATAAGGGGATAACGAAATGGATAATATGGTTAATATATATTTATTCGGCAAAAAGTACAGCGTTCCGTCGAATCTTACGATTATGACGGCGATGGAGTATGCCGGTTATCAGCTCGTCCGCGGCTGCGGCTGCCGTAACGGTTTCTGCGGTGCATGCGCGACGATTTACAGAATTCAGGGTCATCAGGAGCTTAACGCGTGCCTTGCATGCCAGACCCAGGTTGAGGAGGGCATGTACATAGCTACGCTTCCGTTCTTCCCGCTTGTTAAGCAGGTTTACGATATCGAGAAGATAAAGCCTGAGCAGATGATTATGATGCAGCTTTATCCCGAGATTTACAGCTGTATCGGTTGTAACGCGTGCACCAAGAGCTGTACGCAGGGACTCAACGTCATGCAGTACATCGCTTACGCGCAGAGAGGCGATTTCAAGAAGTGCGCCGACGAATCTTTCGACTGCGTAATGTGCGGAGTATGTTCATCAAGATGCCCCGCCGGTATTTCTCATCCGCAGGTTGCCATGCTTGCAAGACGTCTTAACGGTAAATATCTTGCTCCCAAGTCGAAGCATCTTGAGGAAAGAGTTAAGGAAATCAACGACGGAGATTTCAAGGATCTTCTTGAAGCTCTCATGAACAAACCGATTGACGAGCTTAAAGAGCTTTACAATCACAGAGAGATAGAAAAGTAAGGAGGCGGTCAGAATGTATACTCAGGAAATGATAGAATCAATGAAAAAGGTCGCGGCTAACCGCGAGGCTAATGCAGTGCTTGAGCCCAGACGTATGACTGCCGAGGAGAAGGATACACTTCTTGCAACGTATCATCCCGACTATAAGCAGGGCGAGTTCAGAGTTCTCACCGTCGGTCCCAATAAGGGCGAGAAAGTTCCCACCGAGCTGTGCGGACTTTTACAGGCGGATTCGAGAGTCAAAGATATGAAAATAGACCTCGAGCATCCCGACTATGACACCGATGTTCTTATCATAGGCGGCGGCGGAGCCGGCGCAAGCGCGGCTATCGAGGCAAACAACACCGGCGCCGACGTTATGGTTGTTACGAAACTTCGTATGGGTGACGCCAATACCATGATGGCTGAGGGCGGAATACAGGCGGCTGACAAGCCCAACGATTCTCCCGCTATTCACTACATAGACGCGTTCGGCGGCGGACATTTCGCGGCAAAGCCCGAGCTTCTTTACACTCTCGTTACCGAGGCTCCAGAGGCTATTCAGTGGCTCAACGATCTCGGAGTGGAATTCGATAAGGCTCCCGACGGAACCATGATTACGACTCACGGCGGCGGAACCTCGAGAAAGAGGATGCACGCGGCTAAGGATTACTCCGGTATGGAGATAATGCGTACGCTTCGCGATGAAGTTCTCAACAGAGGGATTCCCGTAGTTGACTTCACGGCGGCTATCGAACTTATACTTGACGAAAACGGCAAGGCCGCGGGCGCTGTCCTTATGAATATGGAGACTAAGGAAATCCTTGTCGCAAGAGCAAAGACCGTTATTATCGCAACGGGCGGCGCCGGCAGACTTCACTATCAGGGATTCCCGACCTCAAACCATTACGGAGCGACTGCCGACGGACTTATCCTCGGATACAGAGCCGGCGCAAAACTTCTTTATGCAGATACTCTCCAGTACCATCCGACGGGCGCCGCATATCCCGAACAGATTTTCGGCGCACTCGTTACCGAAAAGGTACGTTCAATCGGCGCAAAGCTTATCAACGTTGACGGTGAGGCATTTATGCATCCCCTTGAGACAAGAGACGTTTCCGCGGCTTCGATTATCCGTGAGTGCTCCGACAGGAACAAGGGCGTTCACACCGGTTCGGGCGTAGGTGTATGGCTCGACACACCGATGATTGAGGTTAAGAACGGCGAGGGAACTATCGAAAAGAGAATCCCCGCAATGATGCGTATGTTCGCAAAATACGGCATTGATATAAGAAAAGAGCCCATCCTCGTTTACCCGACTCTTCACTATCAGAACGGCGGACTCGATATTAATTCCGAGTGCATGACCGGAGTCGAGAATCTCTATGTAGCGGGCGAGGCTGTCGGAGGAATCCACGGCAGAAACCGTCTTATGGGTAACTCGCTTCTTGACATTATTGTTTTCGGCAGAAACGCAGGACGCAACGCGGGCAATAAGTCAAAGGACGTAACGCTTTCAAAACTTACTCTCGAACATGTTGACAAGTTCGAAAAAGAACTTGCCGACGCAGGAATCAAGCCCGAGATTGTATCTCCCAAGCTTCTTCCCGATTACGCAAGAAAGTAAATTTAAAATTATAATGCATGACCGGCGGCGCGGCGGTGAATCAATCTCCGCTGTACGGAAAAGTTCGCCGGTCTGTCTTTTTGTTTTTCTATAAAAGTTAATATTTCGGAGGAATAGTATATGAGTTTGTTCGGAGGTGTTATATCCTTACAGGGTGTAACTTTTCTGATATTTTCGGTGTTCTGTATTGCAGCGGTAGGCTACTCGCTGGGCAGAATAAAAATTAAGGGTATCGATCTCGGAACTGCGGGAGTTTTTGTTATTTCGCTTGTTTACGGTATTCTTTTTTCTGATACGTTAAGCGGTACCGTTGTTCAGAATCTTTCAGACGGCACGGTTGTTGATATCAGTTCCAATGCTTTAAAAATAATCGAAAATTTGGGACTTGTTTTCTTTGTAACGGCAGTAGGCTTTATTGCCGGTCCCAACTTCTTTAAAAACTTTAAAAAGAATTATAAATCCTATATTTTATTAGGAATTATCATAATCGCGTCCGGTGCGCTCGCATGCGTGATCTGCTATTTCATCGGCAAGGGAAGCGAGCCTGATCACGACCAGTTCGTTGCGATTCTCGTAGGACTGATGTCCGGTGCTCTTACGAGTACTCCCGCCTTTTCCGCTTCAAAGGCCGCAGTTGCCGCGGAGTATGAGGGGGCTGTTTCCGTAGGCTACGGTATCGCATATCTCTTCGGCGTTATCGGTGTTGTTCTCTTTGTTCAGCTTGTTCCTAAAATCATGAAGGCGGATATGAAAAAGGAACGCGAAAAAATAATTATTGTTGATACAGGCCTGAGAAAAGAGTATAAGGGTAAGCTTTTTGAAATAGACAGTTTCGAATTTATGCCGTTTGCTCTTGCTGTTTTAATCGGTGTGGTTGTCGGAAACATTAAGATTCCGCTTACTTCAAGCGGTCTTTCCGGAACAACATTCTCACTTACAACTACCGGCGGAACGCTTATTACATCTCTCGTATTCGGACATTTCGGACATTTCGGCAGACTGAGAGTAATGCCGGAAAAGAGGGTTCTCGAAACATTCCGTGAACTCGGTCTTATGCTGTTTCTTATCGGAGCGGGAGTCAGCGGAGGCGCTAAATTCGTACAGTATTTTAAAGGAATTTACTTTATTTACGGAATAATAATGACTGTTCTTCCTTTGTTGATCGGTTTTGTGTTCGCGAAATTCGTACTTAAATTACCGCTGCTTAACGACCTCGGTTCAATAACCGGCGGAATGACGAGCACCCCCGCTCTCGGAACTCTTATCAACGTTGCGGGAACCGACGACGTAGCTTCGGCGTATGCTTCTACTTATCCGATAGCTCTTATTTCGGTGGTTCTTGTTTCGCAGTTTATTATAATGTGGCTTTGATTTCGAGAATCCGGAGTTTATCGTCGGATTTTGAACAATTAAATTAAAAAAAAGACAGCGACTGTCGTTTGTTACGGCGGACGCTGTTTTTTTTGTCGAAAAAAAACAAAAAAAGTGTTGACAAATATTGACGGGGGGGGGTATAATGACAAATGTCAAACGCGGATAAATTTGTTTGACGTGAAAACGGAGGACTCCCGATGAAATCAACACTGAAAAAATTATTTTCTCTTATAATATCGGTTATCGCCGTGTTTGTTATTGTTATCGGATTTTCGCCGAACGGAAGCGACCGTGCTTTAAGCAGAATCAAAAGCGGTGCGGTTTATGTTTCTGCCGATGAAAAAATAAAGAAAATAACTGTTATTCCGACTAACACCGAAAAAATTACAGAGGAAGATATTTCGAAATCATTAAAAAAGAACGTCGAACTGCCCGACAGCGAATCGGTCAAAAACGGCGCGGAAATTACGGTTAACAAGGAAAAATATCTGCTTATAATAAAAGGCGATGCGGTTTCGGACGGAAAGATAACGGCAGGCGACGCACGCGCAGTTCTCAGGATTACGGCGAAGCTTGACAATGCTTCGGACGCTGTACGCGACGCTTCGGATATTAATTCCGACGGAAATATTACTGCGTCGGAGGCAAGGGATGTTCTGAGATTTGCCGCAAAACTTTCAGACAGACTTTTTAATTCTGCCGAAAATAAAACGGATTTTTCCGAAAAAGCGTCGGAGACTGTAAAAGATGAAATAACCTCTTTTCCGATAAGTTCAAAGCCTACGGAAAAAACTGCATCGGAGTCCTCAACTAAAAAACAACAGAGCACGGCTGCCGAGAAGACGACGGTGAAACTGTCCGATGTGACGGCTGAAACAACAACGCTGAAAACGTCTGAGCCGACTGCGGAGGTTACGACAGAAAAACAGCCAGAGATGACATCTGAAATCACGACAAAAAAACACCCCGGCACAAAGACGGAAAATACAACGGCAAAACAACCGGAGACTTCGACAGCGTCGACAACAGTAAAAAAGCCCGAGCCTACAGCCGAAATTACAACCGAAAAGCGCACGGAAAAGACGACGGAAATTACTACAAAGCGACAGACTGATACAACATCCGAAACGCAGATTACGACAGAAAGTACGTCAAAGAACGATTATGAAGACGTTTCCCGTCCTTCCGAAGAGGAGAGCAGTCTTCCCGAAAAGGAAAATAAAAATATAGTTTGGGTTGCTATAGGCGATTCAAAAACGGATTTTAATAACAACGGCGTATCAAGACCCGATAATTACCCGTACTGGATTGCGAAACGAAACCCCGGGCTCAGACTTATCAACATGGGCTCCGCCGGCGGAATGATTACGAACGAAAGGGTAAATAAAGCGGGTGATACAAAGATTTTATACCCGAGTATGTATAAAAAAGCAACCGAGATTAACGTAAAACCGGATATAATAACCGTTGCGGGAGGTTTTAACGACTGGAACTGGTGCGTACCTCTCGGCGAATTTACAACGGATATATCGTCGTATGATACGAGCGCCGGGGCATACGTCAGCAGTACAGGAGCGGTTTTTCCGCTTAAAAATACGTTTTATGCGGGGGTATTCAGACTCGCAGAGTATTTGAAAACCGAATACCCCGATATTCCGATTTTGTGGATCACCCCGTGTCCGACAGCCGTTCGGGACGGCGGAGGTGCAAACGGACATGACGTAAATCAGCCGTTGTCGGCATATGTTCAGGCGATAAAGGACGTGTGCGGTTACTTCTCGATTCCCGTATGCGATATGTCAGCAGAAACCACGGTGCCGTATTACACACCGGAGGATTTGAAAAATTACTGGCGGAATTCCGACGGTATTCATCCTAACGGAAAAGCGTCCGAGATATACAGTTTTAAAATAGAGGAATACATGAAAAAAGTGTATGAATCTTATGGATATGAATGGAATAATGAATAATAAAAAATCACCGCTTGTGAGCGTTCACAGGCGGTGATTAATATTTTTATTTGTAAAGTTCAAGTACTGCGGATTCTATATCGTCAGCAACCTCATCTATCGTTTTCGACGCGTCGATAATTTTTATATTCTCGTCGCCTTTTAACATGTTGATAACCTCGTAAAAACGCGTACGTATGTCCGTAAGATACGGGATATTTTCATAGATTTCTATATCGTCTGAGCTTCTTGCCGAGTTGATTCTCTGCATGCTGACCTCGGGCGTAAGGTCGAGAAATAGGCACAAGTCGGGTTTCCGGATGTCCTCGCAGCCGAGATTAAGCCCCTTAAGCCAGTCCATGCCGACGTCAACTCCCTGATAGGCGAGAGTGGAGTAATAATATCTGTCGCACAAAACCGTTTCTCCGCGTTTTAAATGCGCGTTTATGCCGTTGTCGGGGTCGGTGTTATGGTCAATCCTGTCGGCTGTAAAAACAGCCGCGCAGAGCGTTTTTGAGGCGGGTCTGCCGGAGAGATATTCACGGCACAGCTTTCCGTATGTATTTTTCGTCGGTTCCGCGGTGACATGAGTTTTTATCAATCGTTTCTCAAGTCTTTCGGCTATAATTTTTGTCTGAGTGGTCTTTCCGCTGCCGTCGAGCCCCTCGATAACTATAAATTTAGAATCCATTTATTATTTTTCCCCTGTCAGTTTATATAATTCATTGCTTAACCGGCACAGTTCGTCCATTGTCAGAGCCTCTGCGCGGACATTTGTCCGAAGTCCGGCGTTTTCGAGAGCGGAATTTACCGTGTTTTTATCAAGCCCCAGTGCGGAGGACAGTCCGTTTGCCGCTGTTTTTCTGCGCTGTGAAAAAGCTCCGCGGACGGTTTTGAAAAAGAATTTTTCATCTGCGATATTGAAATCCTTCGTCTTTCTTATATCCAGTCTGATAACTGCGCTGTCGACATTCGGCGAGGGCATAAAGCAGTCCCGCGGTACTTTAAAAAGCTCGCGCGCCTTCGCATAGTAGTTTACCGCCGCCGTAACCGCGCCAGACTGTCTTGAGCCGACCTCGGCGCACAGTCTTTCTCCCGCTTCAAGCTGAACCATGACAGTTATCGTTTTGAAATCGATTCTGCTTTCAAGAAGCATCATTATAATCGGCGAGGTTATATAGTAGGGGAGATTCGCGCAGACGCATACGTCCGAGCAGTCTGAAAAATTGTCGTCAATCAGTTTTTTCAAGTCGATTTTCATAATGTCGGCGTTTATGACGTCGATATTGTCAAAGTCCGATAAGGTTTCGGAGAGTATCGGCAGAAGTCTTGTATCAAGCTCGACGGAAACGACCTTTTTCGCGCGTTTTGCAAGCTCGGCGGTCAGAACTCCGACTCCGGCTCCTATTTCGATAACGCCCGAGTTTTCGGTGATTCCGGACATCTGAGCCATGTTAGGGCAGACGTCGGGGTCGATTATGAAATTCTGTCCGAGTCCTTTTGAAAAAGAAAATCCGTGGCGGGACATTATCTTTTTTATAATATTTATATTTGTTAATTCGTACATAAAAATCCCTTATTTCTTAAGCTGACGGATATCTTTTCCGACAAAATTAAGCGCTTGATATTCGCTTATCAGGCGCGACGTTACGCGGCGGGAATATCTTTTTTCAAGCTCTGCGGGAGTGAGATTCGTGCTTATTATCGTGGGCTTGCCCGTAAGCATGCGGTTGTTTACTATATTGTAAAATACCGATACCGTAAATGATGTCGAAAACTCGGCTCCGAGGTCGTCGATTATCAAAAGGTCGGAATCGGTTATGATTTCCTCCGTGTTTTCGTCGGATTTAAAACGGTTGAAATGCTCGTTTTCTATTCTCGAAAAGAACGACTGAGCCGAACCGTAAATGACGTTGTAACCTTTTTTTATTGCCGCTCCGGCTATTGCGAGCGACAGGTGGGTCTTTCCCAGTCCTGTTTCGCCCATCATTATGAGACTGTATGAATCCATGCCGAAATCCTCGGCGTACGACACGCAGTAATTGAAAATTTTACTCATAATAATACGGTCGTCGCCCTCGTAATAGCTTAAATCAAAATCGTCGAACGAGGAGAGCTTCAACGGCGATGTCTTGCTTAGCTGTTCCATTGCGATATGCTTTAAAAGCTGTTTGTGGCAGGCGCATATTTTACCCTCGAAAAAGCCTGTATCAGAGCATTTTTTGCATGTGTACGGCGTTTCGAGATAGTCCTCGGGAAGCCCCGCGTCCTTTAAAAGCGAGGCGATATCGGACTGAGCCTTCAGGTTACAGTCTCTGAGTTTTTCTATATATTCGGCGGCGTTTTCGCCCATTCCGATAACCTTGAGAACGCCGAACGCCGATTCCTTCATCTTTTTTTCAATTTCGAGATACTGCGGTCTCATTGCGGCAAACGCGCCGCGGTGCTCGCGCTGAGTCATTTCCGCTTCGCTCTTTCTTTTTGCGAGTTCGTCGCGTGCGAGCTCGAAAATCTTGCTTCCGAACGGCATTTAAATCACCTGCTTTTCTTTGTTTTAGTCGGGATATCCGAGGGGTTGAACGCTTTTTCTATATCGTATGAAGCCTTGCCGTCGGTTGAGGCGGTAAGTGTGTTTTTCTTCGCTTCTGCGGTCTTTTCGCGGAACTTTTCATCCTGTTTTTCAACGTCGGACTGCGTTTTAAATCCCGAATTGTGCCACGCCGTGAGCATGGTATCCATGTATTTGAAATTAAGTTTTCCCGTTTTTTCAATCATTCGCTCGTATGCGAAAAATATCATCTGAGCGTTGTATTCGTATGAATTTGACCATTTAAGCAGGTATTCGCGCTGTCTGGACGTAGGTTTCGGATTGTCAAGACCCATCATGACTTTAAGCTCGTTCCACAGTGAATTTACACCCTCGAGTGCTGCTATCCGCTTCGCGGCTTTTTCGAATGTGTCGATGTCGTTTTCCGCCCAGTCCTCGCCTATTTTTTCTATGTAACGAACGCTTTTCTTTCCGATTGACTGCGCGTACTCGCACAGCATGACTACAACCTCGGGGGGCAGTCCCTCGTGGTCGGTCAGGTAGAGAAGACTCGACTGCGTGTCGTAGCCGAGAGTTCTGCCGAAAATGCGCTCAACCTCGAAAAACATACCGCGTATGTCACGGCTTTCGGTAATTCTCGCGGCAATCTGCTCGTGCGTCGGTCTGACGGCGGGGGGCATGACGTGCTCGGGCTGTGCAGGCGCTTTATCGGAAAACGCGGAACCGGGATTTTTGTTTTCTTCGCTTTTAACGGTCGGTTCGGAGGTCGTCTCCGGATTTTTTAAAAATGAAGTTTGTCCCGACTCTTCAAGCGTTAAAATGGGGGAGAGTGTATTTTCTGTTTGTTTTATTCCGGCTTCGGGAATTGCGGACGGTTCGCCTATGCTTATAATCCCTGACTCTATCCAGTACTGAAGCGCGTCGGAAATGTCCGCGCACGGTATGCCAAGCGCGGACGAAACGTCTTGAATTTCGGGTTTATCCGCACTGTGGCGGAAAATCCACAGCAGGACTTTGAGCTGAACCGCGCCTGCAAGGCGTATATGCTTATCCGCAACCGACGACGGCAGTACAAAAACCGAGTCGTACGCGGACGGATTAATTGTTATCATGTATAAAAACTCCGATTACTTTTTTCCCGTGGAGCCGAATCCGCCGGTGCCTCTGTCGGTTTCATCAAGTTCGCCGACAACCTGTATTTCGGGGAGAATAACGGGGGCGATTACGAGCTGCGCGATTCTGTCTCCGGGTTCGACGGTATAGGGGACGTCAAACTGATTGACGAGTCCGCAGATAATCTCACCGCGGTAGTCGGAGTCGATAACTCCGACGCAGTTTGCGGGCGCAACGCCGTGTTTTATCGCAATTCCGCTTCTTGCATAAACAAAAGCCGCGTAATCGGGGCTTTCGAGTTCAATTGCGATTCCCGTATGAATTTTTTTGCACTCGTGCGGATTTATGGTAATATTTTCGCTTTCCGCTGAATAGAGATCCATGCCCGCGCTTCCGCTCGTTGCGCGGGAAGGGATGCGGGCGTTATCGTTTAATTTTTTAATTTTAAGCGTAGGCATATTGTTTATTCTCCGTGTTTCTGTTCTTCATCTTCGGGCAGTTTTTTGCTCTTTTTAAGCTTCATATTTTCGCGTTTGAGCGTGTCTCTCTGCGTTTTCGCTTTTGCCGCGTCCTCAAGGCTTTCCTTTAAACGCTCTCTGAGTTCTTCGCACTCCTTCTGCGCTTTGTGGAAAGAATCTGCGTATTCAAGGCTTAAAAGCACAGTCGCCTGCGCGTCCGTTATAAAACGCGAACGAGCCGTTATTTCGCCTAAACGGGAGTCTATTTCCGAGGCGAGAAATTCGGCGTACTGAGGTTCGTTATCCGTAATTACGATATAATTTACTCCGCCGATAGTGAGTTTTACTTTATTTTTGTCCATAGACGTTTTCTCCTTAACTGTTACGCTGCTGAAATATATTATACAGTTTTAAACAAAAATAATCAATATATATTTTATTTTTCTACTTGTAATAAACGTGCGGGTCTGCTATACTTATAATTAATTATAGATATTATTTAAAAGAGGCGAGAACCGTGACGAGTGCTCAGAAAATTGTCGAAGAGCTCAAAAAGAGATCGATGACCGTTTCGTTCGCCGAGTCGTGCACGGGCGGACTTCTTGCAAAAATGATAACCGACGTGAGCGGTTCTTCATCAGTATTCGAATGCGGTATCGTCTCATATTCGAACAGAATCAAGCACGATATACTTCACGTAAAAAGCGAAACGCTTGAAAAGTACACAGCTGTCAGCGAACAGACCGTTATTGAAATGGCTCAGGGAGTAAAGAGGCTTTCGTCCTCTGATATCGCAGCCGCAGTCAGCGGAATAGCGGGTCCCGAATCCGACGGCTCCGGCATGCCCGTAGGACTTATATGGATATGCGTTATCGCAGACGGAAAAACCGTTACAAAAAAACTTACGAACTCGTTTGAAACGAACGTAAGAGAGCAAAACAGACTTTCTGCCGCCGAGGCGGTATTCGATACTATATTATCAATTTTCGGAAGTGAATCATAATGAAAGATATCGATGAAAAAATCAACGCCGAAAACAAAATTTCGGATGAAAATGAGAAAAAAGAGTCCGGAAAGGACGTTTCCGCCGGTGAAAACGGCGAAGTAAAAAAGGAAGACGAATCAAAGGACATTTCCGACAAAGCCGCGGGACTGCCCGAGATGCTCTATCTCGACCCGAATTCTTCAAAGAAAATCAACGCTGACGATATTGCGTCCGACCCTGCGTTTAAAAAGAATTCGGACAGAGCCGAAAAAATAATGAACGACCATAAAGAGAAGATGGAAAAGCAGAAAAACACGCTTATATTCTCCATTCTCATGGGCATAAGCGCCGTTATGATTGTGATTTCCGTCGGGCATCTTTTTGTCGCAAGACGCTCAAGCGAAATTAACATCGAAAAACAAAACGAGGCGAAAATCGTAAGCTATCAGTTTACAAGCGCGTTCGGCGATACCGTCAAGACAAAGCAGGCGGATTATCCCGAGGGACTTATGGATAAATTTAAACAGCTTTATGCTCAGAACAACGATTTTTACGGCTGGATTAATATTCCGAATACCAGCATTGACATGCCGACGTATCAGGGCGAAACGAACGATACGTATTTCAGACACGACAACTACGGTCAGTATTACAGACGAGGAATGGCTTTCGTCGATGAATACTGTAAAGATGACCTCGGCAGCAAAAATACCGTTATTCACGCTCATAACTACGGCGACGGTCTGCTGTTCGACGATCTTCACAAGTATATGGATCTCGATTTTTATAAGGCGAATCCGGTTATTAATTTTTCAACAAGATATAAGGATTATAAATTCAAAGTCATAGGCTGTTTCGTAACGAACGGAAGCAGTACGGGCGACAACGGATATCTTTTCTATTACGTAGAGCCCAATATGTCCGATCAGTGCCTGCTCGACTTTGTCGACGAGGTTGAACAGAGAAGCTTTATAAAAACCGGCGTTGACGTTCAGGGTACGGATAAACTTCTGACGCTTTCAACATGTACATATTATTTTGACAGAAACGGAGCGCTTCAGGACGCAAGATGCGCCGTTGTCGCAAGGCTTGTGCGCGACGGAGAGAGCGAGGCTGTTGATACTTCAAAAGCCGTAAAGAATGAAAATCCCCGTATGCCTCAGCTTTACTACGACGTATTCGGAGGTACGAATCCGTATAAGAACGCTTCCAAATGGGAGGCATATTGATTTAGGAGAGACAGGTGAGAAAAATGCCTCATACGAAAAATGAAAAAGACCCCGTTTCCGAGTCAGGAACTCAGGATTTTGATTTAGGGGCTCTTACAGATAAATATTCGGTTTCATCCGACGTTGATTTGGCGGGAGTCGAATCGCTTTTCAGAGAGCTTTCGGGCGGAAATAAAAAAACCGTACAGACTGAAAAGAAAGAGCCTGCTGATGAAAAAAATATAGACGATATCGTAAACGAATTCGAAAAGACAATGCCCAAAGCAGACAGACCCAGGCACAGTCCGAAGGTTATTTATTCAGAGGACGGCGGATTTTCGGATGAAAAAAAGCCGGTTGTGCTTAAAAGAAATGCGGAATCCCGCGTTTCGGCTGTTTCGCAGAAAAAAGAACCCTCTCGTCCCGCCGCGGGAATCCCGATAGGCAGAAAGAAAAACGCGTCAAGCCGTGTGATTTTCTCCGCCGATGAAGAAAGTGCGAAGAACGAAGAAAAAAAAGATGATATAAAAATAACCGCAGATACTCCGGTTGATTCAAAACCCGCGGCAGAAGCCGTTGTAATTTCAAAAAAACACGCGGTTAATAAACACGATACGGATATATCCGGAAAAACAGAAAAAGACGGAGTTAAAAAGAACGGCGGAACTTTCGTCTCAGACAAAAGGATCGGGAAAAAAGAATCCGAACGCCGTACGTCGGACAGCGACGATTTCGCAGACGTATTAAACGGCATCGAATCGGAAAACGGCAAGTCTGCTTCTTCCGACGATGTTTCATCCGTTAAAAATAAAAAGACGGATAAACCGTCAGATAAGAAAAAATCGGAAAACATAAAAAACGATTCAAATTCAAAGAATGCAGACGACAACTCCGCTGATGAATTTTTTGACGATGTTAAGGAGGTTAAGATTGAATCTCTTGACCCGTCGGAAAATAATGTTTTTACGGAGGACGACATGCTTCTCTACGAAAAAGAGAGAAGCAAGGCGCTCGGAAAAAAAGACGCCAAGGGGTCGTTCAAGCGTTTTGTCAGAGCCGTTATCCCTCAGAAGGGCGACGCGCCCGGCGAAATTGTCAGAAAAGTAATACTTATCGTTTCCGCGCTTACGATTCTCGTCTGTGCGGTATGGTTCGGCAATTATTACTTACAGCATTTCAACGAAAAAGACGAGCTTAAAAAACTCGGTGTCGAAGTTACGACCGACCCCGACGCGGATCTTGCCGCACAGTGGGCGAAAATCAAAGCGGAATTCCCCGATGTTGATTTCCCCGACGGAATGAATATCAAATATGCCAGAGCATACGCCGTAAATCAGGATATGGTCGGCAAACTCAAAATTCCCGGCACGGCTATAGATATCCCGATAGTTCAGTGCAAGGACGATACGAACGACTATCAGTATTATCTCAAACATTCGTTCCAGAAAAAGGACAGCAAATACGGTACGCCGTTCATGAGCGCAGAGTGCGACCCGTTTAATTTGGGAGATACTACAGTCATTCACGGACATAACATGTATGATAATCTCATGTTCGCGGATCTTGAAAAATATTATAAGATAGACGGATATAAGGAATCTCCGACAATCCAGTACAATACGCTGTTCAAGGATTACGAGTGGAAGATATTCGCTGTAATCATAACAAACGGTTCGGCTTCGGGCGATAACGGATATGTTTTCGATTTCACCGTGCCGAGTTTCGGAAGCAAGCAGAACAAAGCCGACTTTATAAACGGACTGCTTGAGAGAAGCTTATACAACATTGATGTTGACGTAAACGCCGATGATAAACTTCTCGTTCTCAATACATGCTGTTACGTATTCAACGGCGCGCATCTCGGAGTTGCCGCGAGAATGGTCAGACCCGGAGAGAGTGCCTCAGTTGACGTTTCAAAGGCGACGGTGAACGAGGACGCGAGATATCCTCAGGCATGGTATGATGCAAAGAATCTGCCGAACCCGTACAAAGACGCGTACAGATGGCATCAGACGGGCTGATAACCGCTTCGTTTTATCAAGGAGAAAGATTAGCAATGAAAATAGATATAGTTTCTTTTTCGGATACGGGACTTGAAAGTTATCCCGACATCACGTCGGTGCTACTTAATTCCCTTATGACCGTTTCGGGGGAGAGCATAGCGATTCCGAAGTCTTATAAGAGCGTAAAAGAGGGACTTCCCGCCATCGCTTCTGCGCTCAAGGAGTGTGATGCACTTTTTATCCTTACATCTCTTGACAAGTATCACGAGACAAAGCGCGGCATCTGCCAGGCGTTTCATTTCAAAGTCGAGAACAACGCCGATATCCGCATGAGACTTTCGACACAGCCTGACGCCGATCTGCTCGACGTTCATTCTCTTATGCCCGTAGGCGCGCTTGCATTGCCTTTAAGCGACGGAATGTTCTCATCATTCGTAATCAGGTCTAAAAAGCAGAGCATTTTCTTCATGCCGATATGCCGTGACAGAACGTTCCTTGTCATGAAAATCCACGTTTTTCCGTATCTTGAGCAGTTTTATAACTGCAAATGCACGAGCTTTTCGGATTTTGAAACCGATTATGCCGGAGTGGTTTTCAAAAATGCCGCTGCGGACAGCGATATTAAAATTGCAATTGCCAACACGGGCGTTTTAAAATATGTTAAAAAACATAAAATCTGCGATGATATAATCTGCCGGTATACAGACTCTGTTCCGTATGTTCACGAAAACGATATACGCGATTTTTCCGACTATACGAGGATGAAGGCGGAGGGTGCCGCGGAATTTCTTGAATATCCGTTCGGCGCGGCTCTCGTTGAGGACAACGACAGCGTAAGCGGGGACTACAGAGTATACATCGCAGTTGTCAATGAGACTGAATCCGCCGTAAAATGCGTTTCGTCTCTCCCGGATGAAACTTACGACGACTTTATACATACCGTTATGTGTGAGTTTTTGATAATGATGTCGCAGATGATTTCGACTTCGGACTCAAGACGCGCCTATCCCGATATTGAATACGCCGGCGATGAGGAAGACCCTGAACTCCGCTCGGTGATAAAGGGATGGAAGCCGTATCTTTACGCTCTGCTTGTTGCTGCGGCGTGCGGACTTACATACTATGCGGCTAAACTTGCCGAGAGCGGTACGTTTTTCTTCGGGCTGTGATTTCTTATGTTCAGATTAAAAAACAGAATTGCGGTTTTTGTAATTACGGCGATTATAAGTTTCTGTGCCGTGACAATGGATTTGCACGAGGATATTTTCTGTATAAGGGGAGATCCCGATTCTGATTTCAGCGTGACTTCCGACGACGTTTCTCTGATATTAAAATATACCGCAAGGCTTGACAGACCGTCATCCCTGACTGTTAAAAAGGCGGCGGATGTAAACGACGACGGAAAAATTACGACAAAAGACGCGATGTATGCAAATTTTGCGTCGCTCGGGCTAATCTCGTTAAGCGACCCCGACTCGCTCGAATCGTACGGCATTACGCTTGTAAAGGAAACCGTAACGCCGGAATCGGGCAAGGACGGCATTGGCTCGGATCAGGTTCAGCTCGTTACCGACGCGTCGGTAGGCGAGACCGGAGCAAAATATGCAGATAATCAAAAAATCTATCTCTATCCCGATTTAAGTTCGCTTCTTAGTATAAGAGACACATTTATAATCGTAACATACGGTTACGGTCACTGTCTCGGAATGAGTCAGTACGGTGCGGTCGGGATGGCGCGGGACGGATTTAATTATATTCAGATATTACAGCATTACTATTACAACGTTCAGATAGCGTACGAACAGCCGAGAGCCACCGTTTCACTGAAAGGAACGCAGGTTGACACTGTCGAAATGCTGTCGAGAATCGTTCAGCAGGAGATTGCGGGACTTACCCGCAGAGGAAATTCTCTTGACGCAAACGCGCTGAAAGCTCAGGCTGTCGCCGCGTATACAAACATGAAATATTCGGGTTACAGGGTGCAGGGATGTACGTACGTTTCATCATTTTCACGCTGCACGGACGATGTTATAAACGCGGTGAAGGAAGTTGTCGGTCAGTTTATAATGTATGACGGCGCTCCGATTTACGCGTACTACGGTGCGATGTCGGCGGGCATTACCGCCACGAATCAAGCAGTATGGGGAACCTCCGGTCAGCCGTATATCGCAAACGTGCCGTCATACTGGGACTGCAATTATTCATCCTACGTCGGGGTTAAAACGGTAACTCCGGCTCAGATGAAAAATTACATAACTGCCTACGACGGCTCGATAATACTGTCAGACAACCCTGCCGAATGGCTGAGAATTTTAGCCCATGACGACGCGGTAAACGAGACGACGGGCTATGTTTATTCAATGCAGGTCGGCGACAGAATAATCGAATCGGGCGCGGGAATGGTGTTCAGGGACAAAATAATGGACTACTCAATAAAGTCCCCGTGCTTCAATATAATTTACAATGGTCAATTTTATTAAAGGAAGATGGTATAAAATGTCAATTCTTATCACAGGAGGAGCCGGATTCATAGGCTCACATACATGCGTTGAGTTTCTTAAAGCGGGATACGATATCGTCGTACTCGACAACTATTCCAACAGCAGTCCCAAAGCTCTCGACAGAGTGTCGGAGATTACGGGCAAAAAGTTCCCGTTCTATGACTGCGATATAAGAGACAGAGCGGGACTTGATAAAATATTCGAAAAAGAGAATATCGAGGCGGTTATTCACTTCGCGGGTCTTAAAGCCGTCGGAGAGAGCTGCAGAAAGCCTCTTGAATATTATGAAAATAATATAGGCGGAACCGTAAACCTTCTCGAGTGCATGAGAGACCACGGATGCAAAAAAATTGTGTTCAGTTCGTCGGCAACCGTTTACGGCAGTGAAAACAAGTGTCCGTTTAAAGAGGATATGAAGGTCGGCGGTACGACAAATCCCTACGGCACGACGAAGCTTTACATAGAAACGATATTAAAGGATCTCTATACATCCGATAACGAGTGGAGCGTTGTTCTTTTAAGATACTTCAACCCCATCGGTGCGCACGAGAGCGGTAAAATAGGCGAGGCGCCCAACGGTATTCCCAATAACCTTATGCCCTATATTTCGCAGGTTGCGATAGGCAAGAGAGACCATTTGAGCGTATTCGGCAACAACTATCCCACGCCCGACGGAACGGGAGTCAGAGACTATATTCATGTAGTTGATCTTGCTATAGGACATCTGAAGGCTGTCCCCGTTCTCTTTAAGCAGACGGGCGTTGAGGTTTTCAACCTCGGTACGGGCAAGGGCGTAAGCGTTCTCGAGCTTGTACACGCTTTTGAAAAGGCAACGGGCGTTAAAATTCCCTATGAAATCGTAGACCCGAGACCCGGCGATATCGCTTACTGCTATGCCGACGCTTCAAAGGCTCTGAACGTACTCGGATGGAAAGCCGAGCGCGATATTTACAAAATGTGCGAGGATACGTGGCGCTGGCAGAAAAACAATCCCAACGGCTATGATGACTGATCCCGCCGAAAAAAGGCGCTGAGCTTAAATGTTCAAAAATAGAGTTATAAGAATAATTTCAGCAGTTATGTCCGTGTCGATGATTATAGGCGTTAATGCGTTTTATTCGTCCGCGCAGGGCGAGGATACGAGTTCTTCATATTCGTATTCGAAAGAGGATGAATTCAATGAAATTGCGTCGGGTATTCTCAATTCGGATATGTCGGTTACGTTAAAAGACAGAGCTTCGGGCGTTACCGCTTCATTTGCAGACAGAAGCAAACTGCCCGAAAACCTGTCGGTTTCGTCGTACAGTATAGTATCGGGAATTATATATGATAAAATAAAGGAAAGATATTCTTCCTTTGACCAGTTTGAGGTTTTTTCCGTAGAACTTTCGGACGCGGGAACGGCTTATTCGTTTGAGGGAACTGCTGTTTTCAGCATTCCGATTCCTGACGGATTTACAAACTCTAAATGCAAAGTTTACAGCGTTTTGCCGACGGGGACGACTTTTGAATGCCTTTCGAAACAGTCAGATACCGAAGTTTCGTTTATTGCGAACTCAGCGGGAATATACTATATATATAATGATAACGGCGTTCATTTGGGTGATGTTGATTCTAACGGACAAATCACAGCGTCGGACGCGCGTCTTATATTAAGATACAGTGCAAAACTTGAAAAATTTACCGATACTCAGATTTTAAGCAGCGATATAAATGCCGACGGCAAGGTTACCGCCGCGGACGCCAGACTGCTGTTAAGATATGTTGCGGGACTTGCAATATTAAAATATCTCGGAGGATAATTTATATGGATATATTTCCGAAGGCTGTGAACTGCATAAAGTCAGCGGTTCGCAAAGGTGCGAAAAGAAAGGCGGAGAAAAATCCGCCCGAGCGTATATACGAACGTAAATATGACTATGCCGAAAGCGTTTCGGAGCATTTTACGGCAGGCTTCGGCTATTCGGAAATGATACCCGATGAAAAAATACCCGGTAAGAAAAAATATTATATAGCAGGCTACAGGATAAATAATCCCGCCGTCGGCGTTCTCGATATCCCGAGGGCAAAGGCGTTTTGGGTCGATGACAACACGGGGCGCGGTGGCGTTGTTTTTGTCGCCGTCGACTGCGTGGGACTGTTTTCATCGGACGTTAAGGATATAAAGAACAGCATGTCTGTTTTCCTTAATAATGTAGGATGCAGAAGCATTAATATCTGCGCAACTCACACGCATGCGGGAATCGATACCATGGGAATGTGGGGACCTCTCCCGCGTTCGGGCAGAGATAAAAAATATATCGAAATTGTTAAGAACGCCGTAAGACATGCCGTCGAGGACGCTTATTATTCGAGAAAAGACGGACGTATATTTGTCGGAAGCGTAAAGACGGACGAGGGATTCCAGCGCGCGGACAGACCGCCTCACGTATTTTCCGATGTTGTTACGAGGTTTCATTTTGTTCCCGACGACGGAAGCCGTGACGTGTACATAGTCAACTTTGCTTCTCACCCGGAGGCTCTCGAGGGCAGAAACTCGATGGTCAGCGCGGATTTTCCCGCGTATACCGCAAAATACGTTGACGAACATCTCGGCGGGGATTTTATGTATTTTTCCGGCGCGATAGGCGGAATAAGAACGTGGCCTCTTGACGATAACAACGTTATTTCAATGCTGAAAACGGCGCAGAAACTCGGTGAATACGTCTGCTCGGTTAAAGATGAGAGAGAACTTAAAACGAGCATTAATATTTTAAAACGCGAATTCTATATGGACGTTGAGAATCCCGTATTTTACGCGGCGGGTAAGACGGGAATTATCCCTATGAACGTAGAATATACAGGGTCGGGAGATCTGAACGTTTCGGTTAAAACGGAGATGAGTTATATTTCGTTCGGCGGAGTAAACATGCTCCTGCTCCCGTGCGAGCTGTTTCCCGAACTTCTTTTAGGCGGATATTTAAGTAAAGAGGAGTCGTCAATTGACACGTCCCCGGACATAAATCCCGAACCGCTGTGCGATATAATAGGAGATAAAAATCTGCTCGTATTCGGACTTGCAAACGACGAGATCGGATATATTCTCACGCCGAACGATTATTATCTTTCCGAAACAAATCCGTTTATAGACCAGCCTACGGATAAATTCGGCAAAAGACACTATCCCGAGACCAATTCGGTAGGTCCGAAGGCGGCTTATACAATAGCAGATAATTTTAAGGAAATTGTTAAAATAGTAAAGTCAAAATGAAATGAAAGAGGAGTTGGAAAAATGCAGGTTGCTGTAATGGGCTTCGGTACGGTCGGTTCCGGCGTTGTTGAGCTTATGGACAAGAACCGCGACAGTATTGTCGAAAGAAGCGGACAGAATTCTCTGGAGGTAAAATACATTCTCGATATCAGAGATTTTCCCGACAGTATTTACAAGGATAAATTAGTAAAGGACTTTAACGTCATTCTCAATGACGACGATGTAAAGATTGTTGTCGAGACTATGGGCGGACTCAAACCCGCTTACGAATTCGTAAAAAAATGCCTTGAAAAAGGAAAGAGTGTCGTAACGTCCAATAAGGAGCTCGTCGCGGAAAAAGGTTTTGAACTGCTCGAAACCGCGAGAAAAAATAACGCGAATTTCCTGTTTGAGGCGAGCGTAGGCGGAGGTATTCCGATTATCAGACCGTTAAGTCAGTGCCTTGCCGCGAACGAAATAGACGAGATCGCGGGAATATTAAACGGAACAACCAATTTTATTCTGACTAAAATGATTAATGAGGGAGAGTCTTTTGACTCCGCGCTCAAAACCGCGCAGGAATTAGGCTACGCCGAAAAAGACCCGACCGCGGACGTTGAGGGTTACGACGCGTGCAGAAAAATTTGTATTCTCGCGTCCCTTGCGTACGGCAGACATATTTATCCCGAATTCGTTTCGTGCGAGGGAATAACGAAAATTACTCTTGCGGACGTTGCATATGCGAAAAGCAGAGGATATGTTATAAAACTTATCGCTAATGCGAAGAGAATGCCCGACGGCAAGATTTCCGCATGCGTAGGTCCCGCATTCGTGCGCGAACACTCACAGCTTGGCAGCGTAGAGGATGTATTTAATGCGATTCTCGTCAGAGGAAACGCGACGGGCGACGTTATATTCTACGGCAAGGGTGCGGGTAAACTCCCGACGGCGAGCGCGGTTGTCGCAGACGTTATCGACTGCGCAAAGCATACTCAAAAACCCAAGGCTTTCGGCTGGAAGCTGGACGGAGACGCTTCATGCGTAGAGGAGCCCGGCAAGGTTACCGACTCTTTCTACATCAGAGCGTTAACCTCCGACAAAGAAAAGGCTGTTTCGGCTCTTAACGCTAAAATCGGTGCGCTTAGCGTTCTCTCCCGTCAGGGCGCGGACGAAAACGAGATTGCCGTTATAACGAATCCCGTTGAGCGCGCAAAGCTTGACGAGGCGTTAAAGTCAATAGACGGCTTGGATGTTAAGTCGGTTATCAGAATTACGGATTATTAATTATAAATTACAATATATTTACCGGAGGAAATTATGGCTCTTATAGTACAGAAATTCGGCGGAAGCTCCGTTGCCGACGCCGAGAGGGTCAATAATGTCGCCTCGATAGTCACCGATACTTATAAGGCGGGCAACGACGTAATTGTCGTAGTTTCAGCTCAGGGCGACACGACCGACGACCTTATTGACAAGGCGAAAGAGATTAACCCCAACGCTTCAAAGAGAGAGATGGATATGCTTCTCTCCGCGGGTGAGCAGATTTCTATTTCACTGCTCGCAATGGCTATAGAAAAAATAGGCTGTCCCGTCGTTTCAATGCTCGGCTGGCAGGCGGGATTTATTACAAACAGCGCGTATTCGACAGCGAGAATTAAAAAAGTAAAAGCCGAACGCGTCAAAAACGCTATCGATAAGCATCAGATCGTCGTTGTCGCGGGATTCCAGGGACTTAATAAATACGACGATATAACCACGCTCGGCAGGGGCGGTTCGGACACGAGCGCAGTAGCTCTCGCCGCCGCGCTCCACGCCGACAGATGTCAGATATTCACCGACGTTGAGGGCGTTTTTACAGCCGACCCGAGAAAGGTTCCCGGCGCGAAGAAGCTCGATGAAATTACTTATGACGAAATGCTCGAACTCGCAACGCTCGGCGCGCAGGTGCTGAATAACCGCTCGGTTGAGATGGGCAAAAAATATAACGTAGAGATAGAGGTTCTCTCCAGTTTGAAGAGAGTTCCCGGAACTGTTGTTAAGGAGTCTGCAAATATGGAAAAAATGTTAGTCAGAGGCGTTACAAAGGACGCGAACGTCGCGAGAATTTCTATAATCGATTTGCCCGATATCCCCGGTATCGCGTTTAAGATTTTCGCAAAGCTTGCTTCGAAGAATATAAATGTTGATATTATTCTCCAGTCTATCGGGAGAGAGGGTTCAAAGGACATTTCCTTTACCGTTGCGGGCGATAACGGAAAAGAAGCTATGGACATACTCAAAACCGCTATTCCCGAGCTTGAGGGCAAAAAGATTCTCTGCGAGACCAATATAGCGAAGGTTTCCGTAGTCGGCGCGGGTATGGAGACTCACCCCGGCGCGGCTGCTATGATGTTCGAGGCTCTTTATGAGCAGAATATCAATATTCAGATGATTTCAACCTCGGAGATCAAGATTTCCGTCCTTATTGATAAAAAGGACGCGGACAGAGCCGTCAGCGCGGTTCATGATAAATTCTTCCCCGAAGAGAATGTTTAATATAGCTATTTGATATGAAGTTCCCCGAATCGCAGTGATTCGGGGATATTTTTGTTTTTAAGGGGGGGATTGTATTTTTGTTCCGTTTTTTTGATAATTTAAGTCGGAGGCGGGAGAAAGTCGGAGGCGGGAGAAATGAAGCTGATATTATAAAAACAGCCGTCGAAAACAACGACATAATCGGTATT
>ERZ808240.597-NODE-597-length-46445-cov-6.129597_pt1 | contig 46445 bp, 35 predicted proteins | sample MGYA00521084_ERZ808240 | MGnify/ENA primary metagenome ERZ808240 (study PRJEB31516, sample SAMN03275571) | gut metagenome | biome: mammalia-associated habitat; material: feces | host: Papio cynocephalus | place: Kenya | collected 2012-08-06 ...
GCTCTCCCGAGTATTGGGCAGGTTGGGCGCTTGCAGAATATCAATGGTACTGCGGCCGCAGGTTCAAAGATATCTTCGAGCGAATTCCTTTGACTAAGATTATCGGAATGTACCCGGTCTATCATGAGATGGATATCACGAACTTCATTGATACGATGGAAGAGTTCTACAAGGCTGCCGAAGGCGATTCCAATTTGAAACGCATTCGGGAAAGCAGAGGCTTAACTCAGCCTGAACTTGCGGAACAATCGGGCATCAATGTCCGAAACATTCAGATGTATGAGCAGAGAGTCAACAACATTGATAAGGCACAGGCACGAACGCTCTATAAGTTATCCCGTGTTCTTGGGTGCGATATCGAAGACCTGCTTGAAAATCCTATGATGTAACTCCATTTGTGCACCTGCTACGGCAGGTGCATTTTCTATGTCCCAATATGCCTTGAGCATATCGTCGAGCATTTCCTCTCTCTATCGTGTTGTCTTGGAACAAATTTGGTACAAACTTAGGACTTACTTGGGACTTAGCCAGTGTTATTTGCCCAAGAACGATTTGAAGGGCTTATATCATAGCATCACTCATTTCATCAATCATTATGAGTGATGAAATGAGTGATGCTTTTTGCCTGGATATGAGAAAGCTGAGAAACCTCGGAGTCGCTGTGCAATATATTCGACAGCAACCCAGTGCCGGGCTTTGATTATTTGAACGAGGCGGGAAGTGCCAACAGCTGTCTTACCCGGCTTTGCAGATGCTTTTCGATCGCAGTCAAACGCTCTTCCGGGAGGTTGATGCTCGGGTGCCGGGTAAACCGGAAGCCGATGAGCTTCCGCAGCTGATTTTTCTGCTTTGCACCGATCACTTCGGCACAGATGCTTTCGTAGGAAACGCCGTAAGGGTTTGAACGGGTCTTCGCATAGGCATCCAGGTCCTTCATATCCTCGTCCATCGCATAGTTGAACAGAGAAAGACCGTGGTCGAACAGTGGAGCAGGAGAAATAATTTTTCCGGTATGGTTATCCCTGAGCACACCGAAATTGCCGAAATGCCGGTCTTCGTTGTAGATCACCGCATCGAATATGAGCATACTTTTGAGGCTTTCGGAAAAGTCCTCACCAAGTGAGCTGTAGTAGTCAAGGCACCCCTTGATCCCGCCTTCTTTGACGATCCTTCCGATCGAGATAAAGGAGGTGTCAATATTGGTAAACAGCTTACATTTCGACGCTAAGATCCCTTTCCAGTTTTCCAGATCGTATGCGACGGCATTCAGTCCCATGACCTTTGCAATTTGACAGGCATAGTATTCGGAAAACGGTTCCTTCCCCGCATTGGCAAAGCCCTCGGTCCCGCCTTTATACAGATAGATGCCGTCGTTTTCAATATTGCGCCACGCCTTACGGAGCATCCCCTGCGTGGTGAGCTCGGGCGATATTCTGAAGGTTTGGCCCGCTGTGCCAACACCGGTATATGCGATCAGGGATATATTCTCGGAAAACCGGTTTTCGTAGAGGTTATAGTCTTTGAATGTGCCGGTAAAATCGGACGGTACGACCCAGTAGCTATCGTTCAGGGAAAGCCCTTTGCAGACATCAATAATACCTTTCGTATTGTTGATGCTAAGTCCGAGCGTTTTTAATATCTCATCCACAAAGGCTCTGTTTTTGGGGATCACCCGACGTTTCAGCCATTGGATCACTCCGTCGTCCGTAACCTCCAGATCCAAAGGAAAAAGCTCCCGCAGCTCTGTATTGACCGGCAGAATGTGTGCTTTCAGGCCCTCCAATCCCTTTTCTTCAAGCGTGAAGGTCAATACTTCATCGTCGTACAAACGAAGAGAATACTGGTTTCCCATATCGGGTCTCCTCACATTATAGAATAGTAGTTTTTATTATCCCTCTCCAAAGTCATATAACAAAACGCAACTCCAGATCATCTATCTTTCCATTAAGTCTTCCGTTGTACAGCCAAGCGCTTTGGCAAGTCGATACACCGTATCAACACTTGCCTTATTGATATCCTTGTTTCGCTGTTCGTACATTTGAATGGATCTAAGACTTACACCCGCCTTCTCTGCAAGTTCGGCTTGCGTGCAGCCATATGCTACACGAATGCGCTTCAAATTTGTATCAGGGAAATACTCGTGCAGGCGTTCATTTACGATATCTACGAATTTCGTAATGTCTGCCTCGTGGAATGTGTAGTACATCCGGCTGAGATCATCAAAAGAAAGAGCTTTGAAGATCTCGCTGTATTTTCTGCAAGAATACCATTGATAGTATGCCACAGCCCACCCTATCCAATATTCCTTCGAGCGTCCAAAGCGTTCTCCGGGTTCCTTGGTGATCTCTTTATTTGTTGTTTCGGAAACGATCTCCAATACGATTTCAATACCGCTTTTTCCTGCTATATAAGACGGTTCGCCGTTTTCCATACGACCACAGGCGGTACTCGCCAAAAAAAGCTTGATAAAATCCTCGCCTGTGATCCCGCATATATTGATTGCGTAATCAAAAGCATCACCCAATACCGATCGTGCTTTATTTAGATATATTTCTTGGTATGCGTGGGTCATCGTTCGTTATCCCTCCTCTGATGATATCTTGGATATACAAGCCGTCACTTTCCTCTTCGAGCATTTCAAGATAAAGCTCATTCGCTTCATCATCTCTTGCTTTGCGCAAAATATAAAACTCCTCTTTTTCGGCAACATCAAATCCTTCAAATTGAATTCGTGAAAAGGCAAATTTGGATTTCAGTACGATCTGTTCACCAAGCTTCCCAAGCTGCATCGCCCTGGCAAGCTGCTCTACGGATATTCCGTTGTTTAAAAAAGATTCGGCATAATCGAAATAGGAATCGTCGGCACGGTATCCGGTAATTAGATCATACGCATTCACATTGATACCAAAATTGTTGATCAGATATTGCTTGGCTCTCCTTGCAACAGGTGTTTTAATAGAGAACAACCGATGTTCAACAAGAACAGCGATCCAGTTGAGGATCGTGTAGTCAGGACTGTTCAAATTTAGTGTGTTCAAATGTTCCGTATCCAATGTATATCGGTTGCAAAATCCGTCCCGCAGAGAAGAAACAGCCCATTCCTTTGCAAGTTTCTCGCTTTCGGTACAGTAAAAGCCGAGCCCAAAATCGTTTGTTTTTTTACCCGACCCAAAAGTTGGCGTTTCAACGACTTTCTCTGAGCCGTGAAACAATGTGATCCTATGTCCCATCTGCATTACCTCCAAATTACTAACTGTATTATATCACCAGAGTGATACTTAGTCAAGCGATTTCTAAGAGAAGACACGTTTGTTCAATATTTTAATTGACCTTTCGGGCAAAATTAGAGTTACGTCTAAAAGAATCATCGACCAATAACAGGAGGTCTTTCTTATATGTTTTCGCGAGCATTTGTTGATTTGTGTAATAATGTGCTATTTCCAGTGCGGACGATGGAAACGACAGGTGCGGCATTCCGGTGTGATGCTTTTGGGTTCGCTGTCAAAATGGGAATACGACGTTTCCCACATCAATACACCAAATGCCTTCGCAGAATCTTCTGTTTTCATTGCTTTGACCTCCGTTTTTGCAAAAAAATAAGCCCCGTCATTGTCCTGCCGTGCGCAGTGCAATAACGGGGCTGTGCTGTATGAAATTTTTATCTCATTCTTTCGGATCAGTTTTATCTTCCGAATCTACGGTTTCTTCTCGAAAGCATAGTCCGAAATTGGTGTGGCGCTCAAGAGAGTGCATTCCTTCGCGGATATATTGCCATGATTGCGGATAGCTTCCGGTAACCGAAAAGTCCGATTCGCTGATGTACTCCATGAAACCGGGAATATCGTCTCTGTACTTTTTGGCAAATGCAAAAGCGTCGGCTTCTTTTTCATCGTCGGTGCTGTTCAGCTTTCCGTAAAGTGCGTGATCCAGGTTACAGGACATATAGTAGATCTGATAGGGAACGCCCCAAATCCGAGACGTAGAGAACAGTCGATTCAAGCATTCCCGCTTTCGCTGATTGCGCTTTTCAATCCCGCTTTTTCTTTGCGTCCGTATTTCCGTTGCAGAGTAGAGGGGCCTAACCGCCGCAGTATCTTCCACGACAGCATCATCAGGGATAAAGGCTCCATCCATATCTGTTATGTGAATGATTCTGCTGAAGTCTCCGGGCTCAAATTTTCGCTCCGCATATTTCTTGACAACATCACCGATCTTCGCAACGACATTGCCTGCATTTACATCTAACTCGGTTGTAATGTCGCAGTGCATAACCTGAACATAGACCGCTTTGCTGTCATAAATGCGGTTTAAGAGAACGCCGAGCGCTTCTTCATCGGAGGGTCCTTCAACGATAACAAAAACGATTTTTTTACGTGGCATCCGGATTTCCTGCCTCTCTGAACGCCATCGCAATTTCACTGTTGTTTGTCGGCTCGTACACAGGTTCACTCTGTTCTCCGAGTACGATGTCACGGTAATAGAAGTCACGAAGGTTGTTGGTTGTTTTTACGTTGCTCATACGGATATAACGGTTCTGCGGATTGGTTGTTGTAAACGCAATAAAGGACTTATCGAGCGTTTCCAACGGTCGGAGATTGTGGGAAGTAAAAAGGAGCTGTCCTTTTCCTTTTTCCGCAATGATGCGCAGGACCTCGCCAAGCAGATATTCAAACACGCCAGAATCCAGCTCGTCGATCGCAACAGTCATGGATGTCTTGTTGTATATTACGATCAACAGCTGCAAGATGGAAATTAGCTTTTTGATACCCTCAGATTCGTATTGCAGCGGGATCTCTCTACTGTTTTTGTTGGACATGAGTTGAATGCGGCAGCCGGGAGCACCGTTTGAGAAAAGCTGAGAACCCATATCCTTCACACTGATCGTTAAACCGGGGATGAGTTGTTTCAGAACCACATTCATGCTGTCAATGACCTTGTGGACGATATTCAGTGCATCCTCGGGAATCAAGGACGGTTCATTCAGCTTGATCAGGATATTGCCGATAGATGCTTTTCCGTTCTCAGCATAGTTAAATGCAAGCGGAAGCGCATTCATGCTGATTAGACCGGAATTGGTCGTGTTAATAACGAACAGCTGGAAATTCCCGAAGAACACAAGGCTTTCCATAAGGGATCGGTGGCAGTCGTCATTGCAGCTTTTCCGAATCGCATTCAGCAGTTCCCTTGAGAAGATAAAGGAACGGGATGTTGCCGATGCAAGCTGCTTTGCTACTAAAAGGCTGGTTAAACTCTCCTTGTCTTTGCCGATGATCGAAAGATACTTGGTAGCCGGGACAAAAACAACATCCTCAGCTGTCCTTGTATCAATCACAGGAGAAAGGCGAACCTTTTCATCCCCGCATTTATAAGAGTAGGACAGCACCTCATTGAATAGCACGGCTTTGTAGTGCTCGTCCACCGATGGCTGCTCTGTGTTATGCTCGGTATTATCAATGTCCCGGCGAAGGCATACCTCGTAGAAAACGGAATAAATGCAGTCCGTTTTCTGATCGCTGACCTTAAAGCCGTATTTGAGCGCTGCATATTCGCTGTCAACGTTGATATAATCAGCAAAACAAGCTGGAATTGCTCTGCCTGAAAGCGCAAGCCGAAGCAGCTCCAAAGCATTGATCAGAGCTGTTTTTCCGGAGCCGTTTTGCCCATATAATCCGAGGATGCTTGCTTTGCCGCCTTTTTTTGAATCTTCAAAGTCAAGATGTCCGTAACCGACATTCTTGAAATTTCTTATCTCAATACTACTAATTCTTACTGTGGTATTGACCATATTGCGGCTCCTTTCCGTATTGTAATGGTACGCATACAATGGGATGATAATTAGTATAGCATAAACCTGCCGAAAAGTCAACTTCAAAGAAAAAATCGGAATAAAAAATATCGAATGGGAAACACGAGAACCATTTTTCGACTGATTATTGCTTTGCTCGATCGTATTCGCATTTTCTCTTCGAGCATTTCAATAAACCCTTTGATTAGAATAAGATGCTTCTAAATTTTCCGTGTGATGTCGAACCGGTTATTTCCATTGTTTCTTCAACAGACAGCTAAATAGTTCAAAATATTAGCACAAACTTGGGACTAACTTGGAAGCAACTTGGGATTGATTTGAGACTAATTTGTGGCATTTAACAAGGCTTATCATACCGGTTTTCCATATCCGGGCCCTCTTTCTTCCAAAAATGTTTTATAAAACTATGCGCCGATCAGATCCCCGCACCAAAGTTTCTAAAAAGTATTGACAGGGACACTTTATGCGGTTACAATTAAATCAACATCTCCCGCGGGCCTCTGTTGGCATCTTCCAGGTGCTACATGCACACTTGCGGACGGTCTGTTGGTCGGGGCAGTATTCCTGCCCCGGCTTTTCATTTTTCGCCCACAAAAACTTAAAACTAAGGGGCACGGCCAACCCCATAGCCGTACCCCTTGAATGAAAGGACTGTACCCAGTATAGCAAGCCATTTTCGATTTGTCAAATGTTAGCGGCGGTTTTTCAAAAATTATTTTTGTCCGTTTTCGGACAGGAACAGCTTGCGCAACAAAGGGGTTGACAGCGCTCTTTTCTGCGGATATAATAAAGGTGTTCTCAGGTTTGTGTGAATGCCCTTTACGGCATTGGTATGTGTTTTCAGGTCGGATCGCTCTTTATCGGGCAGATCCGACCTTTTGTTTTTTCTCCAACTATCCATCCCCACCGTCAAAAACGGCTGCATCCGGCGTTCCCTTTCACGGGGAAACGGGTGCAGCTTTTTTGTTTATATATTCATCATCAAAATCAAGCGAAAGGACGGATGCTTAACGTGTCACAACAATCCCTGATCCAAGTATCGGTGATCGACAAAGGCGAGAAGATCGGCGTTGTCAATTACGCAGACATGGTCGCACTCGACAAGGATCAAAAAATCGTCGCTATCCGTTATGGCGGGTATCCGGAAACCGTGCAGTCCATGAGCGACGCTCTGGTGACCGGCTGTGAGCTGATCCTGGAAAGCGGCGGCAGCCGTCTGAAAGCGAACAGCAAGGACTGTCGGAACTATGAACGGCGGATCACCAAGGACGGCGTGTATGCCGAAGGTCTGTATTACCTCAAGGACGACATCCCCCGTTCTTATACCGTCGGCGATCCCGATAACGAGCAAACGGTCAAAGGGGACAGTCGGCTGTACTTTTTCTGCCACGACGAAGAAGAGCTTTTTTCGGCGTTGGACAGCAAGCTTTCTGTGCCGCTGATACCGGAATTCAAGGACTATTTCCTGTCGGAGCTGAAAGCCCGTGGCTGGTTGAGACCGCTCAGAATACTCGGTACCGGTCAAAACTTCGAGGGCTGGACGATGCAGGTGTCCCACGATGAAAAGGAGATCGCCAAGATCATCACCGACGGTCTGCGTGACGGGCACATAACCATTCCCGGCAGCGATAAAACCGACAGCGCCGTGTTCCGAAACATCAAAACCTTTACGCAGTATTTGCAAGAATTTGGTGTCAGCGTAGCGAAACGCATCAAGCAGTGCTTTCCGCCCCGCTACATTCCCGCCGAGGAACCTATCTCGCCCGCTTTGAACGACGTGGACCGCTATGTGATGGCGCACGCCAAATATTCGCTGTTCGATGCGCAATTGCAGGCGGCGGAGGCGATCCGGCGGCAGTTGGAAAGCGATCGAATGGCGATCCTTGTGGCTGAATGCGGCACGGGGAAGACCAAGATCGGCGCCGCTGCCGTATATGCGTATCAGCACAGCAACCCGCAGCGAAAAACAGCGACTAAAGCCTTTAATGTGGTCGTCTGTCCGTCGCATATCACGGAGAAGTGGGTACGGGAGCTGCACGAAACGATCCCGAACTGCTTTGCGCAGCATATCACCAGCCTGTCCGATGTAGACAAGCTCTATGCGTATTATCGGGCCCACGATCAAACCGTCTATGCGGTGCTGTCCAAGGAAACAGCCCGCAACGGATATATGCGCAGCCCGTCGGTCACCTGGAACCGCCTGAAAAAAGGCTTTGCGTGTCCATATTGCGGGGACATTCAGCAAATGCAGATCTTTGACGACGGAACAGATCATCTGGTGAATGCCGATTTCTTTCTAAACGAGAACGGCAGAAACCACAAATGTCAGTGCTGCGGCGCTCCGCTTTGGGGGATGCTGAACCCGCAGATCCACGCACCCGAACGAAACGAGTGGGTGCGTATCGGCGGATACGGCTTTATCCATCGACGGTTTGCCAAGGATGCCTGGTGTCAGTGTAAAAGCAATGCGATCAAAAGGAAGATCGAGGCGGTCGTGCGGGAGCCGGACGGCGTATTCATTCCCCGGGGCGCATACAGCCGATACCCGTTATCTGCGTATATCAAGCGCACGGTGCGGCATATCGACGCATTGATCGTGGATGAGCTGCACCAATATTCCGGAGAAAGCGCCCAAGGGCAGTCCATGGCGGAGCTGGCCGGCATCGCCGATAAGGTCATCGGCATGACGGCGACACTGGTAAACGGCTATGCCAAGGGGATATTCTATCTTCTGTTTCGGCTGAAGCCGCATCTGATGCTGATGGACGGACATTGCTATTCTTCGTCACGGGACTTCTGTATGCAGTACGGCGTGACGGAGCAGCTGTACGAGGTGGATGCCACCCAGTACAATTCCACCACGAAGGTCGCCAAACGAAAGGTGCGGGAAAAGTTTTTGCCCGGCATCTCGCCGTTGGTCTATTCCCGCTTTCTGCTGGAAAATGCGGTGTTTCTGACCTTGGCGGATATGGGCAAGGAGCTGCCCGATTATGAGGAGATACCCGTTGGCGTCCGTGCGCCGGAACCGGTCATGCAGGAATATAACCGACTGGAAATGGCGTTTCGTCGTATGATGATACGGGAGCGGCGCATCGGAAACCGCATCATGTCGTCGTATATCAATTTGCTGACTGCCTATCCGGATCAGCCCTACGACCACGAGCCGATCTATGACCCGACGGTGAAAGACGAAAAGATCTCGCTGATCGTGCCGGCGGACACCGGCACACCGGAGGAGCTGCAGACAAAGGACGAGCAACTGCTGCCGCTGATCGAGCGCAAGATCGCCGCCGGTGAACGGGTCATCCTGTATGTGGCGTGGACCCGATTGGATACCCGCAAACGGCTGCAAAAGCTGCTTGGCGGCAAAGGGATCTCGTCTGCCATACTGGATGCCACCGTCCCCACCGTTAAACGGGAGGCTTGGGTGGATAAACGTCTAAAAGAAGGTATACAGGTGCTGATCGTCAATCCGGCTCTGGTGGAAACGGGGCTGGATCTGAACGCTTTTACCACTCTGATCTTCTACAATATCGCTTACAACCTGTATGTGTTCCGGCAAGCCTCACGGCGAAGCTGGCGGATCAACCAGACGGCGCCCAAGGTCGAAGTCTATATGTTTTATTACAAAGACACTATGCAGCAGCGGGCTTTGCGCCTGATGGCATCAAAGCTGTCGGCGGCGACCGTCATCGAGGGCAACATATCGGACGAAGGCCTGGCGGCGATGTCAAACTGTGAGGATATGACTACACAGCTGGCGAAAGAGCTGATGCTGGGACTGAAAGCAAACGAGGATGAGATCGCCGTTACCTTCCGAAAAATGGCGATCCACAACGAAAAAAGCGCAGCGCCTGTCCCCACCGGGACGGACGCAGACAAAACCGAACCGGCAGTCGTTATCCCGATGCCGGCTATTCCAAGAACGAAACCGACCGACAAAAGACCCGACACCGGGCAGCTGTCGCTGCTTGATCTGTTGGCGTCCTGAACGGTCGGCTTTGATTTTTTAAGGAGGACTATCCTATGAAACCAACCCCAAAGAAGCCGCTTGCGCCACTCGTTCTATGCCGAGGACCGACCGCATCCTTTACACCGAAATGTAATGAACAGGAGGGATTTCCCTTTGGAAACGGTCAGCTTTGAACCGGTCAAGGTCGAGGCGATGATACACTCGCTCCATGAGAAACGGGAGGTGTTCGTCATGTTCTACGACAGCCCGAACCGTGTAAAGGCGGTGTATGACAACAAACTTTGCACAGCGATCTACAATACCTTTACCGGCCTTTTCTATGTGGATGATGTCTACGGTGTGTTGGATACGCTGGAAGAAACGTCGGTTAAAGAACGGGAGGGAACGGATTGAAAATCACCGCAAACCGTCTGTCGCTGTTCGATGCCGTGAAAACTGCGCTGCGGACCGCAGGCAAAAACGCCAACATCCCCGAGATCAGCGGTGTGTACATTCGGGCTGATGCCGATGCCGGGACGATCACCGTGATCGGTACGGATGTGATCACCCAGATCCAGTGCCGTCTGACGAACGAGGCAGTGGAAGAGAGCGGCACCGTTGTTGTGCAGCCGCTCCTTTCCGAGATGCTCCGTCTGCTGGATGGGGATGTCGTGCGGATCGAAACCGATACCCTTTCTCCGAAAATGATAACGGTCAGCTCCGGAAACTGCCGGTATACGATCCCGATAAAAGATTCCAAGGCGTTTCCGGTCATGCAGATCCCATTCCCGGAGGACACCATCTGTGTCCAGGGGATCAACGGCCTGATCCGCCGCACAGTCTTTGCCGCCGAGCGCAAGGCAGACATGGACCGCAAGGGGCTGGAGTTTATCCGCCTGTCCTTTGACGGGACAGACACACGGGCGCAGGCTACCAACGGGCAGCTCGGCGCCGTATCCAATTCGCCCCACTGCTCGGACGGCAAGCTGTCTATGACGCTGCACTATAAGGCTTTGCAGACGCTGGCGGCGATCGTTTCACCGGAGGAAGAGCTATTCGTCGGGGTTTCCGGGAATTACGCTGTGTTCATGAAGCCGGATCTGTTCTTTTTCACTATGCAGTACACCGGCGAGTATATCGACAGCGAACGCCTGCTCAGCTATATGAAGCCGCAGTACAGGGCGACCGTGGACGGAAAGCAGCTGTATGCGCTGGCGGATAACGTGAGCAGCCTGTTCGGCAGCGGGGACGACCCGTGCGTGAACGTAGTCATCGCCGGCGACAGCGTCATCATGCAGACCCAAACGGCGACCGGACGCTCGACAAGCTCCATTGCCGCCACCGATACCGCAGCGACACCGGCGGAAGGGTTCAACTTCAACGCAAAGCTCCTGCTGGACTGTCTGAAAAACGCCACGGGACCGGCGGTGTTGTCCTTTGACAGCCGTGGCTTTCTACTGCTGGAGGCGAACCAAAGCCAGTATTTCACCTCGCCCCGCAGACCGGTACGCATCGCACTGCCGGCAGCAAAACCCGAAAAGAAGACCCGCAAAACCAAAAAAGCCGCCAAAAAGGCCGCTTGAATGATCTATCATGGAGGGATCGTATGTTGAACGACAAAATGAACGCACTGATTGAGGAAGTGTCCGGCTGTCTGGCGGAGCGTGAGGAGCTGGTCCACACGCTGGCGCTGGCGTTGCTGACACGGAAAAACCTGTTCGTCCTCGGCAAGCCCGGACAGGCGAAATCTCTGGCGATCGACCTGTTTCGGGAACGGATCACCGGAGCCCGTCAATTCAACGTGCTGATGAGCAAGGGCATCGACCAGGAGCAGCTTTTCGGACGGTTGGATCTTGCCAGCATCATCCCGGGGCACATCGCCAGAAGTATCCTGGAAAACGATCCTGTCTACCGGGATATGAAGGCGGAGATGGAGATCGCGCTTGAGCATATGCGCAGCGACCCCGGCAACCGAGGATACATCGACGAGGTCAAAAAGCAGTCGGATACCATGGCAGCCTACGAAAAAGGGATGGCGCAGCTGTACGGCGGTGCCCCGCAAATGATCACCGAAAACAAAATTCCGGACAGCCACATTTGTTTCGCCGATGAGATTTTCAAGGCGAACGAGGGGGTGCTCAACTGCTTGTTGAAGGCGCTGAATGAGCGCACCTATACGAATGAGGGCGTTACGGTGAAAATACCGGTGATCAGCTTTGTTTCGGCATCCAACGAGATCCCGAATTTCAACGATCCGGAGGAGCAGTCCCTGCGGGCGCTGTATGACCGCTTTGATTTCAAGGTCAATACCCGCTATGTGGAGGATAAGGAAAACCGGATGCGGGTGCTGGAAAGCAAGCAAAGCCGCAAATCGGACAAGCCGATCCATACGGTCACCTTATCCGAGCTGGAGGCTATGCAGGGGGAGGTGCGGCAAATCCCCATTCCGCAAAGTATCAACGAGCTGGCGGATACGATCCTGTGTGAGCTGCGCCGCAAAAAGATCCCGGTGAGCGACCGCACCTATTTCAATTTCGGGGTGGTGGTACAGGCGGAAGCTTGGCTGAACGGCCGCACGACCGTCACGCCGGAGGATATGCAGGCGCTGGTCAACTACCTGTGGGATAAGCCGGAGCAGTATGAGGTGATCCGTGAGGTCATCACCCGTCTGACCGAAAATCCGCTGGGGAAGAAGCTGGACGCAGCGCTTGCCCGTGCCTATGCCTGCCGGGATGCTTTCCGGGCGGCGAGCGACAAGAACCAGGCGCTGCTGACGTTTCGCACCGGGATGGTGGCGGTGTACGATACTGTGATCGGGCTGAAAAACGGCTTGGACGAAAACGACGCTGCCCGTTCTTCCATCGACAGTACGGTGGCGACGCTGGAGAGCGTCAGCCGGGAGATCCACGGAGAGACCTCGTTCACCTACCTGCCGCTTACCGAGTTAAAAGCTATGCAAAGCCTATGCGCTTAAAACGACCAATACCATTTGAAAGGAAGATGCACTATGTTAAATCGAATCACGATGACCGGGCGGCTGACCGCCGATCCCGAACTGCATAAGACCCAGAGCGATATTGCGGTCGTATCCTTTTCTGTCGCCAATCAGCGCAATTTCAAAAATGCCGACGGCGAAAGGGACACCGATTTCTTCGATGTGGTCGCCTGGCGTTCGACCGCCGAGTTTGTGAGCAGCTATTTCAGCAAGGGCTCGCTCATTACGGTGGACGGACGCCTGCAGACCCGCCGGTACACCGACAAAAATGGGAATAAGCGGGTGGCGACGGAGATCGTGGCGGACAATGTCTTTTTCGGCGATTCCAAGGGCAATGGTGAAACTGCCGATGCGCCCGCATCCGCCGGAGCGGATCTCGTGCCGGACTTTGGCGGGGATGCCGGATCGACCGTGGATGAAGACCTCCCTTTTGATTTTCCCACGCTCTGACCGCAGCAGCGCCAGCCGGAAAGGTATATCCTTTCCGGCTGGCAGCCTAACCACATTCGATGGGAGGAAACCGTATGAGAGATCCATTCCGCACGATCCAGGATCTGCCCAAAGCCGAAAAATGGCTGACAAAGGAGCTTTTGGAACGGCACGAGGCCGGCACACACCGGTTGCTGCGCTCCACCAAGTTGTCCGCATTGGTCTACCGTGGGCTGATGACCGACGGCGAAAAGCCGGAAAATGCCCCGGACGGCCGATCTCCGATCAATACAGACGCATTAGCCGAGGATCTGTATACGGCGCTGTATGCGCCGGTGATCCACCGCTATGACGCAACCGCAGTTGCGCTGCGGGAACGGCTGTTTAACCGCTCCTTGCTGGAGGCGGTGTTGCAGGACGACCGTTTTGATCGACTGAAACAGCTGTGTGAGGATAAGGAGCTGCCCGCCTTCGAAGCGGCTCACGCTTTCCGGAACACGCTGATCGACCGCCTGCCTAAAAGTGCCAATGTCCTTGTTCCGTTGAAGCTGCTGTCAGTATACGACAGGCTGAGGGAAAAGGAAAACCAAGTCACGCAGGTGCTGCTGTCCGGCAAAGATGGCCTTTCCGAAAAAAGACGGCTGTTTTTGTATAACCGGGTATACCGCCTGAAAAAGCAGCAGCGGGATCTGGAGCAAAAGCTGAGAGAAGCGGCGATAAGCTATGTGGATGAACTGGGCTTTGCCATCGGCGACGCTATCGAGGCGGCACTGACGCAGGCGAACGAGGTGAACACGGTAATGACCGCATGGGGCACGGAAAACGGGACGATGCAAAATGACGAACCGAACCGTGAGCTGCTGGCACACGTCCGAAACAGTAAGGAACTGCTGGCAGTCGCCAAAACCCTCGGACGCTATAAAGACATCATAGCCGACAAGCGGAAAAACGGCTTTACCTATGGGCTGGGCGAAAAATATGATCTGACCTTCGGCAACGACATCACCAACTGCCTCTCCGGTGAGCTGGCTATGCTCGGTATGGCGGAAACGGAGATCCTGTTCATGCGCAAGTATGAGCAAAGGCGGCTGATGCAATACCGTAAGCGGACCGCATCCATCAAAGGCAGAGGCGATATGATCGTGCTGCTGGATGAAAGCGGCTCCACCAAAAGCGTGGCAAGCTGGGCGAAAGCCTTTGCTTTGGCGCTTTTGGATATTGCGGCAAAGGATAAGCGTAAATATGCGCTGATCCATTTTTCGTCCGCTGAGCAGGTGAAGACCGATTTGTTTGAGCCGGGGCATTATACCGCCGAGGACGTGATGCGGGCGGCAGAGCAGTTTTTTGGCGGCGGCACAGATTTTGAGGCACCGCTGAAGGAGGCGCTGAGCCTGATGCAAAGCGGCTACGAAAAAGCCGACATCACCATCATCACCGACGGCAAATGCCAGCTGTCCGATACGTTTTGCCGCAGGTTCCTCGATGAGCTTCGGACCTACCGGGCGACCGTGACGGGCATACTGCTGGATAAGGGCGGCTCGTGCGGCGAAACGCTGGAGCCGTTCTGCGATAAGATCTATCGTTCCAGCGAACTGACCGAGGATGAGATCGCCGTGGAGATCCTGAAAGAAAAAGCATCATAACCGACGATCCATCCTAAAATACAAGCGCCCTGCCGGTATCCGCTTGGATACCGGCAGGGCGCTGGCTTTTATGTCAGCCCATAAATATAACCCCGCATCGAAGAACGATGCGGGGCTAAAACGTAACGATCCTTGGGAGTGAAGATCGCAGAAGAAAACGAATCTGTGTTTTTACACGACAACGGCGCAAGGCGAAGAGCATTCGGTGACTGCACACCGAGTGATGACGCCGTCCTGCCATTCCAAGTCGACCTGCCGATCGCCGGGCAGGCGTAATCCCCGCACCGATCCGCTGCCGAAACGCTTGGGCAGCGCCGGAAGAAACACCGGCTCGCCGTTACGTTCCTGCAGCAGCATCTGGATAATGGCGGTGACGATGCCGAAATTGGCGTCGATCTGGAACGGCGGATGCGCCGCCAGCAGGTTGGCATACACGCCGCCGCCACCGTCGTAGTGGATCTCTTTTGTTTCCACCAAACGGAGCATATGGTCGATGCACGCCTCTACCATATCGGCACGCCCGATCTGCGCCCACAGGCTCATTTTCCAGCACAGGCTCCAGCCGGTGCCCTCAATGCCCCGCAGCTCCAGCGAGCGCTCCACGGCTGACCGTACGGTTTCGTCGGAAAGATCCAGCGTGTGACCCGGGAAGGCGCCGTACAGATGGGACACGTGCCGGTGGTGGACATCTTCTTCCGGATATTCCTTATCCCATTCCAGGATCTGACCGTTTTTGCCGATCTCGATGGGGCGCAGGTGCGCCCGCTTTTCGGTAAGCTCCGCCGCCAACTCCGCTTGGCAGCCCAGGATATGACACGCTTCGATGCATTGTCCGAACAGCTCATCGGCGATAGCCAGATCCATGGCGGTGGTTTCGACCAATCCGTGCGGTTCGCCGTTCAGCAGATAGCAGTTTTCCGGCGAGGTGCTCATATAGGTCTGCCACTGCCCCTTGTCATTCTGTATCAGCATATCGGACACGAATTGCGCCGCTCCGCAGATGGTGTCGAATACCTGCTCCAGATACCGTCGGTCGTGGGTGTATTCATAGTGGTGGAACAGATGGGTAGCCATCCATGCTCCGCCCATATAGAAGAACGCATACCGCACGCTGGCGGGCGAACCGCAATCACCGCCGTTCGGCAGCGCCTGCCGCCAGAGGTCGCTGTTGCTGTGAGAGCACCAGCCGTGGGCGTGGTAATACTCCCGGGCGATAGAGCGGCCGCTCTGGGCCAGATCGCAGACAAAATCAGCAAAGGGCAGGTGACACTCGGATAAGCCGCATAGATCGTTCATCCAGTCGTTCATCTGGAAATTGATATTGGTGGTGAAATTGGAGCTCCAGGGTGCTTGCCGCTCCTCGTTCCAGATCCCCTGCAAATTGGCAGGCTGGCTGCCCGGGCGGGAGGCGGAGATCATCAGATAGCGTCCATAGTCGAACAGCAGTGTGACTAAGCCCACATCATCCTTCTGTGTGGCGTAGGCTTTCAGCCGCTGATCGGTGGGCAATTCTGTGTGGTCAGCACCGTCAAAATGCAGAGCCACCCGGTCAAAGAGGGCGGTATAGTCCTCCCGGTGTGTCGCACGTATAAAGTTGAAACCAAGGTCAGCTGCCCGGCGCACGGCTTTCAGCGCATTGGCGACCGGGTCGATGCGGCTGTCCGCCGGGGAAACGTTCCAAGCCTCAAAGTTCGTGGCGATGTGCAGATAGAGCGTCAGCTCCCGGCAGCCGGAAAAGGAGATCGCATCCGCCGTGACGGTCGTTTTGCCGTCCGCCGCAGCCGTCAGTGCCACGGCAAAGGTGAGAGCGCTGTTTTGCCCCAGCGGATCGTAGCGGATCGGCTCCGGCTCCTTAGAATTGCGCAGCGCCGCATAGTAGGGCGCATTGCCCTCCAGCAGCAGACAGTCCTCCCGGGCGGAGGTGCGGCTGAGGTGCGGTGTGGTCAGAGAGAGATGACCGGACACCGGCGCCGAGGCGGTGTAGCGGATGACTAACACGGAATCGGGATAGGAGCAAAACGCCGTTTGCTCCACAGAGGTGTCCGCTGCGGTAAATGCCATATGGGTCTCTGCCGTATCCAGGGACAGACTGCGGCGGTAGTTTTCTGTTTTGTCCGGCAGACCGTCCAGTGTGATATGTAGAGTGCCGCCGGGCTGATAGCATTCCTTCAGCGGTCCCAGACAATTCTGCCACAGAAATCGCTCCGCAGCAGCCACATCACCCTTGTGTAAAGCCGATAACGCCTCGGTATAGCCGGAATAGGCGTTCGGATAGCGGGTATTGTGTGGGTGTCCCGACCATAACGTATCCGCATTCAAGGTGATCGTTTCTCGGGTGGGGTGACCGTATATCATGGCACCGATGGTGCCGTTTCCTACCGGCAGGGCCTGAAAAAATGACTCTGCGGGCTGCGTGTACCAAAGCTCACTCATATCGACTGTCTATCTCCTCGGGTAGTTTTACTGGTTTGGAAACAAGGTAGTCGTTTCCAGTCTTTATTTATATGATGACATAAGAAAGCCAACAATTCAACGAACTCTATTGCCAAAGTTGTATACTGCATAGGCATTTACGCAAAACAGTAACCCAACAATTAGCCGTATGGCAAGATGACAATGACTTATAAAAGCTGAGACTTTTTTCGTGGATGCTATGCAGCAAAATGCGAGCAAAAATAGGCAGGCAAGCGCATAAATTGCACGCATATATGACTTATAAAATACTTTTCTCCAAAACTTTATCGAGTTTTTACAAGCAAGTCAGCAGACCGATACTGCATTTGCGGTTTTGTTTGATCGTTTGAAAAATGCCTATGAAGTATATAATTATGCACATGAAGTCCATTGATAGGAAAAGCGCAGTATGATAGCATAAAAACAGAAAGGTCGAAAAGCAAGCCGGAATAAGCAATTGCTTAATAGCCTTTTGAAAATTACGTTAGGGGGATACATATGAAAAGCAAAATACTCAGTAAGATTCTCGGTCCTATTTTATGTGTCGCTATGATCCTTTCTGCGGTCGCTGTTGGTGTGACCTCAGTGGCGGCGGATACGTCCGCAATCACAGGACCAACAGCGCCTTATATGTACACTTTTGTGAACGGCGGGAAAAGCAATGCGATGTTTTGGTACTACTACGCCGACGAAACATCCGGGTTTCCAACGCTTCGGCTTGGAGAAACCTACCGGTTGTCTTACTATTACTACACACCGGATAATTCTACGTTTCCGGGCTCTTGTGTGACGCAGGGACCGCTGATGCTCCAATTCTTTAATGGGGCTGAGAGTCGATATATCAAGCTGACGGATTTTGCAGAACGGTCGGTTTCTGCGGATCGGCAGTGGTTTTATGAGGAGATCACCGTAACGGTTGGTGAGGATTTGGCAGGAAGAAGTTTGGATCGTCTGGCGTTTACCGTGCAGGGCAATCAAACAGAGGCGAATCAATCGTTGACTCTGGCGGATATCCGTTTCTGCAAGGTTGAAAACGGTGTCGCCGGAGACAATCTCTTTGGACCGCTGTGCGAAAAGGAAACGTTCAGCGCTTGGGATGACAACAAGGCTAACGAGGGCATTTGGTACAAAGTGTCCGGCTCTATTGATAGTGGAAAATTGGACGGTGGCAAGCAGTTGTGGCTGAACGGTTGGACTGCCCGCATGCAGATCGATCCGTTAAACGCAGATCAGTTCAAGCGCCCCGTCACCACCTGCGATGTCAAGGACAGCGAGGGCAATACGCTGGCGACGGTCAATGTCGGTGATGCGCTGGATCTGAGCACACTGACGCTGCCGGTACGGGATGGTTACTGGTTTGCCGGATACTACACTGATGCGGCGTGCACACAGCCGTTTGCTACCGGCACAGCCATTTCCGAGGATACCACCCTGTACTATGGTTGGGTCGATGCCGCTGATTTTGATATTCTCGGTGTGCAGGTGCGGCTGACAGAGCCGAACGGTCTGCGATTTATGTGCCGTGCCAAAACCTCTATGCTGGAGCAGCTGGAGGCGCTGAATGCGCAGGAAAGCTCCATGAGCTTTGGTATGCTGCTCCAGCCCGAGAATAAAATGACGAATCCCGCATTCACCCGTGAGGATGCCACAACTTCCAAATATTTAGTGGATCGGAATGCCGATAATTATGCCCAGAAAGACGAACACACCTATTTCAATGCGGTTGTGATCGATATTCCGGAAGCCCGTTATGCCGCCACAGTGGTGTTGCGGTCGTATGTGACCTATTTGGATGCCTCCGGGGTCGAACGGACCTATTACAATGCGTCTTATACCAGTGCGACCCTGACAGACAGCCCGTATGCCGTCGCCTCGCTCGTGACTGCTGCACAGGCGACCTTGGATGCGGACGCAGCCGAGACCGATGCGGCGAAGAAGCTCTCGGATGCCGCAAAGGCACGACTGGAGGAGATCATCAGTAAGAGCAGCAACGCCTAACTGAGAACTGCCTATATTTGCTTTCTTCTTACCCTCCCTTTAATGGTCTGACGGCTCTCGCCGCAAAAAGCGGCTGATTTGCAGAGAGGAGTGAACAATATGAAACACTGGCTCACAGCAGTCATAACTGTGCTCTGCTTAGTATTGGCACTGTCCGCTTGCGGCAGGCAACCGTCTGCAGCAAGCGATGCGGAGAACATAGCACGGTTTGACCCGGAAACGGTAAAGTCCACTACAACAAGCGATACGGCAGAAACGACCTCCACCACCGTAAAGCAGAACGGTCAAAAGTCGGCTGATGGGAAACCGGCACCGACCTCTACGCTCCCGTCGAGATCAACGGTGGAGTCTGCCAGCACGACAATGGCTGAAAAAACGACGGCTACCACCACCACGACCACTACTGCGACCGGTACGACTACACAACCCGAATGGGGCGTTATCGTCCGCCCCTGAGGGCAAAAAGCGTATCTGTTTCCAGCATTTGGATGGTCGAATGCGGTCAAATGCCCATACAGTATATAAAAATGCTAATGGACGTCCTTGCGGCGTTGCGCCGGGGCGTGCTATTATAATTCATAGAAAACGAGCGAAGAAGAGCATTTTTGTTGAAATTGCGGAAAGGTGGGTGTTGTGACCTCAAAATAGTTATAGCAAACCCCAGCGCAGATCGGCAAACCCGATCACACAAAATTTGACGAAAAAGGAGATCAGACAACCATGAAAAACCTCAGAAAATTGACCAGCGCCATCCTGTGTGTAGCATTTGTGCTGTCCATGTTGATGGTTGGCGTTATGTCGGCTTCGGCGGCGGAGATCACTGCCCCGGAAGGACAGTATGCTTTTAAGCTCACCAATAAGGGCAATTCTAAAGGCAATACATTGTCGTATGGGTACAGCCCGACGATAACCATGCATACCGATGATCACATCCGCTTTTCTTTTTATTACAAATCGGAGGATGCCGATACCACCTTCCCGGACTTCAGCGATCGCAAAACGCCTTTCTATCTCAAGTTTGCCATGAAGACGGAAGTAAATGCGGATACTACCATCGGTATGGATACCTTTGACGTGAAGACGATCGATAAGGTATGGTACCAAGTGCAGTACGATATGACCGTGCCGGAAACGATGAACGGGTGGACGTTTAGCATGCTTAACATCACCGTTTCGACCAACACCGGCAAGGAAGAAGCAATTTATCTGGCAGATTTCAAACTGTGCCGTGTGATCGATGGCGTCGAGCAGGAGAATGTGCTGGGCAATATGAGCACGCACGATTACCTGACCAAGCTGTGGGACAGCTATCCGGGAACGAATGACGCTTGGTTCATTTATCACACGCTGAGCGAGGATAAGAAAACCTATGCCGCCAATGACGGCTCGTGGTCTTTCAGCATCGTGTCGCTGGAGTCTGAGAACTATCGCCGTCCGGAGCGCTATTTTGATCTGACGCTGAATGATGCCAAAACTTCGGATGGTAAAACCAATTACAAGTTCGGTGAAACCGTAACGGTCAAGGCGAACGATGCCCCCGAGGGTATGGAGTTTGATTACTGGACCGTAGGCGGCATCACGGCTGCTGAGCTGGGCATCGCTGCCGGCGATGCGGAGATCACCTTTGAGATGCCCGATCGCAACATCACGCTGACGGCGAACTATACCGAAACGGATAACGGCAGCGACGATAACGGTGGCACCAGCGGCGGTGACAACAACAGCAGCGGCGATAACAATAATAACAACAGTGGCAGTGACAACAACAGTGGTAACGGCAACAACGGCAGCTCTGATACCGGCAACACGGAGAATCCGAAGACCGGCGACACTTTCCCGGTGGCTCTGTGGTGCGGTATCGTCTGCTGCGCTGCCCTGGCAGTCGGCGTGACGGTTCGCAAGAAAGCGCTGGCGAAATAAGGATCGTATCCGCTTATGGCGTGTGACCGCCTGTTGAAGAAACGGAAGTAAAATTATTCGGCAGTTGTATTGTGCAGAGCAAACGGGTATAGCTTGCCGTACAACTGCCGAATACTCGTAAGACCAATAAGCCATGACAGGAAGGATGGAGTCGAACGTATGTCAGAGAAAAGCTATCGTATCAAGAGGGGGGCTACCGAAGTAGTGGTCCATCTTGCCCGATATGTGATGTTGATCGCCTGCGGCTATGTTCTGCTGTATCCTTTCCTGTACATGATCGCCGGCAGCTTTAAGGGACTGTTGGATGTCAACGATCCGACCGTCAACTGGATACCCAAGCATTTCAGCATGGAGAGCATCCAGCAGGCGATGAAATATATGGACTATTGGCGTTCTTTCGGGTACACCGTTCTGTACGGCGCCGGTTCGGTGGTGCTGCAATTCTGCACCAGTGCATTGGCAGCCTATGGCTTGGCTCGGTTCAAGTTCAAAGGGCGTACGGTCTTGGTCGGTATGATGATGCTGACGATCCTGGTGCCGGCGATTATGATCATCATTCCCCAGTATGTGCTGTTCTACAAAATGGACTTTCTGGGGATCCTGGGGCTGGTGAATCGCCTGAGCGGCGTGGATCTGCGTCCCAATCTGCTGGACACGCCCTTTGCATTCTGGATTCCCTCGATGCTGGGCGTGGGATTGAAAGGCGGCTTGTTTATCTACATATTCATGCAGTTTTTCAAGAGCCTCCCCAAAGAGATCGAAGAGGCGGCGTGGATCGATGGTGCCGGTCCCTTTAAGACCTTCACCAGTCTGGTGATTCCCTCGTCCTCCACGGCGGTCGTCACCGTGCTGATCTTCTCCGTGGTGTGGAACTGGAGCGATTCGTTCCTTCCCTCCATGTTCTTGACGACCAATTATCCCTTGAGCGTTCAGCTGGAAAACCTGTACAGCTATATGTTCGGCACCAGCAATCCCGGCCCTCTGCTGGCGGGCTGCTTGCTGTTTCTGCTGCCGGCGGTACTGTTTTATGTGCTGCTGCAGAAAAAGTTTATCGCCAGCATTTCCACCAGCGGCTTGACTGGTATGTAAGCTTCAACTTTGCAAGTAAAATCCCTATAAGGAGGGTTATCGTATGAAACAATGGCTTAAGAGCTGCGGTTGTGCCTTGCTCATTCTATGCTTGGTGGTGGGTATTACCGCCTGCGGGAAGAATGATCCGGACCCCTCAGATCCCACGAACAGTTCTTCGATTTCGGACACCTCGGCGGATGTTCTCGATCCGACGAACCCGGAAGATCCGACAGATCCCGATGTGACTTCGGGCGATGGCACGCAAACCTCGGGTAACACCTCGGGCTCCAAGAACAACTCCGGAACCACTACCACCCGCAGGCAGACCAATAACTCCGGCACCACCACGACCACCGGTGTTGCGCCGGAAAAACTCCGTGGCACTACGATGGAATATCTGACCTGGATCGACACCAACCAAAGTGGCGATTCTCTGGCGGAGGAGAACAGGGTCGTTTCCGAATTTGAGAAAGCGACCGGCATCACCGTGAATTGGACCAAAATTGCATATTCCACGTTTGACAGTAATTTTGCCTCCCGAATGGCGGCAAACAATGCGCCGGACATGGTGTATCTCAACAGTATAATCCTGCCGCGCGTACAGTATCTGCAGCCCATTACGGCGATGAATTATGACTTCTCTGATGCCAGTGTATGGGATCAGGATACCATCAAAAATTACACAATCAAGGGAAAAGCCTATGCGGTGAACATGGTGGGTAGCAAATCGCTTTTGTGGCGCCCGCAATGCTTTTATTACAATAAGAGCGAGCTAAAAAAAGCGGAGCAGGAAGATCCCTATACGCTTTGGAAGGCTGGCAAGTGGACCTGGAGCAAGATGGTGTCCATTTCCAAGGCATACTACAAAAAAACCGGCAATCCGGGCTTCTCGGTAAGCAGTCTTTGGCAGTATGCTCAGCTGAAAGGAATCCAAGGTCCGTTCTCCTTTGACGGAAATACCGTCAAGAGCAATTTTGATAATAAGCAGTTTATAGACACACTTAGCCAGCAAGCTGACTGGAAAGCCTCCGGTATCGAATCAAAGAATTTGACCGACATTGGTGGTATATCCCGTGGTCAATTGATATTCTTCAGCTATAATATGTCTTCGGCAAGATCTGGTCATCAGTATCTGGATAACTTAAAAAAGAATAATACCTTGGGTATTGTTCCGACACCTAAAATCGATGGTCAGAGCACTGAGTATATGCTGGGTGAACAGTCGGCTTACGGTGTCTGTAAGGGTGCTAAGAACCCGGAAGCGGTTGCTTATTTCCTGCGGTACTATCTGGATAGATCCCACTATGACGAGAGCAAATTCTTCTTCAATTCGGAAGCGCTGGAAGTGTACAATTATGCTGTGGCGCAGAAGAAACTGGCATCGACGAATATGCTCAACGGGCAAAACCAAACCAGCAGCCGTATGGAATATGTCCAGGGCGAGCTGTGGGGTGCTGAAAAGGCACAGATCCCCTCGAAGATCGAGTCCCTCGCTACGAATGAGATCAAGCCGGATCTTGCAAATATGGAAAGCTTGCTGAAAAAGAATTTCTAATACTGCGATGGAGTAGAGCGGATGGTTTCTGTGCGAATCCTGAAGTGCGTCTTTTACGCTCGGGACGCACAGAAACCACCGCTCTTCGTAAAGGAGGATGTTATGTCTGTACGAAAATGGACTGCTGTAGCATTGGCTACGCTGATGCTGTGCAGTACGCTGGTCGGCTGCGGCGGCAATAAGACGCCGGACGCTAGCTCGTCCGTGCTGATCCCGACATCAGACATGTCTGATAATATGACGAGCGGGGACACTTCGGAGTCGACTCCAACTACGGATGAATCCTCCGACACTTCCACGTCGGGCAACGGCTCGTCGTTGACCAAAGACCCGGGAACGAAAAATCCGGATAAGAGCAACAATGCTACAACAAAGCCGGCTGCTACCACAGCAAAAGCACCGATTAAGAGCATCACGACGCCCGTGACGGACCTCAAATGGGATTTCATGAAGGGCAAAGGTGGTGCCGAGTCTGAAACGATCAATTATCGCAAAAGGATAGTAAATGCGAAAGACACTTTGAAAATAACTGGAACGACCTATTATTTCAGCGCTAACGGAAACGATCAAAATGATGGAAAATCTCCACAAACTGCGCTAAAAACACCTACTCGCATTTCCCGTTTGCCGTTGCGGGCAGGTGATGGTGTTCTGTTTGAGCGTGGCTCAATATTCCGTATGACCGATGGCATCACATTACAAAGCGGTGTGTCCTACGGGGCCTACGGCAGCGGCAATAAACCGGAATTCTGGTTTTCTATCAAGAATTACGGTGGCAGCAACCTGTGGACGAAAACCTCTACTGCCAACGTCTGGCAGGTGACTTATAATTATCCCGAGGCGGGCATTTTGGTCATCAACGATGGTGCCTTAGTAGGCAACAAGCTCTTTTCCATGACCAAAATGCAGAAAAACGGGGATTTTTACTCTAATGGCAAGGGTACGGTTTTTCTATATAGTAAAACTGATCCAAACAAGTATGCTAATATCGAAATATCATCCGGTGGTAGTTTCGGAGGCAGTGATTTAAAGAATGTTACAGTGGAGAATATATGCCTCAAGTATACAGCCGGGCACGGTTTTGGTTTTGTAAAGGCTAATAATGTAACTATCCGCAACTGCGTGCTGGGATGGATCGGCGGCGCTGTGTGGAACCCCAGTACTGGTGATACCACAAGATTGGGGAATGCTATTGAGTTCTATAACAGTAGCAGCGACCTCGTCGTTGAAAACAACTGGATATACGAAGTGTATGATACTGGTATTACGTTCCAAGGAGATCGTGGCCCCTATAAAAACATAAGTTTCAAAAATAATCTAATCGAGTATTGCTTGATGTCTATGGAGCTATGGAACCGTAACCGGGACGACGAGATCAGTAATGTGGTCGTTGAGAATAATCTTATGCGATTTACTAACTATGGATGGGGGGCTATGCCGAATCGTGGCGGACGAGGGGCCTGTATTTATTCAACTACCACACTTGCCGAGCCTTTTACTAATTTGCACATACTGATTACAAATAATATTTTTGATTGCACGTATTCGCGGTTTATCCAAGGCACTTGGAAACCTGTAAGTAATGGCACTATGGATTACAAAGTGCAAGGAAATACATATTACCAACGCAATCATACCGGAGCAGCTGATTTGGGATATGACTTTAAGTACAATGAGGCTTTTTACTTTGGCTTTAGTCTTAATCCACAGCGAGTAGATGCTAATAATCAGTCTGAATTGGAGAACGCAGTCCGTGCTGTCGATCCTCAAGCAAAGGAGATTCGCTGGTTGGGCTAATTCTTGTGGAATGATCGGAAGGTTTTGCCGTTTATTAGCTTGCCTAAGCAATTCTAATTAAAGCAAATAAGGAGGATATTATGTCTGTACGAAAATTGACCGCAGTAGCATTGGCTTCGCTGATGCTGTGCAGTACGCTGGTCGGCTGCGGCGGCAATAAGACGCCGGACGCTAGCTCGTCCGTGCTGATCCCGACATCAGACATGTCTGATAATATGACGAGCGGGGACACTTCGGAGTCGACTCCAACTACGGATGACTCCTCCGACGATCCGACGTCGAGCAGCGGCTCGACGTCGACCAAAGACCCGGGAACGAAAAATCCGGGCAACAGCAAAAATACCACAACAAAAGCACCTACTACCACCACAAAAACGCCCAGTAAGGGAGTGACAACACCAGTGACAAATCTGGCCTGGGATTTTATGAGCGGCAAAGGTGGCGCTGAAAAGAATGCTATCAGCATGCGTCAGACGATCGTGAATGCCAAGGATGCGCTGAAGGTATCCGGGACCACATATTACTTTTCAAGCAACGGCAACGATCAGAATGACGGGAAATCCCCGCAAACAGCCTTGAAATCTCCGAGTCGTATCACTCGCCTGTCGCTGAACGCCGGCGATGCCGTGTTGTTTGAGCGTGGCTCGATATTCCGGATGGACAGTGGGATCACATTACAAAGCGGTGTTTCCTATGGTGCCTATGGCAGCGGCAACAAGCCGGAGTTCTGGTTCTCTATCAAGAATTACGGCGGCAGCAACCTGTGGACGAAAACCTCTACCGCCAACGTCTGGCAGGTGGCTTATAATTATCCGGAAGCGGGCATTTTGGTCATCAATGATGGTGCATTAGTGGGCAACAAAGTGTTTTCCAAGACCAAAATGCAGAAAAACGGAGATTTTTATTCCGATGGCAAAGGAACTCTGTTGCTCTACAGTAAATCTGACCCGAACAAGTATGCAGATATTGAGATCTCCTCGGGCGGCAGCTTCGGCGGCAGCGACGTAAGTAATGTCACTGTGGAAAATTTGTGCCTCAAATATACGTCGGGGCATGGTTTTGGCTTTGTGAAAGCTAACAATGTGACCATCCGTAATTGTGTGCTGGGATGGATCGGCGGTGCGGTGTGGCAGCCTGGAACTGGCGATAACACCCGTCTAGGCAATGCCATTGAGTTCTATAACAGCAGCAGCAATCTGACGATCGAAAACAACTGGATCTATCAGGTATACGATACCGGCATCACCTTCCAAGGCGATCGTGGTCCGTTTACGAACATCAGTTTCAAGGGCAACTTGATCGAGTATTGCACGATGGCAATTGAAATCTGGAATCGTAATAAGGATGATGAGATCAATGCGGTGGTCGAGAACAATCATATGCGGTTTAGCAACTATGGTTGGGGTGCTATGCCAGACCGCGGCGGTCGTGGCGCACATCTCTATTCCGGTTGGCAGGCCGGTGAACCGTATAAAAATTATCATCTCATGGTACGGAACAATATTTTCGATTGCTCCTATTCCAACATCATCTCTGCTCCTTGGAAACCCGTAACCAGCGGGGTGATGGAGTACACGGTCACAGGCAATACTTACTATCAACGTAATCATACCGGTGCAGACGATTTAGGATACCAAATGAAGTATAATTTGGCCTTTTTCTTCGGAGTCAATCCTACGCAGGTGGATGCGAACAATCAGGCGGAGCTGGAAAGTGCCGTTAAGGCAGTTGATCCAAACGCCAAGACGATCAAATGGCTGAGTTGAGTTATTACATACTTTGTGTGGACTGAACGGCTCGGGCAAGGGGTGCTTAAGTCAAGCATCTCTTGCCCGGCCGCAGAGCCGGAGGAGAGCAACTGATGAGAGAGTATATTTGGCATTTTTTGCATGGCAGCGAAACGGTCGATCCGATAGCAAATTCGATGCGTGAGCGGATCCTGCAAACACCTGACAGAGTATCGGGAGTTGGCACGACCTACTATATCTCCTCCGTAAACGGCAACGACAACAATGATGGGAAGTCACCCCGAACAGCATTATGTTCACCGGAACAGATCGCTGGTCTTCCGCTCAAGCCCGGCGATACAGTGCTGTTTGAGCGTGGTTCGGAATTTCGTATGACGCAGGGAATCCTGCTCACCAGTGGCGTGAATTATGGGGCATATGGCGTAGGCGAAAAACCACAATTTATCGGTTCGGCACGTGATTACGGAAAAAGCGGCTGCTGGACCCCCTACAAGCAGCAACATCTTTGGCAAATGACGTATGACTATGCCCAGCCGGGGCAGATCATCGTCAACGACGGCGAATTGGTCGGCAATCGTCTATTTGATCTGCAGGCATTGCAGCAGGACGGCGATTATTATTTTGACAAAAAGGGCTGTATCATTTACCTGTATTCCGATACAGATCCCAATACATATGAACACATGGAAATTTCCTGCGGCGGCAACGGCTTTGGCGGCAAGGACATTCACGATGTTATCGTGGAAAACCTGTACCTCAAGCATTTTGGCTGCCACGGGATCGGTCTTTGGATGGCGGACCATGTAACGGTGCGTGATTGCGTTTTCCGTTGGATCGGTGGAGATGTACAGCGCCCGGAAACGGATGATATTACCCGTTTGGGTAATGCTGTGGAATTTTACGACACCAGTAATAACATCACGGTCGAAAACAACTGGATCTATCAGGTCTATGATACGGGGATCACCTTCCAGGGGACACAGGGTCCGTTCACTAATATCCAATTAAAAAGTAACCTGATCGAATACTGCATTATGAGTATTGAATACTGGTGTGCGAATAAGGCTCAAGAAATACAGGCAGTTTTCGAAGACAATATTTTACGGTATGCAAACTATGGTTGGGGCACCTTGCCGGATCGCATTGCCCGGGGCGGTCAATTGTGGTCTGGATGGCAACATACAATACCCAACAAACGGATCGATATTGAGGTAAAAAACAATATCTTTGATTGCTCTTACGCATACGTTTTCTCCTGCCCATGGAAACGACCGGAGGTATGCGAACAAACCTATACGTTTGAGGGCAACAGCTACTATATGCGTGACCGCATTGGTGCCAAGGGCGGATTTGGTGTGGATATCAACCAAGCCTTCTTCTTCGGACCGGATGCAGTGCGCAGTCAGGCAAATAACCAAAAGGAACTGGAAACGGCAGTGCGGGCGGTAGATCCCAATGCCAAAGAAATTCGATGGCTGGATTGACAGCTTAGATCGACAACGGATACATGAGCGAAAGGGTGACGGCTTTGAAATCAAACAGAGCTAAACGGGTATCGGCACTTTTCCTGTGTGGGATCGTCAGCTTGGCGATGATGGGGATGCCCTCGACAGCTTTGGCATTGGGCGCCGATGAAACGCAAACGACCGCCGGAGCACAGGCGATATTGAGTGCCACCTCCGGAAATCAAAATGACGAAAACGCCTACAGCCGTTATCAGGAGCGCTATGCGTCTGAGCCGCTGGCTGCAAAAGAGTTGCAGGTGACTGTCGAGAAAGATGTTTCCGATGCACCGGTCACGGCAGCTTTTGAAGTCCCGCAAGGCGCTGACGGTCTGTATACGTTGAATATGCTCTACAAAGCTACGGATGACGGGATCGATGAAATGTCGTTATCTTTACAGCTTGATGGGGCATCCCCTTTCACTGAGGCATCCAAGCTGAAGCTTCCCCGTATCTGGAAGGATGAAGAAACCGCTCGAACGGATGCCAACGGAAATGAGTTTGCAGCCAAGCAGGTAGCGTATGACGGATACTATCTCTCCCCGCTGACGGATATTGCCAAAAACACGGCAGAGCCGTATCTGCTGTATCTGACGGCAGGACATCACACGATATCGGTGACAGCAGTAACGGGTAAGTTTACGCTGCAGGCACTGGTGTTGGGCGCTCCGGAGCAACCGGAGGCGTATCAAAAGCCGCAGGTTTCTGCGGCGGATAAAACGGTCAGCTACATCCTGGAGGGCGAACGGGCGCAACTCAAAAACCGGTATTGGCTGGGAGCCAAAACCGACAACAGCAGCTCACGCATCACGCCCCATTCCGCCACGCAAAGCCGGGTCAATTACATCGGCGGCGGCAGCTGGAAGGACATTGGCGAAACGATCGTCTGGGAAACGCCGGAAGTGGAAGAGGGGTATTACCAGATCGGTTTCTCCTTCCGGCAGAATACCGTTATGGGCGGAAAGACCTACCGTGCGTTGACCGTGGACGGGAAAACACCGTTCACCGAGGCGGGGCAAATCGGGTTTATGTACAACGATAATTGGCAAACGACTTTTTGGTGCGATGCCGATGAAACGCCGTATCTCGTGTACTTATCTGCCGGAAAGCATCAAATCGCATTGACGGTGGTCCCGGGCGAAATGCAGAAACCGCGGGATCTGCTGCAGGAGGCCGTGGAACAGCTCAGTTCCCTGTATATCGACATCAACATGATCACCGGCGAAACGCCGGACACTTATCGGGACTATGAGTTGTTTGACCAACTGCCCGAGATGGAAAACCAGCTGAATGCTATCCGAGATTTGCTGAAACAGGCGGACGGGGAGATCCAAACGATCACCGGTAAAGAAAGCGGTTCCCAGTCCTCGGTCATCAAAAGCATGGTGCAGGTCATTGAGCAAATGCTGGATAACCGCTATACGGCGCATCGCTACAAGTCGCTGTATTATGACAAATATTGCGCCGTGGCATCGGTGCTCAACGACATGAAGAGTATGCCGTTGGATCTGGACAAGATCTCGCTTACCTCTTCCGGCACAAAACAGCCTTTTGAAACGCAGGCGGCTTTCACGCAGTTTGGCTTTTCTGTGCAGCGCTTTTTCTACTCCTTTGTGCGGGATTATTCCAGTGTTAACGAGTCGTCGGATAATTCCTTGACGCTGTGGGTGAACTGGGGTCGTGATCAGGCACAGGTGTTAAATCAGCTCATCAAGTCCTCTTATACCAAAGAAACGGGCGTTTCAGTGGATGTGCAGCTGGTGAATGCCAGCATCGTGCAAGCGATCCTGTCCGGAAAGGGACCGGATTGCGTGCTACAGCAGTCCCGTTCGGAGCCGGTGAATTTGGCTATGCGCGGCGTGCTGTATGACCTGACGCAGTTTGACGATCTGGATGAGGTGTTAGAGCGTTTCCACAAAGATGCGGATATTCCGTATCGCTATCAGAATGGGCTGTATGCTCTACCGGATACGCAGGATTTCTTTATGATGTTCTACCGCAAAGACATTTTGCAGCAGTTAGGGCTTTCGATCCCGGAAACGTGGGATGACTTTGTGGATGTGTGCAACCGACTTGCCCGATACAACATGAAGGTGTGGCTGCCCAACTCGGCGGCGACCAGCTTGGGACAGACCAGCATCGGTATCGGCAGCATCAATGTTTTCCCCAGCCTGATGCTGCAAAGCAATGTATCTATCTACAGTGAGGACGGACGTTCCACCACCCTCACCACGCCGGAATCGTTGGCAGTGTTCAATCAATGGACGGATTATTATACTAAGCTGAAGCTGCCCCGCACGATGGATTTCTATAATCGGTTCCGCATCGGTACCTGTCCCATCGGTATCAGCAGCTATACGATGTATACGACCCTCAAGGCGACAGCGCCGGAGATCGACGGGCTGTGGGGTATGGCACAGATCCCCGGAACGGTACAGGAGGACGGGACGGTATCCCATGTTTCTGCCGGCGGCGGTTCGGCATGTGCAATGTTGAAAGCGACCAAGCATCCGAAGGAGGCTTGGGATTTCCTCAAATGGTGGACTCGTGCCGATACCCAATTGAGCTTTTCCAATGAAACGGAGTCGCTGTTGGGTGCTGCCGGACGTGTGGCTGTGTCGAATATGGAAGCGTTCCGGAAAATGACATGGGATACGTCAATGTTCTCTTCGATCGAACAGGCGTGGGATCAGGTAGAGGAGATCCCCGAATACCCGGGCAGCTATTATGTGTCCCGTTCCGTGTATCAAAGTTTCTGGAACGTTGTGGCAGACAGCCGTAACACGAAGGATACCCTTCTGAAATACGGAAAACAGGCCGACGCTGAGATCCAAAGAAAGTGGAACCAATATGAAAACCGATTTGCACAGTGATACTCGATCAAAATGCAGAGGAGGAAAGAACGATGAGCAGCTTAACAAAAAGCAGCCGACGTATCGATCGGAATAAGGAAAATCGGACATTTGCTCTCATCTTGATTCCGTTTATGGGGCTGTTTTTCCTATTCAATATTATTCCGGTGATCTCCTCTATGGTGCTCAGCCTGTTTGATTACGATATGGTGTCCTCGCCCATCTTCACCGGCCTCGGCAACTATATTCGGATGTTCACGCAGGATGAGACCTTTCTGAAGGTGCTGGGTAATACACTGAAATTCTCCATCGTGGCTGGTCCGCTGAGCTTTATGCTGGCGTTTATGCTGGCGTGGATGATCAACGAGTTTCCTCGGCCGCTGCGGGTGTTTCTGACGTTCATCTTCTATGCGCCTGCGTTGGTGGGTAATGCCTACTATATCTGGCAAGTGTTTTTCTCCAGCGACAGCTACGGCTATCTCAACAATATGTTGATGAATATGGGCCTGACTACCGAGCCTATCGACTGGTTCCAGCGCACGGAGTATAACATGACGATCATCCTGATCGTGCAGTTGTGGATGAGCATGGGCGTGTCGTTTTTGGCGAATATCGCCGGTCTGCAGAATGTCAATTCCGATCTGTATGAAGCGGGTGCTATCGACGGCATCCGTACCCGCTGGCACGAGCTTTGGTATATCACGATGCCGTCGATGAAGAACATTCTGCTGTTCGGTGCGGTAATGCAGATCCAGGCGGTATTTTCCGTCAGCGGGCTGATCACTACTCTGGCGGGATACCCCAGCGTCAATAACTCGGTAGATACGCTGGTATCCTACATATCCGATGTCGGTACGACCCGTTATGAGATGGGCTATGCATCGGCGCTGTCCCTACTGCTGTTTGTGATGGTGCTGGCTTTCCGCTTTGGTATCGGCGCATTGCTGAATCTGGTCGGAAAAAGCGATTCTTGACCCGTGGTAAAGGAGATGACAAAACTTGGCGAAACAGCAGTATCGTAGATATACACGCTCTACGGCCGGCAATATCTTTTACTTTCTGATTTTGTTTCTGGCGGGAGCGTTTACCGTTCTGCCCCTGGTTTACTGTATCGTGACCTCCTTTAAGCCACTGGAGGAGTTGCTGATCTTCCCGCCCCGTTTCTTCGTGACTCGCCCGACGGTAGCGAACTATCTGTCGTTACCGTCCCTGTTGGCGAAAATGGAGGTGCCGGTCTCCCGGTACTTCTTCAACAGCTTTTTCGTGGCTATCGCCGGCACCGGGCTGCACATTATCGCTGCATCTCTGGCAGCCTATGCCTTTTCCAAATCGAAGCTGAAGAGCAGGACCGTTCTGTTCTATGTCGTTCAATTGATGCTGCTGTTTAACGGCGTCACGTTGGCGATCCCGCAGTATTACATCTTCAGCAAGCTGCACCTGATCGATACCTATTGGGTATATATCCTGCCGGCGATCCCGTCGGCGACCGGCTGCTTTTTGATGAAGCAGTATATGGATGAATCGGTGCCGGATGTACTGATGGAGGCAGCTCGTATCGACGGAGCCGGTGTGCTGCGGATCTATTGGAAGATCGTCATGCCGATCCTGCGTCCGGCTTGGATGACGATGATCCTCTTTTCTTTCCAAAGTATGTGGACGCTGGTGCCCTCCGGTACTATCTTCAGCGAGGATCTGAAAACATTACCCCAGGTGATGAGTTCTGTCGCCGCCGGCGGTATCGCCCGGTCCGGCAGTGCAATGGCCATCACGGTCGTGATGATGCTCCCGCCGATCATCGTATTCCTGTTTACGCAGAGCAATGTGCTTGAAACGATGACCAGTTCCGGTATCAAAGAATAAACGAATGCCACTGATGAAAGGAATGAGGCGGGTTGAAAAAAATCGTATCTATGCTGTGTATAGTCACGTTGCTGACCGCTATATTCGGGCTGACCTGCTCGGCTGCGCCTACGGATTCTTTTACCCGCAAAAATGAACCGGGTAGCGAGGTTTCCACGGTATTAGCCCGGGAGTCGTTCGCAGTCGCACAAACGATCACGGCATCAACGCTCGGCTTGGATGAAGCACTTGAAGGATTGACCGATGCGTATAGCGGATCTGACGGCAAGGTGTATCTGCTTTGCGGCGGTGACGGAGCCTCCCGGGTCATCATCCTTAACGACGATTATTCGCTGTATAAGGAATTAAAGCTGGTGGATGCCGATGGCGAAGAGATGTATTTTGGCGGTGCGCAAGGTATCTTCGTGGACTCCAAAAACCTTATCTATGTTGCCGATACGGACAATGCCCGTATTCTGGTCACCGATGAAAGCGGTGTCGTAAAGGAGATCTGGGGTGTGCCGGAATCCAACTACATCCCTGATGAATTCACCTATCAGCCTTCTCGTATCATCAAAGATGATAAGGGGTATTTGTATATTCTGAGCTTAGGCAATTACTATGGAGCTCTTTCTTATTCTCCGGAAGGGGAATTTCTGGGCTTTTACGGAGCCAACAGCGTACAGGCTACGGTGCTCGATACGTTGGCTATGCTGTGGGAAAAACTCACCAGCAACGACGTAAAGAAGTCACAGTCCAGCAAGAAGCTGCCGTATTCCTTCGTGGATCTGTGCATCGACAGCAGCGGGTATGTAATCACCTGTACCGGCAAAACGGAAAACAGCCAAAACGGTGAGGGTCAGATCCGGAAATTCAGCAGCGACGGCTCCAACATTCTGTTCAAACGCAACCCGGACGGCAGTGCTACATCGTCTTCGTCCGTAAACTTCTTAGAGCAGGAAGTGATCGTTGCTGACGGCTCCAGTCGTACGCAAAACATCGTAGCGGTAGACACCGACCGACTGGGAAATATTTATGCGCTGGATCAAACCTACGGCTTGGTCTACGTTTATGATAAGGAATGCAATCTGCTGACCGGATTCGGCGGCGGATACAAAACCGGCGACCAGCTGGGGACCTTCGGAAAAGCGGTTTCACTTTGTATGCACGGAGATTCTGTCCTTGTTCTGGACACGGAAACTTACTGCGTAACGGTATTTGAACCCACCGATTTCGGTAAGCTGCTCTTTGAAGCACAAGATATGTACATCCGGGGCGATTATGATACGGCCAAAGATCTGTGGACACAGGTATTGACATTGGATGCCGGCAACCAGATGGCGTATAAGGGGCTGGCGATGGCTACCTACGGCGAAGGCGATTACGAAACGGCGCTGCAGTATGCTAAGGATGGCTTGGATTATTCCATTTATGATCTGGCTTGGCAAGAAGTCCTGTCCGGTTTCTTTGCCCGGAATTTTATTTGGGTCGCTCTGTTGGTGGTCGCTGTGATCGGCGGTGCGATCGTACTGATGGTCCGGGTCAAAAAACGTCAGTTGGTATTGATCCACGATCCTAAGATCAAAACATTCAATTCGGTGATATTCCATCCGTTCCGCTCTTTTGAGGAACTGAAATACAAAAAGCAAGGCTCATTGGTGATCGCCGGGATACTTACGGTACTTCTTTTCGTCGCTGTGGTGTTACAATCTACGGCAGGCGGATTCCTGTTTAATACGACCACGGCGAAATCCTATAATGTCCTGTATACTCTGTTGGAAACGGTAGGCTTACTGTTGCTTTGGTCGGTATCAAACTGGTTGATCTGCTCACTGTTCTCCGGCAAAGGAACCTTGCGGGAAGTATTCACGGCATCCGCCTATGCTTGTACACCGCTGATCGTCATGACGTTTTTGCGGTGGCTGTTGTCGCTGTTCCTCCCGCTATCGGCAGCCGGCTTTTTGTCGGGACTGACGACGGTGGCGTGGATCTATACGGCGTTTTTGCTGTGCATTGCGATGATCACGATCCATGAGTATGATTTCTTCAAGTTCCTTTCCACCGGAGTTGGCATCGTGTTTCTGATGGTGGTCATCGTGTTCATGCTGTTCTTCACGATGACGATGCTGAATATGTGCAAGATCTTCGTTTCCGAGTTTTTCGAGGAGTTACTTTTCCGATAAGACCTGATAAGGGAGGTTATGGTATGAGAAAATGCAGCTTGCTTTTGGCGATCGTGCTGCTGACCGTTTGGTTTGCCGGATGCGGAGCATCTCCGTCCGTAGACAAAGCGGTATTTGATGAAACCTGCGCAACGCAGACACTTCCCTCACAGGTCGTGGCGGAAAACGACCGATTCTCCCTGTCGTGGAACGATGAGGCAAAATGCGTGGCGCTGACGGATAAAACGACCGGTAAATGTTGGTCGGCGATCCCGCAAGAGTATTTGGAATCGGGCGGCACCAGCATCAATGTTACCTCGCCGCTGGATGCCCGTGTGGTCGATATCAACAGTATGCAGCCCGAAATGGTGAACGGATATACGGCGATCATAGAGAATGGCCGTATGGTCTGTGAGCAGAAAAATGACGGCTTGACGGTGACCTATTATTTGGATGCCTATAAGATCTCCATTCCGGTACAGTATCAACTGACCGAAGAGGGGCTGACCATAAGCATCGATCCAGCGCAAATCGCCGAAGGAATGTCGAATTACCAGCTGCTGTCTTGTTCGGTCACGCCGTTTCTCTGCTCTGCAGCGAACAGTGATGACAATTATTTGTTCATCCCGTCCGGGTCCGGTGCACTGATGTACACCTATGAAACGGCGGATGATGCACGGAAATTTTCCGGCGAACTGTATGGTGTGGACCCGGCTCGGATCGTACAGGAAAACAATGAAACCGCCGAGGCATTGCGGTTGCCCTTTTTCGGTGCCAAGGACGGCGAGGATGCGCTGTTGGGAATGGTGGACGAAAACACCGGGTTGACCTTTATCGATGCAGAGGCGGGAAACAGCTCCACGGGCTATTCGACCGTATATCCCACTTTCTACTTCCGCAGTTACGACGTAGTTAAACAGCGTTCTACCGCCAACGGTTTGGGCGGCGGCAGTGATGTGATGCGCACGGCGGATGATCTGTCGGTCGGCGTGGCATCGGTTTCTTATTACCCTCTGCACGGCGATGCGGCGGATTATAACGGCATGGCGAAAAAAGCCCGTTCTTTGCTGAATGTGGAAAAGAGCGACGCAGCCGATAACGCCGCCATGTATAGCGTGACGGTTTTGGGCGGTGTGAAAACGACATCCTCCATCCTCGGTATCCCCAAGCAAACAGTGAAGGCAATGACGACCTTCGCTCAGACGCAGACTATGCTGGAAGAATTGAAAAAGCAGACTGGGGCAGCTCCTTCGGTGCGGTTGCAGGGCTTTGGCAATGGCGGCATCAACCCCGGCAGCGTGGCAGGCGGGTATAAATTCCTGTCGCTGTTCGGCAGCAAGGACGAACTGGAAGATTACTGCAAACAGCAGAGCATTCCCCTGTTTACGGATTTTGATGTGGTATGCTACGGGAAATCAGGAAATGGTTTTGGCTACAATTCCGCAGCGGCAAAAACCGCTTTACATAAGCAGGCAGAGCAATATGTGCTGAATATGCCGCTGCGGGATCTCAATACCGATGAACCGTTCCGTATCCTCGGACGGACTGCATTGACCAAGGCAGTGGATAAGCTGCTGAAAAAGGCCCCGTCCTTAGATGTTTCGGCGATCAGCCTGTCCACCTTAGGCAATACCGCATACTCCGATTATTCTCTGCCGGAGTCTTACGCAAAGGCGCATATGGCTGCGGATGTGCAGGCGTTGCTGAAAAAGGTAAAAGCAGCTAATTATCCGCTGGCGGTATCCGGTGCCAACTCCTATGCGGCAGACATAGCGGATACGATTTTTGACGTTCCTACCGATAAGGGGCAGGATAAGGCACTGGATGTCCGGATCCCGTTCTACTCTATGGTATACGGCGGCAGCAAAGCCCTGTATTCCGAGCCGGTCAACATGGCTGCCAACCAGGAACAGGCCGCTGCGTTGGCTATGTCCGGCGGTGTTGGATTAGGCTATACGCTGATCCAGCAATACGATGTCAGCTATGCCGAAACCGGTGTCGGCAAGCTGTACGCCACGGTGTATGCCAGCAATCGTGAAGCAATGGCAAGCACCATAGGAAAGTATGCCGCCTGCTATGAGGCGATCGGCGGCGCCACGATACAGCGCTACGAGCTGCTGGAAAACGGGGTAACTCGCACAGTGTATGATAATGGCGCCAGCATTTTGGTGAATGGGCAAAACAAAGAGGTAAAAACTACTGTCGGCGATTTTGCTTCGTATGAATGTAAGCTGGAAAGAAAGGCGGGTCAAAGATGAAGGATAAAAAGCCAAAGATCAAAAGCTTGGAAGCGACCCGTCAGAAGGCCGGATATTGGTTCGTATTGCCTTGGGTGATCGGACTGATCATGTTCTTCGTCATACCGATCTTCAGCTCGATCCGCTACTCTTTTTCGGATGTACGGATCGAACCGGGCAATGTGGTGACCGAATGGGTGGGATTGAGCAATTATAACGCCGCCTTAAACGAGGATCCCCAGTATGTGAACCAGCTTGGCGAGTCCATTTCGTATGTGCTCTATTCCGTCCCGCTGGTGGTAGCGTTTTCGCTGCTGATCGCATTGCTGCTGAATCAGAATTTCAAGGGACGGACGTTTTTCCGGGCATTGTTTTTCTCCCCGATCATCTTCACTGCCTCTCCTGTCATGGGTATCTTGGAGGGCTCTGTTGTGCAGATGCCTTTCTTCACTCAAGGCACAGACGACACGGCCACCTTTGCCCAGGTATTTGAGCAGATGAACCTACCGTCATCGATCATGTCGGTGATCTCCTTTATGCTGTGGTTTTCCCTGCAGGTGATGCAGCATGCAGCACTGCCGACGGTGCTGTTCTTGGCTGGTCTGCAGGAGGTTCCCTCCACCCTGTACGAAGTGTCGAAGATCGAAGGTGCCAATAAGTGGGAGGAATTCTGGATGATCACCGTTCCCAGCTTGCGCCATATTATTTCTCTGGTGCTGATCTACTCGATGATCGATATGTTCGCACAGACCCACAATACACTGATCACTCGGGTCGAGGGAATGATCTCCAATCAGCAATTTGGTTCCAGCTCGGCGATGCTGTGGTTCTATTTCTTGATCGTGATCGCCGTGATGGGCACCGTGTATGCGCTGTACCATCGGTATTGCATGAAGAAGTGGGAGTAAGATCAAACCTTGGAGAGGAGTTATGAAAATGTTAAAACGGTCGATCAGTCTGTTGATCTGCGCTTTGATGTTGTTCGGGCTGGCTGCCTGCGGCGGGAAAACTCCCGCTAGCAGTGAACCTTTGTCCGAGCCGACCGATAGCACGGTACCGGAGGTACCCACATCGGATATTTCGGACCCTACGCAAGAGCCGTCCTCGACGGACGGTACATCGGACACCACAAACAATAGCGGAACGACGGCGGGAACTACGACTAAAGCACCGCCGAAGAACAACACGACAACTCCGACAAGTAAGACGGATCCTACCGATCCGGTAACTCCTGCAAAGGTGGTGCAATCGTTGAATAATACCTATTACAAGCTGACGGTCGAGAAAAAACTGACGGTCGGTTATATCGGCGGTTCTGTTACCGTTGGTATTGGTGCGTCCAATGAAGACCAAACCTCTTGGCGAGCTTTGACGACACAGTGGCTGAAAAAAACATATCCATCGGCAACGATTCAAGAGGGGAATGCAGCAATCGGAAGTAGCGGTTCGTTATTGGGTGCCTGCCGGGTCGGTGATGAGCTGCTGAAAACCTATAAGCCTGATTTGATCTTCGCCGAGTATGCTATCAACGACCATTATCAGGGCTGTCTGTACGAAGAAAGCGTACGCAATATGGAATCGTTCGTGCGTATCGTGCTGAAAAACAACCCGAATACGGATATCGTCTTTGTTTATACTACCGACTGCGGTTTCCGCGGCAAGGAATTCGATGCCGTGTTGGCGTTTGAAACGGTCGCTAAACGCTACGGTTTATATTCGATCAATGTGGGTAAAGAGCTGGCAAGTCGTGAAGGCGATGATGCTTTGAGTTTTGCGGGAAAATATCTAAAAGATTCCGTACATCCCAATGATGCGGGACACGCCAAATATGCCTCATATGTGACGGAGTTCTTGGCAGACCAATTCAAAAAATGCGAAAAGAGTTATCAGCCGCACAGCATACCGGCAGCAAGCCGCAACGATCTGTTTGAAAAGACTACGTTGATCAGCGGAAACGATATTTTGGCATCGAATTCGTCCTTACAGAGCTCCGGTGATCTGAATACCATTCGAGGGACGGTTCGGCTGTCCGGCGGCGATGCATTCACGGTAAAGTTCAAGGGAAAAGCACTGGCTATGCGGTGGCGCTCGGCAGAGGGTGCCGACATCACGCTCCGACTGGATAAAAAGGATTCCACGTTGCCGATCGGCAATCTGGACGGAGCGCAGCAGATCCTATTCAGCAATTTGTCCAATGGCGAACACACTTTACAGGTGATCAATAAAGGCTCGAAGGATTGTTATATCAACGGGTTATATGCTTTAGAGTGATCAGAAGGAGCGTAGGCATGAAAAAAACGGATCTCGGTGGCTTATGGCTCATGGAAGGCAACGGGTTCTCCTGCGAGGGAACGATCCCCGGCAGTGTCTATTCCTTTTTGCTGGAAAATGGATTGATGGAAGAACCGGGATACAGGATGAATGAGCTGGATGCACTGGCTCTGATGGATCATTCCTATACCTTTTCCCGTACATTTTCTTGTCATCCCGACGGTCATCCGATGCTGCTGCACTGTGATGGCTTGGATACGCTGTGTACGCTGCGGCTCAACGGTACGGAAATAGCGAAAACAGATAATATGCACCGTACCTATGAGTGGGACATAACCGATCACTTGCTGGATGGGGATAATCGTCTGGAACTGACCTTTGAACCCGTGGATCCGTATATCAAAAAGCAGCAAAAACAGCACTTTCGTCTTGGCGCTCCGGAATGTATGGAAGGCTTTGCGTATATCCGCAAGGCATATTCCATGATGGGCTGGGACTGGGGTCCTCGTCTGCCGGATGCGGGGATCTGGCGCCCGATCTACCTACTGGAAAAGGATAGCGCCCGGCTGACCGACCTGCGCATCGTGCAGCGACATGAGAACGGTCAGGTTTGGGTGACGGTATCGGCATCAGCCGATGCTCCGGCAGAACACCAGATCGTTTTGGCTGCGCCGGACGGTCAAACCTATACTTTGCAGAATGACGTGGAATTTGTTGTTCCGCAGCCGCAGCTTTGGTGGCCCCACGGATTAGGAGAACAGCCCCTATATACCATAATCGATACACTGATCGAAAACGGTGTGGCGGTCGATCGCCAGCAAAAACGGATCGGTCTGCGCACTCTGCGATTGATTCAGGAGCCGGATGAATGGGGACGCAGCTTTTGTCACGAAGTAAACGGACTGCGTTTCTTCGCTATGGGTGCAGACTACATCCCGGAGGACAATATTTTGTCCCGTTGCAGCCGTGAGCGTACCGGGAAGCTGCTGCGGGATTGCTGTACCTGTCATTTTAATACCGTGCGGGTCTGGGGCGGCGGATATTATCCGGAGGACTGGTTCTTTGAACTGTGCGACGAGCTGGGATTAGTCGTATTTCTGGATATGATGTTTGCCTGCTGCGAAGTGCCGGGAACACCTTCCATGCTGGAAAGTATCGCTTATGAGGCACAGGATAATTTGCAGCGTATCCGGCACCATGCCTGTTTGGGCTTACTGTGCGGCAACAACGAGATCGAGGCATATTACGGGTCGGAAAATGAGGGAGCCTATCGTCCGGAGTATTACGCCATATTTGAAAAATGTCTTCCCAGTGTGATCGCCAACGTATGCCCGGAGATCCCGTATGTGTCCTCTTCCCCCTCCAGCGGCGGATATTTTGACAAGCCGAACGATGAGAGTCGTGGCGACTGCCATTACTGGAGCGTATGGCACGGCGGCAAGCCTTTTTCCGAATACCGTCAGCATTATTTCCGGTATTTGAGCGAGTTCGGCTTTCAGTCCTTCCCGTGCAGCAAAACCGTGGAAAGTTTTACTCTGCCGGAGGATCGCAATGCGTTCTCACGGGTGATGGAGATGCACCAGCGCAATGGCAGCGCTAACGGGAAACTGCTTACGTATTTATCCGACCATTTCCGGTATCCGGCAGAATTCGACACCCTGCTGTATGCTACCCAGCTACTGCAATCGGAAGCTATGCGCACCGGCACGGAACATCTGCGGCGCAACCGCGGACGGTGTATGGGCGTACTGTATTGGCAGCTCAACGACATTTGGCCCGGAGCCTCTTGGGCAAGTATCGACTATTACGGTCGCTGGAAAGCTCTTCAGTATGTGGCAAAACGCTTTTTTGCCCCGGTATTGCTCAGCTGCGAGGAAACGGGTGAGCGAACGACCCGTCCCGTGGTAACGATGGAACGCACGGTGGATTTTGCAACTACGGCACAGCTGTGTGTGACCAATGATACACGGGAAACGGTAAAAGGCATCGTGCGTTGGGAACTCCGCAACATCTATGCGGAGGTGCTGCGATCCGGCGATTTCCCCGTGGAATGCGAACCGTTCTCCGTTTGCACGTTCCCCACGCTGGATTTCCATAAAACAGATGTGGACCACCACTATTTCAGTTATTCCTTAGAGGTCGACGGAAAGACGGTATCTGAGGGAACGGCGTTGTTTACGGCACCGAAGTATTTTGCCTTTGCCGACCCGCACCTGTGTGCGACCGTGCAGGGCGATACCATCACGGTAACGGCAGATGCCTATGCCAGAGCGGTAGAGATCGATGCTCCGGACGGCGACTTCGTGTTAAGTGACAACTATTTCGATATGAATGCCGGCAGCCGAACCGTACAGGTGCTGCGGGGTGATCCGTCGGCGTGTGCTTTGCGTTTGCGCAGTGTATACGATATCCGGTAGAGCGGAGGAGATCGGCAATGAAAACGCATCATTTTGAACTGCTGGAGCAGCGCACAGAGTTTAATTATATGCCCACTATGGACGCTTATGTGCTGGATCATAACCGAGAGGGCGTTCGACCGATGGTTTTGGTTTGCCCCGGCGGCGGCTATTGGTGCTATGCAGAGCATCAGGAAGGCGAACGCACGGCAATGGCGTTTTTGGCAGCCGGATACAATGCGGCTTTGGTACGGTATTGTGTGCGCCCGCATACCTTCCCGATGGCTTTGCGGAATTTGGCGACGGCGATCCGGTTGTGTCGGGAGCACGCAGAGGAATGGCATATCGACCCGCATAAGATCGTCGTCTGTGGCTTTTCGGCAGGTGGGCACGTAGCGGCGTCGATCAGCACGCTTTGGAATTGTCCGTCCGTATTTACCGAGGAGGAGATCCGCTCACGCATTTATCGCCCGGATGCCTCTGTGCTTTGCTATCCAGTGATCACCAGCGGCGAAAAGGCACACAAGGATTCGTTCGTCAACCTGACCGGCGGACTGCCGGAAACAGATCCTTTGTGGCAATTGCTGTCGCTGGAAAAACGGGTGGATGCGGATACCCCGCCGGCGTTTTTGTGGCATACCTGTGCGGATACGGATGTGCCGATGGAAAACAGCTTGTATTATGCAACAGCTTTGCGTGAGCATGGCGTGCCGTGTGAATTGCATATTTATCCCCGAGGACCGCACGGTATGGCTCTGGTAACACAAGAGCTGCCCCGCACCCGGTCGCTGCTCGACCGGGATTATCACTGGATGCCGATGGCAATAGACTGGATCGCTGACGGATTCGGGATATAGCTGAAAAATCTATAGTATTCAGAAGGAAGAATCACTAATGCTGGAAAACATCAACTATAAGCTGCGAAATCAGCAAGAGATAAGGGTTACCTTTCTTGGAGGTTCGATCACCGTAGGGGTAGGTTCTTCTGATTGGGAAAAAACCTCTTGGCGTGCATTAGTTACGCAGTGGTTGCGGAAAACCTATTCCCAGTCCAATTTTGAAGTGTTTAATGAGGCGGTCAGCGGGAAAGGCTCGACCCTTGGTGTTTGTAAAGTGGTCAGCGGATTGCTGGCACGGCAAAAACCGGATCTATTGTTTTTGGAGTATGCTATCAACGATCGTCACGAATGTCGTCCGTACTCGGTAAGTGAGCGCAACATGGAATCAATGGTTCGCACGATAAGGAAGGAACTCCCATATGCGGATATTGTTCTGGTGTATACCTCAGATGATATTCGGAATGGATCCCCTTATGATGCGATCCTAGCCTTTGAAACGGTGGCGAAACGCTATGGTGTTCCTAGTGTGGATGTTGGACGGGAATTGGTCCAACAAGAGGGAGACAACGCTTTTGAAAATGGCGGAAAATACCTAAGTGATAATGTACATCCCAACGATGCCGGTCACGCACATTATGCATCTTATGTCATTGAGTTTTTGAAGAAAACGTTTGCGTCTTGCAGCAATGGTATGCAACCATATCCACTGCCTCAGCCGCTTTGTGATGGCTTATACACGACTGGGCAACGGATGGCAGAAAAAGAGTTTTTTGCAGTTGCGTCTGAAACTTCTCGCTTACGCAATAAAGAAAGAGAAGAACGTGGGTTTTTACTTCCTCCCGGAGAAAAACTTGCTTTTCGTTTTCAGGGGCGGGTAGCGGAATTGTTTTGGAAAGCACCGGCCGATGTGTTGTTGACAGTCACGATTAACGGAAATAGTCGGCAAATGGAGGGCGTACCGTGGGGCAGCTACCCGGCGTTGTTTGAAGATTCCCATGATGAAATGCAAAATGTGCAACTAGAAAACAGCGGAAAAGCGGATCTGATACTATATGAAATGACAACCGCCGGTTGATTTGTGCCAAAGTACACAATAGCTGAAAAGGCTTGTATGGTTTATTAAAATGAAACCATACAAGCCTTTTGCAAATCATATGTTACGCATATCTATATTGCGATCAGCACAATGGCAGCTACGCCGATGGCGATACCCAGCCATACACGAAGGCTGATCTTCTCGTGGAAGAATACACCGGACCCAATGGCGGACAGCATGATCGTACCGCCATTGATCAGCGGGAAGAACACGATCCCCGGTAAAGCACTCACCAACAGCAGGTTGAGCCGATTGGCGAAAACCACACAGATTGCCAGCAAAACCGCCGGCAGCAGGAAGCTGCGGTCATAACGAATCTTGGCTGCTCCGGCTTGTCGACCACTGAGGCAGATGACCCCTTTGCCGATACCGGAAAAAAGGAGCATAGCGGCAAATGCCAGCAGCAGAAAGGTGCTGAGCGTATCTGCAGGATACCGGACACCGAACACCTTTTGGATGATCCCCACACTGCCGGCACAAAGCATCGCCAACAGAGCCAGTCCGATATGAGAGCTGCCTTTTTTCGTCGGCTCAGTCGGCACGGTACCATCCTTGCCACGTAAGGAAACCAATACGACCGAAACGATCATCAGCAATATCCCGGCAGCCTTCGTCACCGATACGGCTTCGTGACTGCGGATAACGGAATAGATGGTTGGAATGACAAAACAGGAGGCATAGATCAGTGAACAGACCGCCACAGAGCCGCCTTTGACGGCGGTAATGTAAAAGCTCTGGGAGCCGAGGGTCAACGCTCCGTAAACAAGCGCCAACAGGACAAACGCCCCATCGACGGCAGAAAAGCGAATGCCACCCAGCGCAAACACAACAACGGCCAGTAAAGACGTGAGCATATTGACGCTCATCAGCCCACCGAGAGAGCCAAAGCTCTTTTCGCCCCATTTGGAAAACAGGTTTTTGCCGGTGCCAAGGGCAAGAGAAACCAGCAAAAGAATGTAGTTGAGCATATTATTCTACCGTCAGCTTTCTGTATAGAATTTTTCCATTAGATGTACCGTGGAAATTCGGATATTAGAGAATGCTGTGATTTCGGGGGTGGGTATGTTTTTCACCAATAGCGATTTCTACCGCTTTATTTTCCCTTTTGAATCGCAGTAAATCTATTGTATAGCCAAAGGCAGCGGATTTCAATGAATGCTATGAGCAACTTTATATACCGTATTAGCGTTTTGGAAGATGAAGAGGAGAATGGAGTACACAAATTTGCCTATACCGTTCGTTGTGCCGGAAGATGGTGGGGATTATAATGAAAAGGCAAGAACATCTTGCGGAAGAAAACCGGTACATGAGAACCATAGTCAAAAAAGGAGATGATGCACTCTATGTTGATCGGAATTCCGAAATTGCTGTCCCCCGAGCTGCTGAAGGTTTTGTGCGAGATGGGACACAGTGACCGGCTGGTGATCGCTGACGGCAATTTTCCGGCGGAAAGTATGGGAAAAAGCGCACGGGTGATCCGCTGCGACGGCATTGGGGCAGCCGAATTGCTGGAGGCAATTTTGCAGGTTTTTCCGCTGGATACTTACGTAGAAAAACCGGTGTTTTTAATGCAGGTGGTGCCGGGCGACCCGGTGGAAACGCCGATATGGGAAAAGTACACCGACATCGTAACTCAGCATGACAAGCGTGGTGATGCGGCGATCGGACACATCAAGCGATTTGCCTTCTATGAGGAAGCCAAAAGTGCCTATGCGATCATCGCTACCGGCGAAACGGCGCTATATGCCAACATTATGCTGCAAAAAGGCGTTGTGACCGATTGATCTGATCCACATAAGATATGCAACATAGAAAGGAAGGAAGACTTATGGCAAACAAAAAACTCATCGGCGACTACCCGGCGATCGGCATTCGCCCCATCG
>ERZ808240.599-NODE-599-length-46379-cov-11.572079_pt1 | contig 46379 bp, 41 predicted proteins | sample MGYA00521084_ERZ808240 | MGnify/ENA primary metagenome ERZ808240 (study PRJEB31516, sample SAMN03275571) | gut metagenome | biome: mammalia-associated habitat; material: feces | host: Papio cynocephalus | place: Kenya | collected 2012-08-06 ...
TGCTGCAGCATGGCGCGGACGATGTTGTGGACCTTCTGACACGCTACCTGAAGGGACAGCAGGCCCTGTCTGTTCCAGCGGCCACGGATCTGCAGATTCTGTATTAAGAGAAAAAGGATTTTCAGATACCTGCTCAGGACAGGAGCAGGTACGCATCCTTTGAAGGAGGCTGAAACCATGATATTTCGTGGTTTCAGCCTCTTATTTTATGCACTTCGAAATCCGTATCCAGGGGCTTTGTGAGCCTTCACGGAATGCATAAAGGAAGAAAAACGGTCAGGCCATCAGCTCATGGATAAAGAGCTGCACCTGTGGGAGTGTATAGTAGTCATGCTTAAACAGAACGTAGGTCTTCCGTGTAATGTGGGTGCCATCCTGAAGGACAAGGGGTGTGCGGATACCATCGAAGCCGTCCAGACAGATTTCTGGAAGGATGGCCCAGCCAACACCGTTTTTTACCATCGCGAGGCAGGTGGAGATATCGTTGATGTGGAGGCTGGAGTGTGATTTTTCAATGTGATGCTCTGCACGCCAGATGCGTACACTTTCCTCGAAGGCGGGATCGGAGTGACGCTGGATGCTTGGCAGCTCGCTGAGGGACGTATGCGCGTTTTCACGGGATACGACGAGACAGACGGGCTCTTCGGAGAGGAGACAGGCACCCTCATCCCATTTGAATTCACCGCGGACGATGGCGATGTTCAGCTCATTATCCGATAATTTCCGGTAGAGGTTTGTGGACTGGTCGGTGCGGACATCTACATCTACGGCCGGATATTTTTCCATATAACATTTTAATACCGCAGGAAGACGGTAGCGGGCATAGTTGACGGATACACCGAGGCGGAGGGAGCCGGCGATGGTACCTTCCGCCGATTGCGTGTAGTTTCGAATACGTTCCAGTGTTTCCTGAATATGGTTGAAATCCGGCAGAATTTTTTCTGCTGCAGGCGTCGGGAGGACGCCTTTTTTTGTGCGGATAAACAGTGGGCAGCCGAGCTCCTCCTCCATTTTCTGGATGCGCTTCGTGACCGATGACTGTGTGGTATAGAGCTTTTCGGAAGCTCTGGTTACATTGCCCGTTTTCATGAGAAACTGAAAAGTCTCGATATCTTTTTCGTCCATCCTCTTCCTCCAGACATTCCAAAAACGAATCAACTTTGATGAAATTATACAATTTCACAGAATGATATTCAAATAGTAATCTAGCATTAGAAAAGCGGAGTGGAGAGCGTTACACAGCTCGGAGGTCCGCAGACATAGACCATCGTTATCGTGAAAATGAAGGAGGCAGAAATGTCAGAGTTTGATCAGAAGCAGCGGAAGTTTCCATGTGTGTATATGAGGGGTGGAACCTCGAAGGCGGTCTTTTTCCATGCGGAGGATCTCCCAAGGGATGAGAACGAGTGGCCGGAAATCTTCATGAAGGTCATGGGTACACCGGATGTAAAGCAGATTGATGGGATGGGCGGTACCGTCTCATCCACTTCGAAAATTGCCATTATTAAAAAATCGGATCGGCCAGGTGTGGATGTGGACTATACATTCCGTCAGGTGGATATCAAGATTCCGAGAGTAGATGGATCCGCGAACTGTGGGAACATTTCCTCGGCAGTCGGGCCCTATGCCATCGATGAGGGACTCGTCGAAGCGGTGGAGCCGATGACCGTGGTTCGTGTGTATAACACCAACACGGATAAGGTCATCGAGGAGCATGTGCGCGTAAAGGATGGCCATGCCTGTATGTATGGCGATGAAGTCATCCAGGGCGTACCGGGCAGCGGTTCCCGTATCGATATGTACTTCGAGGATCCATCGGGTTCCCGTACCGGGAAGCTTTTCCCGACTGGAAAGAAGCAGGAGGTCTTCGATGTTCCGGGCTATGGACCTGCGACCGTCACCGTCATGGACTGTTCGAATCCGGTTGTCTTCATCAAGGCATCGGATCTTGGGATCCAGGGTACCGAGCTGACCGAGCTCAATAATAATCAGGAGGTCATGGAGCATATCGAGCGTATCCGTGGCATGGCCGCACAGAAGATCGGCTTCGTAGAGGATTATATGGAGGCTCGTACGAAGGCCACCTCCGCGCCGAAGGTATCGATCGTGAGCGCACCGCAGGACTATGTCAATATGGATGGCAAGACCGTTTTGGCGGATGCGATGGATCTCTGTGTACGTGCAATTTCTGTCGGCATGCTGCATAAGGCCTACCCGATGACGGTCGCCGTTGCGAGTGGTGCAGCAGCAAAGATCCCGGGCACCATTGTGTCGGAGCTTGTGCGTCCAGTAGAGGGTGACATCATTCGCCTCGGCCACTCCTCCGGTGTTACCGAAGTCGATATGAAGATGGAGGGTGAAAAGGTGCTGAAGGGCGGCGTCACGAGAACGGCACGCCGCATCATGGACGGATATGTATACATTCGCTGAGCGCCTGGAGCAGAAAACGACGGGGAGACTGCAGAATACAGGAAAGCCGACTGCAACAGAAGGACCGGTAGGCGCTGCATGAAAAAGATAATTACGGAAAGAGAGAAAAAATGATCAAATTACATGAGGGACCACAGCTTGTTTTAAATGATGAGGTGCTTACATCGATTTCAGAGCATCCGGAAATCAACCTCGCAGCAGCAAAGCAGCAGACGCTGAGCTATCAGGTGCTGCAGGCACACAATCAGAGCGGAGATATGGAGAATCTCCAGATCCGCTTCGATGAAATGGGAGTCTATGACAACACCTATGTTGGCATTCTGCAGACAGCCGTGGCATCGGGGCTGAAGAAGTTTCCGATGCCAACTGTTTTCACCAACTGCCACAACTGCCTCGCAGCGGTCGGCGGCACCATCAACACCGATGTGCATAAGTACGCAGAGACGGCCTGTCATAAGTTCGGTGGTATCTTCGTTCCGCCACATGAGGCAGTCATTCACCAGTATATGCGTGAAATGCTGATCAAGTCCGGTGATATGGCCATTGTGTCCGATTCTCACACACGTTACGGAACACAGGGCTCCGTTTCCATCGGCGAGGGTGGACCAGAGCTCGCGAAGGCCATGATCGGCAAGCTTTATGAGATTCAATATCCGAAGGTTATTGCCGTACTCCTGCACGGCAGCCCGAAGCCATGGGTCGGTCCAATGGACGTGGCCCTTACCCTGATCGGAGCCACCTTCAAGAACAAGTTCGTGAAGAACGCGGTGCTCGAGTTCATTGGCCCTGGCGTACACTCCATGTCCATGGATTTCCGTAACGGCATTGACACCATGACCACCGAGTCCGCCTGCCTCTCCTCAATCTGGGAGACTGATGACATCGTAAAGGAGTACTTCGAGATTCACAAGCGCCCGCAGGACTACAAGAAGATGCAGCCGGGCAATGCTGCCCTTTATGATGCCGTGGTGGAAATCGATCTCGATACCGTTGAGCCGATGATCGCCCTTCCTTATCACCCGAGCAACGCCTTTCCGCTTCGGGAGGTCATCGCGGAGCCGGAGAAGTATGCAAAGTGGGTGGAGGAGCAGGCCGTGAAGACTTTCGAGAACACCCCGGATATCCATCCGAACCTGGAAGAAAAGATTGTTCCGTATGACCGTGCAGAGCATACGCTCGCTCATGACTTCTCGGTCAATCGCCGTATTCGAGTGGATCAGGCAGCCATCGCCGGATGTGCAGCAGGCTCCTTTGAAAATATCTATGCCGTGGAGCAGGTGGCCGAAAAGAGCAGACAGGCGCTCGGTCAGTTTGCATTCAATGTCTACCCGGCTTCTCAGCCAATCATGGTGGAGCTGAACCGCATCGGTGCCATGAATGAGCTCATGATTCACGGTGTGCGTGTGAAGACCGCATTCTGTGGGCCGTGCTTCGGTGCATCCGACTGTCCGGAGAACAATGCCTTTTCCATCCGTCATTCCACTCGTAATTTCCCGAACCGGGAGGGCAGTAAGCCGGGGCAGGGACAGATCGCGAGTGCCGCACTCATGGATTCAAGATCCATCGCCGCAACGGCGTTCAACGGTGGCCTTCTGACCTCTGCTGAGGAAATGAAGGACATCTTCGAGCAGATTCAGTATCCGAAGTATCAGTTTGATGAGTGCATCTATGAGAATATCGTGTATAATGGCTTCGGAAAGGCCGAGCCGGAGACCGAGATTCAGTATGGTCCGGCGATCAAGGACTGGCCGGAAATGTCTGCATTGACCGAAAATCTGCTTCTTCAGGTTGCATCCGTTATTCGGGATGAGGTTACGACGACCGATGAGCTGATTCCATCCGGTGAGACGGCCTCCTATCGCTCGAATCCGTACAAAATTTCCGAGTTCACGCTGCAGCGGAAGGACCCACAGTATGTCCCGAATGCGAAGGCAGCGCAGGCCTACGAGAAGGCAAGACTTGCAGGCAATGCGGAGACTGCCCGGAAATTCTATTCCGTTCTTCATGCGGTCGGGGTCAATGCTGACGATCCAGAGGTGCTGGCGCAGCTCATGAAGTCCACGGGCATCGGATCCGTCCTGTATGCAAAGCGCCCAGGTGATGGCTCTGCACGAGAGTATGCAGCCTCCTGTCAGAAGGTTCTCGGCGGACTCGCCAATATCTGCATCGATTACGCGACGAAGCGCTACCGCAGCAATTGTGTAAACTGGGGCATGCTGCCATTTACCTGTCCGGATGAAAACATTGACCTTTCCGTCGGGGAGTATGTATGGCTTCCGGGTATTCGTCAGGCGGTCGCGAACGGCGCTACGGCGATTTCAGCTACAGTGATCCGTGCCGATGGAACGACGGCCCGTGAGCTGAAGCTGGAGCTCAAGGATATCACGGAATCGGAGAAGAAGATTCTTCTCGCCGGGTCGATGATCAATTCGTACCGGGAGGACCTCGAAAAATAAGCATTTATAAAAGGAGGAGAGCATATGGCAGTGAAATTTGAATTTGCACATGTCGGCATCAATGCACAGAGTCCGGAAGAGGGCGAGAAGATGAAGAACTTTTTCACGGAGGTGATGGGCTACCAGAACTATCGCGAGATTCCAGCGTCCTACTTTACGGAAGATAACAAGATGGAGCTCATGAAAAAGATGGGGAAGGGCACCATGGGACACCTCGGCTTCTTCGTCGATGATATGCCGGAAGCAATCCAGTACCTCGAAGGACTGGGCTATGCCATGGATTATGAGCATGCACGCTATGACGAGGATGGGAAGACCATTAAGCTCATCTTCCTGCAGGAGGAAATCAATGGATTTCGTATCCACATTACCGTGAAGAAGGCACCGTTCTATGTGGAAAACCACACCGAAGCATTGCCTGTCATTTCTAAATAAGGCGAGAAAAGAGCTGTCGCACGAAATGGTGCGGCAGCTCTTTTTTTATTTCTGGAGCTCTGCTTTTTGAAAGTACGAGAGGCCTTCGAGAGTGAAAGCGCAGTTGCGGCATTTATCAGAGTACGATATAATATTTCCAAATCTTTAAGCAGGTTTCTGATGCAGAACATCAGAAAAATGAAGGAGGACAGAAAGTATGATGGGAATGGCTATGGCGATGGGCGTTGCGTATGTGGTTTTTTACATTTTTTATGCGATCGGTGGCTATCGCATGTTCCAGAAGTTCGGAGAACCGGGCTGGAAGGCCTTCATTCCGTTCTATAACACCTATGTGCAGTACTGTAAGGTGTGGAATCCGACGATGGGCATCGTGATCGTTGTGCTGAATCTGATTTCGGCTTTTGGCAGCAGCAATTCTGAGGGTATGGTGGCGCTTGTCATCCTGGTTGCCAGCATTGCGAGCATCGTGATTTCCATCATGGGAAATGTCCGGCTCGCGAGGAGCTTCGGACATGGTACGGGCTTTGCACTCGGATTAACCTTCCTTCAGCCGATCTTCATTCTGATTCTCGGCTTCGGCGCGGATGAGTATCTCGGAAATCCAGACGAGGAATAAGGAGAGGAGGGGCTTCCGTGTGTTTGCATGATGGATGTATTAAAAATCGACCTTGCAAAGGAAGCTTCATCGCTCTATAATCTAGAAAACTGAAAACCATGACATAGGGGAGCTGACTGCTGTCGGCTGAGAGGGGACTCAGAAATCCCGACCCGAAACCTGATTTGGATAATGCCAACGTAGGTAAATACCTGAAATGCAGAACGTGCTTGACATCAAGACGCTGTGAATTTAAGAGAACACCTGCGGGTGTTCTCTTTTTTGTTGGATGCAGAAAGGGAATACGTGGATGCCTGAAAGAAAAGAAGAGTGGTATTTCCGTTCTTCTTGATAGCCAAGAGGTATATTTTCCAGATCGGAAAAGGAGACATTATGCGAAACTATACAACACAGATGGATGCTGCACGGAAGGGGATCATTACCCCGGAGATGAAGAAGGTGGCCGCGAAGGAATATATGGAGGAAGAGAAGCTTCGGCAGCTCGTCGCCGAGGGCAAGGTCGCGATCTGCGCCAATAAGAACCATACCTGTCTGGATCCGGTGGGTGTCGGCAGCATGCTGCGGACGAAGATCAATGTGAACCTCGGTGTATCCCGCGATATGAAGGATTATGACGTGGAGATGCAGAAGGTCATGAGCGCGGTTCATATGGGCGCCGATGCCATCATGGATCTTTCCAGCCATGGCAATACGCAGCCGTTCCGTCAGAAGCTGACGCACGAGTGCCCGGTCATGATCGGGACCGTACCGGTGTATGACAGTGTCATTCACTATCAGAGAGACCTGGATACACTGACTGCACAGGATTTCGTAGATGTCGTTCGTCTGCATGCGCAGGATGGGGTAGACTTCGTGACGCTTCATTGCGGCATTACGCGGAAGACGATTGACCAGATTCGGAAGCATAAGAGAAAGATGAACATCGTAAGCCGTGGCGGCAGCCTTGTGTTTGCATGGATGAGCATGACCGGCGAGGAGAATCCGTTCTACGAGCACTTCGATGAGATTCTTGACATCTGCGAGGAGTATGATGTGACCATTTCTCTCGGAGATGCCTGCCGCCCAGGCTGCCTCGCCGATGCGACGGATGTCTGTCAGATCGAGGAGCTCGTACGCCTTGGAGAGCTCACGAAGCGCGCATGGGCCCACAATGTTCAGGTAATGGTCGAGGGTCCAGGCCATGTGCCACTGAATCAGGTCGCAGCCAATATGGAAGTCCAGAAGAGCATCTGCATGGGTGCACCATTCTATACGCTGGGACCGCTTGTGACCGATGTGGCACCGGGCTATGACCACATTACCGCAGCGATTGGTGGTGCCGTAGCGGCCATGAATGGAGCCGCCTTCCTCTGCTATGTCACACCGGCCGAGCACCTCGCACTTCCAAACCTCGACGATGTCAAGCAGGGCATTATGGCCTCGAAGATTGCGGCGCATGCTGCGGATATCGCAAAGGGCATCCCGCATGCACGGGATATCGATGATCAGATGGCGGATGCACGCCGGAAGCTTGACTGGGATGCCCAGTTTGCCTGTGCGATGGATCCAGAGACTGCGAAGGCCATCCGGGATGATCGTCTCCCGGAGGATGATCACAGCGACACCTGCAGTATGTGTGGAAAGTTCTGCGCAGTACGCAGCATGAACAAGGCCCTGGCCGGAGAGCACATTGACATCCTGTAAACGGAAAGAATCGATACTCTGTTTTTTCTCCCATTCCGAATGGTGATAATGGAATTTGCAAAAAAATATTGACGGGCCAGGCTCCGAGTGATAAATTAAAGCAAATTCCAGTGAACAAGTAGGAATTAAAGCAGGAAAGAAATCGGAGGATACGCACATGACATTCAGCAAGCATCAGAATATGAATATCTGTTGTTGCTGTTGCTGTATGGGCTGCCATAGAGCGTCTTTGATGTGCGAAGAAATCGATTCGAAAAACAGGTCTTACTAGAATAAAATAAGAACTGTTTCAGATAGAACGAAGAGGACTCGCACAGAAGCGGGCCCTCTTTTTTGTTCATGAGAGGAGCTATAGATTTTGGATTTTACGTTTATTCAGCAGTACATTCCGATGTATGTTGAGGCTGCACAGCTGACGCTTACGATCGGTGCACTGGGAATCGTGCTTTCGATTTTCGTCGGTATCGTGTGCAGCGCCATCGAGTATTATCGGATCCCGGTGCTGCGCCGCATCGTTTCCGTTTACGTCGAGCTCAGTCGAAATACGCCACTGCTCGTTCAGCTGTTTTTCCTTTATTTCGGACTTCCGAAAATCGGGATTCGCTGGTCCTCGGAGCTCTGTGGCATCGTCGGACTTGCCTTCCTGGGTGGCTCCTACATGACGGAGGCCTTCCGCTCTGGCCTTGAAACGGTGGAGCCGATTCAGAAGGAATCCGCATTGAGCCTCGGCATGTCGCCACTCCAGACGATGTGGAATGTCATTCTCCCGCAGGCAATGGCGGTTTCCGTTCCATCCCTTGTGGCCAATGTCATTTTCCTTTTAAAGGAGACCTCCGTATTCAGCGGCATTGCCCTCGCGGATCTCATGTATGTTGCCAAGGACCTCATCGGTCTCTACTATAAAACGCCGGAAGCGCTCAGCATGCTGGTGATTGCCTACCTCATCATCCTGCTTCCGATTTCCATTCTCGGAACGATTCTTGAAAGGAGGCTGCGCTATGCTGGATTTGGTCATTCATAATTTCGCGACGGCCTTCGGCCAGGAGCTTCTGCAGTTTGCCGCAAGCTTCCGCGGCCTCGGAATGAAGCTTCTGGCGGCAGCAACCCCGGAAGCCATTGCAGCCGCACAGGCGGCGGCAGATCAGAAGAAGGCACCCGCCATCTCGATCCTGTTTAAAGGCAACAATTTTATTCGACTGTTGGGAGGCCTGTGGGTCACGATTCGCATCTCCCTCATCGCGGTCGTGATTTCCATTCCGCTCGGCATCCTGTTTGGTATGCTGATGACACGGAAAAATCCCGTGACCAAAGCCATCAGCCGTGTATACCTTGATTTTATTCGTATCATGCCACAGCTCGTGCTTCTGTTCATTGTGTATTTCGGAACGACCCGTGCCTTCGGCATCAATCTTTCCGGTGAGCTGAGCGCCGTGATTGTTTTCGTTCTCTGGGGGACAGCCGAGATGGGCGATCTCGTACGAGGAGCCCTTATCAGTATTCCGAAGCACCAGTATGAGAGTGCTGCGGCACTCGGGATGACGCCCATACAGACGAGCCTTTACGTCATCATTCCGCAGACCCTGCGTCGACTGATTCCACTGGCGATCAACCTGATCACCCGTATGATTAAGACCACCTCGCTGATTGTGCTGATCGGTGTGGTCGAGGTTCTGAAGACGGGGCAGCAGATCATCGACGCGAACCGCTTCGCCTATCCGACGGCAGCGCTCCCGATTTACGGAGTGGTCTTCTTCCTTTATTTCTTTACCTGCTGGCCGATTTCCATGCTGGCGAAGTACCTGGAGAAAAGGTGGAAGAACTGAAAGAATCCCATCCGCAGGGACATTCCCCTGCAGCAATGCATGAGAACGCATCGGCATGAACAGAAAACAGCCGCGTAAAATCGATATGGCTATAAAGTGGAAAGGAAATGTGTGGTATGGCTGAAGTACAGCTTTCAATAAAAGATCTGCATAAATCGTATGGAGAGCTCGAGATTCTGAAGGGAATCAATCTCGATGTAAAGAAGGGTGAAGTCGTCGTTCTGCTTGGCCCATCGGGCTGTGGAAAGTCCACTCTGCTCCGATGTATTAATGGGCTCGAAAAGATCAATGGTGGAAGCATTGCCCTCGACGGAGAGGTGATCTCCGGAAAAAGCAATGCGGAGATGTCGAAATATCGGCAGAGAATCGGCATGGTATTCCAGAGCTATGATCTTTTTCCACATAAAACCATCCTTGACAATATTACGATGGCACCACAAAAGGTGCAGAAGCGATCTAAGGCGGATGCAGAGCAGGAGGCGAGAGTCCTCCTGAAGCGGGTAGGGCTCGCCGATAAGGAAAAGGCCTATCCGCGGATGCTGTCGGGTGGGCAGAAGCAGCGTGTCGCCATTGTACGTGCGCTGGAGATGCATCCGGAGATCATGCTGTTTGATGAAGTCACGGCAGCACTCGATCCCGAAATGGTACGAGAGGTCCTGGATGTCATGCTCGAACTCGCAGAGCAGGGACTCACGATGCTGATTGTCACCCATGAGATGGCCTTTGCCAGAGCCATTGCCGACCGCATTCTCTTTCTCGATGGTGGACATATCGTCGAGGAAGCTGCACCAGAGGAGTTTTTCACGCATCCGAAGAGCGAACGAGCGAAGGAATTCCTTGAGAACTTTGAGTTCGTCGCGAAGAAGCGAAAGAACGACAGGGAGTAACGAGGGCTCGCGTTGAAGAAATCATCAACGTGCCCGGCCTGCCTTGAGGGCGAACCGAAAGGCGTCACTACAGTGGACCCTGCAGAAGCTGTCCGGAAAGTGGATGCAGATCAACACATATAATCCAAAGATGAAAAAGTACAGCTTGAAGCGTATGCTGCATCAGAAGATGCAGAAGGCTGTGCGAAGCAGAAGAAAAAGGAGAAAAGATTATGAAAAAGTCAGTATTTGCAGCATTTACCGCCCTTGTAGCAGCAGCGAGTCTGGCTGCCTGCGGCGCTTCCTCCACACCGGACACAACAACAGCGGCCGCAAGTCCAGCAGCAACGACGGCAGCAGCGGAAGCAGCAGGCGAAACGACCACGGCAGCGGCGACGGAAGCCACGAGTGACACAAGTGCAGCCGCATCTGGCAACTTCCGTACGCTCGATGACATCAAGCAGTCTGGCACCGTAAAGATCGGTGTTTTCTCAGATAAGGCACCATTTGGTTACGTGGATGATAAGGGAGAGTATCAGGGCTATGATGTGTACTATGCACACAGAATCGCCGATGATCTCGGCGTAAATGTGGAGTTCACCTCCCTTGACCCTGCGTCTCGCGTAGAGTATGTAGCCACCGGTAAGGTCGACATTGTCCTTGCAAACTTTACGGTGACACCAGAAAGAGCCGAGCAGGTTGACTTCGCACTTCCATACATGAAGGTGGCGCTCGGTGTCGTATCGCCGGACAGCGCGGTGATCAGCTCGGTGGATGAGCTGAAGGATAAGACCCTCATCGTAGCGAAGGGCACGACCGCAGAGACCTACTTCGAGAAGAATTATCCGGAGATCAAGCTTCAGAAGTATGATGCCTATGCCGATGCGTACAATGCACTGCTCGATGGCAGAGGCGATGCGTTCTCAACGGATAATACAGAGGTCATCGCATGGGCGAAGGCAAATCCTGGCTTTACCGTTGGCATTGAGACGCTTGGCGACTATGACACCATTGCAGCTGCCGTTGCAAAGGGAAACAGCACGCTGCTTGATTTCCTGAATGACGAAATCGAGACGCTTGGCAAGGAGAATTTCTTCCATAAGGATTATGATGAGACCCTGAAGGCCGTATTCGGTGAGGATACGAACCCGGATTCGATGGTAGTTGAAGGCGGCGTTGTTGAGTAAAACGCATGAAATGCGTGATGCTCACGAGCGGTTGTTCTGGATCAGGAAGGCCACGTGCCTTGACCATAGGAATAAAAGCAAAATAAAAAGCGGAGCTCGCACAGAGCTTCGCTTTTTATTTTAGAAAAGAATGGGCACTTGCATCTTCTGATGCGTTGTCCCCATTTCCTGTATCAACGATTGCGAGAGGGGGATCTTGTAATCGTAGATCTTAACGTGGCTGCTTCATAACCGTGAGGCGAACGTCACGGTCGCATACCTCATTGTGGTGAACGGCCCCCGTTTTATGTAAATTCGAATGCTCATACATCTCAATAACGGCTGCCATAAGTACAAATGAAACAATTCCTGACATCATGATATCCTCCTTTATTTTATGAAAGCTTTTGTTTATGGAGGAGCTTCGGAATCTCTTCGCGAGCTCTTCTTTACAGTGCATAGAATAGCATGTCGTGATACATTCGTAAAATTCTGTATTATCTGCTTTTAACATTCCAATGTGGCATGTATAATGAACACAGGACTCTTACAGAAGTGACAGTATAAAGGGATGCACCTTGCCTCTACAGGCTGTCGTCGAGGAATAGAAGCATGACCGACAAAGACATTGAAATTCTGAAGGATCTTTCAGAAACCCACAACATCACAAAGACCGCGCAGCGCCTGTTTACAACGCAGTCCGCGCTCACGAAGAGGATTCAGGCCATCGAGCAGGAGCTCGGCTGTTCACTGTTCATACGTTCAAAAAAGGGCGTGCTTCTGACGCCGATTTTCGAAGCCATTCTTCCCCATGTATGTGCGATTCAGCGGGAGCTGATGGAGATACGCGAGCTTGCCTCGAATCCAGAGGGGGAGCTCGCCGGAACGGTCAAGGTGGGCGTGGCCGCGAATTTTGCACGTTACCAGCTTCCGGGTGTGCTGGAAGCCTTCATTGCCCGCTATCCGAAGGTAGACATTGAGCTCAGTGCGAAGCGAAGTCCGGATCTTTACCAGGAGCTGCTGTCGGGAGATATCAATCTCGCCATCATCCGAGGCGAATTTCCCTGGGCAGAGGGCGATATCGTGTTGAGTGAGGAGCCGGTCTGCCTCGTGACGAAGCGCCCGATGGAGGAGGCCGAGCTGAATGCGCTTCCGTTCATTGACCGGACCTCGGATATCAGTTATGATGCGGGACTCAGCCGATGGATGAATGAGCATAAAATCCACCGGAAGACGGGCCTGCAGATCAATGATGTCGATACCATCATGCAGCTGATCGAGCGGGGCATTGGCTGGACGGTGCTGCCGGAAATCTGTCTTCATCATTTTCAGGGCGTGCAGAAGCCACTCAGCTTTCGTTCAGGAGAGGCGTTTACGCGACGTACGCATCTGCTGTATCGGCCGGATTATTTTCAGCTTCCGCAGGTACAGGCCTTTGTGGACACCGTGAAGGAGGAGAGCGGTACAGCGTCCTGAGGCACGGACCCTACATGGAAAGAATATTCAGGCAGGATATAAAACAAACGTATAGATAAGAGAAGGAGGTATCGTATGCCACATTCAGGAGGTGGAGGAAGTCATTCAGGAGGCAGTCATTCGAGCGGTGGCGGCTCGCATAGCAGCGGATCCGGCGGCGGAGGTCGGTCCTATCGGCATTCGAGCAGGCCGTTTTCCGGAAGCCGCGCGTATGTCATTTATAATCGAATGGGACAGTCGCGAGTCGTGTATACGGATCAGCCGAACTATCATGAGGAGATGACGAAGGGAATGTATATCATGTCCCTGATTTTCGGTGCCTGCTTTCTGGTACCGGGTGCCATCGCGATTCTGGCGGGCCTTGGCATGCTGATTTCATCCTTTTCCTTCGGATATCACAAAACGACGTTACCAGGCTCAGTGGATCAGAGCATCACCATTCTGGATGAGGCGCAGCATCTCTCAGTGTCTGAAACTGCAACGCTGGAGCAGAGTCTGACGGATTTTCGAGACCATACCGGGATCATTCCAGCCATCGAATTTACGGAGGATGCAAGCTGGCAGCAGGATTATACCGATATGGAGTCCTTTGCGTACAATGAATACATCTGCCACTTCGATGACGAGTATCATCTCCTCATCACCTATGGCTATGGTGCGGAGAATCCAGGAACCGGCTTCCAGGAATTTCATTATGAAACCATGTGGGGCGATGATCTCGGGAAAACGGCAGGTGAAAAGGATGAGGAAAAGCTGCGGAATCTTCTTCAGAAGGAGCTCGCCCGCGCGAATGGAACGGAGGTCGGTTCCGCCATGTCCCGTGTATTCGATGACTATCTCGCGTATTACGAGGCGAAGGGCTTCGGTGTAGACGTAGACCGGCTGCTTCCAGCTGTGTTTATGTGCATCTGGGGACTGCTCTTCGGCGGAGGTGGCGTCACGATCATTCTCTCCGCGCGAAAGCAGTATCAGAAGTCGCAGGAGGAAGGCGTCAAAACCTATAAGATCAACGGTACACCGAAGATTCTGTACTGCGCCTACTGCGGCAGCAGCTACTATGCGGGTACCATCGGCACCTGCCCACACTGCGGAGCCCCGCTCCGGGCGGAGGAATCGTAAAGCAGCGAGGCAGGAAGCTGTGCGCACAGGCATAGGGGTATAGACATTATCAGAAGCAGGATATCCAGAGGTAGATTCGCATGAAACCAGGTTTATATGAGCAGATCATGAATGAAGAGATGAAGAAGGCACTGGCACGCCTCGCAGCGATCGATTCACGGCGCCTGCTGGCATTCCTGATGTGCGCCCTGCCGATGCTGGACCAGCTTGATTTCAGTGCGATGGATATGCTGGAGAAGCGGATTCTTCTCTGCGTACGCGAGGCAAAAAAAGGATACCTGGGGCAACACCGCTTCCTACAGTGTTCTCGGCTTCGTCGACTATGTACAGCATACCGGCTCAAATCCGATGAGCATCACCTGGAAGCTCGCGGACGAAATCCCGGCGAAGTTTATCCGAAAGACGAACCAGCTGATTGTAAGCTGAGGAAGGAAAATATAAAAGAAATCTGTATTTACTTGCATACAGGAAGGTAAAGGGGCTGGCGCACGAAAACGTGTGGCGGCTCTTTTGCGTGAGCAGCCCATCGTTAGTGTATGAATGGATTAATGTATTGATTCTGCTACAATACACACAAAAATCAGATGACATATAAATTAGAACAAAAATAATGTTCTAATCGAATTTTTGAGCTATACTATAAGTAATCAATGATAAAGGAAGGGATTCTTTATGAAACTGTTAAGAGTACGTGCATCAAATTATAAAAACTGTGCGGATGATTTTACGATTGATCTAGTGGCAAAATCTAAAAAAACGAGTGAAGATAAAGAATATGAGCTACAAAAAATTGCAGAGGAGTTATATGTATTTAACACTGTGGCATTTGTAGGGAAGAATGCATCTGGTAAAACATCGGCGATTGAATTGATGGAGTGCGCTTATTCAATTCTCAGCGAATTTCGTTTGGAAGACAAACACTATAATTATGATAATGTGAAATTAGAAATTATTTTTTTCCATGAGGATTCGATCTACAAGTACAATACCGTTTTGAAAGAAGACTTGAATCTTGGCAGCATAGCCAATTTTACAGAGCAACATATCTACCGAAAAAAATATTATAAATCCAAGGTGAAAGATATTTACTCGGAGGATGGTTTTGAAGAAATCAGGAATCTTGGCGAACTTCCAGAAGATACAGCGATCGTATTTTTCATTCTGAAAAAGAAGGCTACTCGTGCTATTTACTTTAACTGTGATGGGGAAGGTGTAGACACGTATCGGCTGATGTTCAGGGCGATGAAAACATACAAAATATCCAGAGAGATTCTGACAAAGGTTATCAAGATTTTTGACGATAAGATTCAGAGCCTGGAGATGATGGATGACAAGCATTACAGACTCATTTACCAGAATCAACTCAAGGAGCTTTCGGATTCCGAACTTCTGTATATGCTTTCTAGTGGTACGACAAAAGGTGCGCTACTTTATATTTTTGTTGTAGCGGCACTGGCAAATGGATTTGATTTGATGATTGATGAAGTGGAAAATCACTTCCATAAAACCTTGGTTGAAAATATGATCAGCTTATTCAAGGATAAGACAGTGAATAAAAAATCTGCGACGCTCATATTTACGACCCACTATTGTGAAGTTCTGGACCTGTTTAATCGTCAGGATAATATCTGGGTTGCAAAATCAGACAGTAAGATCCGGCTGAATAATATGTATGAAACGTATAATATCAGACCAGAGCTTTTGAAGAGCCGTCAGTTTTATAATAACGCCTTCGATACTTCTGTAAACTATGACGATCTCATGGAACTTAAAAAGGAGCTGATGAGATGAAGTATCTGATTATGTGTGAAGGACCGAATGAACTTGAGATTATCAGAATGCTGCTGGAGCATGATCGGCTGATTTTCACAGAGGATGACTTGCTGAACCTGGTACCTTATCATGCAAGGCAGATTGCAAGTAACCCTACAGTAAAGGCAGCACTGAATCTGTATTATGGGAATGTTTATGTTATGAGAATCGGCGACAAGCTAAATGAAGAGTTGAAGATTCCCAAAGAGTATAAAGGAAAAATAAAAGACATCAAAAAGTACTGCACTAAACCAGAATTAGAAATGTTACTGATTATCTCGGAGGGGCTGCAGGCTGATTTTGAAAAGGAAAAATCTAGGAAAAGCCCAAAATCATTTAGTAAGGAAAATGTTGTCTACAATAAAAAACGATATGATAACAGCACAGCTTTTTATCGTGACTATTATGGTGAACGCATTGATTTACTGGTGAGTACGATCAAGCGCTATAAGCAGCTAAAAGGAAAACATCAGAAGGATGAACTCTATCTGGCAGATTTGCTGAAATGAAAGCACATGACTATGAGCATTGGCTGAAAATGCCTCATATGACGAAAGGAAATGAAGGAGATATAGAAGATGAAAAATTTCAACTTTTGAAAATGACTTCTTACATATACGGTGCTAATTTATTAATTTGAGGAAACGCTATGACAAATTTGCTTGATGATCTTCTGCTTTTACTGTACACAGCCTGCCTGTATACCCTCTGGCAGCTCTGCCGGTGGGGTGGTATACGTTCGCATTTGAAGAGACTGTTACCACTTCTGGCTCTCCTTTTGCTCCTGACCTTCCTAAAGTGCCTGCTTCGTTATAAGGGCTTCCGATCGACATATTTTCGTGCTCGTGCGCTCACGTTTGCAGGTATAAGTGTCCTCTTCGGAGGTCTGATCGTATATACGGCCATGCCATATAATGGGCAGCTGTCATGGAAAATCGACGACCTGCTTCATCATAAAAAAATAGAATATACACACACAAATCTCTATATGGACGGTGTGGAGGGCATGCTGACGGATATAGAAGAAAAGCTTGCATTGCCAGCGAAACTCTATATTTTGAATCGTTTCTCTGCAGATTTTACTGCAGATGGGACCATTATGAGTGTAGACACCATGCTTTATGGAGAAAACGAAAAGGGGGAGATCCAAACGTATCTGCTTTCCTACAACGCGAAGCAGGGCACGAAGCTCGATGTATGGACGGGCGGAGAGGCGAATGCGAGCTGCGATTCCGCGCTCCTGTGGTCACCACTTCCAGATATTCTTTCAAAAGCAGATATCGAGGCAAGTGTACAAAGCTGGTCGGTGGATCATGAGGATGCCCTGTATGAAATTCTCTATTACGGAAAGCGCAGCTTTCAGACAGACGAGGGCCTCCGTTTCATTGAGGGTGATGCGGATGGTGACGGCATTTCAGGTACGGCTGATGCGATTTATAAAGTACAGGCTGGTGGTGAGGTGAGTGGCTATGAGGTTTCACTTTATATGCCGAACGACTCAGAAATTACACCGTTGCGGTATATTATGGAGCCAGAGTACATTCCGCAGAGTATGCTTGATGCACAGCACGAGGACGAGATGATTGCGTCGGCGCAGAACGCGACCGGCTGGACCGTGGATCAGGAAGATGGTTCTGTCTATACCTTTGCACAGTCGGATGCCAATGTCGGATACCGTCTGGTTGTGACCGATGCAGCTGCAGGGTCACGCTTCTACAGTCTTGAGAAGTCCACGGATGCTGGGAAGCAGTGGAGCAGCATCAATGAAGACCCATTTGATGGCGATCTTGGTGTTGCAGAAGGTATCGAATTCTTTAATGAAAGCCTTGGCTTCATCGGGCTTCAGGGTGCTTCCGGTAGTCATTCGAGGATTCTCATCACAGAAGATGGTGGGCAGAACTTCTCTGAAATCAAGCTTCCAATGAATCAGATCACAGAGGTTCCAGAACCTGGAAAAAGCTATGGAATGACACTGGATGATTATCAGTATCTGACGATGCCGGTTTATGATGGATCGACACTTCAGATTACTGTTACAACAGGATCTGATGAAAAGGCCGGTATTGCCTTCGCCTCTGCCGATCAGGGTGCAACCTGGACGCTTCTCGATCAGGGCACGGAAACTCAAAAATGACAGATTTGTCATTTTTTTGTCACAGTCATTTAAGCTCCATTTCCTACAATCATCTCATCAAGGATTTGTTCGAAGGAGGAACATGATGGAAGCGATTGTAGGTTTTCTGATGATTGTGGTGATCGTCGCCCTGCTTTTAAAGGGTAAGATGTCACCGATCGTGGTGCTGGGCGTGGTTCCAGCGATTGCAGCTCTCATTCTCGGGTACTCCCCGGTGGATATCATGGGCTACATTGCGGACGGTATCAAGACCACCACGAGTAATGGTATTCTGTTTATTTTCTCGGTTATTTTCTTCGGCGTACTGGCCGATGCCGGTCTCTTCGACGTCATCGTCGGCTGGCTTGTAAAGAAGGCCGGGAACAATGTCATCGCCGTGACCGTCGTCACTGCGCTCATCGCGACGATTGCGCACCTCGATGGAACGACGGCCGTAACGGTTCTCATCACCATCCCGGCGATGTATCCAGTCTATAAGAAGATGAACATTGACCCGCGCATCCTTCTCTGCCTGACCGGTGCCTGCATGGGCGTCATGAACCTGCTCCCTTGGGGCGGTCCGACCGCACGAGCTGCCACGGTCCTGGAGATGGACGCTACTGCTCTCTGGCATATGCTGATACCGCTTCAGGTGGTTGGTTTCATTATGAACATTACGCTCGCCGTGCTGCTCGGCCTCTATGCGAAAAAGCATGGTGCAGGTGCAGGCAAGGGCGTTGCAGTGGAAGAGGATGAGAAGGCACAGAAGGAAGCCGATGCCCTTCGTAAATCCACACCATATCTGATTTTTGACTTTATTCTGACGGTTGCCGTCATTGCTCTTCTTTCCATGGGAATCGGAAAGTCCTACGTCGTCTTCATGCTGGGTCTTTGCATCCTGCTGGCTGTCAACTATCCGGATCAGAAGACGCAGGATAAGCTCATTAAGAAGCATGCACCAGCCGCCCTCATCATTTCAGCAACCCTCTTTGCAGCTGGCGCGATGGTCGGTGTGTTTGATGGTACCGGCATGCTGGAAGCCATGGCCAATGCCATCATGGCGATTATTCCGGCCGCGCTCGGAAAGTATATTCACCTGATCTTCGGTGTGCTCGCACTTCCGCTTGGCATGTGTGTCGGAACCGACGCCTACTTCTATGGTATTATGCCACTCGTCATGAAGGTTGGTGAGACCTATGGCGTAGCCTCACTGAACACCGCGCTGACGATGCTGATCGGAAAGAACCTCGCGCTCATGGTCAGCCCGCTCGTACCGGCAACCTACCTGGCCATCGGACTCACCGGCACCGAGCTCAAGGATCACCTGAAGTTCAGCATTGCACCATATTATCTCATCAGTCTGGTTATGCTGGTGTTTGGTGTTCTTCTCGGCATCATTGTTGTATAAAAAACAGAAATCTCCCAGATAAAATAAGACCACGAAAGGGGCGAAATGAACACGCAGGTGTTGATTCCGCCTCTTTCGTGTTAAGATAAGGAAAGGCAGGTCAGCATGACAGGAGATGAGGGTATGAATAAGGTACTGATGGTGGATGATGAGCAGGCGATCCGACTCGCGGTACGGATGGCACTTCGGCGGGAAGGCATGGAGGTGACGGAGGCTGCGGACGGAGCGGAGGCGCTGGAGCTCTTGCGAAGAGAAAAGTTTCAGCTCGTGATTCTCGATGTGATGATGGAGCATGTGGGTGGATATGAGGTCCTTCAGACCATGCGGGCAAACGGCGATCATACTCCGGTCATGATGCTTTCCGGAAAATCCGATGAGATGGATCAGGTGCTGGGGCTCGGCTTCGGTGCCGACAGCTACCTGACGAAGCCCTTTCATACGGCGGTGCTGATTCAGACGGCGAAGGCGCTTCTTCGGCGAAGTCAGGTCTACAGTCAGGAATCAAACGACGCGAACCTGCGACGGGGTCCGTTTATGTTCGATCTATTTAAGCTGGAGTGTCTGAAGGATGGAAAACCGTTGAATTTTACGGCACGTGAGCAGGCACTTTTTCGTTTCCTGATGGAGCATCCGGGCCAGGTGTTTACAAAGGAGCAGCTCTATACACAGGTATGGAATGAGGCCGTAGTGGACGATAATACCATTACGGTCTATGTAAAGCGTATACGTAATAAAATCGAAGAGGATCCGAAGGCACCGAAATATCTGAAAACGGTGCGAGGCATCGGCTATGTGCTGAGCGTAGAGGAGTAGCGGAATGAATCGAATTCGAAGGATCATGAAGAAAGGAAAAACGGAAGTATTCGCGCTTTGCCTCTCCATCCTCCTGTCATGTGCCATGATTTTTGTGGGCTTTCGATTCTACCAGCATTACTGGCAGCAGCTCATCACGACAGAAGAGAGCCAGCTGCAGACCATGGCGGAGATCATCGGAAACAACCTCGACACCTATCTGAATCAGCAGCTGCATGAAATCAATCTCTATTATGATGCGTCCGAGAGATCTGCTGAGTCGACGAACTTTGCAGAAGTCCTGGAGGATTCCATTCCGTTCTTTCTGGAGCAGAATGAAAATCTTTACAACTGGATCAGTCTGACGGCACCCGATGGCCGTGTCCGGCGCTATGCACCTGGAAAGATGCCAGCGACCGAAGAAAAAGAATCCTCTTTCTCTCAGAAGACAGCACAGCAGGCCCAAATCACAGGCAAGGCCATTTCATCGGAGACCGGTTGGTATGAGCTGTATATTCAAAAGGATATACGTGGAAAGGATGGAATCTACCGCTTAAAGCTCGCGATGAATCTGGAAACCCTGTATCAGAAAATCGTAGCACCCGTGAAAATCGGTCAGCATGGCTATTCCAGCGTGAAGGATCAGAATTTTTATATTATCATGCATAATGCAAAGGATCAGATCGGACTGGAGGCACGGACTGACCGAACCAGACTCTATCCGACGCTGGACTACAGTAGCATGGATGCATGGCTGAAAAAGCAGGGAGAGGAGGATCGCGGTGCGGCGCTGGTGGATACCTATGACTGGTCCGATCCTGCGCATCCACCGGTCCGTCGTCTCGTGGCCTTTCAGGTTTTTTACCTGCAGGGCGAACGATGGATTGTGAATTCCACGCTTCCCGTCGAGGAGCTTTCGCTGCCGCTCGACAGCATGATGCGCACGCTGATGTGTATCATTGTACTCTATATCCTTCTTCTCATTCTGATCATGGTTTTTGTTCTGAGAACCCGTTTTCAGGCAGAAGCACAGCAGAAGGAAATTGCATACCTGAAGGAAATTAACCATGGCATGGAGACGGTGGCGCGGCAGAATGATGAGATTCGACATTATCAGCGTGTTCAGTCACTCGGCATGATGGCGAGCCATATCGCGCATGAGTTCAATAATTACCTTACACCGGTTATGATTTATGCCGAGCTTCTGGAAAATGAGGAAGCCCTGTCGGATGAAAACAAGGAGATGGTGCATGAAATGCTCACCTCTGTGGATAAGGCCTCCAATCTTTCGAAGGACCTTCTGGCCTTTTCACGTCAGGATACGGGGGTTCGTCTGGAGCCGCTGAACTTTACGAAGGAGGTTCAGCGTGCGATTATGATTGTTCGCCAGCTGACACCCGCGGCGATCACATTGACCACAGAAATCCTGGAGCAGCCGCTCTATGTACTCGGGCGCAAGGGGATGGCCGAGCATATCCTTTTGAACCTGAGTAAAAATGCCTTTCAGGCGATGGAAGCCTCCGAGCGGAAGGAACTTCACATCACACTGTGTGCAGTGTCGGATGAAAAGCTTCGACTGGAAATCCGCGATACAGGCTGTGGCATCCGCCCGGATGCACTGAAAAAGATATTTGAACCCTTCTATACGACGAAGGGCTCCCGACAGGGGACGGGGCTTGGGCTTTCTGTGGTGCAGAACATCGTGAATTCGATCGGTGGTACGATTCGCGTGGAAAGTGAGCTTCAGTCTGGCACCTGCTTCATTGTGGAAATCCCACTGATCCAGGAAGGAGAGGGAGCACAGGGAGAGGAGCAGCGCACCCGTCTGCAAAGGGTTTCAAGAATTGCACTCGTAGCCCAGGCGGAAACACAGAAGCAGTGGCGGTCCGCTGCTGCAAAAACGAAACGAACGCTTGATTTCTACGGGCATCCAGCGGCACTGATTGACCGCATTCAGAAAAATCCAGATGCCTATGAGCTGGTGATCACAGAATATGCTCTTCCGGGTATGAATGGAATTGAGCTCTGCGAGATCATTCGAAGAATCAATCCGAAGATCCGACTTCTACTTGTAGCAGAGCAGAGTGATGCAGATTATGAGTGGTATCTGAACAACGGCATCGTGGATCGCTTTATGCTGAAATCCGAGTTTCATACCGAGTTTTCAGAGCTGCTGAAGGAGTAGAAAAAAGAAAAATGGACCCGCATTCTACGTGCAGGTCCACTTTTTATGTTCCCAGATTTAAAGTATGAGGAAATGGGGCAGCTTCGGCCTATGAAAATCACTGGAAAGGCCTTAGGCCTCAGTCAAAAGGAATGCACCGGCGGCCTTTCCGGCTTCCTGCCCGACGAGATTGTAGCCCTCCTGCAGGTAGTGGAACTGATCCTTCATGAGTCCCTTTGCGGCGAAGGAGGCAAGGCAGCGGCTGACGAGAATAATATTCGGAACATCCTCCGCGAGCTTTTCCTGCATCTCCTGGATCGGTACGTAGAGCTCTGGATCGTCTCGATGATTGCCGATCCGGATCAGGAAGCAGTGGGAAAGATCGCAGTCCTGCATAAATGAGGTCAGCACCCGCTTCGTGCGATCATAGTAGAGCTGCGGGTCGGTATGCAGGTCGCCATCCGTACAGCCCTGACACCAGACCATGTTCCGGTGAACCATGTGCACATCTCGCGCTGACAGCCAGAGCTCGCAGCGCTGCACCCGTTCTACGGCGTCCTTATAAAATGCGCCCTCGGGAAGCCATTCCTCGATGGCTGAACCACCCTTCGATGCGGATACACCGACAACGGGCGTCTTCACTTCTTCGTAGTAGGCATTAACGAAGGCAGAAACCATCGAGCCGGTCTTCATCCCTGGTTCATCAATTCCCTTTGGATTATTTTCGTTCTGACCAAACGGCTCTACAAGCGGTACCAGCCGGTCAGGCTCTGTAATAGCACGGAATTCATATCCATACCCAGCCGGAACCTCCGGTGCCTGTGCAGCCACACCGCGGCCTGCCATATTGCTCTGCCCCATAAAGGCAAGTAAATCTACTTCTTTAGGTAACATCTTCATCCTCCCCCTTTATTCAATGGGTGATCCGGTTCCATCCTGTTTATAAGGTACAGGTTTTTTGATTGCCATACGCAGCGTATAGGATGGGGCTGGATTGATAAATCTATCACGATTTCTCATCCGTAATTATCTTCCTTTAAGCCGAGATGTCAATGTGGGAAAATACACAAAAAGAAGGGAAGTCTGTTTTCTTCAGTAAAAGGGTAAAATATCTTCATAGAAGATTTGCATGGGCATGCTTAAATAGTATCTGTAAAAGAAGGTCCATGAAGTTCCGACCGATATCAGGGAACGCGGCGAAGAAGGCGTGAAACGACATGCCGGAAGGCCTTCGCACACAGGCATGCACAGAAAGGCAGAAACGATGATGAAGAACAAGTATCTCACATTCAGCTACGATGATGGTGTTACACAGGACAAGCGCCTGGTGAAGCTTTTTAATAAATACCATATGAAGTGTACCTTTAATATTAATTCAGAGCTTCTTGGAAAGCCAGGCTACCTCCGTCGGGAGGATATGTGGATCGGGCACAATAAGGTCGAGCCGAGAGAGGTGGCAGAGCTTTACAAGGGACACGAGATTGCGTCCCATACCCTGACCCATCCACATCTTCCAGAGCTCTGGGATGAAGAGATTATCCGGCAGGTAGAGGAGGATCGAAAGAACCTCGAGAAGCTGGTGGGATATGAAATCGTCGGCCTGGCCTATCCGGGTGGTGGGCCAACGCATAATGACCATGTCGTGGATCTGATCAAGAAAAATACGGGCATCCGTTATGCACGTACGACGAAGAGCAGCTTCAGCTTTGATGTGCAGACAGATCTTCTCCGCTTTGAGCCAACCGTTAACAACCAGAAGGAGCCGGAGCAGATGATGGAGCTCGGCGAAAAATTCATCAAGATGGAAACAAGTGAAAAACCTCAGATCTTCTACATCTGGGGGCATAGCTATGAATTTGATTACTACGATACCTGGAGTCAGTTTGAAGAATTTCTGAAGATGATGAGCGATCGGGAGGATATCATATACTGCACGAATCGTGAGGCACTTCTGGAAAGACCTGACCAGCGCTGAGGGCGTATGTACAGGTATCGAACGTGATTTCTTGTCAACATGAACGAAAAAACTGCAGCATGGCCGCGCTACACAGAAATTACGTGTGAAAATGTAACAAAGAAATCATTCACTTGCAAAATAAAATGTAGGTTTTTGACATTCCCAAGGTCGGATTCCTACGTTTGGAAATTGAAAGAGTACGGTACAATATAGACAGTTCCGATGAACGGAAAAAGTTGTTCGTGAATGAAGGAGGATTCTATGAAAAGAATGATGAGAAGGGGCATGAGCCTCGGACTTGCAGGTATGATGGCACTCAGCATGGCCGCTTGTGGAGGTAGCAGCTCTTCGGATACAGCAGCAACAACCGCAGCCGGTGCTTCCAGCGACACAGCAAGCACAACGGCTGCTGGAGATACGCAGGCTGCAGCATCGGATGGTTCTCCAGTAACCATCAAGTTTACCTGGTGGGGCAATCAGAGCCGCCATGAGTACACACAGAAGATTCTTGACAAATATACGGAGCTTCATCCAAATGTTACCTTCGAAGCGCTTCCGAATGGCTGGGATGGCTATTTTGATAAGCTGTCTACACAGGCTGCGTCCGGCTCGATGCCAGATGTTGTTGCCATGGATTATCTCTACATTACAACCTATGCAAAGAATAATTCCATCGCGGATCTTCAGCCATACGTTGACAATGGCACCATTGATGTATCGTCCATTGATGAAGGCGTTCTGAATTCCGGAAAGATCGATGGAAAGCTTGCAGGTATCGTTGGCTCTACCGGTTCTCTTGCCGTAGGCTACAATCCAGCTGTATTTGAGGAAGCTGGAATTGAGGCTCCAAATGCAAACGGTGACTGGACCTGGGATGACTTCGTAGCAAAGGCAAAGGAAGTCAAGGAGAAGACTGGTAAGCTCGGCGTCACCTCTACGGGTGTCGTTGATGATACAAACCTCTTCAACTACTGGGTACGTCAGCACAATGCACAGCTTTTCAGTGATGACAAGAAGTCACTCGGCTATGATGATGACCAGATCATGATTGATTACCTCGATATGTGGAAGGATCTTCAGGATGCAGGCGCAGCGGCAAACCCAGATGAGTACGCCCAGATCCAGACCCTTGGACAGGAGGCCAGCCCGGTTGTCACCGGTGAAGCCGGCATGATCAATGAGAACAACAACTACGCAAGTAAGCTGAGCAGTGTAAATGACAAGCTGGAGATTACCATCCCACCTACGAATAAGGACAACATGAAGGCAATGTGGAATAAGCCAGGCTACTTCCTCTGCATTTCTGAGACGTCGAAGGTCAAGGATGAGGCAGCCAAGTTTATCGACTGGTTCCTGAATTCGGAGGAGTCCAATGAGATCATGATGGCAGAGCGTGGTGTTCCTTCTTCCTCAAAGGTAAGAGAATTCCTTGTAAACTCTGGAAAGATGAATGAGAAGCAGACCGAGATGTTTGCTTATGCAGATACTGTGCTTAACTATTCAAGCGAAGCACCGGCACCAGACCCAATCGGTATCTCTGAGGTTGGTGAGAGCTTCAAGAACAATGCATATCAGGCATTCTATGGTCAGATGACCTCAGCAGAGGCTGCCGCTGCCTTCCGTCAGGAGGCCAATGATATCCTCGCAAGAAACAACTAATACAGAGTATCCTGTGTAAAGTACTGGATGAAAAACCTCTGTGTGATGTAATTGCAGATCACTTCAAATCCTATGTATAAAGACAACCATCCTGTCCTATGACGGGATGGTTGTCTGCGTTTTAAGGATGAGTATAATAGGAAGAAAGAAATCAAGTTAAAGGAATGCCGTATGAAAATGAAACTGACACTGCCAAAAAGGAAGGAAAAAGCGGTACAGCTTCTGAAGAATCTTCCTCTTTCAAAAAAACTGGTGCTGCTGTTTGGATCCTTCCTCTCCTTTATCTTTTGTGTGTTCATCCTGTCCGTTCTCGTACTGATGTCGCAGTATGAAAAGCGCCTCTATGAGGACTCCCTTCGAAATCTGGACTACTTTGTGCAGACTGTGCAGACGGAATATGATGCAGCGGAAAAGGTAAGCTATGATCTCGCGCTGAGCCGTCGGAATCAGGAGCTTATGGCGGAGCTTGCCCGGCTTCCGTATCCAAGTGTAGAGTATATGCAGGAGATGCGCGTACTCCGGAGCCTCCTTCAGGACGACCTTTATCAGGACGACTATATCATCGGAGCCTCCTTTCAGGATACACATGCATCGTCGACTCTCATTGAAGGAAGTATGGCAAGCCTGAGCGATGAAAAGAAAGAACAGCTTCTTTTGCTTGCGGACAATGCAGCCGGGCGCTTCGTATTTCTCTCTCCGGATGAGGATTGCCCCTATCTTGTGGGAGCCCGTGCGGTTCGAAATCGTCTAAATATGAGCATGGAACCGCTTGGCTATATGATTCTGCTCTGCGATATTCGCCATACCATTGCAGACTCCACAGAAAAGCTGGAAACGCGTCCCCTGACCTGGTTCGTGCTTCATGAGGGCACGGTTATTTTTGCGGAGGGGGAAGGAATGGATCCAGAAGCGAACGGGAACAGGAAAAGCGCATCCGCCTTACTTCCAGTACAACTGAAGGGGCCACAGGGATATGCTGTTTTTCACCAGGGTGGGGAGCAGTATTTTACGAGCTATCTTACCTCGAAGCTGACGGGCTGGACCTATGTGCAGACCTTTCGCTATTCCGAGCTCTATGGCACCTTCCGTGTTCTTCGCATCCTTCTGTTTGGTATGACGATTCTGGCGTTTGCCTTTCTTTTTACCGTGGCAAATCGCCTGTCTCGTTACATTACAGAGCCGATTGAGCTTCTGATGGAACGGATGAAGCTTGCGGAAAGTGGACGCCTGAAGGATGTGTACGAGATGGGCTATGAAGAACGAGAGGATGAGGTCGGAAAGCTGTCTGAAACCTTTCATCATCTCTTAGGCCGGATCCAGGAGCTCGTCTATGAAAACTATGAAAAGCAATTGATTCTGAAGGATACGAAGTACAAAATGCTGCAGGCACAGATCAATCCGCATTTTCTCTATAATACCCTGAATACCCTGAACTGGATGGTACAGCTCGGGCACGATAAGGATGCCAGCCGCGTGGTCATTCAGCTTGGAAAGCTCCTGCGTGCTTCCTTTGCGCGAAATCCATATGCAAGTGCGCGGGAGGAGCTGGATATGGTGAAAAGCTATATTGCCATTCAGGAATATCGTTACCGTGAGCGGGTTACCTTTCAGGTGGAGGAAACCGGCGCACTGGAAGCCTTTACAGTTCCGCGGATGATTCTGCAGCCGCTGGTAGAGAACGCGCTGAATTATGGAGCAGATCGTATGACAGGGGAGTGCATTATTCGCATTACCATGGACGCCTCCTCTCAGTATCTGACGATCGGCATTCATGACAACGGACCAGGGGTGGATGAAGAAAAGCTTGCAGCCATGCGGAATTTCACGGTAAAGCCGGAGGGACATGGCATTGGACTCAAGAACATTTACGAGCGTCTTTCGATTTGCTACGAGGAGTTCAGCTTTATGATGGACTCACAACCGGATTGTGGTATGCATATCACGATTCGACTGCCGAAGGATCATGCAAGAGAAGAAAATGGAGAAAAATAATGTATACATTACTGCTGGTTGATGATGAGGAATTCGAACGCGAGGGAATGACGCGTCTGGTACCTTGGGAAGAAAATGGTATTCAGCTGCTCGGCGCTGCGAAAAATGGTGAAGAGGGCTTTAACATGGCCTGTGCGTTGAAGCCGGATCTGATCCTGACAGATATTAAGATGCCGCTTCTCGACGGCATTGGCATGATTCGAAAGCTGAAGGAGCAGAACTGTGAGAGTGAAATCGTGGTGCTTTCGGGTTATGGAGAATATGAATTTACGAGCCAGGCCATGGAGCTGGGTGTTCGCCATTATATTCTGAAGCCGGTAGATGAGGAGAAGATCATTGAGACCATGGAGAAGGCGATTCTGGAATTAAAGCAGCGGCAGCATCAGTCACAGGCACTCCATCAGGCAGTACAGCTGCGTCCCATTGCGATGCAGCAGATTCTCCGGGATGCGCTTCTGGGCCGAGAAGAAAATGAAGCGGACGTTGAGCGCGCGGCTGTGGAATTTGGCATGCTCCGGGAGGACATCATGCTGCTTGCCTTCCGTCGAAGTGGACATAATTTTGACACTACCGAAGCGAATGCACTTGAGAGTATCCTGAGAGAGATGATGGGGGAGAAGAGCGTGTATGCGGTCACCTTTACAGAGGACGAGACGGTGTATTTTATTCATGCACTTCCACATGCCGATGCGTTTCCAGCAAGCCGTGTGCTGCACCTGATGGATCCGGATCAGACGAAGGGAATGACGGTGGCCCTCAGCCGTGCCGGTCGTATACAGGAGCTGTCTGCACTCTATCAGGAAATTCGACTCCTTTTCCATATGCGAAAGATTGAAAAGGGCATGCGATTTCTGCATTATGATCTGTTCGGTGGAGAAGTATCTCCAGACATGATTTTTGATTATTCGGCCATTTACCGCGCAGACAGCTATGCGGCGATTCTTTTCGAGCTCTATCTTGCTTCACTCAAAATGAACTATGCCGGGTACGATGAGCATATAAAGCGCGATCTTTTCCAGTGGATCTGTGCACTTTTTTCGCCGCGGGAGGAGCAGAGTGCCAGTGATACAGAAGACCATGTGGATACATTTGGCTTTGCGGAAGCTGCGGATCAGATTGCAAGGCAGAAAAACTGTGCTTCTATGGATGCAAAGGAGGAACGACAGAAACGGGACATTCTGGTTGCGCTCTACACACATCTTGGAGACACAGATCTGAGCATTCGGATGCTGGCCTGTGATTTCCTCTTCATGAATGAAGACTACTTCGGACGCCTTTTCCGGAAGCTGACCGGGGAGAAATTTAACAGCTTCCTTCAACATACGCGCATTTTACTCGCGCAGCGCCTGATGCAGTATCAGCCAGAGATGCTGATCCAGGACCTTGCGCGGCTTACAGGATATGCAGAGGATGGTCAGTATTTCTCGAAAGCCTTTCGAAAGGAGACGGGCAGCTCGCCATCTGAGTATCGAAAGAATCTGGAGCGTGAATGAATGCAGACGTCAGTGCCTGTGGAACATCGAGGCTTCTTGTACAGGATGAACGAAGCTTCTTTCTAAAAGTGACATGGGATAGTCGGATTTTTACAAGCCGTTTGACGTATCCCTCCATTACTGAAAATTGATCTCTTTCCTACAATAGTAACAAACGTAGGGGAGAGATTTTTTTGCACATGTTTTCAGATGACTTCGTGAAGAACACGAGACCCCATAGGAAGCATGTGCAGCTGTTACCTGGAGGGATGTTATGAATAAGATACAAGCGTTTAAAAGAAAAGACAATATTGCGGGATTTGTTCTGCTCGCACCGTGGCTGTTTGGCTTCCTGCTGATGTGGCTGATTCCGATGCTCATTTCCATCTACTATTCGATGACGGATTTTAACCTTCTGAATACACCGAAGTTCATCGGCTTACAGAACTATATTCGCGTGTTCACACAGGACAAGACCTTTATTCAAGCCATGATGGTGACCTTCACCTATGTTGTACTTCTGGTGCCGTTACGTCTTGCATTTGCACTCTGGGTTGCCATGATTCTGAATCAGAAGCGGAAATTCCTGGGACTCTATCGTACGCTCTACTACGTGCCGTCCATCGTAGGTGGCAGCATTGCCGTTTCCATCGTATGGAAGCAGATTTTTGGTAATGAGGGTGTAGCGATGACGCTCCTTCGCCTTTTCGGTATCCAGCAGAAGATGTCGTTCCTTGGAAATCCGAAGACCGCGCTCGGTGTGATCGTTCTCATGGGTGTATGGCAGTTTGGATCTTCCATGCTCATTTTCCTGTCTGCACTTAAGCAGATTCCGAACTCCCTGTATGAATCTGCAAAGGTGGATGGTGCAACGAAGCGTCAGACCTTCTGGCGGATTACATTGCCAATGCTTACACCGACCATCTTCTTTAACCTTATCATGCAGATCGTCAATGGCTTCCGTGTCTTCACCGAGTCCTACGTCATCACAAACGGTGGACCGATGAACAGCACACTGAGCTATGTGCTCTATCTGTACCAGAGAGCCTTCAAGTACTTCGACATGGGCTACAGCTGTGCACTTGCATGGATCCTGGTTGTTATTATCGGCTTCTTTACCGCGATTCTGTTTAAGACACAGGACAACTGGGTACATTATGATAACTGATGAAGGAAAGATGAGATGGCAGGCGTGCACTTAGGCTTTATGCAAGGCGTCACGCCACGGTCTCAATGAACATAGCAGTTTGACAGATCAGCCGCATATTGTGGCAGGAGGCATAGAATGAAACGTAACGAAAGTACACAGCATAAGCTGATGCGTATGCTGGATTCCATTAAATTCCACGCATTGGTTATGGTGATCGGGTTCATCATGGTGTATCCGCTCATCTGGCTCTTTGCGAGCTCACTGAAGAGCAACGATACGATGTTCCTGAACACCTATTCGCTGATTCCGATTAAGTTTGATGCGATCACGAACTACCTCGGTGCCTGGCAGGGTGTTGCAGGTGTATCCCTGCTGACCTTCCTTGCAAACTCCGCCTTCGTTACCCTGGTGGGCGCGATCGGCTGTGTACTGACATCGGTACTCGCGGCGTATGCATTCGCCCGCGTCAAGTTCCGCTTTTCCCGTTTTCTGTTCAGCTGCGTACTGGTCACCATGATGATTCCGACACAGGTCATGGTGGTGCCGCAGTACATCATTCTCAAAAAGCTGAATCTGATTGATACGCGAATTGCATTGATCCTTCCGTGGTTCTTTGGCGGCGGCTTCTTCATCTTCCTTCTGGTACAGTCTCTGAAGGGCATTCCGAAGGAGCTTGATGAAGCAGCAGAGATCGATGGCTGTGGACACTTCCGCATCCTGTTTAATATCCTGATGCCGGTACTGAAGCCGTCTCTGGTGACGGCAGGCATCTTCGCCTTTTACTGGATCTGGCAGGACTTCTTCCAGCCGCTCATTTTCATGAGCACCACCAGCAAGTTTACACTTCCGCTGGCCCTCAATATGTATCTCGATCCGAACTCCTATAACAACTATGGTAGCCTGTTCGCGATGTCGGTGATTTCCCTTCTCCCGATTCTGATTTTCTTCATCATCTTCCAGCGTTATCTCGTGGATGGTATCGCGATGGATGGAATCAAGGGTTAATGAATCGCTCGGGCTGTCCAGCCCGGGCATTTTTTATGGGAATAGAATGATAAATGAAGCAGATGGAGCGGCAGATGCTTCAAAGAGCGAAAGAGAGGAATGGTTCAATGCTTAGCTTAAACATCAACAGTGACCTTTTTATGGAAAATAAAGCGGAGGCGATGCCGAAGGCCGTTCGTTATGCGGCAGAGGCGTTTCGAAGAGATCTCCGACATACCTGTCTCGATACGGAGGATCCGGGTGTCCGGATTCTGCTCCGGACAGCGGCTCTTCCAGAGGAGAGCTTCTGCATTCAGGTGGAGAATATGAAGAAAACAGCAGAGGCAGGCGAAGAAGCAGGCAGTGAGAAGGTCATTGTTGTATCCGCGAGGGAGGAGCTCGGCTTCATCTATGGCATTTACTGGCTGAGTCGGAAGCTTCTCGGTGTGAAGGATCTATGGTTCTGGAACGATCAGGAATTTCATCCGAAAAAGGAATATGAGATTTCCGAGCAGCTTTCCTATGCTTCGAAAAAGCCGGCGGTACGCTTCCGTGGCTGGTTCATTAACGATGAGGTGCTCCTCGACCACTGGAATTATAAGAATGATCCAGAGCTCAAATGGCAGATGGTGTTTGAAGCTCTTCTGCGTATGGGCGGAAATATGACGATCCCGGGGACCGATCAGAATGCACGACAGTATGAGGGACTTGCATCGGATATGGGTCTTTACATTTCGCAGCATCATGCACAGCCGCTCGGGGCCGAGATGTTTGCCCGTGCCTACCCGAATCTACGGGCATCGATCTTAGAGCACCATGCACTGTTCCGGAAGCTGTGGCAGGAGGCCATCGATCGTCAGAAGGATATGAAGGTGGTCTGGGCCCTCGGCTTCCGAGGACAGGGCGACTATTCCTTCTGGGATGACGATCCGGCCTATGATACGGATGAGAAGCGAGGGCAGCTTCTGAGCGATGTCATCCTGGAGCAGTATACGATGGTGAAAAAGGCAAATCCGAAGGCCGTATGCTGCACGAACCTTTATGGAGAAGTGATGGCGCTGTATGTGAAGGGATGTCTGAAGCTTCCTGAGGATATCATCTTTGTATGGTCAGACAATGGCTATGGGCGCATGGTCAGCCGACGTCAGTGGAACAGCAATCCACGGATTCTTTCGCTTCCGAAACAGGGAGAACCTGGACACCATGGAATTTACTATCATGCGTCCTTCTATGATCTCCAGGCGAGTGCGGTGCTCACCATGCTGCCGAATGCGCCGGAGCTGGTGGCCTCGGAGCTTAAAGATGTATTTGCTGCCGGAGCGAGCGATTACTGGATGATCAATGCCTCCAACATCAAGCCACACGTGTACTATCTTGATTACATTGCCCACCTGTGGAGGGGAGAGCGGGAATTCCTGCTCCATCCAGAGAAGCATTTGCAGCAGTACGTGCAGGAGTATTATGGACAGGCCTTTTCCAGTGACATCGAGGATCTGTACCGACGCTTCTGGGAAGCCGCTGTAAAATACGGAGAGCACGAGGATGATCATGCAGGGGAGCAGTTCCCGAACTGTATGGGCCGTGTACTGGTTTCTGAATACATGAAGCATCTGAAGAGGAGTGAGTATTTCCTGTACTGTACAGATGCGGAGGATTTTGCAGGTCAGACGAAGTATTTTCTTGACATTACGAAGGAAGCTGCACAGCGCTACCGGCAGCTTTCTGAGATGGCCGAGGGCATCGGCTCCTGCCTCTCAGAGGAAGCGAAGCGTCTATTCCAGGAGAGTATTCAGCTGCAGATCGAGATCATGCGGGATTCATATGAGGGCGCGTACGCAGCAGCCCAGAGTGTAACGTACGCAGAGGCTGGAGACTATCTGAAGGCATTTTATGCGGCAGGAAAGGCCTGGGAGGCCTATGCACGTGGAGATCATGCGATGCGTGCCTCGGAGCATGGCAAGTGGATTGGCTTTTATGAAAATGACTGCCAGAGCGACCTGAAAAACTCGGCCTGGGTGATGGAAAACTTCATGGGTTATCTTCGTGCACTCGGAGACGGGCCACACTATTACGACTGGATGAAGCGCTTTATGGAGTCGGAGGGCAGCCGTCGGGTTTCACTCCTTATGAATAAGGAGAATCATCCGGATGATCATGCGCTCTATGAGGCGATGCGGAAGGAAATGGAAAAATAAAGAGGAAAACGCTGTAAAGAAGTGTAAAAAATGAATGCGCGTCGGTTTTCACCGGCGCGCTTTTTCTATCTGTTTTATTCCACCTTCAGCATGCGATAACCGATGCCGATGTGGGTCTGAATATAGGACCGCTGTGGATCTCCACGTTCGAGCTTTTTGCGAAGCGTCGCCATGAACACACGGAGGGATGCGACATCATTTTCCCAGCTGCTGCCCCAGATCTGCTGCGTGATGTAGGTGTGCGTAAGTACCTTCCCGACATTTCGCGAGAGCAGGCAGAGAAGCTTAAATTCAATCGGTGTGAGATGCAGTTCGGCCCCCTGCATATAGGCGCATCCTGCTGCATAGTCGATTTTTAATCCGCCGTTTGTAAAGGTGGAGGCCTCCTGCCCCGTATCCGTCCTCATCATACTGAGGCGGCGCTGTGTTGCACGAAGACGGGCGAGCAGCTCCTCGACAGAGAAGGGCTTCGTCAGATAGTCATCGGCCCCGGCATCGAGCGCCTGAATCTTATCATCGTCCTCGGTGCGGGCACTGATGACAATGATCGGCATCGTCGACCAGGAACGAATCTTACGGATGACCTCTACCCCATCCAGGTCTGGAAGTCCGAGGTCCAGGAGAACAATATCCGGATTATGAGAGGAGGCCTCCAGGATAGCAGCATTCCCATCCGTGGCAGACAGATATTTATAATCGTGTGTTTTTAAGGTGGTGGTAATGAGATTCCGTACCGGTGTGTCATCCTCTACCACAAGAATTAAGGCTGTATTCATCATGAAACTCCTCATAAAGCATAGCGCTTATTCTGTGTACGAGCGTGCAGTGCCATCCTGGAACATGCAGCCGTGGGAAATACTGCGCCATCGTACACCATTTACGTATTTAAGTTAATCTCGCTGAGCGGCAATGTAAAGGAAAAAATGCAGCCGTGCGGGCTGTGGTCGCGCAGCGTGAGCTCTCCGCCATGCGCTCGCACGATACTGCGGCAGAGGGAGAGACCGAGACCCAGGCTTCGGCGGCTGTCTGCGACCCGCTTGCTGCCCGTATAGAACATTTCGAATACCTGCGCCTTCTGCGCATCTGGAATGCCAGGCCCATCGTCGGCGACCTCCACCATGGCACGCGACCCTTCACGAAATGCAGAGATCGCAATATGAGATCCAGGCGGCGTATACTTGATGGCATTGTTTACCAGATTAATGAGCACCTGCATGATGAGATGCGCATCGGCGTGCACCAGGAGAGGCTCCTCCCCGCAGTCACTTGTAATATGAAACGCATCGGCATGCCGGTCGATATGGCGGAGTGCTTCCGCTACGATGTCATCCATTACCTGGTCGGAAAGCTGAAGCTTCATGCTGCCATTGGTAATCTTTGTGATGGAGAGGAGATTCTCCACCAGCTCCGTAAGCCACATCGCATCATCATAGATGTCGGTGAACATCTGAGTACGTGTGGCGGCATCCAGAGAGGCATCGCTGTGAAGCAGGGTGTCGGCATTGCCCGAAATGGAGGTGAGCGGTGTTCGGAGATCATGGGAGATGGAACGAAGAAGATTGGCTCGTAATTGCTCATTTTTTGCAAGCACGGCGGCTTTTTCCCGTTCCTCTGCATTATGCAGACTCTCCAGAGCAAGGGCACTTTCACCGAGCATGGAGAGAAGGATGCTCGACGTAAACGCGTCGAGTGGAGCCTTCTCGGAGCAGGCGATGCCGATGACACCATAGACCTCCTGACTTGTTCGAATGGAGAGATACAGGTAGCGGGCCTTTGGAAAGGTGTCCGTTGTAGCACCTGCACGCTTACGATGCTGCCATACCCAGTGTACGACAGCCGTCTCCCGTTCTGTCGACGGGATCGGCTGTGGGGTATGTCCATCGGCAGCATAAAGGTAACCAGTGGAAGGCGACGTCATGGCGCCCAAATCCAGCTCGGTACGCTCGTATGAAGGCGTGCCGGTATCCGCCGCGTCCAGCTGGGGACGCGGATAGATGAGAATGTCCCGCTGCACCAGGCGCTGTACCTGTGTAGCCGTTGCCTGGTAGATGGCTTCTTTGGTTTCTGCCTTTTGCAGCTGCTGATTCGCATCAAAGAGTGTTTTGGTGCGATAGGCATCACGTGCAGACAGCTCCGCATGGGCCTTCAGCTTCGCAGCGAGGGTCCCTACCAGGAGAGCAGCGCCAAGCATGACGGCGAAGGTCACCGGGTAGTCCTTGCCATACGCAACCAGGGTTAGCCGTGGCTCCGTCAAAAAATAATTGTACAGGACAACACTTAAAACGGAGGCCAGAATTCCACAGGTATAGCCACTGGTTGTGACGGATGTCAGAAGTACACCGAGAAGGTAAATCATGATGATATTGGCATCGGTATAGTGCAGACGGAAGAAAAGCCATCCAATCAATGTGGAGATGATGAGCATAAGCAGCGTAAATAGCAGATCCCGCGGCGTCGGTACCGAGAAGGCCAGGGAGAAATTTGGAATACGGCGTGCATGATAGACTTCTGCATCGGGGATAATGTGAATCTCAACGCCAGGTGCCAGTGCGGTGAGGCGCTCTGTCATGGAGGGGGCATTCCAGAAATGCTGACGTTCCGTTCCACTTCGCCCGAGGACGATCTTCGTCGTATCGGATACTTGAGCGTATTCAGCAATCTGTGTCGGAACATCATCTCCATGGGTGGTCACAATCTCCGCACCAAGGGCAGTGGCCAGTCGAACGTGTGCCTGGAGTCGTGCAATGTCATCGGCGGTCATTTTTGCGCTGCCGGGGGTCTGCACATAGAGCGCCGTCAGTGTGCCGCCGAAGGCCTGCGCCATCTCCCCCGCCATGCGAACGATACGCTCGTTGGAGGGCGAAGAGGACAGGCAAACGAGAATATGCTCTTTCGATGCTTGCTTGTAGGTTGCAGTATTCATGCCATTAGCTCCTTCCTTCGAAGACATTATAGCATGCTTACGTCTGACCATGCTTCTTTAGATCATGCACCAGCTTGTCCTCTTTCTGTAAAATGAAGGGGCCAAATGAAAAAAACAGAAGAACGAAAAGGGCTAAAAGGAAACCATCGATATCCATTCAGTGCCTCCTGATAAAAGAAACGAAAGCGGATACAGGCATGTACCAGGAATTTATAATTGAAAGCACTTCTGAAGTGCCTTGTATTCGCCAATGACGAGGATGGTTACATCGTCCGTCAGGATGATATCCGGGGAGACGGAGACGCTGGTCTTTCCATCCTTCTTGATGCCGAGAATATTGATGCCATAGAGCTTTCGAATGTTTAATTCGCCAATGCTTTTTCCAATCCATGCCTTCGGAATGGCAACCTCAAAAATGGCATGCTGTTTATCAATTTCGATGTAATCAAAGATATGATCCGCCGTGTAGCGGATGGCGGTCCACTTGGCGAGCTGCTTTTCAGGGTAGACGACGTGATCCGCACCGTTTCGCAGCAGGAACTTCGCCTGCACATCGCGCTCGGCACGAGAAACGACGCACTTTGCGCCCAGCTCCTTGAGCAGGGAGGTTGTTTCCAGCGAATTTTGAAAGCTTCCACTGATGGTGACGAAGCAGATATCATAATTTCCAATGCCCAGCGAGCGCAGAAATTCAGCGTTCGTACTATCTCCAATCTGCGCAGTGGTCACGTAAGGAAGGATTTCGTTGATTCGTTCCTCTGAAAGATCTACGGCCATGACCTGATGACCGAGCTGCAGCATTTGCATCGCGAGATGCCGGCCAAATCGACCAGCACCGATGAGTAATACATTTTTCATATTTATACCATCCTTTCAATATACGGGTCGGATTATCCGACCGTGATCGGTTCCTCTGGCAGGCGTGCAAGCACATGCCGATGATGTGTGAAGGTAGCGTAAATGAGGGTTAGTCCTCCGACGCGGCCCATGTACATGAGGAGAATGAGGACGAGCTGCGACAGGAGATGAAGATGGGGCGTGAGTCCCAGTGTCAGGCCGACCGTCGCAACGGCTGAGGCCGTTTCAAAGAGACAGGATGAAAGCGGAAGCCCCTCATAGACACTGATGAAGACGCCACCCACGAAAAAGAGTGTCAGGTACATCATTAAAATAGTAGATGCCGTGCGTACAGTGCTGCACGAGATACGACGATCATAGAGCTGTACACTTTCCCGTTGACGAAAGGTGGCGAAGGCATTGGCCATGAGTACGGTAAAGGTGGTTGTTTTCATACCACCCGCCGTGGATCCCGGCGAGCCGCCAATCAGCATGAGAAGAATCATAATACCACGGGAGGCACTGCTCAGCTTCGTGAGATCGGTCGTATTAAAGCCGGCTGTACGCGGAGTGACGGACTGGAACAGTGCAGCCAGCACACCTTCTCCCAGCGGAAGTGAACGATAATCATATGCAAAGAAAAATACAGCGGGCAGGACGATGAGAAGAAAGGTGGTTACGAGGATGACCTTGCTTTGCATACGATAGCGGCGAAAATGAAAGCGATGCGTGCACATGTCTTCCCAGGTCAGAAACCCGAGACCACCGATCACGATGAGGAGCATAATGGTGAGGTTCACCAGCGGATCCTGTGCATAGGCCATCAGGGATGGATAGAGATGATCGTGTGTGCCGAGCAGATCGAATCCGGCATTGCAAAAGGCGGAAATCGAGTGGAAGACGGCAAACCAGATGCCACGGATGCCATCATCATGGCAAAACCGAGGCAGCAGAAGCAGCGCACCCAGCAGCTCGATGAGGAAGGTACCACGCAAAATGAACCGTGTGAGACGCACGATGCCGCCCACCTGTGGCGCGGAGATGGCATCCTGCATGGTGCTTCGCTGCATGAGCGAAATTTTCCGCCCAGATAAAATCGTGAACGCTGCGGCGACCGTGACGATACCGAGTCCTCCAATTTGAATGAGAAGCAGAATGAGCGCCTGTCCGAAGGCAGACCAGTAGGTGCCCGTGTCCCGTACGACGAGCCCCGTTACACATACGGCCGAGGTCGATGTAAAAAGGGCCACAGGAAATGGTGTCCATGTACCACTGGAAGAAGAAATCGGCAGCATAAGGAGCAGCGCACCGAAGAGGATAACGCCAGCAAAGCCGAGGGTGATGATTTGGAAAGAAGAAAGACGGTGCATCCGTCGTAGCTGTTCTTCGGTCATGTTCTATGCCTCCTTGATCTATCTTCATGATAGCAGGGCATGAATAAAGGCAGGATAAGGGAATAAAGACTGGTGTTAAGATGGCATAAAGAAAGCCGCTTTCCTGGCGGCTGTTTCATCCAGGAACAGACGAGACTTCGGATAGCAAAAGACGGTGAGCGTTGGAAACGCGTTGCCGAGCGAAGCTCTGCGGATTATAATGAAGCCATCTTATACGCTACGCTTTATGAATATAGAAAGGAAGAGCTATGGAATATCGTATCGAACATGACACGATGGGCGAGGTTCGCGTACCCGCCGAGCATTTCTGGGGTGCACAGACCGAACGCTCACTGGAAAATTTTCGCATCGGTACTGAAACCATTCCACGTGAAGTCATCCACGCCTTCGCCGTGCTGAAGTCCGCAGCGGCGAGCGCAAACAGAGCACTGGGAAAACTGTCGGAAGAGGAAGCCGGAGCCATCGAGGACGCCTGTCGAGACATCTGCGACGGCAAGTATCCGGAGGAGTTTCCATTGAAGGTATGGCAGACGGGCTCTGGCACGCAATCCAATATGAACATGAATGAGGTCATCGCCCATATTGCGATGCAGTATCATCCAGGGCTGAAGATCCATCCGAATGATCACGTGAATCGGTCGCAGTCTTCGAATGATACCTTCCCAACCGCCATGAATATGGCTGCCGTGCTGGCTATTCATGCGCAGCTCCTCCCGGCTATAGATACCCTGATTTCAACGCTGAAGCGGCTTGAAAAAGAAAACGTTGACGTACTGAAGATTGGGCGAACGCATCTGCAGGATGCAGTGCCGATCCGCTTCAGTCAGGAAATTTCTGGCTGGCGTGGCATGCTGGAGGAATCCAGAGCTCAGATCATCGAGGCCTCGGATCATCTTCGAAAGCTCGCCATCGGAGGAACAGCGGTTGGAACAGGGCTCAACTGCCCAGCTGGCTTTGACCGCGCGTGCTGTGATGAAATCTCACGTCTTACGGGGCAGCATTTTGAACCAAGTCAGAATAAGTACCATGCGCTTACGTCCAAGGACGGCTATGTCTATACAAGCGGCGCGCTGAAGGGCCTTGCTGCGAATCTGATGAAGATGGCAAATGATATCCGCTGGCTTGCAAACGGTCCACGCTGCGGTCTGGGCGAGATTTCAATCCCAGAGAACGAACCAGGCAGCTCCATCATGCCAGGAAAGGTCAACCCGACACAGTGCGAGGCCATGACGATGATTGCCATTCAGGTGATGGGCAATGATGCCACCATCGGAATCGGCGCATCGCAGGGAAATTTCGAGCTCAATGTCTTCATGCCGGTGCTTGCATATAACATGATGCAGTCGATTCGGCTTTTGAGTGATGGCATGGTTTCCTTCGAGCTTCACTGTGTGCGCGGAATCAAGGCGAAAAGGGAGAAGATGGAGGAAAATCTCCGAAACTCACTCATGCTTGTCACCTGCTTAAGCCCGGTGATTGGCTATGAAAATGCGGCGAAGTGCGCACACAAGGCCTTTGAGGAAAACACCACGCTGAAGGAAGCCGTGCTGGCACTGGGCTTTTTGACTGATCGCGAATACGACGAGACGGTACGCCCTGAGAAAATGGTATAAGCCCAATCGGCACAAGGAAAAGAAATCAAGATCAAGGAGGAATATACGATGGCAAAGGATGTATCTGCAGAATCCATTAAGCTGCATCAGGAATTAAGAGGAAAGATCGAGGTGAGTGCACGTGCAAAGGTGGACAGCTCTGAAGCACTGTCACTTGCCTATACGCCGGGCGTCGCGGCGGTTTGTAAGGAGATTGAGAAGGATCCGGAGAAGCAGTGGGAGCTGACACGACGCTGGAATACCGTCGCCGTGGTTACGGATGGTACGGCGATTCTTGGCCTTGGAGACATTGGCCCGGAAGCGGGGATGCCGGTCATGGAAGGAAAGTGTGTACTTTTTAAGGAATTCGGCGGTGTCGATGCGATTCCGCTCTGCATTCGCTCGAAGGATGTGGATACCATCGTCAATACGATTTCACTGCTGGCAGGCTCCTTCGGCGGCATTAATCTTGAGGACATTGCTGCCCCACGCTGCTTCGAAATTGAGAAGAAGCTGAAGGAAAAATGTGATATTCTCGTTTTCCATGACGACCAGCATGGTACGGCGGTTGTCGTGGCAGCGGCGCTTTTAAATGCGGTGAAGGTGACCGGAAAGAAAATGGGTGAGTTGAAGATCGTCATCAATGGTGCCGGCGCTGCAGGCTGCGCGATCGGAAAGCTTCTTGTGAAGATGGGCTTTGGCAATGTCATCATGTGTGATATTCATGGCATCATCTGCGAAGGCGATGACAATCTTAATTTCGGTCAGGAGGAGATGTCACATATCACGAATAAGGACCACCTCCATGGGACGCTTTCGGATGCCATGGTCGGTGCGGATGCCTTTATCGGCGTATCGCGTGGCGGACTCGTATCAAAAGACATGGTTCGGAGCATGAAGGACGGCATTGTCTTTGCCATGGCAAACCCGACACCGGAGATCATGCCAGAGGAAAGTAAGGAGGCCGGCGCAGCCGTCATCGGCTCTGGACGTTCTGATTATCCGAACCAGATCAATAACGTGCTCGTCTTCCCAGGCATCTTCCGAGGTGCACTCGATGTCCGTGCTACCGACATCAATGATGAGATGAAGGAAGCCGCTGCCTATGCCATCGCGGGTCTTGTCTCAGACGAAGAGCTCAGTCCAGAATATATTATTCCCAAGGCCTTCGATCCACGCGTACGGGACGCAGTTGCCAGCGCCACCGCCGAAGCCGCACGAAAAAGCGGTGTGGCTCGAGTGTAGGAGTTTGCATCCAGCAAACTCCGGAACGATATCCCACAGAGGAAACTTTCTGTTGACATCACTACTTTACCATGGTAGAGTGTTGAATCATAAGAAAGAGTTCATGAGGGGCTTGAGGAGGCCGTCTCATAGCACAGCAGTGTGGGAGGAAAATTATGAAAAAGACAGTTGCGATGATGACAGCAGCGATGATGGTGGCAGGTACACTTGCAGGATGTGGATCTTCGAATACAGCACCGGCGGCAACCACAGCAGCGACCGAGGCGGCCAGTGAAAAAGAAACCACGGCCGCTGCCACAGAAGCTGCAAGCGAAGCAGGAGATACAGGCAGTGCGGCAGCGTCGGGGGACATTCAGACGCCAAGTGGTAAATTCACGGTTGGCTTTGACCAGGAGTTCCCACCGATGGGCTTTGTCGGGGATGATGGACAGTTCACAGGCTTCGATCTCGATCTCGCAAAGGAAGTGGCTTCTCGTCTCGGACTCGAGTTTGTCCCGCAGCCGATTAACTGGGATGCGAAGGACATGGAGCTCGATTCCGGCAACATTGACTGCATCTGGAATGGCTTCACGATGCAGGGGCGTGAGGATGCCTATACCTGGGTTGGCCCATACATGGCAAACAATCAGGTGTTCGTTGTGAATGCGGACAGTGCGATTGCATCGAAGACGGACCTCGCTGGAAAAGCGGTCGAGGTACAGAAGGATTCTTCAGGACTGGCGGCACTGCAGGATGATGCAGATCTGAGCGCAAGCTTTGGCTCGCTGACCGAAGTGGCAGATTACAATACGGCACTGATGGATCTCGAATCCGGCGCATGTGATGCCGTCTGCATGGACAGCATTGTTGCAGGCTACCAGATCAAGTCCTCCGGAAAGAATATGAAGATTCTTGACGATACCCTTTCCGCAGAGGAGTATGGTATCGGCTTCAAGAAGGGAGAGGACGAGCTGGCCAAGGCGGTTCATGATACACTGATGGACATGAAGGACGATGGCACCGTTGCAAAGATTTCCAATGACTGGTTCGGCTCCGATGTATTTACACTGAAGTAATTCGGCGAAGTATTCCCATGAAACCTGACGGGAGAGGCTCTGGCGGCATCCGGGCCGGACACCTGTCAGGTTCATCTTTTCGTTTAAGGACTTTCCGCTTTGAATCTGAAAATTCAAAGCCGAGATGTCTCGCTTTTCAATCACCGTTTAGGGAGGACTTACCTTGGCACTATCACAGATTATTCTGGAACTTTTGAAAGGACTTGGCGTTTCCATCCAGATCTTCGCCATCACCCTGCTGTTCAGCCTGCCACTCGGCCTTCTCGTGGCCTTTGGGCGCATGTCGAAAAGTAAAATCGTAAGCAGCATCACAAAGGCCTATATCTCCATCATGCGCGGTACGCCACTCATGCTTCAGCTGTTTGTCGTATATTATGGACCGTATTATCTCTTCCATATGAAGTTGAGTCCGACCTATCGGAACTCTGCTGTATACATTGGCTTCATCATTAATTATGCGGCATACTTCGCGGAGATCTATCGCTCCGGCATTCAGTCCATGCCAGTCGGACAGTATGAGGCGGCGGACATCCTCGGCTATACGCGCGTGCAGAGCTTTTTCCGTATTATTTTTCCGCAGGTAATGAAGCGCATACTTCCATCCATCACGAATGAAGTTATTACGCTCGTGAAGGATACCTCGCTTGCCTTCTCCATCTCCGTGATGGAAATGTTTACGAAGGCGAAGGCGCTGTCGTCCAGCCAGACCTCGATGACACCGCTCATCGTCGCCGGCGTATTTTACTATGTCTTTAACTTCATTGTGGCCCTCGTCATGGAACAGGTCGAAAAGAAGATGGATTACTATAAGTAAGGAGGTTTCCTGTGAATTTACTTGAAATGAAAAATGTCAAGAAGAGCTTCGGCAGCCTCCAGGTGTTAAAGGACATCAGCCTGACGGTCGCGGACGGGGAGATCGTTTCGATCATCGGGCCTTCGGGTTCTGGAAAGTCAACCCTGCTTCGCTGTGCGACCCTTCTGGAAACGATGGATGCCGGAACCCTCCAGTATGAGGATACGATCGTTGCAGCCAATGCTTCCGACGGACATGCAGCGTATGCCGATCAGGCGACGCTTCGGAAGATCAAACAGGTTTACGGACTCGTCTTCCAGCAGTTTAATCTTTTTCCACACTGGAATGTGCTTCGCAATGTGACCGATGCCGTCATTCACGTGCAGAAGAAGCCGCGTGCAGAAGCCGAAGCCTTAGGCCGCGAGCTTCTTGAAAAGATGGGCCTTGCCGATAAGGTGGATTACTATCCATATCAGCTCTCCGGCGGACAGCAGCAGCGCGTGGCCATTGCCCGTGCGCTGGCGCTCAATCCAAAGGTGCTCTTCTTTGATGAACCAACAAGTGCCCTCGACCCGGAGCTGACGGGAGAAGTTCTGAAGGTGATCAAATCTCTGAAGGATCTTCATATCGCTATGGTCATCGTCACGCACGAAATGGCCTTCGCCCGCGACATCTCCGATAAGGTCATCTTCATGGCGGATGGTGTCATCGTGGAAGAAGGCACCCCGGATCATGTGTTCAATTCAGAAAACGAACGCATGAAGAGCTTCCTGGGACGATATAAAAACATATTATAAGAAACGAAGAGGCTGTCGCACGAAAGGGTGCGGCAGCCTCTTTTGCGTGAGCCCGTCCATCGTTCGCATGTGAATGGCTATAAGCTATTGACCCCACCCTTGCTCACGCAAAATTTCAACGTTTTACATTACGATTTTGAAATAGGAAAGTCCGTCTCTTGACAAGTTACCGAACGGTCACTATACTAAAAGTTACCGAGCGGTAACTTTTGAAAGAGGGGAGAAAAGATGGCAGAGAACACAAAGGAACAGATATTAAAAAGTGCACTTGCATTATTTGCAAAGAACGGATATCTGGGGACATCGATGAGCGACATCGCAGGGCAGATGGGGGTCACGAAAGCCGCGCTGTATAAGCATTATACCAGTAAGCAGGAAATTCTTGATCAGATTGTCGCATGTATGGAGAGGATGGATGCGGAGCAGGCGGAAGCACACGCCATGCCGGAAGCAGAACCGGATGCTTTTTCCGAAGCCTATCAAAACACACCACTGGAGAATATCTGCGTCTATAGTCTTGCCATGTTTGACCACTGGACGAGAGATCCTTTCGCAGCGGATTTTCGTAAAATGCTGACACTGGAGCAGTATCGTGATCCACGGCTTGCAAAGCTTCACCACGATTACCTGGCAGGTGGACCGCTCGAGTACATGGCCGCCATTTTTCGTAGTCTGACCGATTCGGATGAAGCTGCGATGCAGCTCGCACTGGAATTCTATGGACCGATGTATCTGCTCTATAGTATTTATGACCATGCCGAAGAGAAGGATGCTGTTCGACCGCTGCTCAACACATATATTCGCCACTTTATGGATACGCTGGTAGCAGCGAATCATCAGGGAAGAAAATAAAGATATCCGGCTATATACGCTTTCAGAGATCACCGATATTCTCGCACCTCTCAGAATGAAGGTCCTCGACAGCTATGCAGATTTTGAAGGGAGTGGTTCGTCTGATAAGCAGATGCAGCTCCTGATTTATGCTGAAAAAGAAAACCTTAACGATCAGCCAGCGCCTTCCGACAATGGCGAGGCTGGCGCAGTTGCTCAAATGAACCAGAAAACAGGCAGTAAGAAACAAGAAATAAGGAGGAAAACCATGTCAAATCACAGAATAATCATTCGCCCGGAAACCAGCGCCGATTACCGCACGGTAGAAAGCCTGACCCGTGAGGCCTTCTGGAATGTTTATCGTCCAGGCTGCATGGAGCACTATGTGCTGCATTGCTATCGGAAGGCCCCGGCTTTTGTGCCAGAGCTTGATCTCGTGATGGAACGAGACGGCGAGCTGATCGGACAGGTCATCTATGTTCGATCGGAAATTGACTGTGATAACGGACGAAAGGTGCCCATCATGACCTTCGGACCGATCAGCATTGCTCCTGCATATAAGCGCCAGGGCTATGGCAAGCAGCTCCTCGACTATTCCATGGAAAAAGCAAAGGAAATGGGCGCAGGCGCACTCGCCATCACCGGAAACATCGATTTTTACGGGAAATCCGGCTTTGTTCCGGCGAAGACCAAAGGCATCCACTATGCTGATGACCCAGATGCGGACTATTTTCTGATCAAAGAACTGACACCCGGCTTCCTCGACGGAATAAACGGCAGCTACAAAGACCCGGAAGGCTACTTCGTCTGCGAAAAGGACCCAGAGGGCTTTGAAAAATTTGAAGCCAGCTTTCCGAAAAAAGAAGAGATGAAGAAACCAGGCCAGCTGTTTTCCTGAAGGCTGGATTGTATTCGTATGCGAGTGTTCTTTTGGATGCAGTACGACGGAAATCATTGAGTCAGAAAACGTTGCTGTAGGCATTCTGCTGTTGGAAGTATCAGCCATGGGTATGCGCCTTGATACATGGGGTGTGACCTAGGCATTTCTAGGTGTCGGTACAGCTTGGAAGCAGCTGACACATATATACAATTTTGAAAAACGACGTTTTGTATATAGAATTTCCTGCCTTTGAACTTGTTAAAA
>ERZ808240.600-NODE-600-length-46344-cov-36.206118_pt1 | contig 46344 bp, 35 predicted proteins | sample MGYA00521084_ERZ808240 | MGnify/ENA primary metagenome ERZ808240 (study PRJEB31516, sample SAMN03275571) | gut metagenome | biome: mammalia-associated habitat; material: feces | host: Papio cynocephalus | place: Kenya | collected 2012-08-06 ...
CTTAAAACAGCAAGAATTATAAGTACAGCACCGCCTATGCATGAGCCGTTTTTTTCAGATTTAAGCTTTCTGCCTGCGAGTTCTCCGGCTTTCATAACGGTTATTCCGCCGATAAGAGCCATTATTCCGGTTCTTAAAACGCCTGTTCCGGTGAGTCCTGCACCTGTTCCCGTAGCGAGTGAATCCACTGACAGCGATATTGAAAGCACAAATGCTTCACCGAGTGAAAGTTCCTTTGAATTATCCCTGTCTGCTGTGCATTCGTCCATAAATATCTGAATCTGTGTATTTTTGCAGTTCCCGAGTCTGCATTTCAACAGATTTCTTATGCAGTTTTTAAAGAGATATATTGCACCTATAATGAAAAGTATTGCTGAACCTGCATAAATGCATAGTCTTTCGGGGATAAACCTGCCTATCAGTTCTGAAAATTCCAGTGCAACTGTAAGTATTGCTGCTCCTGTAAGGCTTATAACGGCTGATGAACGCAGAGGTATTTTTATCCCGTTTCTGCCGTATGAAAAGGCTGTGAAGAACATATCCGTGCATACTGCAAGAACAAGCATTATTTCCTGTATCATTGACTTCACCCCTTGAGAATGTTATTATTAATATAGTACGAAATTTTTAAGGAAAGGTGATTAATAATGTCAACAAAGGAAAAAGTTCTTTCAGCTCTCGAAAATGCTGACGGAAACTATATTTCAGGAGCTGTTCTTGCTGAAACTCTTGGAATTTCAAGAAATTCAGTATGGAAAGCAGTCAATTCTCTCAGAGAGGACGGCTTTAAAATAGATTCACTCAGAAATAACGGTTACAGGCTTGCAGATGAACGTTCATTTGTTTATCCGCAAAGACTTCAGAAATATCTTTCTTCACGGTATCTCGGAAAACAGGTTTACTGTTTTAAGGAAATTGATTCCACAAACAACTATGCAAAAAAACTCGCTCATGAAAATGCTCCTCACGGGACAACTGTAATTGCTGAATCCCAGACTGCCGGAAAGGGAAGAATGGGAAGAAATTTCAATTCTCCTGCCGGAACAGGTCTTTATATGAGTGTTATTTTAAAAATGCCGCTTAAAGCCGAAACTGCTCAGCTTATAACCTCATGTGCGGCTGTTTCAGTCGCTCAGGCAACAGATGCATTATGTCCGGCTGAATCAAAAATAAAATGGGTAAATGATATCTTTATAAATGACAGAAAAATATGCGGCATACTCACAGAGGCTTCAATCAGTTTTGAAACAGGTATGCTTGATTTTGCAGTTGTCGGAATGGGCATAAATGTATATTCAGTAAAAAATGCCTTTGACAGTCAGCTGCTCGAAACAGCTTCATCAATTGAAGATGAATGCGGTATTGTCATTGACCGTTCACAGCTCTGTGCGGAAATACTCAGCTGTTTTGAAAAAAATCTTGGTCTGCTTGAAAACCGCCGGTTTATTGACGAATACAGAAAACGCTCCTGCACTGTCGGAAATTATGTCATGGTAACAAAGGGAAATTCCCAGCGTCATGCATATGCATTTGATATAGATGATTCAGCCTGCCTTATGGTTCGCTATGATGACGGTTCAGAAGAAGCTCTCAATTCAGGAGAGGCAAGAATTATAAAACTTTAATATAACGTCAATTCGATTGTGATTAAACACAAGGAATTTTTCGTTTGTTCTGTAGGGGCGACCATTGGTCGCCCGCTCAAATTATGGTTGAAACATAAATTTGATATCTGTTTTGTACATATAAAATCATTGGTTTTTCGTCTGAAATTCTGGGAAACTGCAACGGGCGACCAATGGTCGCCCCTACAGAACCAATTTGCATATCATTTAATGAACGGATTACAGAAAATAATCATCGGATTTGCGTTAAAATATAAGATAAATGCTTGACTTTTTTTTACGCATAGAATATAATTATAATTGATTGTCGGATTGTGTACCGATTTTTAGGAAAATGTTTTAAATTGGGAGGTTTAAATGTGAAAAAAATCAAAAAGCCTGTATTCTTCATCGTTTTCATTGTAATAGCTGTATTTTCCTGTTCAACTCTTTTCGGCTTTACATCTCAGTACGGCGATATTGTCACTACCCATATCAAAGGCGTAAAGGATATACGTCTTGGAATTGATATTCAGGGCGGTGTTGACGTAACATTCACTACAGAAGACGGTGTTGATGCAACTGATGACCAGCTCGCCTCAGTTATGGAAGTAATGAAAGTCCGTCTTGCTTCACTCAATATAAACGACTCGGAAGTTTATGTTGACAATGACAAGGACAGAGTTATCGTACGTTTCCCGTGGCAGTCAGGTGAAAGCAGCTTTGACCCTGAAGCAGCTGTTGCAGAACTTGGTGAAACCGCTATGCTCCGCTTTATCGAAGGTACTGAATATGACCTCGACAAGGTTATTGCTCAGGGTACTGATATTGCAAACGCATACGTTTCAAGACAGCAGGATTCAACAAGCGGTACTCAGAATTATGTTGTAGCTCTTGAATTTTCTGATGAAGGTACTCAGAAATTTGCTGATGCAACTTCAAGACTCTATCAGAGTAAAGGCTCTATCTCAATATGGATGGACGACACATGTGTAAATCAGGCTACTGTATCAGCTCATATCACTGACGGAAAAGCCATCATAACAGGTGACTATGACTATGAAAGTGCAAAGAGTCTTGCTGACAAGATAAATTCAGGTGCATTGCCTTTCAATCTTGTTACATCAAGCTTCAAGACAATTTCACCTACTCTCGGAACAGGTGCTCTCAATGCAATGATTTTAAGCGGTATAATAGCATTCGCTTTCATTGCTGTATATATGATAGTTCTCTACAGACTCCCCGGATTTGTTTCAGTTATCGGACTTGCAGGTCAGGTTGCAGGCACATTTGCCTGTATATCAGGCTATTTCAGCTTTATGGACAGCTCAACCCTCACAATACCGGGTATAGCAGGTATTATTCTTGCTGTAGGTATGGGCGTTGATGCTAATATTATCACATTTGAACGTGTGAAGGAAGAAATAAATGCAGGCAGAAACGTTGAAAAAGCTCTTGAAAACGGATATAAAAGAGCATTTACAGCTATTTTTGACGGAAATATCACAGTTATCATAGTTGCCGCAGTACTTATGGGTGCTTTCGGCGTTCCTTCAAGCAAATTCGCTAAGGCGCTCAGCTGGGTATTCTTCATGTTCGGAGCTTCCGCTGAAGGTACTATCTATTCATTCGGCTTTACTCTTATGGTCGGCGTTGTGCTTAACTTCCTCATGGGAGTTCTTGCTTCAAAGCTTATGCTCGGCTCACTTTCAAAATTCAAAGTTTTCAAAGACAAGAAATTCTACTGCGGAAAGCCTAAAAAATCAAAAGAGCTCAATTTTGTCGGCAAAAAGAAAATATTCTTCTCAGCCTCTCTTATGCTTATAGTTCTTTCAGTTGTAATGACATTCACAGGCGTTGATGTTGATATCGAATTCAAGGGCGGTACTATTATTTCATATTCATATTCAGGTGATATTGATGCTGATGCTGCCAAATCAGAAATTGAAGATATCATCGGTTCAGATGTAAATATCCAGACAGGTGACCTCTTTGACAATGATAAAAAGAGCCTTACTATCTCATTTGTTTCAAATGAAGGTCTTACCTCCGACAAACAGACTGAACTCACTGACGCTATTCAGGAAAAATATCCTGACAATGAAATTGAAATCCTTGACTCAAATGATGTAAGCCCGACTGCCGGACGTGAATTCTTCCTCAAATGTCTTGTTGCAGTAATCTTCTCATCAATCGTGCTTATCATATATATCGCATTCAGATTCAGAAAAATCGGCGGTATGTCTGCCGGTGTATGTGCCGTTGCAACACTTTTCCATGATGTAATAATAGTTTACGGAATATATATTCTTCTCGGATTTTCTATCAATTCAAACTTCATGGCGGTTATCCTTACAATTCTCGGCTATTCCATCAATGATACAATCGTTATCTATGACAGAATAAGAGAAAACAGAAAGCTTCTCCCGAAAGCTCCTCTTAATGAACTTGTAAACAAGAGTATCAACCAGTCTGTAAGACGTTCAGTAAGAACATCTCTTACAACTGTTATGTCAATGGTTACAATCGTTGTTGTTGCCCTGATATTCGGAGTTGATTCAATTCTCAGCTTCTCAGTACCGCTTATATTCGGTATGCTCGTGGGTACATACTCATCACTTTGCATTGCATCTCCTCTGTGGGTATGGTGGAACAACAGAAAAGCTAAAAACTAAATTTTCCGGAAAGGACGCTTATATGCGTCCTTTTGCGTATATCAGGAGGTAACTAAAATGAAAGCCGGTGTTTCAACAGCCTGCCTTTATCCCGTTCATGTTGAAGACGCTTTGCAGGAACTCGGTGATATGGGTATTGACAATACTGAAATATTCCTTAACTGTCATTCTGAACTCAAGGAGTCATTTATCAGAAACCTTTCGCATATACTTGAAAATAATAATATGTCATGCGTTTCAATTCACCCCTTTACAAGCGAACTTGATAATCTTATGTTCTTTTCACAGTATAAACGCAGAATATACGATATTCTTGAATATCATAAATATTATTTCAATGCAATGAATATACTCGGTGCGGAAATATTCGTATTTCATGGCAACAAAACCTCTACTCCGGTAAGTCCGGAATTTTATATGGAGCGTTTCAATATGCTCTGTGAACTCGGCAGAAGTTTCGGAATAACTGTAGCTCATGAAAATGTTGCAAGATGTCAGTGCAGAAGTATTGATTTTATGAAACAGCTTATAAATCTTAATCCTGATATCAGATTCACACTTGATATAAAACAATGCATAAGAGCCGGAGAAAATCCGATAAATGCCGCTTATGAGATAGGCAGCAATATTATTCATGTTCATATAAGCGACCATAACGATAAAAATGACTGCATGGAAATTGGAAAAGGCACTTTTGATATTGAAAAATTTCTTGCAGTTCTTAAACAAAAAGGCTTTGACAGAAGCGTTGTAATAGAACTCTACAGAGGCGGCTTTGAAAATGATTCCGACCTTTATGATAATTTCAGAAATCTGTCAGATATTATTGAAAGGATTTGAAATATATGAGATGCCCATTCTGCGGCTTTGAAGATACAAAAGTAATAGATTCACGACCGTCTGACGGCAAAAAACGCAGACGCAGAGAATGCATAAAATGCGGTAAAAGATTTACTACATATGAAATAGTTGAAAAACCTCTGCTTATGGTTCAGAAAAAAGACGGCTCGTTTGAACAGTTCGATAAAAACAAACTCATTACCGGCATTTACAGTGCTATAAAAAAACGTCCCATAAGTATGGCTGATGTTTCAGGAATTGCTGAGGGTATAGAAACTTACTATGCCAATGAAATGAGAAATCAGATAACCTCCGCTGAAATAGGTGACATGGTTCTCGAAAAACTCAGAACTATTGACCCTGTTTCATATATACGCTTTGCATCTGTATACAAGGATTTTACAGATGTCGACAGCTTTATAAAAGCTATTTCAGAACTCGACAGAAAATAGTTATATTTACTAAAAATATTGTTTGAATAATAATGCCGTATAATCAGTTTCAACAAACTTTTAAAATTATAAAAAAACAGTGGAAATTATACGTTTTTTATGATATCATTGTTATAAGCTTAATAAGCTTTATGTAGAATGTTTCTTTTATGAAAGGAGTCGTGCATTATGGATTTGAACAGCATTTTCAACACACCCGATTATACAGACCAGTATGACCCGTCAGATATAGAAGATAATAAAATCTGGTCAGGTCTTGCCTATCTCGGAGGCGGAATTCTCTTTTTCCTGCCGCTGATAGTTCATCAGGGTTCTCCATTCGGCAAGTATCATGCAAATCAGGCTCTTGTACTGCTTATATTCGGTATAATTGCCGGAGTCCTCAGCGGTATCGTAGGATTTATTCCGGTTATCGGAAAGATTATTGCATGGGTTATAAGAGTTATATGCTTTGTACTTATGGTTGTAGGTCTTATAAATGGTTTCCAGGGAAAAGCTAAATCTCTGCCGGTTATCGGGGAACTTTTCTCACTTATAAAATAACATAGTTTCAATATCATCAAATGCGTCTGCCTGTTTTTTATAAAACAGGCAGACTGCTTTTTTATGCCAATTTGATGATTGTTATTTGTAGGGGCGACCATTGGTCGCCCGCCGAATTATGGTTAAACCATAAACTTGATATTTGTTTTGTGTATGGAAAATCATTGGTTATCATCATGAAATTCTGGTAATTGCAACGGGCGACCAATGGTCGCCCCTACAGAACCAATTTAATTTCAGATAAACGAATCACAGAAACAACCATCAGATTTACATTGTTTAAGCATAAATTCCTGTGAATTATAGTATAATCTAATACAACGGATTTCATAATTCTGAAAGGGGATTTAATAAAATGTTCTGTGTATCATTAAGTGTAAGAAAGGTAAAAATCATTGCTGTTGCAGTTCTCGGCTGTATTGCAGCTGTTGGCATTGCGGCAGCCTTAAACAGCCGCAGCGTAAAAAAAAATATTATTCTCGAAAATAATACAAGCCGTGTGGGATTTCTCAATATAAACGGCTATGATGTTGAGGAAGAACCATCTGACTGCATTACTGTCAGTATTCCGTCAGAATTTAACCGCATATACAGCGAATATAACAATATTCAGCTTGAACAGGGCTTTGACCTCGAAAAATATATGGGGCAAAGTGCAGAAATATATACTTATCAGTTAAGCAGCAATCCGGATATGTGTGCAGTGCTTATAATACATAACAATAATCTTATAGGCTGTGATATCCATTCCGCTGAATACGGCGGTGCTTTTGAGGCTCTGCTGAAATCATAATCAGGTCTTTCAAAGACCTGATTTTTTTTATATAATTCCTAATTATTTGATGAAAAAAATTGCTTTTTTTAGTATTTTGTTCTATTATTTTGTGTTCCGTTGACAAGTAATTTTTTTTAGTGTATCATTATTAATAAAGATATTTTTTTGTGTGAAAGTGGGCTGATAATTATATGATAAACCAGATAAACAGAACAGAAAACAGGGTTTTTGAATTTGATACAAATAATCATATACAGAATCTTTGTGAAAATCTGAATGATAATTCTGCAATCGATGCAAGACTTTATGATAAATTTCATGTAAAAAGAGGTTTAAGACGTTCGGACGGTACAGGCGTTGTTGCAGGAATTACCAATATATGCAACGTTCACGGCTATATCGTCAATGAGGGCGAACGTGAACCAATGGAAGGCGAACTCATTTACAGAGGATATAATGTGCGTGACCTCGTTAAAAATGTTGAAAAAGAAGACAGATTCGGTTTTGAAGAAACTGTTTATCTGCTGCTGTTCGGTCAGCTCCCTGATAAACATGAGCTTGAAAGCTTTACTGAATATATGGGAAGCCTCAGAGAACTCCCTCCATACTTTATCGTTGATATGATTTTAAAAGCTCCTTCACCCGATGTAATGAACAAGCTTGCCCGTTCAGTGCTTGCTCTTTATTCATATGATAAAAATGCTGAGGAAAAATCTCTTGAAAGCGAACTCAGAAAGGCTATGAGCCTTATCGCCAAAATGCCTGTTATAATGACAAGTGCCTATCAGGTAAAAAGACAGTATTACAATAATGACAGCCTTGTAATGCACCCTATCGACCCAGGCGAAAATACTGCCCAGACTATTCTTTCACTCCTCAGAGAGGACAGGCAGTATACCAAGGAAGAGGCTCAGCTGCTTGATACGCTCCTTATGCTCCACGCTGAACATGGCGGCGGAAACAATTCAACATTTACCTGCCGTGTGCTTACATCATCAGGCACTGACGCATATTCTGCATATTCCGCTGCAATAGGTTCTCTCAAAGGCTCAAGACATGGCGGTGCAAATATAAAGGTTATGCAGATGCTTGAGGACTTTGAAAAAAATGTTGAAAACTGGGAAGATGAAGGTCAGGTCGCTGACCATATCATTAAAATACTCAAAAAAGAAGCTAATGACCGTTCAGGTCTTATATATGGAATGGGTCATGCTGTATATACTCTCTCTGACCCCCGTGAACAGATTCTTAAAAGAAAAGCTTTTGAACTCGCTGAAGGCAAGGAGATTGAAAGAGAATTCTGTCTGCTCAATACAATTGAAAAGCTTACACCTGAAATATTCAAACAGGTAAAGGGCGATGAAAAAATTATGTGTGCCAATGTCGATATGTATTCAGGCCTTGTATATAAAATGCTCGGTATCCCGAAGGATTTGTTTACGCCTCTTTTCGCAACAGCACGTCTTGCCGGCTGGTCTGCACACCGTATGGAGGAAATAATGACCGGAAAACGTATTATACGCCCTGCATACAAGGCTATTACAAAACCTCTTGAATATATTCCGATAGATAAAAGATAAATGTCAGAACTTTATGCGGAATAACCGTGTAAATTCATATATATAAGCCCATATGGAAAAAGGAGATTCTGATATGAGAAAAACAAAAATCGTCTGCACAATAGGCCCTTCAACAGATGACGAATCTGTATTGCGTGAGCTTATGCTCGCAGGCATGAACGTTGCCCGCTTCAACTTCTCACACGGAGATTATGCAATGCATGAAAGACGTTTCCGTGAAGTAGTAAAGCTCCGTGAGGAACTCGGACTCCCGATAGCTACAATGCTCGATACAAAGGGTCCGGAAATAAGACTCGGAAAATTTGTTGACAACAAGCCTGTTGAGATAATGGACGGAGATGTCTATACTCTTACAACACGTGATGTTCCATGCACTGCCGAAATTGGAAGCATATCATTTAAAAAACTCCCTCAGGATATAAGCATAGGTACAAGAATCCTTATCAATGACGGAGTTATAGAACTTGTTGCTGAAAGCGTTACAGGCACTGATATAACCTGCCGTATCGTTCATGGAGGCATACTCTCAAACAACAAGGGAATAAATGTTCCGGGAATAAAGCTTTCAATGCCTTACCTCAGCGATGCTGATATGAATGACCTTGAATTTGGTGCTAAAATGGGCTATGACTTTATCGCTGCAAGCTTTGTAAGAACTTCTGCTGATATAAACTATCTCAGAAAATTTACTCAGAGCCTTGGCTGGTTCGATGTAAGAATTATTGCTAAAATCGAAAACGTTGACGGCGTAAACAATATTGATGAAATACTTGAAGCCGCTGACGGAATTATGGTTGCAAGAGGCGATATGGGTGTTGAGATTCCTTTTGAAAAAATCCCTGCAATCCAGAAAAAACTTATCAAATACGGCTATAATGCAGGCAAACAGGTTATCACTGCTACTCAGATGCTTGAATCAATGATTTCAAATCCCCGTCCTACACGAGCTGAAATCACTGACGTAGCTAACGCTATCTATGACGGTACAAGTGCTATCATGCTTTCAGGAGAAACTGCCGCTGGCCATTATCCGATTGAAACTGTAAAAACTATGGCTCTTATCGCTGAAACAACTGAAAATAATATCGACTACAGAAAGAGATTTTCTGCAAGAGGCATTTCAAGCAATTCAAATATTGCAAATGCTATCGCTCATGCAACAGTAACAACTGCTCATGACCTTAATGTAAAGGCTATTATAACAGTTACAAAGGCTGGCTCTACTGCAAGACTTATCTCAAAATATCGTCCTGATGCACCTATTATAAGCTGTACAACAAGCGAAACAGCCTGCCGTCAGATGAATATGTCATGGGGTGTTACTCCTTTGCTTATCGACGAAAAGACAAATACTGACGAGCTTTTCAGCTGTGCTGTTGAAGCTGCAAAAAATGCCGGATATGTTGATGACGGCGATTTGGTAGTAATCACTGCCGGAGTTCCGCTCGGCGTTTCAGGTACTACAAATCTTATGAAAGTTGATATAGTTGAATAACTGACTAAAAGAGGGAGGCAACAGTTGCCCTCTTTCTATGTAGGGGCGAACTGTGTTCGCCCGTTGGATTTACCAAAATTTCAGGCGGGCGACCAATGGTCGCCCCTACAAAATATAATGAGAATTTCAATCATAAAATTTTGTTGTCGAATTTGTGTTGAAATTAAATTTGCATTAAAACAAAGACCGCTGAAAAATCTGAATTTTCAGCGGCCTTTTCTATTTAAGGAGGATTTTTTTAAAAACGGTAATCATAATAATCATCAGAATATGTGTAATCATTATCGGTGTAATAACGGCTGTAGTCACCGGAATTAAGGGATTTAAGGAAATTTTCGCCGTAACTTCTGTATTCAGCCGGAAGAACATAGCTCTGTCCATTATATATTATAAGCATTGCATTATGGTCATCAGTAACATAGAAAGGCTGTGCGTGGATAAGCATTTCAATAAAAAGCTTCTGATGCTTGTTTTTAAGATTTATGCTGTATGAATTTTCAGACTGTGCAACTGAATCCTCAATCGACATATCAGGGAATATATATTTGCTTTCTGAAACGCTCATATCAGAAAAAATATTTGATATTGTATTCGTCTGGCTGAACGGATAGTCATTGAGTCTTTCCATTGACTTTTCATCGGTTATTTTCAAGCCGAGATTTTCAAGGTATTCTATTGTATTTTTAAATGTAGTCAGAACCGGTGCTGAATTGTATATAGTACAATATGTTTCAGCTTCATGCATTATGTCATCAGCAGATGCATTTTTCAAATCTTTTTCATATGCCTGCAAGAGATTGTTTAAATCATTGCTGCTTATATTTCTTTCAAAATCATTTCCGAATCTGTCATATATATAGAAATTATATGGATTGTCAGATTTTGAATAGTTTTCATAGCAGTCTTTAAGATTATCTGTTGTATAATCAATATTTTTCTGATTTGTGCAGCCGATTGTGCATATTTCAATATACTGGTCATTGTTAATTCTGTAACGTCTTGATACTGAACGTCCTGAACGCATATCATATGTTATTGTTATATAATTGGTTGAATTTGCAGGTGTATAGTTAAATCTGTCATACATTGATGGCTTTGTATCAAGAAATTCACTGTAATTCTGTACAATTTCCTTATGGATATCAGTTATTTCTGATATATCTTCATTATTTTCAGTACTGAGGTCTGCATAAGTTCCGGATATGTCACGATATGAAACAAAGACTGATTTTACGCTTTCTGCTTTTGGAACATAAAATGCTGCTCCGAATCCGTTTGTCTGGTATATTATCATAAAGACAAGGATTGAACCGCCTGTCATTGCGAGATATTTAAGTATTCCCTGACCGAATTTTTTAAAACCTCTGTTCTGCATTGTATCAAGGATAAAGAAAACTATTATGCTTGATATTATCCATGGTATGCAGCTGCCTATTCCTGAATCTTCAGATGAAAATGATATAACCATTCCTGATGACATACAGAAGCATATGCAGCCTACAAGTATATAATATACTGCCTTGAATACAAAAGGCTTTGTTACATCTTCGGCTTTTCTCTTTTTATAGAGAAAGTATGCAAGGAAAAATACTGCGGCGGCAATAACAAGATATGCTATAACCCATTTTACAGAGATAATATCATATATATATTCAAGATTTGTATCGTTGAGGAGGTCAACAATAAGTGAATACATTATTCCCAGTCCGCCTATAACGGTCGTGCATTTAAGCAGATGAGATACAGAAATTCCGCCTGAAGAACCATATACCGAGTATTCAAAAAACATAGAGAGTATTATCATTACAAGCGGAACTACCGAATTTATAATTACTGTATAGCCTATACTTTCAACTATGCTGCCGCAGAATGTAAGTACAAGAACTGTTGTTGTATAAAGCATGAGCATTATCAGAAATACGCATACATATGCCTGCATTATCAGTGACAGGCTGCTTATGCTGTTCTGAAATTCTGAACTTGCCCAGTATGGTATTGATGATTCTGCAACGGCATTGATTATAAGTGATGGTATTAATGATACTATGTAAGGTACTGAAAATGTAAGGAGTCCGGCAAGATAATCTCCTGTAAATCTCTGTCCTGATGTGACAGGCAGAGCATATACCATATCAACAAGCGGTCTGCTGTAAAGATAGTGGAATATGTTGAATGCGGTTATTATTACTACTGCAAGGAGTATTACCATTGCTGCAACTGATATAACTGAATAGTATTCATATCCTGTATACTGGTATATTTCAGGATTTATTTTGCTTTGTTCCATTTCATATATTTCAAGGACTTTTCCGAGTACCATCATAGGCATTCCGAAAATACTCAGAACACATGAAATTATAAAAAGTTTTTTGTTATTTGCGAGTTTTACTGAAAAATTATTCAGAAAAGCTTTCTGTGCTGCCATAGCCGAGTCCCTCCATTTCATATATAAATATTTCCTCAAGAGTAAGAGGTATCATTTCAATAACTGTCGGATTCTTTGCTTTTATGATTCTTTCAACTTCTTCTTCGCTGCCTTTGGCTATTATCCTGTAAACGCTCTTTGAGTTTTCAATATGGAGTATTTCAAGCTCCGGAAAATCTTCCTTTTTAAGCGGTTCTGATACGCTGAAAACTGCCTGAACTTTATGTATATTTGACTGTATTTCATCTATTCCGCATGAAAAGACTGTTTTTCCCTCATGGATAAGAACTGCACTGTCGCATATTTCACCGATTTCCTTTAAATTATGCGATGAAATTATTGTTGTAAGATTTCTGTCTATCATTGCATCAACAATCATTCTCTTGACGATTATTCTCATTGAAGGGTCGAGTCCGTCAAAGGCTTCATCAAGAAAAAGATAGTCCGTACAGCAGGCAAGGGCGATTATTACTATTGCCTGACGTTTCATTCCCTTTGAAAATTTGCTTAATTTCTTGTCAAGAGGGAGTTTTATCTGTTTTCTTAAATCCTCAAAAATATCCTCTGAAAATTTCGGATAAAATCTTTTATAGAAATTTTTAAGGGTTTTAAGAGTATATGATGTAAACTGTATTGTTTCATCATTTATAAAAAACACTCGTTCCTTTATGCTGTTGTTGTCATAAACTTCTTCTTTGTCTATATGAAGTTCTCCGCCGTCAGGTCTGTATATTCCGCACAGAAGCCTGAGTATTGTTGATTTTCCCGCACCGTTTGAACCCAGAAGTCCGAATGATGTTCCGTCCGGTATGGTAATATTCACATTGTCAAGTATTATTTTGTCATCTATCTTTTTTGTGACATTTTTAAGTTCAATCATGGTTTCACCTCATTATTCTCAATTCTTTCAATAAGTTCCCCTTTGGTTATTCCGGTTTTCAAAGCTTCATTTACACAGACATCAAAATCAGAAAGTATATAATCCTTTATGAACTGTCTGTTTGACGGTGATACAAAGCTTCCCCTTCCCATTGTGGAATATATTATTCCGTCATGTTCAAGTGACTGATAGGCTTTTGCGATTGTATTAGGATTTATGCCCAGTTCCTTTGCAAGGCTTCTTATGCTCGGGAGCTGGTCATTTTCTTTGAGAACGCCTTTTATTATAAGCTCTGCTATACCTTTGCGGAGCTGTTCATATATAGGCACTCTGCTTTGCAGGTCGATATTGAACATAGTCATGTAACCTCCTTTCATCTGTAACTGTTCTAAGTGTATTATATCTTGTATTACACTTATGATACAACATATTCTGAATTTTGTCAAGGGGATTTTTATAATAATTTTTTATTAACGGATTATTTTCTGTGATTCGTTTATCTGAAATTCGGATTAAATAATATGCAAATTCGTTTTGTAGGGGCGACCATTGGTCGCCCGTTGTATTCACCATGAATTTAATTTGACAACCAATGATTTTCTGTACAGAAAACAAATATCGAATTTATGGTTTAACCATAATTTCGGCGGGCGACCAATGGTCGCCCCTACAGAAATAACCATTGAATTTATGGTTGTACCATAATTTAAACGGGCGAACACAGTTCGCCCCTACAAATAACAAACATCGAATTAACGTTGAACAATTCATCAAATTTGCGTTTTGTACAAATATTGACGACTTTTAAGCGGTTTAATTATAATGCAGACTGTTGAAAAAAAAACCTTTGTATGATATAATTAATTGGATAATGTTAATTTGTAAAAAGGAGAATTTTATGAAAAATCATATTCGACTGTTTCCGGCACTCGTTTCACTGATGATGTTATGCTGTTTTCTGACATCATGTTCAGGAAATAAAGAAAGTTCTTCCTCATCTGAAAGCTCATCTGCCGTATCATCTGATACTCAGGCGGCTGATTCATCAGCGGAAGAAACTACTGCTGAAACCGAGGAAACAGAATTACAGACTGAACCTCCTCATGTGAGTCCTGTTGAAAATATTTCATTTTCTTCGGGAAGTGAAGTTTCTGATATAAATGAAATAATGGACTATGAATCAAACAAGAATTATAAAATAAGTCTTGATAAATTTGCCGATGAAGGCGATATAATCGACTCATTCACATTTGTGTTCTATGCGGCTGACAACTCCTCCAATATCGGAGAATATACAGGAGGCTGCGGCATTTCAGTAAGTTCTGACTGTCCGTCTGCCACTGATGACGGCTGGTATCAGTCAGAGGATTTCAAGGTTTCCGTAAACGGTTCATATGCTGAAATAAAATGGGACGTTCCATCAGATATAAAGGATTATATTGAAATAAGCGAAGACGGATTTGTTCAGATTGGCTACTGGTGGAGCAATGTCCGGAAACTTAAATTAAGCAGTGTAATATGCAGCTATTCTGTAAATGCTTCAATACCTGTTGACAATACCGTTTCTGCTGATATCGGTCAGGAGCTTTACTATGGTACTGAACAGAGCCGCATCTGCCATATTCCGCTTTCATCTCTCATTTCTGACGGCGATACACCTCAGCTTTTTACTTTCAGAATAAACGCTTCAGGCAGTCTTGAAAAATTTTCAGGTGCTTTCGGCATATCCCTTGAGGACGGCTGTCCTTATGAAACAGATAAAAACTGGTATCAGACCGGAAATGTTGCCGCTGTTACTGATTCATCATCTGTGGAGCTTACATGGCTTGTTCCTGACGGCATAAAGGATTATATAAGCTCGTCCGGAGAGCTTATGCTCGGTTACTGGTGGAGTGCCTGCGACAATATAACCCTTGAATCCGTATCAGTAAAATACAGTAATGACGGCTCGGAAAAAACTCCTGAGGCAACTGTTCAGAATAACAGCAATTCTGTCAAATCTGACAAGCCTGTAGGAGAAATGTCATCGGCTGAAATTGTTGAGGATATGAAAATAGGCTGGAATCTCGGAAATACTCTTGAATGCTATGACATAAAATCCGGCACAAACGCTGAAACCGCATGGGGTAACCCTGTTACAACAAAAGCTATGATTGATACTGTAAAGGCTGCCGGCTTCAATGCTGTGAGAATCCCTGTTTCATGGAACGACCATATGAACGCTGAATTTCTTATAGATTCACCATGGATTAAAAGAGTTCAGGAAATCGTTGACTATGCGTTTGACAATGATATGTATGTTATAATAAACGTTCATCATGATGACTATACATGGCTCAACCCCACATATGCCGACCAGCAGGAGGTTACCAAAAAATATACTGCCATCTGGAAACAGGTATGCAACGTTTTCAAGGATTATGATGAACATCTCCTCTTTGAGGGACTCAATGAACCCCGTGTCATAGGCGGCGAAAATGAATGGACAAGCGGTACTGCCGAAGAACGTGATGTTATAAATCAGCTGCTTCAGACATTTGTTGATACCGTAAGAAATTCAGAAGGATACAATAAAACAAGACATCTTATTGTTACCACTCACGCCGCTTCAATTGACAGTGAGGCTGTAAATGGTCTTAAAGTTCCTGATGATGAAAGAATAATCGTTTCAATACATTACTATTCTCCATGGGATTTTGCAGGAGATGAAAGCGATAAGGCTGACTGGGGCAGCGATGCTGACAAAAAAGCTCTTGATGAAGGCTTTGATTTGCTTTACAATACATTTGTAAAAAATGGCATACCGGTTATAATCGGTGAATTTGGTGCTGTCGGCAAAAACAATGACTCCGTAAGAGCTGATTACTATAAATATTATATCGAATCAGCTTCAAAGAGAAATATTACCTGTTTTGTATGGGACGACGGCGGAAAATTCAAAATGCTTAACAGAGTTTCGCTCCAGTGGTATTATCCATCAATTATAAATAATGCAGTAAATGCTGCTGATTAATGTCATTTTGCACAAAAATATATAGTCAGATAATCTGTCATATGTGAATAAAACGTGATATCTGACAAAATTTTTTTTACAGGTACAAAAAATATTGCAGATATGCTATAATTAATATTAAATACAGCAATCTGTATCGGAAACAGTCAGGAGGTAAATTTATTTATGAAATGCAGACAATGCGGAAGCAAAATAAGCGAAGAATTTGTAGCCTGCCCATACTGCGGATTAAGACTTGACGGTGCAGACACCGACACGGGTTCAGGGCCGGCTGCGTCCCATGACAACGGCGTGAAAGAAGCCTTGAAACAGCTTATAGAAACATTCGGAGTTGAAATACTTAACGATAATAAAAAACTTATTTCACTGCTCAGCGACTATATCCCTGAATACGAAAAGGAAAGAAGACTCATTAAAACTGTTGTCAACAATGATGTTTTCAAAAACCTCCTCGAAGGCAGTGCTGACCAGAAACTTGCTGTAAACAAATCAAGGGAATATATGGTCAAGGAACTCTTTATATCAGAAAATGCTGCCGAATTTATTCTTGAATGCTTCACCTATGCTCTCGGCTGGGAGTATGAACCAGCTGTTAATTACGGCAGGTCATATGGCTATAAATCAGAAAATACTCCGTCACCAAGAAAAAAAGCTGCCGGCAGTTCTGCCTCACATGATGACAGAACTCCTGCAAAGGAAGAAAATACTTTGCCTAAAAAGGAATTTTCATCTTTTGATGCTCTTAAATACAGATTCAGAGGAAAAGCAAATATCCCTTACGGCTTTACCTCAATTGAAAGCTTTGCTTTCGACAGCTACAGATTTTTAAGAATAGTCAAAATCCCTGAAAGCGTTACTGTTATAGGTGAATATGCTTTCTCAGAATGCAAAAGACTTAAATCAGTCGTGCTTCCTGACAGTCTCAAGGTAATCAAAAAATCTGCATTCAGCTCCTGCGAAAGACTTATATCAATAAATATCCCTAAAGGCGTTTACAGTATTGAGGACAGTACTTTTTCATTCTGTCAGAAACTTACATCAATAGTCCTGCCGAATACCGTTTCAAATATAGGCAGTGAAGCCTTTTCAGGCTGTGAAAACCTCTCTAAAATAAGAATCCCTGACAGCGTGAAATTTATCGGCGAAAGAGCCTTTGAATTCTGTCCGAAACTTACAATAGAATGCGTAAACGGCTCATATGTACATAAATACTGCCGTGCAAACCAGATTAATTTCACTACATATGAAAATAACTGATGAAACAATCTGAAATTCAGGCAAACGTTTCCCCTACAGAAACATTAATCAACGCAAATATGGGATTTGCCATACATTTTGTAGGGGCGACCATTGGTCGCCCGCCGAAATTATGGTTAAACCATAAATTTGATATCAAAAATCGTTGGTTATCAGCATAAAATTCCGGTAAATGCAACGGGCGACCAATGGTCGCCCCTACAAAACGATTATAGGGCAGGGACTTCGTCCCCGCACCCCTGACCAGAGGCTCTGCCTCTGGACTCCGCCGGCTTTTTGAAAAAAGCTGGGCAAAAACTTTTATTCCCGTTCTTACTTACTGATGTCGCTTTTCAAATGGGCGGATATTTAACTTTAATTAAAATTGCAGGCGGCAGCTTGCCGCAAAGCAATCTGTCGGATTCGCTTTAAAATATTAAAAAGGAAGTGGTTTTAAATGTCTGAACTTAAAATAGGTCAGCATATTGACATGGAATACGGCGGCAGTGCGAAAATCCTGAAAAAACTCGGCAGCGGCGGTCAGGGTACTGTTTATCTTGTCGATTTCAACGGAGGCCATTATGCTCTTAAATGGTATAATATAGATAAAATCCGTGAACCTGAAGCTTTCAGAAAAAATCTTGAAAACAATATCAAGGACGGTGCTCCAAGCGATAAATTTCTCTGGCCACAGTACCTCTCAAAAGCCGGTGCTTACAACAGTTTCGGCTATATAATGGATTTAAGACCGGAAGGATATGACTCTTTCGTTGATATCCTCAATATGTACCGCCTTGAAACTGTAACAGATGAAACAGGTGCTGAAAAAGTCGTAAGAGCAAAGGTTCAGTTTAAAAGCCTTGATGCCCTTGTAACTGCGGCTGCAAATATCGTAAACGCTTTCAGACAGCTCCACCGTGCCGGAAAAAGCTATCAGGACCTCAATGACGGCGGTTTCTTCATTGATGTAAAAACAGGTGACGTTGTTGTCTGCGACTGCGATAATATCGCTCCTGAAGGCTATAACTTCGGTATCGGCGGAAAACCTGGATATATGGCTCCTGAAATAGTAAGAGGAATCGCAAAGCCTGATGTACAGACTGACAAGTATTCCCTTGCTGTCGTGCTTTTCAAGCTCCTTTTCAGAGGCGACCCTTTAGAAGGCGAAAAGGTTGTAAGAAGCGTATGCCTTACTGAAATGGCTGAACTTAAACATTATGGCAGAGATGCTGTATTTGTTTTCGACCCGAACAACGAAACCAACAGACCTGTAAGAGGTATTCATGATAATGTAATAAAATTATGGGGAATATATCCTCCTTACATAAAGGAAGCCTTTACTTACTCATTTACTGTCGGAATAAGCGAACCAAGAAAAAGAATTATCGAAAATGAATGGCAGAAACTCTTTATAAGACTCAGAGCCGACATAATCCCGTGCGTATGCGGCAAAACCACATATGCCTCAATGTTCGGAGTGCTTGAGGACGGTACTTATAAATGCATGAAATGCGGTACTGAATATTTTGCCCTTAAATTCAGCAACAAGGATTATACAATTCCGCTTTACCAGAGATGCAAACTCTATAAATGCGATACTTCACGTTCAAGTGATGACTTTATGACTGTTACCGGCGAAGTCGTTGAAAATAAGGTTTCAAGAGGTGTATTCGGAATAAAAAATCTTTCAGGAGATGTATGGAAAGCAAAAATGCCTGACGGAAGTATCAGAAATATTCCTCCGAATGGCGGTTTCCCTCTCTGGAAAGGTCTTGAAATCGATTTCGGAAACGATATAACCGCAAAAATAGGCCGCTAAGAAAGGATTTTCCAGATGAGTGATTTTGAAAACCAGTTTGGTATTGATTTTGATGATGACCCGCTTAATGCCGTAGGCGTGTCAAAAAGAAGCCTTGTAATGTTCTTCCTTATAGACCGTTCATCAAGTATGAAAGGTCTTAAAATGGGCGAACTCAATACGGCAATGGACGAACTTATTCCGGAGATACGCAAAATAGGTGAGGCTGATACCGATGTTAAAATCGCTGTGCTTACCTTTTCAAGCGGTTGTGCGTGGATGTATGCAGAACCTATCTCCGTTGAGGATTTCACATGGACTCCTCTCAGAGCAAATGGTGTTACTGATATGGGCGAAGCCTTTACGGAACTCGCCTCAAAGCTTTCAAGAAGTACTTTTCTCAATTCTCCTTCAATGTCATTCGCTCCTGTAATATTTCTCCTTACAGACGGTTTCCCGACTGATGACTATAAACTGGGTCTTAAATATCTTGAGGCTAACAGCTGGTATAAATATGCTCTCAAGGTTGCCCTCGGAATAGGCGAGGAAGCCAATGACGATATGCTTGCAGAATTTACAGGAAGCAAGGAAACTGTTGTTCATGCATACTCAGGAGCTCAGCTCGCCCAGCTTATCAAAAGAGTTGCCGTTACTTCATCTCAGATTGGCAGCAAGAGCATGACTCTTTCAGATGATTATGACCATGAACTTGACCTCAGCGATGTTGCTGACAGGAAAAAACAACAGCTTGGTAAGGAAATTCAGGATATTATGGGTTCTATCGATGTTCCTGAAAGCGAAACTCTTGATGCAGGCTGGTAAGTTTTCAGATATTCTTTTCGACAGGGGGGATAATTTTGTTCAACGGACTTAATAAAACTGTAATAGGGGCAAGCCATATCGCTGCCGGAACTGTTTGTCAGGACTGGTCTGCTGTCAGGATAAAGGATAATTATTCTATTGCCATAGTCGCTGACGGTCATGGAAGCAAAAAGCATTTCAGAAGCGATATAGGCTCAAAGGCGGCTGTTCATGCAGTGTGCGATACAATAGAAAACCTTTGTGCAAATATGCAGCTCTTTGAATCTGCATTCATAAAAAATCCACCTGATGTAATTAAAAAGATTCAGAAAAGAATTATACTATGCTGGAATGATATTGTAAATAATTACCATAACGCTGTTCCCGTAAAGCCTGAGGAAACTCAGAAGCTTACTGATGAGGAATATAAGAATCTCAAACTTGAATCAATTTACGGAAGTACTCTTATTGCTGTATGCATGACTACTCATTTCTGTTTCGGAATACAGCTTGGCGACGGAAGCATGGTTCTTGTAAATGATGACGGAAGCACTGTAATGCCGATTGAAGATGATGAAAGCTGTCCTGCCAATCTTACTGCCTCACTATGCAATTCAAATGCCCTTGATATGTTCAACAGCTTCTACAGAATAGGCAATAATCCAATTGCAATGCTCGTTTCAACTGATGGTCTTTATACCTCGTTCGGAAGCAAGGAGAGCTTTGAGGAATATAATCATATAATCGTAAGTCAGCTTGACAATATGCAGCGTTCTGAAACTATGATTGAAAACAATCTTAAAAAAAGAACCTGTCATGGAAGTCAGGACGACATATCACTTGCCCTTATATTCAATACAGATGTTCTTGATTATATGATAGATACTCTCAAGCTTCAGGTGAATGAAAACAAATATGAGGCTCAGAAGCGTGCTGCTGCTGACAAGGCTAAATTTGAAAAATATAAGGCTAAACTTATCAAGCATAACCAGATGTTTGATAAGGAGGAGCTGCTCGAAAAAAAGCTTCAGGCTATTGATGAACGTGGAAACACTGATGAACTCGATGATGATGAGCTTGAAGACGAAACAGTAAGCCTTGAATAGGCATAAAAAAATACAGTCACTGTATATTGATACAGTGGCTGTATTGTGCTGTAAAAATTATCAGAGTCTGTATTTTTCTTCATCAAGATATTTTCTCATAACCCTGATAAGCTCTCTTGCTGCCTTGATATGTGTATTGCGTGAAGGGAAGCCGCTTGTGCCGATTGTTTCCTTCTTGTCAGGCAGGAGCTGGAAGTTTGAGAAATACATTGCTGCTTCATCATAATCATAGCAGTAATCCCATACTGCATACTGTGCTTTTTCTGAAAGCTTGTCGCCCATTATGCCGAGTATGCAGAAAATCTGTGCATTCGGATTGAGATGACGCAGCTTTCTGAGAAATTCTGTATATTCCTTATAGAAAAGCTCGAATTTTTCTTCATCATCACAGTAGTTGAAATCATTTGTGCCGAGATTTACTATGATAAAATCAGGCTGGAACTTGCTGAAATCCCATTTTCCGCAAAGTGAACCGTCAGGAAGTATTGCTGTTTCTTCATAGTACTGAGGGAATGCCTTTTCAGGAATCAAATCCCCGTCCTCTGAATATCCTGTAAGAAGTCCGAAGCCGTTGTATGCGACTACCTGCAAATCTGCATTGATTTCTTCAGCAGCAAGATAAGGATATGCCATAATAGCATTTTCTTCAGAAATAAGATATCTTCCGCTGCTTTCTCTGCCGCCTTCAACGCCGAAGCCGTTGGTCATTTCAGCACCTATGAATTCCATTTTGTACTTTCTGTCCTCTGAAGGATAGATTCTTCCGTTTTCATCAGTAATGATTTTGTTGATTTTGATTATTGATGAATCAACTGCACTGTTGAGCTTTACAAGCTTGGCTGTACCATAATGAAGTGTTTCGGAATCGAATATTTCAATGATTCTGTTGCCATGTTCAATATCTATTGTAAGATTATAAACAAGCTTATCATTTACAAATACTGCCAGTCTTGAATTTTCCTTCATAAAGGCAGAAACATCGACATAAAGAACACGGCAGACAAAGTTAAATTCAATATATGATGCAGAGTGAATCATATAAAGTTCATTGTCCTTAAAGACTGTTCTTCCCATTGTCTTTACATTTTCGGGTGAAGCATAGAATTCTTTTTCGCTCATAACAAAAATCATCTCCATTTAAATTTAATGACACTTATATTTTAACATAAATATTTCATTTTGTACAGTGATTAGAAAGAATAAAATGATATAGAAAGGTTGATTTTTTGTTGAAAATTTTTGAATTTTTGAAAAAATATACTGTAGTTGTACGCAGATATATCAATAATGGTGTAAAATATTGCAAAAACAGCTTCAAAAGACTTCCGGAGCTGAAAAATTTTTTTAAGAATATTTCCAGCATTACAGCCGGATTTGATACCAAAAAATATGCTCCGCTTGCAGTTGCAGTAGTATTTTCCCTTGTTGCAGGCTATAGCCTTTCATTTATTAACAAATCCGATGACAGCGAAAAATCGATTGAAGCTGTGAATTATATACAGTATCAGCCGGCAGAAACTACTGCTCCGGCAGAAACTTCTGAGGAAATTGTTACCGGTTCTGAAACTGAACGTCCTGATTTGCTTGAGGACTCTTTCAGCAAGACAGAACTTGAAATACTTCACACAAATTTTAAACCGTCTGAACAAATCGAAAGCGAAATCATGCAGCTTGTTAATAATTATAACAAAACCTGTTCATTCTATATGGTTGACCTGACTGATTATGCGGTTTTCGGTTATAATTCAGATACATATATCCCTACTGCAAGCACTATAAAGTGTCCGTTTGCATTCTACTGCTACAATGAAATAGAAAAGGGAAACCACAGCTTTGATGAAACTGTTCTGTATAAAAGCGGTTACTATTCAAGCGGCACGGGAGTCCTTAAAGATTACGGAAACGGCACTTATTACAAAGTCGGGGATTTGCTCTATTATATGATACATTATTCCGATAATGTGGCATTCCTTATGCTTCAGGACTATTTCGGATATGAGGGATATAATGAAATGATATCCGATATGGGATTTGAAACATTTATTAACGGTCAGATAAAATGGGGAAAGCTTTCCTCTCATGAACTCGGATACATCTGGACTCAGATTTTTGATTACAGAAATGAATGCGAAGAAGGTGCAATTTTCTATGAAGACCTTGTATACGCAGGAAGCAATTTCTTTAACTGGCCTTTCACTGAAGCCGGATATGAATATAATATTGCTCATAAATCAGGCTGGGCATCTCCGGGATACCATGATTCGGGAATAGTCCTCTCTGACAATCCTTTTGTTATAGTTGTAATGACTGAAAGTGAAGGTGAAACAAGGGACAGCTCATTTTTCTATAATATGAGTCTTACTCTTAATGAACTTCATGACGAATATCTTGAATATATGGGCAGAGAACCTTCTGAAAAAGGCGTGAAATCTCCGTCAGAACTTGTTCCTGAAAACAGCCGTGCAAAATAAAAGAAAACAAATTTGATGAATTTTTTTCTGTAGGGGCGACCAATAGTCGCCCGCCGAAATTATGGTTAAACCATAAATTTGATATTTGTTTTCTGAATAGAAAATTGTTGGTCAACAGATTAAATTTGGGTGGGCGGATATTTTACAGATTACAGGCGGCAGTTTGCCGCTGGTCGCCCCTACAAATAATAACCATCACATAATCTGCTTGACAAATCATAAAATATGTAGTACAATGTACTATGAAAGGAGCTGATAGTATGGCTTTTTCAATCAGACTTACAGAACAGGAAAAAATGTTGGCTGACAGCTATGCAAAACTGCATTCAATATCACTCGGAGAGGCTTTCAAACAGGCATTATTTGAAAAAATTGAAGATGAATATGATGTTGCTGTATGCGAAGAAGCTCTCAGAGAATATGAAGCAGGTGGCGAAAAAAGCAGACCTATTGAAGAACTTTGGCAGGAACTTGGAATATGAAATACAGAATTGAAACAACACCAAGATTTGAAAGAGAATTTAAAAAACTCGATAAATATACAATGAAGATGATAAAATCCTGGATTTCAAAAAATCTTACAGACTGCGAAGAACCCCGCAGTTTCGGCAAGGGTCTGACCTCAAACAGAAGCGGACAGTGGCGGTACAGGATAGGCGATTACAGACTGATTTGCAAAATTAATGACAACGAACTTATTATACTGGCTTTATCTGTAGGTCACAGACGAGATGTTTATGAATAATGGTTATTATGCAGGGCGACCAATGGTTGTCCTGCATAAATAATAATCTGTTCATAAAAAAATACTTGATTTTATATAATTCGTATGTTATACTGATTAACAGTATGTAATTTTAGTTTTTAAACCGGAACGGAGGTAACAGAAAAATGAGTGTTGTCGAAATAGTATTCGGTAGTCTGCTTATCATATCATGTCTTATCGTTATTGTTCTCTGCATGATGCAGGATACAAAATCTCAGGACAGTATGACTTCTGCCATTACAGGCGGCTCAACCGATTCATTCTATGGCAAGAATACCGGCCGTACAAAGGAAGCTATGCTGATAAAAACAACAAGAGTATTTGCAATAATTCTTTTTGTTATTACTCTGGCATCAACTGTTGTACCGGTTATTGTTTCAAATCTTTCAGATTAGTATTTTTCTGAAATATTGAGCTTCAAGACATGGCAGTTATTTTTGGCTGTCATGTCTTTTTATTTTGTAAAATTCGTGTTAAACTAATACCAGTCCGATGAATTGTTCATGTAGGTGCTTCCTTAACGCCAATTCGACAGTAAAATTTTATGATTAAAAACAATAAATTTTTCGTTTATTCTGTAGGGGCGACCATTGGTCGCCCGCCGGATTATGGTTAAACAATAGGTTCGATATTTGTTTTCTGTACGGAAAATCATTGGCTGCACGCCTGAAATTCTGGTAACTGCAACGGGCGACCAATGGTCGCCCCTACAAAAATAATTCATCAAATTGGCGTTATGTTATAAAAATGAAAGAGGTGAATTTTTTTATGAGTGAAAAAAGCAATATAAAAACTTATAAAAATAAAATACTTGTATTCCTTAACAAATCCGGCAGAAAACCTGTAACCTTCAAGGAACTTGCTGCAAAATGCCGTTCAAAGAAAAAAAATCATAGTGAATTTGTTCAGGCTGTTGAAGAACTGGTTCAGGACGGTCTTATATTTGAAAGAAAAAGAGGCTTTGTATTATCGGCTGTTCTCGGATATTTCCCTGCAAAAATATCAAGACTCAATAAAACTTTCGGATTTGCTGTCAGAAATGATGATAATTCTGAAATATTCATTCCGGGAAAATATCTCATGGGTTCAATGCCGGAAGATGACGTGCTTATGCGTCTTATCCCGTCAAGAACAGGTCTGCCCGAAGGTGAGGTTGTTTCAGTTCTCAGACAGAATACTCAGCAGCTTTCAGGCATGGTTGTTGATTATGACGGAAGTATGTATCTCCTTCCGGATTCAATGAGCAATAACCATATAAGACTCGTAAAGGGCGGAAATACCGTCTTTAAAGCCGGCGACAAGATACTTGCTGAAATTGTTCACAGAGGTTCAAGACATTCTGAACATATTGCAAAGGCTGTCCTTAATTTCGGCAGCTCCGACAGAGCTGCAAGCTGTGCCGCTTCAGTGCTTTCACTTAATGGAATTGAAACCGTATTCCCCAAACAGGTTGAAAATGATGCCGATAAAATGGCTGCTGCCGGTATTTCTGATGATGATATAAAAAACAGACTTGATTTGCGTGATGAGATTATATTCACTATTGACAGTGCAGAATCAAAAGACCTTGATGATGCTGTTTCAGTTCATAAGCTCAGTGACGGCTATATGCTCGGCGTTCATATCGCTGATGTTTCACATTATGTAAAGGGTAACAGCAATATTGACAAGGAAGCTCTTAAAAGAGGTACAAGCATATACTATGCGGACAAGGTAATACCTATGCTTCCGAAATCACTCTCAAACGGCATATGCTCGCTTAATCCTGATGAGGACAGACTTGCATTTTCAGCTGTTATGAAAATATCCTCTGACGGAAATCTTATGGATTATACATTTAAAAAATCCGTTATACGTTCAAGAGTAAAAGGCGTATATTCCGAAATAAACAAAATTCTTGACAACACCGCTGATGAACAGATAAAGAAAAAATATTCTGATGTTTCTGAAAGTATCTTCATTATGAAGGAACTTGCTGATATCCTTACTGAAAAAAAGGATAAAAGAGGTGCTCCGCAGATTGAAACTTCTGAAAGCAAGCTTATTATAGATGAAAACGGCATATGCTGTAATGTAGTTCCCCGCACAAGAGGTGCAAGCGAGATTATTATTGAGGAATTTATGCTTATGGCAAATGAATCTGCTGCAAAGCTTGCAAGAGAAAAAAATATTCCTTTTGTCTACAGAGTTCATGAAAATCCTGATTCTGCAAAGGTCGATAATCTTAAACAGATTCTTGGAAAAATGAATGTTGAGTATCCGTCTTTTACCGTTCCGAAACCTGCACATCTTGCTGAAATCCTTAAAAATTCATATGGCAGTGATGCATATCCGGTAATAAATATGATGGTTCTGCGTACAATGGCAAAAGCAAAATATATGAATAAACCGCTTGGTCATTTCGGGCTTGCTCTTGCTGACTATTCACATTTCACATCTCCTATAAGACGTTACCCTGACCTTGCAATACACCGCATATTATCCGACCTTGTAAGCGGAAAAGATGCTCAGTGGCTTAAAAAACGCTATGAATCATTTGCTCTCAATGCGTCCGAACGTTCAACCAATGCGGAAATAAAGGCTATGACAGTTGAACGTGACTGCGAGGACTGCTATAAGGCTGAATATATGAAATCAAAAACAGGTATGGAATTTGATGGCATAATATCAGGTGTAACTGAATTCGGCTTCTATGTCGAACTTGAAAATACAGTTGAAGGTCTGGTTCATGTCAATTCAATGCCTGACAGAAAACTTGATTTTGACGGAATGATATGTTTAAGAGATGAAATTTCAGGAATGACTTTCATGACAGGCGACAAGGTAAGAGTTAAATGTGTAAGAGCTGATGTAAACAGCGGTAATATTGATTTTGAACTCTGTCAGAACTGATAAGGGCAATCATTGGCTGAACATCTGAAATTCAGGAAAATTGCAACGGGCGACCAATGGTCGCCCCTACACAACGAATTTGCATATCATTTAATCCGAATTTCAGATTAACGAATTACAATAATTATCGAATTTACATTAAACCATAAATTCAACGATTTTTTCTGTAGGGGCGACCATTGGTCGCCCGCCGAAATTATGGTTAAACCATAATTTTGATATTTGTTTTCTGTATGGTAAAATGTTGATTATCCATCTGAAATTCAGGCAAACCGCAACGGGCGACCAATGGTCGCCCCTACAAAACAATTTAATCCGAATTTCAGATAAACAAATCAACTATTAAAAAAATTTTTTTTATAAAACTATTGACAAAGCATTCTTTTTCATTTATAATTGTAAAGGCTGAAAGCTTTACAACGTTTCCGGAGGTTCGCATATGAGCAAAAATCTTGAAATGTCTTTGCTTCTTGACTTCTATGGTCAGATGCTTACTCCTAAACAGCGTGATGTTATGGAACTCTATTACTATGAGGATTTATCTCTCGCTGAAATAGCTGAACATGAAAATATTACTCGTCAGGGCGTTCATGACTTTATAAAACGTTCGGAACAGATACTCTCTGACCTCGAAAATAAACTCATGCTCGCTGAAAAATTTTCAAGGCTCAGCAGCTCTCTTGCCGAAATCAGCAGCATTGCCGACCGCATATGTGCTGAATCAGGTCAGAAATCAAAAAAAATTTATAATGACTCCTGCCGTATCAAGGAGATTATCAGTATAACTCAGAATTTTATCTAATCGGAGGTGCAATGATGGCATTTGAAGGACTTTCAGATAAACTTAACAACGTTTTCAGACGTCTGAAATCAAGAGGCAGACTCACTGAATCAGATGTAAAGGAAGCTATGCGTGAAGTAAGACTCGCTCTCCTTGAAGCCGATGTAAGCTATAAGGTAGTAAAGGATTTCGTCGCAAAGGTTTCAGAACGTGCTGTCGGTGAGGATGTGCTTACAAGCCTTACTCCTGCACAGATGGTTATTAAAATAGTAAATGAAGAACTCTGTTCTCTGATGGGTAATGCCAATGAACGCATTAATATGCCGTCAAAACCACCATGCATAATTATGATGTGCGGTCTTCAGGGTTCAGGTAAAACTACTCATGCCGCAAAACTCGCAAAATATTTCAAAAAAAACGGAAACAGACCTCTCCTTGTTGCCTGTGACGTTTATCGTCCTGCCGCTATCAGTCAGCTTCAGGTAGTTGGCGAAAAAGCCGGCGTAAAAGTCTTTGAAATGGGTCAGATAAATCCTGTCACCATCGCAAAGCAAAGTATAAAATATGCAAAGGATTATGGCCACGATATCGTTATTATCGATACTGCCGGCCGTCTGCATATAGATACCGAACTTATGGACGAACTTAAAAATATAAAGGCTGAAACTTCTCCTCATGAAATAATGCTCGTGGTCGATGCTATGACCGGTCAGGACGCTGTAAATGTCGCAAAGGCTTTTGATGATGCACTCGGAATTACAAGCGTTCTTATGTCAAAACTCGATTCAGATACAAGAGGCGGTGCTGCTCTGTCAGTTCTCGCAGTTACCGGCAAACCTATAAAATTTGTCGGAATGGGCGAAAAACTTGACGATTTTGAACAGTTCCACCCTGAAAGAATGGCTTCAAGAATCCTCGGAATGGGCGACGTTTTAACACTTATCGAAAAGGCTGAAAATGTCGTTGACCAGAAGGAAGCTGAACGCCTTACTAAAAAACTTCAGGATAATACATTTGATATGAATGATTTGCTTGACCAGCTCAGGCAGATTCAGAAAATGGGTCCTCTTAAAAATATAGTCGCAATGCTCCCCGGCGGCGACAAGATAGATGAGGCTGATATAGATGACAGACAGTTCCTGCGTATCGAGGCTGTAATTACTTCAATGACTCCCGCAGAACGTGCTAAGCCTTCAATCATTACCCCTTCAAGAAAAAGACGTATCGCAAAGGGAAGCGGTACTAAGGTAGAAGACGTAAACCGTCTGCTCAGACAGTTTGACCAGATGCAGCAGCTTATGAAAAAGCTCGGCAAGAATAATTTCAGGTCAAACAAACGTATGAAAAAACGTCTTGCAGGCATGAACCTCAGCGATATGGGCAATCTTCCGCCTATGCCGCCTGTTAAAAAATAAATGCCGTATCTGCATGATTACCATGCATTGATATATATACCCTGTTGTTATGGAGGTGAATTTCAATGGCAGTTAAAATCAGACTCAGAAGAATGGGTGCTAAAAAAGCTCCTTTTTATCGTATAGTTGTTGCTGACTCAAGATATCCGAGAGATGGCAGATTTATCGAAGAAATCGGTTACTATGATTCTACTAAAGAACCATCAGTAGTAAAGATTGATACTGAAAAGGCTAAAAAATGGATTGCAAATGGTGCACAGCCTACAGATACAGTAAAGCGTCTGCTTAAAAATGAGGGTGCTCTCTGATCCTGACAGCTTAAAGGTTAGATATCAGAAGAAATTTTGATTCTAACCTTTTTATTATTTATGGAGGATTTTATTTATGAAAGATTTGCTCTATACCATTGCAGAGGGTCTTGTTGAGGATAAATCAGCAGTGGAAATTACAGAAGATGCTCCGGACAGTGACGGAATAACCGTATTTCACCTTCATGTTGCTCCCGATGATATGGGACGTGTTATCGGAAAGCATGGCAAAATAGCCAAGGCAATCAGAGATATCATGCGTTCGGCAGCGGTCAGAAAAAATATGAAAGTTATGGTCGAAATCGACTGATATAAAAGGCTGAAAGTTTTCTTTCAGCTTTTTTTGTTGTTTCTGTAATTCGTTAATCTGAAATTCGGATTAAATAATATGCAAATTCGTTTGTAGGGGCGACCATTGGTCGCCCGTTGCATTTACCAGAATTTAATGCTGATAACCAACGATTTCACATACAGAAAACAGATATCAAAATTATGGTTTAACCATAATTTCGGCGGGCGACCAATGGTCGCCCTTACATAATAAACGAAAAATTTCTTGTTTTAAATCATAAAATTCTCATTATCGAATTTACATTAAACAATAAATTTAATGTTTATTATTTGTGCATAATAAATATATTTTTAATAATTTTATCCTTTGAAATAACATTTCTAACAAATTTGAATAAAACACTTGACATTTGCAAATAATAGTGTTAAATTATAATTAGCACTCAGGGAGAGTGAGTGCTAACAGGCAGAAAGGTTGACTGCCAGTAACGGAGGTGAGCTTCTGATGGACGAGAGAAAACTTAAAATTTTAGCTGCCGTTGTCGATGAGTATATCATAACAGGTGAACCTGTCGGCTCAAAGGCTATTTCAAAACGTCCCGAAATCAATGTTTCATCAGCTACTATCCGTAACGATATGGCTGTGCTTGAACAGCTCGGTTACCTCGAACAGCCGCATACTTCAGCAGGAAGAATTCCTACATTTTCCGGTTACAGGCTCTATATCGACAAGCTGATGACCGCTGAAGAACTCTCTGATGAGGAAAAATCCAGACTCGATGCCATGATTGATTCAAATGAAAATATTACGGAGGATTCAATTATCCAGAATGCTGCCGAGGCTCTCGCTGAACTTACTCAGTGTGCCGCAGTAGTTACAAATACAGCTCCTAAATTTTCAGTTATTTCCAAGGTCGATGTTATACCGACCGGCAAACGTCTGTATGTCATACTGCTGATAACTTCAAACGGTACTATAAAAAATAAAGTCTGCCGTCTGGAATTTGACCTTGACCATGAACAGCTCGAATTTTTCAATAAATATATAGAGGAAAATCTTGAGGGGATTTCTGTTGAGGAACTTTCAGATGAAACTCTTAATCAGCTTATTACCGCTATGGGTGCTTATACTATGACGCTTTCACCGCTTATCCAGAGTATATGCGAAATTTCAGAGGATTTGAAAGCCAATGACCTCCATATCAGCGGCGAAAAAAATCTGCTTGGCTGCGATGATATCGATAAAATGGAACTCATAAACTTTATCGAACGCAAAAATGATTTCGCTGAACTTTTAAACGACAGCTTCAACGGAGTCCATATAATGTTCGGAAAAGAACAGAATAATTTCGTTGTCGGAAACTCAAGCATGATAGTTTCTCAGTACCATAAAGGCAATAAAAATGCAGGTTCTCTTGGAATAATCGGCCCTATGCGTCTTAATTATGCTAAGATTATTCCTTATATAGAATACTTTACCCAGAGAATTACAGACCTTATTTCAGAAAATGATGAGGCAGATGCCGAACAGGAAAGGATTGACAACCAATGAGTGATAATAAAGATATGCTCGATGAAAATACTCAGCAGCAGACTGATGAAGCAGATGCTGAAACAGAAACAAAGGCTGAAACAGAAACTGCTGAAAATTCTGATGCAAAGACCGCTGAAAATCCTGATGCAAAGGATTATGAGGCTTTGCTCGCTGATGAAAAGGATAAGTATTTAAGACTTTATGCGGAATATGACAATTACCGCAAACGCACATCAAAAGAAAAAATTGAAGCCTATGGAGATGCTGCTGCAAAGACTATTGCCGAAATACTTCCGGCTATAGATAACTTTGAAAGAGCTCTTGATGCTGACACTGATGATGAATCCTATAAAAACGGTATCAGAATGATTTTCAATCAGCTTCAGGATATCCTTAAAAAAATAGGCGTTACTGAAATAGAAGCCCTCAATCAGCCGTTTGACCCGAAAATACATTCCGCTATCAAACAGATTGATGACGAAAACTTCGGCGAAAATACCGTTTGTCAGGTTTTCCAGAAGGGTTACAGACTCGGTGACAGAATTATAAGACATTCAATGGTCGCTGTTGCCAACTGCTGATATTTTGGAATCATCAGATTTCTTTTGAAGATGTTGAAAGCATGGTAAAAAAATGATTGATATTACAAAGCCAAGAAATTTTCAGGAAATGATTGAAAAAAGATGAACATTCCGGCTTTTGCTGTCTTAATAATATGATTCATGAGTTTCAATTGCCATTCAATGTTTATCTTGATTCATATGGCAAGTCACGCAAACATTATACAGAATATTGTATGAACGGAACTTGCTTTAATTATGGTGAAAAAGAACTTTATACTGATGTGCCAAGTGTATGTATTGAAATTGATGATTATATTTATTATGCATCTATTTCAAAAAATGCCTGCACATTCGCAACAGTTCCTGAAAAATATAATAAAAATGTAAAGATTGTTCTTAATTTTGTATCCATGTATCATGATATACTACTTCTTCATTGGAAACGGCAGATTAATGACTGTGATTTATGCGATTTTCTCGCATCGACAGTAATTACTGTTGAAAAAAGTCAAAAAGATTATACAAACACTAACCAACAATTTAAACATATATGCCGTAAATTAAGAAAGCTTAAAAAAGCTAAAAAATATAACGGCAATATTTAAAAATAGAGGAAGTGAACTTTCTCAAAGGTTGATATATAAAAAAATTATATATATATAAACTGTTAATAAAACGTTTATTTAATGAAAGGAAGATTTATTATGGGAAAAATTATAGGTATTGACCTCGGTACTACTAACTCTTGCGTAGCAGTTATGGAAGGCGGAAAACCTGTTGTTATCGCAAACTCAGAAGGTTCAAGAACTACACCTTCAGTAGTTGCTTTCTCAAAGACAGGCGAAAGACTTATAGGTAAGGTTGCAAAGAATCAGGCTATAACAAACCCTGAAAGAACTATCTCATCTATAAAACGTCATATGGGTTCTGACTATAAGGTTACCATTGATGATAAAAAATATACTCCTCAGGAAATCTCAGCTATGATTCTCCAGAAGCTTAAATCAGATGCAGAGGCTTACCTCGGTGAACCTGTTACAGAAGCCGTTATCACAGTTCCTGCATACTTCACAGATGCTCAGCGTCAGGCTACAAAAGATGCCGGTCAGATTGCAGGTCTTAATGTAAGAAGAATTATCAATGAACCTACTGCTGCGGCTCTTTCATACGGCATTGACAAGGAAGAAGACCAGAAAATCATGGTTTATGACCTCGGCGGCGGTACATTCGATGTTTCAATCATTGAAATGGGTGACGGCGTAACAGAAGTTCTTGCTACAGCCGGAAACAACCACCTCGGCGGTGACGACTTCGACCAGAGAATTATTGACTGGCTTATCTCAGAATTCAAAAAAGCTGAAGGAATTGACCTCAGCAACGACAGAATGGCTATGCAGCGTCTTAAAGAAGCTGCTGAAAAAGCTAAAATTGAGCTTTCATCAACTCCTACTTCAAATATCAACCTCCCGTTCATCACAGCTGATGCAACAGGCCCTAAACATCTTGACCTCACTCTTACACAGGCTAAGTTCAATGAACTTACTTCAGACCTCGTTGATTCAACAATGGGTCCTGTAAAACAGGCTCTCAGCGACAGCGGACTTTCTGCTTCAGACCTCAACAAAGTCCTTATGGTCGGCGGTTCTTCAAGAATACCGGCTGTTCAGGAAGCTGTAAAGAATGCAATCGGCAAAGAACCTTTCAAGGGTATAAATCCTGATGAATGCGTTGCACTCGGTGCTGCATATCAGGGCGGCGTTATCAATCAGGACGTAAAGGACGGTCTGCTCCTCCTCGATGTTACTCCGCTTTCACTCGGTCTTGAAACAATGGGCGGCGTATGCACAAAGATTATCGAAAGAAATACTACTATCCCGACAAAGAAATCTCAGATATTCTCAACTGCTGCCGACAATCAGCCGGCTGTTGACATCAATGTTCTTCAGGGTGAACGTGAATTTGCAAAGGATAACAAACAGCTCGGTACTTTCCGTCTTGACGGAATTGCTCCTGCTCCGAGAGGTATCCCTCAGATTGAAGTTACATTCAATATCGATGCAAACGGTATCGTAAACGTTTCTGCAAAAGACCTCGGTACAGGCAAGGAACAGAACATTACTATCACTTCTTCAACAAATATGTCTAAGGAAGATATCGAAAAGGCTGTAAAGAATGCTGAACAGTTCGCTGAAGAAGATAAAAAACGCCGTGAACAGGTTGAAGCAAAGAATAATGCTGAAAGCCTTGTATTCCAGTGCGAAAAGGCTATGACAGATTTCGGCGACAAGGTTTCTGCTGATGACAAATCATCTGTTCAGTCAAAGATTGATGCTCTTAAAGAAGCTCTCAAGACTGACAATTACAGTGATATTTCTTCAAAGAAGGATGAACTTGAAAAAGCATTCCAGGAACTTGCCACAAAGGTTTATCAGCAGGCTGGTGCTGCTGCAAATGCAGAAGGTCAGGCTGATTCCTTCAATGAAACCAAATCAGATAATAACGGCGGCGATGACGATGTTATTGATGCCAATTTCACCGAAGTATAAATTACAGAACACGGTTGAGGGTGGATTTTAAAAATCCGCCCGAATGCCGTATATACAGAAACTCATTTCTGAACAACACGGAGGATTATTTATGGCTGATAAAAGAGATTATTATGAAGTTCTCGGTGTATCCAAAGGGGCAAGCGAAGAGGAGATAAAAAAAGCTTACAGAAAAATGGCTCGTATGTATCACCCTGACCTTCACCCTGATGATGCCACCTGTGCTGAGAAATTCAAAGAAGTAAATGAAGCATATGAAGTGCTTTCTGACCCTGAAAAGAAACAGCGTTACGACCAGTTCGGACACGCAGGCGTTGACCCTAACTATGGCGGCGGCGGCTTTAACGGCGGATTCAGCGGAGGATTCGGCGGTTTCTCTGATATGGGAGATATATTTGACAATATATTCGGTGGTGCTTTCGGAAGCGGATTCAGCAGTTCAGGTACTCGCTCCAACGCAAATGCTCCCCGTAGAGGTCAGGATATAATGAGCAATGTAACCATTTCATTCATGGAAGCCTGTACCGGTAAAAAACAGCATGATATACGCATAAACCGTCTTGAAAGATGCCCGGGCTGTTCGGGTACGGGTGCAGCTTCAGGAAGTTCCCCTGAAACCTGTCCGGAATGCGGAGGCACAGGCAGCGTAAAGGTTACCCAGAGAACTCCTTTCGGTGCTGTCTCCACCGCAAAAACATGTACAAGATGTAACGGAAAAGGAAAAATTATTAAAAATCCATGCCCGAAATGTAATGGTCAGGGCAGAGTTCAGGTAAGCAAACATATTAAGGTCGATATACCTGCCGGTATTGACAACGGTCAGACTCTCAGAGTTTCCGGCGAAGGCAATGCAGGTGTAAACAACGGCCCTAACGGCAACCTCAATGTTACAGTTACTGTAAAACCCGATGCTATTTTCAGACGTGAAGGCTATGACGTATACTGCGATATCCCGATAACATTCACTCAGGCAGCTCTCGGCGATGAAATCGTAGTCCCGACAATAGACGGAAACGTAAAATATACAATAGGCGAAGGTACTCAGACAGGCACTGTATTCCGCCTCAGAGGAAAAGGCATAAAGCGTCTTAACCGCTCAGACCGTGGCGACCAGTATGTTACCGTAAATGTTGAAGTTCCTAAGAGTCTTACAAAAGAACAGAAGGAACATCTTAAAAAATTTGATGAATCACTTAATGAAAAGAACTATCAGAAACGTGGTTCATTCACTGAAAAAATGAGAGAATTTACTGACAGATTCTTCAAGAAAAAATTCGATATATAAAATAAATCGGTATGCCGGTATGGACTGGAATGTTCTGTACCGGCATTTTTGTTGTGATTTTTGTTGTATATGTTATAAATTAAAAAAAAAAAATTATAATATGTATAGAAAATTCTGCAATATTACAATTAACTATTTAAATTTTATTCTGTTTGTTATAAAATAAGAATATGCGGTCTTGAAAAATATATATAATACGGTCATTATCAGACTAAACAGACAGGCAAATAAAAGAACAGGAGTGCTTAATAAAGTATGACAGCAAACAGTATTGTTTTTATCATTTCAATTTTAATGACTATTTTCATTACATTGAATTCCCTCAGAAAAGTAATAGGCATAAAATCATCATTTCTTGATAAATATGATGATGTGCTTGACAAATCAGCTGTTGTAATAACAGTAATAATTTTCGTACTCGGAATAATAGATGTTTTAAGTGCGGAATTTTTAGGACTCAAAGGCTATTATATACTTCTTGCAATATATATGTCTGCAAGTCTTTTTCTTGTTTCATCAGTGGAAAATGCCCGGAAACGAAAAAAGAATGCAGGCATAATGTCATTTATACTGAAATCCTTTACGGCTGTAATGCTGCTTGAAATATTTGTATTCAATTTCGGCTCATATCATATGATATTCGGAAATTATCCCCAGAAAGTCATATCAGCCGATGAAGCCACCGTTAAAAGAGAAAAGACAAGTACAAATGATACAACTTATACATTTGAAAATATAGATGTTCCGGTCGGTACAGTAATGGTTGATGCCGATATTGAGGGAACTAATTCACTTTTTATGTTTAAAATCGGTGCATCTGATGAAACAAGTGAACCTGTCCGTGAAGATGCAGGAAGAATATGGGCTGTTCCGGGTCATCAGCAGACTTATATCGCTGCAATGAATCTTTCGGGAGATGTTTCAAAACTTACTGTCAAAACTTTTCTTCCTGATGAACAGTCAGCAACAGTAAATTCAATAATCATAAACAGACCGATTTCCGTTCAGTTTTCAGTACTCAGATTTATAGTTCTCATGGGCAGCCTTTTGTTTATATATGCCGCTTTAAAGGCTGTTAAGCCTGTTTCTGAAAATATGTCATTTTTAAGGAATTTCGTAAATGCAGCTGTAATAACTGCAATGTGTGCCATGACATTCATGCTTCTTACAAGCAGCTATGTTGAATCAGGTTTTTCAGAGCTTTTCACGCTTGAATCCGGCGACCAGCTCACTCAGGATATAGTTGATGCTTTTGAAAGCGGTCACACCTATATGACATTTGAACCGGACGAACGCATTCTTTCAATGGAAAATCCGTATGACAGCAATAAAAGAGGAGAACTCGGACTCCAGATGAATATAGATTATGCATGGGACCATCTTCTCTATAACGGAAAATATTATTCATATTACGGAATAGCACCTGTTCTTCTGCTTTTCATGCCTTATCATCTTATAACAGGATACTATTTCCCGACAGTAATAGCAGTATATCTTTTTGCAATGGTCGGAATATTCTTTCTTTCAAGGATATATATCGCATTTATTGAAAGATGGTTTAAGGATATACCTCAGGGAATGGCTGCTGTCGGAATAATAATAATGCTTGCCTCATGCGGAATATGGTTCAGCGTGGCAAGACCTGAATTTTATGAGGCGGCAATTTCCGCAGGTTTTGCCTGTATATGTTCGGGAATGTATTTCCTTATAACCTCAAATATTTTAAGCGAGGGAAAAATATCGCTTAAAAGACTTGCATTGTCAACTGTGCTGCTGTCACTCGGAGTTCTCAGCCGTCCTACAACGGCGGTATACTGTATGTGTGCAGTAATATTCATAATCATGGGATTTAAAAAGTCTAAGGAACAGTTCGGCGGCAGAAATTTAAAATATCTTTGCAGTGCATTTATACCATTTATAGCTATAGGCAGCGTTCAGGTGATATATAACTATGTCAGATTCGGTTCACCGCTTGATTTCGGCATACAGTATTCACTTACAATAAATGATTTTACAAAATCCCAGTATCATACTCAGTTTGTAGCAGTTACTGTCTTTAATTTCATCTTCAATGCACCTGCATTTGTGCCGTCATTCCCGTTTGTATCATCGGATTTCCAGACTCTTGGCACAAACGGATTCTATTACAAGGACGCTTCAACGGTAAATGCGGTATCAATGGGGCTTATCTACAGAGCATTGCCTGTATTCTCATATCTTTTTGCCGCAAAGGCATACAGACTTTCAGACAGTAAAAACAAGAAAAAAGCTGCTGCTGTAATATCCGTATTCAGTATTATAGCTCCTTTCTGCATACTTTTCTCAATCTGGGAAAGCGGCTATGCGGTAAGATATACAGCTGACTTCTCATGGGAGGTTCTTATCGGAGCTTATGCAATACTTTTCACGCTTATTATAAAATGCAAAAATCAGGCAGTAAAGGATATACTCTGCAAAGTATTTGTATTTTCAATGTTTTTCAGCTTTGTGGTTGATTTTGCACAGGTATATTCATTTATGCTTGCAAAGGGTACAAGTGAAAACTATAAGGATATCTATTATCTTTTAGCAAAAACATTTGAATTCTGGAACTGAATAACAATATAACAAAGGGGCGGCTTATCCGCCCTTTTTATTTTAATGAAAATTCGATGGTTATTATTTAATCCACGCAAATTCGATAAATTATTTATGTAGGGGCGACCATCGGTCGCCCGCCTGAAATTCCGGTGAATCTAACGGGCGACCGATGGTCGCCCCTACAGGATATATGAAAAATTTCTTGTTTTTAATTATAAAATTTTGTTGTCGAATTAGCGTTAAATATAAAAAACATCTGTTTTGCTGTTGAAATCCTGTCAATTATATTATATAATATAATTATCATTAATGGAGGTTTTTAATCTGATGAAATATAAAAAAATACTGCCGCTGCTGATTGCCGGTTTCATGCTCGCAGGATGCGGAAAAGAAACTGATAATCATGGCTTTGACAAAAATAATCCGGTGACAATTACAATATGGCATTATTATAATGGTATACAGCAGATTTCATTTGACAATATGGTAAATGAATTTAATGAAACTGTCGGTGCTGAAAACGGCATAATTGTTGAAGCATATACAAAATCTACTATATCAGACCTCAATTCAGCAGTTATAAACTCACTTAATGGAGATGTTTCCGCTGATGCTCCGCCTGATATATTCGCCGCATATCCTGAAACTGCTTTTATCGCAGACAAAATGGGAAAGGCTGCTGACCTTAATGAATATTTCACAGATAAAGAAAAATCCGAATACATAGACGACTATATACAGGAAGGTCAGTTCAATGCTGACGGAGAATTTACCATATTCCCTATAGCCAAAAGCACTGAGATAATGGGAATCAACTATACAGACTGGCAGAAATTTGTTGATTCCGAAAATGTTTCACTCGATGACCTTAAAACATGGGAGGGGGTAGCAAAGACAGCTGAAAAATATTATAAATATACTGATGCCCTTACCCCTGATATCAAAGATGACGGAAAAGCCTTTTTTGGCAGGGACTCAATCGCAAATTATATGCTTATCGGTGCAGAACAGCTCGGCTCGCCGTTTTTCAGCTCTGAAAACGGAAAGTTTGAAGTAAATATTGATAAGGATACTTTAAAAAAACTCTGGGAAAATTATTATGTTCCGTATGTAAAGGGATACTATACCGCACAGGGACGCTACAGAAGCGATGACGCAAAAATCGGAAATATAATAGCTCTTGTCGGCTCGACTACCGGAATATCATACTTTCCGTCAACGGTAACAATTGATGATGACTATACTTATAGTATAGAAGCAAAAGTTCTGCCTGTTCCGCAGTTTGAAGGCTGCAAAAGCGTTCAGGTTCAGCAGGGTGCGGGAATGGTTGTCACAAAATCAGATGAAACTCATGAATATGCCTCGGCAGTGTTCCTCAAATGGTTCACACAGTCCGATAACAATATAGAATTTTCTCTTAACTCCGCATATCTTCCGGTAAAAAAAGAGGCAAACGATATAAGTAAAATAAATGATGTAATATCATCTTCAGAAATAGAAATTGCTCCGATACTTAAAGATTCAATAGAAATATCAGTCGAAAAGATAAATGACCCGTCAGTTGAACTTTATGAATCACCTCCATTTGAACAGGCTGAAGGTGCAAGGGATTTTATCGGCGACTTTATTCAGATGTGTGCTGATGAGGATTACAATGAAATAAATGACCGTGTTGAAGCAGGTGAGGAAAGAGCCGCCGTTGAAGCGGAATATACAAGCGATAAAGCTTTTGATGAATGGTTTGAACAATTTAAAGACGGACTCGAAGAAATAATATCATAAAGGATTTGAAATAATGGAAAAGAAAAATCAGCGTAAACTGAATATAAAAAAACGTATATTCATACCCATAATATTTGTTGTGTTCTTTCAGCTGATGACCTTTTTTGCAATCCTTTTTTTCGGCGGCGAATTTAAGCATATACAGCAGTATGCGTATGATATGCTTGCCGAAAAAACTACAAACAGAAGAAATTATGTTGAGGATGAAATGCACCGCAACTGGTCGGCAATACATGACAGTGCTGCTTCAATAAATAAAAAAATACAATCAGTTGTCAGGGATAATAATGCTGAAATCAAGGATATCAGAAGCGATAAACAGCTTAATTCATATATAATGCAGGAAATAACTGATGATATCATATATATGATGCGTATGAATGCTGTAAATGATGCGTTTGTAATACTTGAAACAGGTGACCTCTATCAGACATCTGATGACTGTCCTGCAAAATCAGCTGTATATCTGCGTGATATTGATACATTTACCATTGCAGATTCAAAAAACAGCGATATCCTCATGGAAGCAGGATATTCCTCGATAGCCGGCAAAAACGGCTTTACACTTGACAGTGAATGGACTTCAAGCCTTGAAATGCCGGTATCCGACATTGAAGCCTTTGATTTCTATTATCAGACTATAAATACCGCCGCCGGAAATCCTTCGGAAAGCCTTGAAAACCTCGGTCACTGGACAAACTTTTCAAGAATATCAAAATCAATGCTTGCAAGTATGAAATATACTCTGCCGCTTATTGCAGACGGTACGGTATACGGTGTTGTCGGTGTAGGAGTTACGGAAAACAATGTTTTAAGACTGCTGCCTTCAAATAATCTCCTCAGTGAAAGTGCGTGCTATGTGCTTGCCGTTGATGAAAACGGTGACGGAATCTATGATATAGCAATGCATTCAGGCTCTGCATATTCAAGACTTGTCGGAAATGATACGACTATAGTTCCTAAAGGAATAGTCAGAGGTGAAATATCAGCTTTCAGTCAGTCATCATCATTTGAAACAATAGGAAGTATCCAGAAGCTTAATCTCTATAATGATGAATCCCCTTATTATAATGAAAACTGGGCTGTTATATCAGTTGCCGACAATGTTCATGTTCTTCAGATATACTATGCATTCTTAAATACTCTTGTAATTGCCTCACTTATCTCCGTAGCTGCCGGAATATGCTTTGCAGTTTTTGCAAGCCGTCAGATATCAAATCCGATAACAGAAATAATAAATACCCTTAACCATAAAACAAACAGTCTTATAAAATTCAGCGATACAGGAATTACTGAAATAGACCGCCTTACTGATGCCATTGAGGAGTTGCAGGTAAACGTTGAGGAATCAGCTTCAAGAGTTTCAGATATAATAAAGCTTTCCGGAATAGATATCGGTGCTTTTATGTACAATCGTAACAGCGATGATGTATTTGTTTCAGAAAGCATTGTTGAATTTTTCGGATTCGATGACCTGCCACGTGGTGATGTTGTTATGAAAATGGACGAGTTCAGCCGCAGACTAAAAAAACTTGATACTGAAAATACTCTTTTCAACTATAATTCAACTTCAAGCCTTTCTGATAATCTTACAAACAATCTTACAAGTATTGTCGGAAACAATATTACAAAAATGCTTAAAGTAGTCGGCGAAAACGGTCAGACAAAATGGTTCAGATTCAATGTTGTTGAGGATAATAAAAAAATACTCGGCGTTATTCAGGATGTCACAAAACAGACTCTTGAAACCAAAAAAATGGAATATGAAAGAGATTATGACATTATGACAGGTCTGCTCAACAGACGTGCATACTATCAGGAAGTCGCAAAGAGATTTCAGCGTAAAAGCCGCCTTAAAATAGCTGCATTTATTATGCTTGACCTCGATAACCTCAAATATGTAAATGATACATATGGTCACGATTTCGGTGACGACTATATAAAGACTGCTGCCAATATCCTTAAAAAATTCAAGAATTACGGCGGCATAGTTTCAAGACTTTCAGGCGACGAATTTAATATATTTTTAAGCGGATTCAACTCAAAGGACGAAATAAGAAGCATTATATCATCAGTAAGAGAAGAACTCTCAAACAGCTACTGCCTCCTCGTTGACGGAAGTCATTTCAAATTAAGGGCAAGCGGCGGTATTTCATGGTATCCTGAAAATTCTGAATCATATGAACAGCTTATGAAATACGCTGATTTCGCTATGTATAAAATTAAAAACAGCAGCAAGGGAAGCATTGCTGAATTTGATATCAATGTATACAGCAAGGACTCAATCCTTATTACCGGCGTTGAGGAAATGAACAGAATAATCGATGAATGCAGGGTCAGATACGCATTCCACAGTATTGTAAATGCAAGAACCGGAAGAATATACGGCTATGAGGCTCTTATGCGTCCTCAGTCCGATATTTTAAGGTCGCCTCTCGAATTTATAAGAATAGCTAAAACCGGTGCAAAACTCTATGATGTTGAGAAAATGACATGGACTCAGGCTCTTAAAAGCTTTAAAATCCAGAAAAATAAAGGCAATATCGAAGAATCAGCAAAAGTGTTCATAAATTCAATATCAAACTGTATTATGAGCGATGAGGATATTGAAAAACTTGAATCAGATTACAGCGATATGCTTGACAAAATAGTTCTTGAAATCCTTGAAGGCGAGGAATCCAATAACAATTATGCTGAAAAGAAAAAAAGATTTGTCAGAAAATGGCGTGCGGAAATCGCTCTTGATGATTTCGGTACAGGCTATAACAGCGAATATGCCCTTATTACCTCAAAGCCGAATATCATAAAACTTGACCGTTCAATAATATCCGGCTGCGATGCCGATGAAAGCCGCCAGAACATTATCCAGAATATTGTCGGATTCGCAAGAAGCAGAAATGTAAAAGTTCTTGCTGAAGGCGTTGAAACTTATCAGGAAATGAAAATGTCAATTGCCTGCGGTGTCGATTTGCTTCAGGGATACTATATAAACAGACCTGTATTTGAACCTGAACCTCTGCCGGAGAAAACTGTAAGGGAAATTATTGATATCAATAAGGAAATCTATAATAAAATAATGATGTAAATTCACGCCGATTCGATGAATTATTTTTGTAGGGGCGACCACCTATCGCCCGCCTGAAATTCCGGTGAATCTAACGGGCGACCGATGGTCGCCCCTACAAAATATAAGAAAAATTCCTTGTTTTTAATCATAAAATTTTGTTGTCAAATTTGCGTTAAATTATCCACAGAAAAATTATTATTGTTCTGCTGTTTAAAATGGAACTTATATCTTTTTTTGCCTTGATATGACTCTTTCATATTATATTTTTTATAAAAAAAGTGTTTTGTTTGTTGACAAACAGTAGGACAAATGTTATAATTTTGTTGTGGAACAAAATTATCTGGAGGTATTAAAATGATTTGTCCTGAATGCGGAAAAAAGCTTCCTGATGATGCAGGTTTCTGCGTCAGATGCGGAGCAAATCAGAATAACCCGAATGCTGAGGTTTATAAAAAAACCAAATCTGCCGAGAATAAGCCTGAAAATCCTGATACTGAACGTACCAGAATTATAAATATTATTCCTGACAGCCCTGAACCCGAAAAGGATAAGGATACTGATGAACAGGATGCTGTTATTACGGCAGGAAAGAAAAAATATACTAAAAAAGATGAACCAAAGCCAAAAGAACCGGAAAATACTGATGATGACGACGATGATGATGACGATGATGAGTATGATGATGACGGCTCATCAAAATCTTCAAGACTCGCCGTGCTTACAGTTGCCTGCATAGTCCTGCTCGTTGCCTGTATCGTGGTCTATTTCTTCGGCGGAAAAAAACTTTTCAAACGCCCTGATTCTTCTTCATCTGTTCCGGAGGTAACCTCTGAAATGATTGTTACTTCTGAAATACCTGTTGAAACTGAACCGCCCGTTACTGAAACCGAACCGCCTAAGACTACTCTCGTAACCGACTCAAACGGCAACGAATTTACTGTAGAGCTTGTGAACGATTCTCCCGCTTCCGTATTCCTCGATGAAGGCAGCCTCAGACTCCGTGCATACCCTTCTTCCGAAGCTTCAATACTCGGAGAAATTCCAAACGGTGAAGCCGTTACTGTAAAGGGTTCATGCGGCGAATGGTACTATATCGCTTATGGCGAAAGAACAGGCTATGTTTTCAGCGAGTATATAAAACTCAGTGAAGATGCTTCTCAGGATACTGAACCTTCACAGGATATTCAGGAAACTGAAGCTGTTACAGATATACAGCAGTCTGAAACTCTTTCTGATATTCAGGAATCAGAAACATCTGCCGCCCAGTAAAAAACATTTTTTAATCCGCAGAAATACTCGTTTATGCCTTATAATGTAAAAACCATGCATATTTTGCACATTAATTTACATTTTAATTATGACGTTCTTACAAAAAAATATAAGCAGGAACAGTATTTTTAGTCAAACTATTGACGGCGGTATATTAAAATGATATAATAAGCTTATCAAAAAATTTTAGGAGGTTGAACTAATTATGTTTAAAAAAGTGTTCGCCGGCATTTCTGCTCTTGCAATATGTGCAATGAGTATGCCAGCAACCATGTTTGCTTCAGCAGCAGACGTTAATAATGTTAACCTTGTACTCGGTACTGTTTCAACTACCGGTGCTATCGTTGACGGTGCTCTTGCTGAACAGGAAATAGTTACTCTCAATATCGATATGGATCATAACGACGGTTTCGTTGCAGTAGGCTTCCAGTTCGATATCGATCAGCCTGACGGCGTTTCATTCGGTAAGGATGCAGATGGTGCTACTACATACGAAGGTACTGCTATCCTTTTCAATACTATCTATGCTGCAGGTTCTGATTTCGGCTCAAAAGGCCTTAAATTAGGTACATTTACAAATAACAGCTGGAAACTCCCATCAAGTACCTCACCAAATCCTGATAACTCAAGATATGTTCCTGACGGTATCGTCAGCTTCTCAACTTCAGGTGAAAATACTCCATCAGGTACTACAGGCGTTTTCGCTCCTGCAAAATTCATTATCCCGGCAGGTACTCCTGAGGGTGCTTATGAAGTAAATATCGTTAATGGTGCTGTCAGCGTAAGTACCGGTGCTTCAATGACTGACGGCGAACTTACATATCAGAAAGGTTATATCATCGTAGGTAATGCTGATATACCAGACCCAGGTGATACAACTACAACAGAAGCTACTACTACAACAAAGGCTACTGAAGCTACAACAGAAGCTACTACAACAACAAAAGCTCCTGAAACAACAACAGAAGCTACTACTACAACAAAGGCTCCTGAAACAACAGCTCCGAATCCTTCAACTTCAGACTTTGAAATCGTAATCGGCAAGGTAGAAGTAGAAGCAGGTGCAAAAGAAGCTGTAGTTCCTGTAAGTATTAACAAGAACCCGGGAATCCAGGCTATTACACTTGGTCTTGAATATGACTCATCAGATATCCAGCTCAAGAGCTTTGACCCTACAGATAAATTTGCTATAACAGAAGATGGCGAAGACTTCGGTTCACTCGAAGCATCACCAGAAACAGGATACCTCATCTGGAACAGAATCGACGGCTATGAAACAGATATGACAGGCGAATGGATTAATCTCACATTCTCTATCACAGATGCACAGCCAGGCGATGTTTATCCAATCAAGGGAATAGATGCAGAAGCATCAAAACAGGATTCATCACTTGCAAAAGTTATTCCTACAGTAGTTGCAGGCGAAATCAGAGTCAAGGACGCTGATGTTCCGGCTGAAGACTTTGAAATCGTAATTGGCAAGGTAGAAGTAGAAGCAGGTGCAACAGAAGCTGTAGTTCCTGTAAGCATTACAAAGAACCCGGGAATCCAGGCTATTACACTTGGTCTTG